>Ga0335075_10001909_pt1 | contig 33908 bp, 32 predicted proteins | sample Lox_Sample_24_FD_206723 | JGI IMG/M metagenome (GOLD analysis project Ga0335075, IMG submission 206723) | Soil microbial communities from Loxahatchee National Wildlife Refuge, Florida, United States - Lox_Sample_2.4 | ecosystem: Environmental > Terrestrial > Soil > Wetlands | place: USA...
TACGCCGCCCAGCTACACGACGGAGTCCGGGCCGTCACCGGCCACGCGCCGCGTACTTTGGCTCAGGCGCTGGCCGACGCGTGATAGCGGGGCCACCCGGGGAGATGCGGCCGGTTCGCCAGAAAAACGCGCGCTCGGCCAGCGCCCAGCCGGTGGAGGTGACCAGGTAGATCCCGGCCGCGAGCGGCACGAACGCGGCAATCACCACGGTGATGTAGGGAATGACCCGCAGGAGTGCGCCGGGATCGTTCGGGGCGGAGGGCTGAGCGGGGGTCATCAGCCGGCTGAGGCGGACCGACAGCCAGCACAGCACGGCCAGCAGGACGAACACGGCAAGGAACACCAGGCCATGCGCGCTGACCGGGCCGGCGCCGCTCAGCCAGTGACTGCCGAGAGGCACGCCGAACAGGTGGCTCGTGAGCAGCATGTTCGGCCTCCCGCCGACCTTCGCCGATTCGAACAGCAGGTATACGACGGACAGCAGCGGCCACTGCAGCAGGAACGGGGTGAGGCTGGCGAACATGCTCGTGCCCTCCCGCTTGTACAGCGCGGTCATCTCGCGCTGCAGCCGTTCCGGCTGCTTGGCGTAGCGCTGCCGCAGGGCCTGCAGCTGCGGCGCCAGCCTGGCCATGGCGGCCTGCCCGCGCAGGGCGCGCAGGCTGAGCGGCATTACCAGGAGCCGGACGGCGGCGGTGAGCAGGACGATCGCGGCCACGGCGGCCAGGCCGCCGAGGGCGGGGGTGAGGAAACCGGTGAATGGGGCGACGAGGTGATACAAGGCGTCCACGGGGACACCGAAGATACTGGTCATGGGGAAACGGCCTTCCAGCTGGACGGATGGATGCTGGAAGCGGCCGCGTTATCCGCGGATCAGCGGTACATGGCGGCCGCTGGGGCCGCCGACGGTGCTCTGGGTCTGGGCCGACCCGCCGCGTCGGGATCGCGCTGGCGCAAGAACGCTGCCCGCCAGGACTTCTCCCGCAGCGCGCGGGCACGGCGGATCAGCGGCAGGGCGGCGGCGGCGCGGGAGACGCCCGCCAGCGAGGAGAGCAGGGCCAGCACGGCCGCGAGCATGGCGCCGGCCAGCACGGCGGCGGCCACGACGGTCAGCGCCGTCAGGACGGAGGGGCTCAAACCCGAGGCCGCGAGCTGGGCCAGGCCGCGCAGCAGCCCGGCCAGCATGGCCAGTACAGCCAGCATGTTGCTGAGCCCCGTCATCGCCGATCTCCGCGAAGCGCCGTCCTTGGAGGAACTACCTTCAGGGTACGCCCCCCGGGGCGAGTTCGGCGACGGCGGTCAGCAGCCGGTCGATCTCGGCCTCGTCGTTGTAGTGGACGAGCCCGGCCCGGACGCCGCCGCCGGAATCCCGCAGGCCGAACGCGCCTGCCAGCTCCCACGCGTAGTTGTCGCCGTTCCACACGTTGATCGCGCGCGCGGCCAGCCTGGCCGCGACCTCGCGCGGCGTGTACCCGGCCACGGTGAAAAAGGCGGTCGGCGTGCGCCGAGCTGCCTTGCCGTACAGCGTCACGTGCCGCATCGAGGCCAGACCGCCGAGCAGCCGCGTGAACAGCTGTCCCTCGTAACGTTCCACCACGGCCATGGAGGCCGCCACGCGCTCCCTCCGGCTCCCCGTCGCCGAGGGGTCAAGCGCAGCGAGGTGATCGACCGCCGCCGCGACCCCGGCCAGGTCGGCGAACGGGGCGGTGCCCCGCTCGAACCGGCCGGGCACTCCGCACGGGGCGGGCGCGAGCTTGTCCGGGTGCAGCGTCTCGAGCAGCGCCGGTTCTGCCACCACGGCGCCGACATGCGGACCTGACCACTTGTACGCGCTGGTGGCATAGAAGTCGGCGCCGAGCGCGCGCACGTCGACCGGCACGTGCGGGGTGGCATGCACGCCGTCCACGTAGCACAGCGCGCCGACGGCGTGCGCCGCGGCGGCGATGGCCGCGACGTCCGGCCTGGTGCCGACGATGTTGCTGGCCGCGGTGACCGCGACCAGGCGGGTGCGCTCGGACAGCAGCCCGGCGTACTGGTCAGCAGGAAGTTCGGCTGTCGACACGTCGACTTCGGCCCACCGCACCGCGGCCCCGCTCCGCGCGGCCGCCTGCACCCAGGGCCTGATGTTCGCGTCGTGGTCGAGCCGGGACACGACCACCTCGTCACCTGGTCCCCAGCGCCGCGAAAGCGTGTCCGCGAGCCGGTAGGTGAGCGTGGTCATGTTCGGGCCGAGGATTACGCCGTCGGGTTCGCCGCCGGTCAGGTCGGCGACCGCCCGGCGGCACTCGGCCACGACGGCATCGGCGCGTCCGCTGGCGGGAAAGAGACCGCCGGCGTTGCCGATCCCTGACCGGTAGGTGCTCGCGATAGCGTCGATGACCGCCGCGGGCACCTGCGTGCCGGCGGCGCCGTCCAGGTAGGCATACCCGTCGCCAAGGGCCGGGTAGGCGGCCCGCACGCGGCGCACGTCAAAGGTCACGAATACCTCCACAGAGGGCCGGAATCCCGCCCTTCGGGGCGGGGGTAGTCAAATAGAGACTTACCCGGCGGCGGGACCCTCGGGCTCCGCGGGGGCGGCGCGTTCCGCGTACAGTTCACGCACCCGGCCCGCCAGGGCGGCGAGGAAACCGGCCAGGCCCGCGGCGGCCACGATAGTACCGACCGCCACGTCCATCCCGGCCGCGCCCGTCCACGGTGCGCCCGCGGGCTGGTACCGGGTCACGAAAGGCGCCGCGACCAGCCAGGCCCCGGTGGCGGACATGACCGCCAGGCCGCCCAGCCCGATCTTGCCTACCACGCCTCCTCCTCTCCGTACGGGATAGGTAGCTCGGCTCGGGCCGCGGCCCACCCGTTGGCCGAAGCCGACCCGTCGGCCGAAGCCGACCCGTTGGCCGGGGCCGACCCGTTAACCGAGGGCACTTGCAGCGGCGCGAGCAGCGCGGCCAGCGCGGCCAGCACCTGCTGTGGATCGGGCACGGCCTGGCCGGGTGACGGAGTCCTCAGCAGTCCGTCGGCCCGCAGCCTGCGCCGCCAGGCAACGCTCCAGGCGATGAGGGTAATCGCGCAGACCACTGCGAGGCCGCCGCCGGTCGCCAGGTTGGTGAGCGCCACGACATGTGACCCGCGGCCGCGGTACCCGAACGCCATTGGCGTCAGCATGATCCAGCCGGCCGCGAACAAGCCAAGCCCGGCCGTGCAGAGCCCGGAGAGATACCGCCCGATAGGTCGCGGCGAACCACCCATGTAAACACCCTCCGTAGTGAGTCGATTACACGGCGCACCACTCTAACAGGGCCCAGCCAGGATCGCGGCCTGATGCAAGCAGGAGGGAGTACCACGGATCGCCGGTCTCTGTGTTGTCAGCAAACAGGTCGCCGGCAAACGGGTCGTCAGCAAACAGGGGCCACAGCTGGGGCATGCCGCGCCGCCAGGCGGCCAGGACGAGGTCCGGGTCGGCGGGACGGTAGTCCTTGCCCAGCGACCTGGCCAGGTCCCAGGCGTGCAGGTGCCACTCGGCGCAGGCCGCGCCGGCCATCGCGCCCACCGTGACCTCGGTGCCCCGGTACCAGTGGTGCGGCAGGTCCCACGACGACGAGAGGCGCTGCCCGTAGGCCCGCGCCGACTCGGCGAACGCGGCGATGTGCTCGGGGCCCGCCACGTCGGGCAGCGCCGCGAGTTCGGCTGCGTTCTGCCGCGCCAGCTTGCGGGCGAGCGAGTCCGCGGGCGCACCTGTCGCCATCAGCCGGGCGAGCCTGCTGGCCGGCGCGTCATCGAGGTATTCCTGGTAGTCGTCAGCCACGCAGCGCAGGTGGCCGGCCAGGTCCACCGCCCGCCACTCCGCGCACGGCGTCGCCCCCAGCCATGCGGAGTCCATGAACTGGGCGGCGAGTTCGCAGATGACGGTGACGCCGTCACCGTAGGCGGCCAGCACGCGCTTCACGGTTCCCTCTCCCCTGCCGGTAATCCGGCAACCGGTAGGCGGAGCCTCCGGGGCAGCCAGCGTGTCAGAGTTACGCCTCGGGGACAAGGCGTACGCGGCAAGAAAATAAGATGACAATATCGCGTCATGCGGTTAACCTCGCGGCAATGCCCCCCGTAAACCCTTCGCCGGTCACGCGCGCCTTGGCCCGGGCACGACCGGTCGGGGCACTGTGGCGGCTGCGAGGCTACCTGAAGCCGTTCCGCGTCCAGATGATCGTCATGCTCGCCGCGGCGTTGGCGTCGGTCACCGCCGAGATCATCATTCCGCTGCTCACCAAGTCCGTGGTAGACGGGGCGATCGCGCACGGTGACCGCCGGCTGCTGATCCCGCTCGCCCTGGCGGCGATCGGCCTTGGCGTCGCCATGGCGCTGATGAACCTGATCCGCCGCTGGATCCAGGCCGACGCGGTCGCGTCGATCGAGAACACGATCAGGGACGACTTGTACGATCACCTGCAGCGGCTGCAGCCATCCTTCCACGATGAGTGGCAGTCAGGGCAGTTGCTGTCGCGGGCGACGACCGACTTGTCAGCGATCCGCAGGTTCGCCGGGTTCGGCCTGATCTTCCTGGTCACCAACGTGATGACGTTCGTCGCCGTGGTCGCGCTGCTGATCCACCTCAACTGGTGGCTCGGCCTGGTCACCGGCGTGGTGTTCGCGCCGGTCCTTCCCGTCTGCTTCAGGTTCGAGAAGCGCTACAAGGTGCTTTCCCGCCGGGTCCAGGACCAGCAGGGCGACCTGGCCACGCTGGTTGAGGAGTCCGCGACGGGCATCCGCGTGCTGAAGGCGCTCGGCCGGGGCCCGCTGGCGGGGGCCAGGCACGGCGCCCAGGCCGCCGAGGTCTACCGGACACAGGTGGCCAAGGCGGGCCTGCTCGGCTCCTTCTGGGCGCTGCTTGACCTGATCCCGAACGCCGTCATCGGCATGGTCATCGTGCTAGGCGCGATCGCGGTCAGCCGGCACTCGCTGACCCTCGGCGGCCTGGTGGCCTTCATCACGCTCGCGCTCCAGCTGGTCTGGCCGGTCGAGGCCATGGGCTACATCATCGCCTCCGGCCAGGAGGCGGCCACGGCGGCGCAGCGCCTGCTCGAGATCTTCGACGCCAAGCCGGAGATCACCGACAAAACCAAAGACATTGATGCCGAACGGTCCGTGGTGCGCGCCCTCCGCCCAGCCGGAAAGCCTCCCCGGGGTCACCTGGTGTTCGACCACGTGTCGTTCAGGTACCCCGGCGCGGCCGAGCCGGTACTGAAGGACATCGTGCTCGACCTGGCGCCCGGCCAGACGGTCGTGCTCACCGGGGCGACCGGCTCGGGCAAGTCCACGCTGCTCCAACTCGTGCCGCGGCTGGCCGAAGTCGGTTCGGGAGCGATCCGGCTGGACGGAACCGACATCCGTGACATCCCGCTGGCCAGGCTCCGCGTCGCGGTCGGCTGCGCGTTCGAGGAAGCCACCCTGTTCTCCGCCAGCGTACGGGAGAACGTCCTGTTCGGCGCGCCGGACGCGGACGAGGCTGCGGTCGAGGCCGCGCTGACCGCCGCCCAGGCCAGGTTCGCCTACGAGTTGCCCTGGGGCCTGGACACCAGGATCGGCGAGCAGGGCATGGCCCTGTCCGGCGGCCAGCGGCAGCGGATCGCGCTGGCCAGGGCCATCCTGGCCGGGCCTGACGTGCTGATCCTTGACGACCCGCTGTCCGCGCTCGACGTACACACCGAGGAGCGGGTGACCCGGGCCCTGCACCAGATCCTGGCCGGCGCAACGGCCCTGGTGGTGGCGCACCGCCCGTCCACGGTGGCGCTGGCCGACACGGTCGCGCTGCTGTCCGGCGGGGTGATCGCCGCCACCGGCAGCCACCGCCACCTGCTGGCCTCGAGCCCCGAGTACGCGGACCTGATGGATGTAGACGATCTAGAGGAGACAGGGTGAGCACCGACGCCGCCAGCACCGCCTGGCGCGGAGTGGGCGCGGAGAAGGCGGACGAGGTGACGGCCGGCCTGGCCGCGGTGTTGCGCGAGCGCAGCCGGCGCCTGCTCGGCGACCTGCTGCGGCCGCACCGGCGCGCGGTGACCGCGACGATCTCGATGATCGTGGTGGAGAGCCTGGCCGCCCTGGCGGGCCCGTGGCTGGTCGGGCTGGCCATCGACAACGGCCTGCCGCCGCTGTTGCACGCCAGCGACGCCGCACCGCTGCTCGTCATCGCCGCCGCCTTCGCTCTCGCGGTCGGCATCCAGGCCGTCACCACCCGCATGTTCGTCACGATGACCGGCCGGGTGGGCCAGAAGGTGGTGCTCGAACTGCGCAACCGCCTGTTCGCGCACTGCCAGGCGCTGGACGTGGCGTTCCACGAGAGCTACACCTCGGGCCGGGTCATCTCCCGGCAGACATCCGACATCGATTCGATCTCAGACTTGTTCGAGGAGGGGCTCGACTCGCTGATCGCCGCGATCTTGACCCTGGTGCTCGTAGGCACCGGCATGCTGCTGCTTAACTGGCAGCTCGGCCTGATCGTGCTGACCGGGTTCGTCCCGCTGACCTGGCTTACGGTCTGGTTCCGGCGTGAGTCGGCCCAAGCGTACCGGCGGAGCCGGGAGGCCATCGCGCTGGTCATCGTGCAGTTCGTCGAGACGTTCGGCGGGATAAGGGCGGTGCAGGCGTTCCGCAGGGAACCGCGGAACTCGGCGATCTTCTCCGGCCTTGGCCAGGATTACGCCGAGACGAGCAGGCGCGCCTCCCGGCTGTACGCGGTGTACGGGCCGGGCATCACGCTGGTCGGCAACATCATCACCGGCCTGATCCTCGGCTACGGCGGGCTGCTGGTTATCGACGGCGACATCAAGGTGGGCGTGCTGGCGACGTTCCTGCTGTACCTGCAGCAGTTCTTCGCCCCGCTGCAGGACGTGTCCCAGTTCTACAACACCTTCCAGTCCGCGGCCTCCGGCCTGGAGAAGATCTCCGGCGTGCTTGAGCAGGAGCCGGCGGTGGCAGAGCCCGCCTCGCCCGCGCAGCTGCCGGGCCATGACGCGGACCCGGGGGCGTTGCCTGTGCGTGGCGTGGATCCCAGCGTCCGGGCCGGGCGGCGGGTGCGGTTCGAGGGTGTCACCTTCGGCTATCGAGACAACCTCGTGCTGCCAGGCCTCGAGCTGGACATACCGGCCGGCCAGACCGTCGCGCTCGTCGGCGAGACCGGGGCGGGCAAGACGACGATCGCACGGCTGCTTGGCCGGTTCTACGATCCGCGCTCGGGCCGGATCACGCTGGACGGGGTCGACCTGCGCGAGTTGCCCGATCAGGTGCTCCGCTCCGAGGTGATCGTCATCACCCAGGAGAACTTCCTGTTCGAGGGGTCGGTCGCGGACAACATCAGGCTGGGCCGCCCGGACGCGGCGGACACCGAGGTGCGACGTGCCGCCACCATGATCGGCGCGCACGACTTCATCAACGCGCTGCCCGAGGGATACGACACTCCGGTCGGCAAGCGCGGCGGCCGACTGTCGGCCGGGCAGCGCCAGCTCATCTCGTTCGCGCGCGCGTTCCTGGCCGCCCCGGCGGTGCTCGTCCTTGACGAGGCGACCTCGTTGCTTGACATCCCGAGCGAGCGGCTGGTGCAGGCCGCGCTGCGCACCGTGCTGGCCGGGCGGACGGCCGTCATCATCGCCCACCGGCTGTCCACGGTGGCGATCGCCGACCGGGTCCTGGTCCTGGACGGCGGCCGGATCACCGAGGACGGCCCGCCCGACGAGCTGATGGCCGGCGAAGGGGAGTACGCCGCCCTGCACTCGAGCTGGGCCGCCAGCCTGGCCTGATCCCGGCCAGCGCGGCTGCTCCCACCAGCGCACAAGCTCTCTTGTCACTCCGTTGCGCGGACCGCTCAGACCTCCAGCGAGGCCTCGATGGTCCGCCGGCGGCCGAGCCGGACCGTTGCACAGTTGCCACGTTCCCCACTTGCGGGCCTGTGTGCCACGGGCCCCATTCCCGGGCATTCCAGGTGGGGTGCGTGTGCCACAAGCCCTGTCTATCAGGGCTGGGGGGCCACCAGCCCCGAACGCCCGCCCCGCACCCGGGGCGCGGGGACCGACGGCCGGGGCTAACGGGCCTGAGGTGACTGCTGATGCCTGAGCGGCTCGTGGATTAGACGTAGTGGACGTCGGACTGCGGCGGCTCGTCGTCGACGAGACGATCGCAGGTCGGGCAGTACCAGCGGGCCTGGACCGGGGTCCCGCACGCGGGATGCACCGGTGCCTGTGCCGGGTCGGCATGCCCGGCTCCCCATGCCGCCAGCAGGCGGAGGGCGCCGGCGAGTTCGCTGCCTTCGGCGGTGAGCTGGTAAGCCGCGCGGGGCGGGCGGTCGGAATAAGGCCGGGCCACCAGCAGCCCATCCCGTTCGAGCCGCTTGAGCCGCTCGGACAAGATGTTGGCCGCGATGCCGGGTAGCTGGTCGAACAGGTCGTTGAACCGGCGCGGCCCGGGGAGCAGCGCCTCCACGACCAGCAGCGTCCACCGGTCGCCGACCCTGGCCAGCGCCTCCGCGAGCGGTGAGGAGGCGGTCTCCTGCTGAGCCATGAGCGAAATCGTAGCCTCTCGCGTTGACAGGTTCCAAGTAAGTAGTAATTTGCAAGTTACTACCAACTCGGGAGGATGTGAAAGGTCATGACGGTTCTGGACGAGATCGGCGCCGGCATCGCGCGGCTGGCGGAGGAGGCTGGGTCCTCGGTGGTGGGCATCGGGCAGCGGTGGGGCGTCGGCTCGGGCATCGTGCTCGGCGAGGGCCAGGTGCTTACCAACGCGCACAATGTCCGCGGCAGCCACGCCACGGTCACCTTCGCCGACGGGCGGACGGCCGAGGGCACCGTGACCGGCCACGACATCGACGGCGATCTCGCGGTCATCGAGGTCGACACCGGTCAGGCGCCCGCCCTGCCGTGGGGAGCCGGCGCGCCTGCCGTCGGCACGCCGGTCTTCGGGCTGGCCAACCCGGGCGGGCGCGGCCTGCGAGTTACGTTCGGCTTCGTCTCCGGCATCGAACGGACCTTCCGCGGTCCGCGCGGCCTGCGCATCACCGGCAGCCTGGAGCACACTGCCCCGTTGCTGCCCGGCTCTTCAGGCGGCCCGATCCTCAACGCATCGGGTCAACTGCTCGGAATCAACACCAACCGCCTCGGCGAGGGTTTCTACCTGGCCATACCGGCCGACGAGGCGCTGCGGGGCCGGATCGACGCGCTCGCCCGCGGCGAATCGGTGCGCCCGCCTCAACTGGGCATCGCGATCGCTCCCGCCCATGTGGCCCGGCGGCTGCGCCGCGCCGTCGGCCTCCCGGACGCCGACGGCCTGCTCATCCGCGAGGTCAGCGATGACAGCCCGGCGGCTCGCGCCGGACTGGCCCGCGGTGACCTGATCGTGGCGGCCGCGGGCCAGCCCACCCACACCGTCGACGACCTGGCCGGCGCGCTCCGGTCGGCCGCGCCGGGCGGGACCGTCGAGCTGACCGTCCTGCGCGGCACCGACGAGCGCACCGTCCAGGTAACGCTCGGCCAGCCAGGCGCGGACGCCTAGGCGGTACAGGCCGCACTACCTGGCCGCGGAGAGGCCTCCGTCGTCGGATGTCACCCATAGGCCGTTGTCGGTGGTAGCCACGCACACGTTCGCGCTCAGGCAGGAAACACTCCCGTCTATGTTCGACGTGTCGGACGTGACCTTGGCCCAGGTCCTACCCAGGTCCGCGGTGCCGACCAGCGCCACCGTCGTGCCCGCGCCGGCCGCCCAGCAGTTCGCGGCGGTCACGCACGAGATCGAGTTGAGCCAGCCGGTGTCATCGAACTTCCGGCTCTCAACCCAGGCGGCGCCGCCGTCGAGGGACACGACAGCGACCGGCCCGGCTGCCTCCTGGGTGGTACCCGCCCCGTAACAGGTCGTCATCCCGTAAGCGGCCCGGAGGCAGGAGACGCTGAAGAGCTCTTCCATGCTGCGGAGCGTCGGGCTGATCGACCGGATCCAGGTGGCACCGCCGTTGAAGGTGGAGATGACGGCGGCCGTGCCGTCGGCCTCGTTTAGACCGCCCACGACGACACAGGAGTCGGCCGAGACGCACGAGATCCCGTCGAGCTCGTAGGTCCCGTTCGGGTCACGCGAGACTATCTTCGGAAGATTGGAGAACGCCGTCCAGGTGGCGCCCCCGTCTGAGGTCTCTTCCGCGGCCGGGTTCTGCAAGCCTCCCGCCCAGTCCAAGCCGGCCAGCCAGCACGTGGTCACGGAAACGCAGTCGATCGCGTTCGGCCACCACTCGGCCGAGGACCATGCCGCGGGCGTCATGTCGGTCCACGTCTGGCCGCCGTCAACTGACCTGGCGACCTGCGGGGCGTCGGACAGCCAGCCAGTGCCGGACGCCCAGCAGACCGAGCTGGATGGGCACGAGACTCCGGTGACCCGGATGCTCGTGGGCAGCGGGTAGCCGGTCCAGGTTTGCCCGGAGTCGGTCGTGACCATGGCCGCCTGACCGATATAAGTGCCGTCGACGAGGTTCGCCGAGTCGCTGGCGATGACCACGCAGAACTGCGTCCCCGTTACGCACGACACGGGCGACAGGGGCGCTCCTTCGCCAATGGAGTAATGCGCCGGGAGCGCATGCTCGGTCCAGTCACTGCCAGAAAGCGCTGCCTGAGCCGGCCCCGCGGAGATCACCGTCGCCGCGAGGGCTGCCGACGCCGCCAGTACGCCCAGCACACGAGCCCGTGCCTTTGATGCGCTCGAGAATTTCATCAAGTCCCCAACCTTTGCCCGTTATCGGCGGCTCTGCATCGGCAGATCGCCTGCGATAGCGCAAATTGCGGGGAAATCGTAGACCCGCGGCGACGGGGCCCGCGGGAAGTCCGGAACTTACCGGGCGGGAGAATCGTCGGCATGGCCGGAGCTCGTCGCGTCTCCGGTCGGCCTGGCCGGTTTCGACTGGGCCGCAGCCGATTGCACGCAACGTCCCGGAGGTCCGCCGTGGAAGAGATCCCCCCGCTTGTCGCCAGCGCGCAGGCCCTGGCCCGGCAGTTGGGGTTTCCGCTCACCCGCGAAGAAGCCGAGCCAGGCCGCGCGTCGGCAAGCCTGCCTGACACCGGCCGCTTCCTGGCGATGCTGGCCGCGGGGTGCGGCGCCGATCAGACCGGGGGCGGCCGGATAGGCGAACTCGGTACCGGTGCCGGGATCGGCGCCAGTTGGATCGCCAGCGCCATGCCCGCCGACTGCGTGTTGATCACCGCGGAGAGGGACGAACGGCTCGCGGTCGCGGCTCGCCAGCTATTCGCGGGCGATCCGCGGATCGAGGTGATCGCCGGGGATGCCCTCGAAGCCATGTCGAGCCGGGCACCGTTCGACCTGGTGTTCGCCGATAGCGGCATCCGTGACGGCACGGACTTCGCGAAGCTCGTGGGCCTGCTGCGCCTCGGTGGGCGCATCGTCATGGACGACGTCACCCCGCAGCGCATTCTGCCGCCAGACTCGCCGCTGCGATCGCAAGACACGAAGCGGGAGCTCTTTGGTGGCGAACCCCGGCTGGTCTCGACGGAGGTAGTGCTGCCAGACCTGCGCAACTCGCTGCTGGTGGGAACAAGGATGCGCTGACGCGGGCCTGCCCGTTCTGCTCGTGCCGGGGCGCTACGCTATCGCTCATGAGACCTGGGATCGTGGGGCGGCAGAAGCCCAGCAGCGAGGCGGAGCACAAGCACGCGGCCGACGTGGCGCTAGCGGCCCGGCGGTCGGAGCTTCTCGACGCAGCTCGCGAGGCCGAGATCCGGTTCCGCCAGGCCCAGGGCCGTCGCGCCACGGACACCGAGGTACGCCGTCTGGCGGAGGACTTCGACGCGGCGCTGACCGCCGCTATGCATGCTGCCTACGCGGCCCAGCGCGCGGAGATCGGCCCGCTCGGCTACGACGACCGTATCTACCGGCGCAAGGCCATGGCAAAGCCCCGCGTACACGCCCTCACCGCCGAGGCCGAGCGCCTGCTCACGCTGCGCGAAAACCATCGCCTCAACGGCATCCCGGCGGTGACGTTCGAGCCAAGCCCGCTGATGGCGCCGGTCCCCAAGGGCTGAACCCAGGATGGCGCCCGTACCCAAAGGGCTGAACCCAGGATTTCCGGCGGCGGCTGCGGTGAACCTACCGGGGCCCCACGACGTCTCCAGATAGTGGGGGCAAGTCCAGCCGCAGGCTAGGCGTGTCGGGACGTGTGCACACAGCAATCGATTGTTACGTTCAAGCGTGTCGCTTGCGCCTTACGCTGAGGAGGGGCACAGTTGGTCTAGGCCAATTTGGTCGAAGGGCCAAGAAAACAGGTCAGAAGCACCGTAGAGGGTACTTCAGGCAGAAGCAGATAGATACTACTAGTAGTCAACCTGTGCCAGACAGAAACTAGCGGAACGCTACAGATCGCCGGGCGGAAAACCGTCAGCCCGAGCCATATGGCGGTCGCGGGGACCCGAGGCACACTGACAACTGATCAAGAAGAAGCGGATGAACGAGCCAGGAGGCACGCATATGTGCCCACACTCGCCGCCCTGCCCGGAAGCATCGGCTCCGGACCGGGAAGCGGCGCATACGATTATCAGCCACCCCGAGCAGGGCTGGAGCCTGCTCTGTAACGGGGTCGTAATCTTCGAGGACACGGGGGAACTCCTGCCCGATGGCGCGTCGATTGCGCCGCACCGGCCCACGGACCTGGCCTTCGACCGCCCGGTCCGGATGGTACCTGAGCATGGCGGGCGGGCGCCGGCGGCGTTATCGCCACCGGCAATTCCCGGGCGGGGTGCCTGATACGGCGACCCCGGAGAAACCCCCTCAGCTAGAACTATCCGCTGAAATTCCCTGGCGCAGCACGCCCGTCAGCCAGTCGGCCACGGCCCCGGCGATCACCGCACGGTGGCCCTTCAGCGCGTGCGTCTCCCCTGGCACGACGATCACCCGGTCCGCGTCCGCGGCCGCGGGGATCCCGAACGGGTCACGTTCCCCGTTCACCACCAGAACCGTGGCCCCGCCCGCACGGGCCGCCTGCAGTTCGGCCACCCGGCTGCGTCCCGCCGGGCCCGGCGGCCGGAGCGGGAACGCGAGCGCGATCACGGCGCGGGCCCCGACGTCGGCCGCAGTGCGGCACGCCACCCGGGCTCCGTTACTCCGCCCGCCCTGGACGAGCGGGACACCGGGTGCGAGCTCAGCCAGCGCGGACATGATCTCGACCCAGGCGGCATCCTGGCGGACCGCCGCGCCCGGCGCGCGGGCGCCCCGGACCCGATACGGCTGGGTCACCTGGGCGACCAGCCCGCCAAGGCCGAGCGCGCCGTCGCGTGCCGCGAGCAGGTCGGGCGAGCCCACACTGCCGCCCGCGCCGTGCGTGAGCGCCAGCAGGAACCGGGCCGCGCCCGGTTCCCCGTCCAGCTTGGCCCGGGCGGCCCCACTGCCGGTCATGACCTCCACCGCATGCTCCCGTCCGCGCCGACTTCCCAGCAAAAGGGTTCGTCGCGCAGGTCGAGCGTATAGTCGCCCCGCTGATGTCCGGGAAGAGCCAGCTGCCTCGACGTCTCTGGTGAAGCATCACCGCCAACCGACAGGAGGAATCATGAAGTACATGATCTTGGTGTACGGCTCGCAGCAGGACTACGACTCGATGGCCGGCCAGGCGGCCGAAGGCAGGCCCGCCTGGTCCGCGGAGGACTTCGCCGCCCTTGGCGCGTTCATGGAGTCGTTCAGCAGGGACCTGACCGAATCAGGTGAGCTTGTGGACACGAGAGGGCTGACCGCGCCGGTCCACGCCAGGCGGATCCAGCTGCGCAACGACGTCCCGGTGGTAACCGACGGGCCGTATGCCGAAAGCGAGGAGGTGCTGGCCGGCTACTGGATCGTCGAGTGCGACAGCTTCGACCGGGCCACCGAGATCGCCGCCAAGCTGACCAAAATCCCAGGTCCGGACTACCTCCGTGAGTCAATGCAGGGCCGCGAGATGATCGACGTGCGGCCGATCGCCGAGTCACGGGCCGAACTCGATGGCTGAGCTCGATGGCTGAGCTCGATGGCTGAGCTGGGGGCCTGACCAAGGATGGCCGAGGTCGAGGACCTGCTGCGCCGACTAGCGCCGCAGGTCCTCGGCGCGCTGGTCCGGCGTTACGGGCATTTCGATACCGCCGAGGACGCGGCCCAGGAGGCGTTGATCGCGGCGGCCACGCAGTGGCCAGCCGATGGCGTCCCGGACCATCCGCGCGGCTGGCTGATCACGGTCGCCTCCCGTCGGCTCACCGATCTGCTGCGCGCCGATCAGGCCCGCCGCCGCCGCGAAGACACCGTCGCCCGCTGGATTCTGCCCGAGCACCGGCTGGCCCCCGCCGCCGACCAGCCGCCCGCAGACCAGGACGACACGCTGATCCTGCTGTTCATGTGCTGTCACCCCGCGCTGACCCCGGCCGCACAGATCGCGCTGACGCTCCGCGCGGTCGGCGGCCTGGCCACGGCGGAAATCGCCCGGGCGTTCTTGGTCCCCGAGGCGACCATGACCCGGCGGATCAGCCGGGCCAAGCAGCAGATCAAGGACAGCGCCGTACCGTTCCGGATGCCGACTGCCGACGAACGGACCGGACGGCTCGCGGCAGTGCTGCACGTGCTCTACCTGATCTTCAGCGAGGGCTACGCCAGCACCTCGGGGCCGGGCCTGCACCGTACCGAACTGACGGCCGAGGCGATCCGGCTCACCCGCATCGTGCACCGCCTGCTTCCCGAGGACGACGAGGTGACCGGGCTGCTCGCGCTCATGCTGCTCACCGACGCACGCCGACCGGCGCGCACCGGACCGGCCGGCGAGCTGATCCCCATGGCCGAGCAGGACCGGAGCCTGTGGAACGCGGCCCAGATCACCGAGGGCGTGGCCCTCGTGACCAGCGCCCTGGTCCGCGGGCCGGCCGGCCCGTACCAGCTGCAGGCCGCGATCGCCGCGGTCCACGACGAGGCACCCACCGCCGACGCGACCGACTGGCCGCAGATCATGGCCCTGTACGAGGTGCTGATGCAGCTATCCGACAACCCGGTGGTGAGGCTGAATCACGCCGTCGCGGCGGCCATGGTGCGCGGCCCCCGCGCGGGGCTCGAGCTTTTGGCCGGGCTCGGCGCCGACGAGCGTGTAGCCAGAGGCCACCGGCTCCACGCCGTCCGTGCCCACCTGCTTGAGATGGCCGACGAGCGCGACGCGGCCCGCGACGCCTACCTCACGGCGGCCGCACGCACGACCAACCTCCCCCAGCAGCGCTACCTGCACGCCCGGGCCGCCCGCCTGACCAGCGGTGAGTCCTAATGCGCTCAGTTCGGCCGAACTCTAAGCGTGAAACGGCATCGGGACAATGGCGACATCGATGTCACCGTGAAGGTCGGCTTCCGCCTTGACGAGCGCCTAACCTGATCGCGCCAGGGGCGTAGGACCATCGGCGGAGGGGAACCGGGACCGGCGGCCCGATGCGCTCGGTGGTCGCCGCGCGCAGGCTGTCCGTTATGAGTACTACGAGTGCAGAGCTCCCTAAGCTCGAAGAACGGACGCAACCGAGGGGGCCGATGGACGAGGGTGAGACCACCGGGCTGATGGCCCCGCAGCACCGCGCGCTGACCATCGGCCTGGTGCTGACGATCACCTTCGTGGCCTCCGAGGCGCTCGCGGTGGTGACCGTAATGCCGGTCGTCGCCCGGGACCTAGGTGGACTGCGCCTGTACGGCTGGGTGTTCAGCGGGTTCATGCTGGGCAGCGTGATCGGCATCGTGGCCGCCGGCCGGGAGGCCGACCGGCGCGGACCCGCGGTGCCGTTCGTGGCCGGGGTGGTGCTGTTCGCCTCCGGCCTGGCCGCGGCGGGCCTGGCCCCGTCGATGGGAGTGCTGGTCGCGGGCAGGGTGCTGCAGGGCGTGGGAGCCGGGGCGGTGCCCTCGGTCGCGTACGCTGCGATCGGCCGCAGCCTGCCCGGGTCGATGCGGGCCCGGATGATGGCGGTGCTGTCCACCGCGTGGGTCGCGCCTGGGCTGGCCGGGCCCGCGATCAGCGCCGAGGTGGCGCACCTGTTCGGGTGGCGGTGGGTGTTCCTGGGCCTGCTGCCGATCGTCGCGGTGGCCGGGGGGATCGCCGTACCCGCCCTGATCCGGCTCGGGCCACCCGCCTCCTCCAGAGCGAAAGAGCACCGGATGATCGACGGCTTCCGGACCGCGGCCAGCGCCGCGATGATCCTGGGCGGCCTGACCCTCGCGGCCGGGTCCGGCGCGAGCCGTGTGGTCGCCATAGCGGGCGGACTCGGGCTGAGCGCGGCGGGCCTGGCCGCCGGGCTTCCCGCCCTGCGCAGGCTGGTCCCGCCCGGCACCTTGACCGCGCAACCCGGGCTGCCCGCCACGATCTTGACCCGGGGCCTGCTGACGTTCACGTTCTTCGGCGCCGACGCCTACGTGACGCTGACCATTACCTCGGTACGCCATCACACCCCGGTGGTGGCCGGCATCGCCGTCACCGGCGCCACGGTGGCGTGGACCATCGGCGCCTGGGTCCAGGCCCGGCTGAGTGAGACGTGGGCCGGGCGGCGCCTGGTCCGCGGTGGGCTGCTGGCCGTGCTGGCCGGCATCGCCGGGATGGTCCTGGTCCTGCAGCCCGGCGTGCCGGTGGCCGTGGGCCTGGCCGCCTGGACCGTGGCCGGCTTCGGGATGGGGCTGGCCTACGCGCCGATCTCGCTGATGATGCTGCGCAGCGCGCCGCCCGGGCAGGAGGGACGGGTCTCGGCGTCACTGAACCTGGCCGACGTGCTCGGCACCGCGATCGGCATCGGCGTGGGCGGCGCAGCGGTAGCGGCCGCCGCCGGCCGTGACCTTCGCCTGGGCGTCACCGTCGCGTTCGCCGCAGCCGCCGTTATGGGCCTGACCGCGCTGGTCATCACCCGCCGGCTCCCGGCCGGCCCGACCTCGGCTCCGCCGCCGCCCGTAACGGAGGAGGCCACGGTCATACCTCGAGAATCTTCTTGAGGAACTGGCCGGTGTAGCTTTCCTCGACGCCGGCGATCTGCTCCGGGGTCCCGTCCGCCACCACAAGTCCGCCACCCGCGCCGCCCTCAGGCCCGAGGTCGATGACCCAGTCGGCGGTCTTGATGACGTCCAGGTTGTGCTCGATCACGATCACCGTGTTGCCCGCCTCGACCAGCCGGTCCAGCATGCCGAGCAGCTTGCGGATGTCCTCGAAGTGCAGCCCGGTGGTGGGCTCGTCCAGCACGTAGATGGTGCGGCCGGTGGCCCGCCGCTGCAGTTCGGAGGCGAGCTTGACCCGCTGCGCCTCGCCGCCGGACAAGGTGGTGGCGGGCTGGCCGAGCCTGACGTAGCCGAGGCCGACGTCGACAAGCGTCTTCAGGTGCCGGTGTATGGCCGGCACCGCCTCGAAGAACCCCGCGGCCTCCTCGATCGGCATGTCCAGGACCTCGGCGATCGTCTTGCCCTTGAAATGCACCTGGAGCGTGTCGGTGTTGTACCTGGCGCCGTGGCAGACCTCGCACGTCACGTAGACGTCGGGCAGGAACTGCATCTCGATCTTGATCGTGCCGTCCCCGGAACAGGCCTCGCACCGGCCGCCCTTCACGTTGAACGAGAACCGGCCGGGCTGGTAACCGCGGATCTTCGCCTCCGTGGTCGCCGCGAACAGCTTGCGCACATGGTCGAACACGCCGGTGTAGGTGGCCGGGTTGGACCGGGGCGTGCGCCCGATCGGACCCTGGTCGACGTGAACCACCTTGTCCAGGTTCTGGACGCCGGTGATCCTGGTGTGCTTGCCAGGAACCGTCCGGGCGCCGTTCAACTCCCGGGCCAGCGCCTTGTAGAGGATGTCGTTGACCAGGGTGGACTTGCCCGAGCCCGACACGCCGGTGACCGCCACCAGGCAGCCGAGCGGGAACGTCACGTCTATCCCGCGCAGGTTGTGCTCGGCCGCGCCCTTGACGGTGACCTCACGGTTCTTGCCGCGCGGCCTGCGGCTCGCGGGAACCGGGATGGACTGCCGGCCGGTCAGGTAGGCGCCGGTCAGCGAGTCCGGACTGACGAGCAGGTCGCCGACCGTCCCGGAGACCACGATGTTGCCGCCGTGCTCCCCGGCCCGCGGGCCGATGTCCACCACCCAGTCCGCGGCCCTGATCGTGTCCTCGTCGTGCTCCACCACGATCAGCGTGTTGCCCAGGTCGCGCAGCCGCAGCAGCGTCTCGAGCAGCCGGTGGTTGTCCCGCTGGTGCAGGCCGATGGACGGCTCGTCGAGCACGTACAGCACCCCGACCAGCCCCGAGCCGATCTGGGTGGCCAGCCTGATCCGCTGGGCCTCGCCGCCGGCCAGGGTGGCCGACGCCCGGTCCAGGGTCAGGTAGTCGAGCCCGACATCGAGCAGGAAGCCGAGCCGCGCGTTGACCTCCTTGAGGATCCGCTGGGCGATCTGCCGGTCGCGGTCAGACAGCTCCAGCGTAAGCAGGAGCTTGGCCAGTTCCCCCACGGGCAGCGCGCACAGCTCGGCGATCGACCTGCCGTCCACGGTCACCGCCAGCGACACCGGCTTGAGCCTCGCGCCGCCGCAGGACGGGCACGGCACCTCGGCCATGTATCCGGCGAACTTCTCCCGGCTCGAGTCGGACTCGGCCTCGGCGTGCCGCCGCTCCACCCACGGGATCACGCCCTCGAACGTCGTGTAGTACGAGCGCTCGCGACCGTACCTGTTCCGGTACCTGACGTGGACCTGCTTGTCGTAGCCGCGCAACAGGGCCTGGCGCGCTTGAGCGGGCAGCTTGGCCCATGGCGTGTCCATCCGGAACCCGATCGTCTCGCCCAGGGCCTCGATCAGCCGGACGAAGTAGTCGCTGAGATGACCGCTGCTCCACGGCGCGAGCGCGCCGTCGGCCAGCGATTTGCTCTCGTCCGGGACGATCAGCTCGGGGTCGACCTCGAGCTTGGTGCCGACCCCGGTGCAGTCCGGGCAGGCGCCCCACGGCAAGTTGAACGAGAACGACCGCGGCTCGAGCTCGTCGAACGACAGGTCGTCGTACAGGCAGGCCAGGTGCTCGGAGTACATCCGCTCCCGGTGCGGGTCATTGTCCGGCAGGTCGACGAACTCGAGGATCACCACTCCGCCGGACAGGCCGAGTGCGGTCTCCACCGAGTCGGTGAGCCTGCGCCGCGCGGTGTCCTTGACCGCCAGCCGGTCGACGATCACCTCGATGTCGTGCTTCTCGTACTTCTTCAGCGCCGGCAGCTGGCCGGCCAGGGCCTCGTCCAGCCGGACCAGGGTGCCGTCCACCCGGGCTCGCGAGTAACCCTTGATCTGCAGATCCCGCAGCAGCTCGCCGTACTCGCCCTTGCGCCCGCGCACCACCGGCGCGAGGACCTGGAACCTGGTGCCCTCCTCCAGCTCAAGCACCCGGTCCACGATCTGCTGCGGCGTCTGCCGCGCGATCGGCCGCCCGCAGATCGGGCAGTGCGGCTTGCCGATCCTGGCGTAAAGCAGCCGCAGGTAGTCGTAGACCTCGGTGATCGTCCCGACCGTGGAGCGCGGGTTGCGGCTGGCGGACTTCTGGTCGATCGAGACCGCGGGCGACAGCCCTTCGATGAAGTCGACGTCGGGCTTGTCCATCTGGCCGAGGAATTGCCGGGCGTAGGCGGACTCCGACTCGTGGTACCGGCGCTGGCCCTCGGCGAAGATGGTGTCGAAGGCCAGGCTGGACTTGCCCGAGCCGGACAGCCCGGTGAACACGATCATGGCGTCCCGCGGCAGGTCAAGCGAGACGTCCTTCAGGTTGTGCTCGCGGGCGCCGCGAACGACGAGTCGGTCAGCCACTACGCCTCTTCTCTGCGGGCTCTTGAAACGGGTAGACGGATCGCTTGGCGATGGTAGCCGGGGGGTCTGACATTTCGGGGGCTCCGGGGGTCGCCCCCCGGGCTAGCACTGTTAGTCGCCGCGCGCCCGGGTTGTCCCGTCCAACTTAGAAGCACCAGATCGACCGCCGTTATGCCCGCCCGTTACCTCCCACGATAGCGAAGGACGCCCAGGCTGCCGGCCAAGAACCGATGAAAGGGCCCCGGTGTGCATGTGACGGCGGGCGAGGGGCAAGGGACGAGGGCGCGGCTAGAAGTCGGCGATGGTGCCGGCGCCCAGGCGGGCGGCCTTTTGGTACAGGTAGCTGGCGGCGGCCAGGTCCTCGGCGGCCAGGCCCAATGACTCGAACACCGTGATCTCGTGGTTACTAAGGCGTCCTGGCGCGGTCCCGGTGAGCAGCTCGCCGAGCTCGGCCCGGACCGGGTTGTCGGCGCCTTCCCGCGCGGCCAGGAGGTAGTCTCCGGCCTCGTTCTGCACGGACTCGCGGCTGTCGGCGAACAGGGCCGCCTCGGCCATGGTCGCGGTGTCGAGCTCTCGGTCGCGCGGCACGCAGGCGCCGACCGCGTTGACGTGGGCGCCGGGGGCCAGCCACTCTCGGCGCAGCACCGGCTGCGCGGACGACGTGGCGGTTACCACGATGCCCGCGCCGTCGACCGCCTCAGGCACGGAGCCGAACGCTCGCACCGGCACATCCAGTTCCCCGGCAAGTTCCCCAGCCACCTCGCTGGCCCGGGCCGCGTCGCGCCCGGCGATGCGGATCCCGGTGAGCGGCCTGGTCGCGGCCAGTGCGCGGGCGTGCGCCCGGCCCTGCACGCCGATGCCGACGATGGCCAGCTCGGCCGCGTCTTCGGTGGCCAGCAGGCCGGTGGCCACGGCGGAGACCGCCGCGGTACGGATCTCGGTGAGCGCCGACGCGTTGACCATGGCCAGCGGCTCTCCGGTGTCGGCCGCGAACAGCAGAACGCCGCCCTGGTGCGCGTCCTTGCCCACCGCCGGGTTGCCCGGTGTGATGCACAGCGCCTTCAGCCCGTAACCGTCTGGAGAGTAGGCCGGCATCAGGCCCATGAAACCGGCCGCGTCCTGGAGCCGGACGACCGTCCGCAGCGGCTGCTGGATACGGCCGCGGGCCAGGTCGCCCAGCGCCCGGCGCATCACATCCGCGCACTCGCGGTACCCGAGCAGGTCACGGGTGTGGTGGTCGGCCAGCACAAGTAGCTTCACGCGGCTCTCCAGCTTGGGTCTGGGCCCCGCCCTCACCACGGGGCGCCCTGACCACGGGTGGCAACTCGGCCGGGGCGGGGAGTGGAAGGCGGGGCCGTTCGGTATAGGTTTTTCAAGTGACTTATTCGGGAGAGGTTCATGTCGGCGGCCCGCCCGACACTCGGGAGATAGACGGCCTGACCGTGACCAAGATAGCGGTGGGCCCGATGGACAACAACGCCTACCTGCTTCGCTGCGCCAGCACCGGCCAGGGCCTGCTGATCGACGCGGCCAACGAGGCGGACAGGCTGCTCGAGGTGATCGGCGACACGCCGGTCGGCACCATCGTCACCACGCACCGGCACGCCGACCACTGGCAAGCGCTGCCGAAGGTGGCGGCCCGGACGGGCGCGGTGGTGGTCGCGCATCCGGCCGACGCGGACGAGCTTCCCGTCTTGGTCGGCCATCGAGCCGAGAACGGCGAGGAACTGATCTTCGGCGACTGCTCGGTGTCGCTGATCCACCTGCGCGGGCACACGCCCGGCAGCCTCGCGGTCCTGTACGACGCTGACGGCCGGCTGGCCGACGCGCCGCACGTGTTCACCGGGGACTCGCTGTTCCCCGGCGGCGTGGGCAAGACAACCACGGCAGCGGACTTCACTTCGCTGCTCACCGACGTGACCGAGCGCCTGTTCGACCGGCTCCCCGACGCGACCTGGGTGTACCCGGGGCACGGTAACGACACCACACTTGGTACCGAGCGCCCTCACCTGGGTGAGTGGCGCGCCCGCGGCTGGTGAGCGCCGCGGTGCCAGGCACCAGCGCGGCAGCGAGGACCGCGGCCCCGAACAGGGCCGTCCCTGATATCCACATGGCCGCGTGCAGTCCCGACACGAACCCGGCCGCGCCGGCCCGGGCGTAGACGATCGCGCCGAGCACCGCCACGCCGAGGACCTGACCGAACTGCCGGAGCGCGTTGTGCACCGACGAGGCCATCCCGGCCCGGGAGGCGGCCACCGCCGACACGGCCACCTGGGTCATCGGCGTCAGGCACAGCCCGACCCCGGCCCCGGCCACTGCGAAATCCCACCAGGTACTCCATGCGCCGGTGTTCGGCCCTAGCCGCAGCAGGCCCATCATCCCGGCTCCGGCGGCGACCAGACCAGCGACCATGGGCCAGCGCGCCCCCACTGGGCCGGTCAGCCGCCCGGACAGCGTGGCGGCGACCGCGAAGGCCACGCCGAGGACCGACACCTGAAGGCCCGCGGCCATCGGGGAGTCGCCCCTGACCTGCTGGAAGTACGCGCTGAGGAAGACGATCGCGCCGACGAACGCGAAGAAGACCACCAAGGCGGCGACGTTGGCGGCGGCAAACGCGGGCCGGCGGAACAGCGAGATTTCCACCACCGGCACGGCCGCCCGCCGCTCCCGCCGCGTGAACGCGGCCAGCGCGCCTCCGCTCACCGAGAATCCGGCCAGGACCTGCGGAGACGTCCAGCCGAGCGAGTTGCCCTCGATCAGGGCGAACGCGATCGCGGCGATGCACGCCGTCCCGAGCACGGTGCCCGCCCAGTCCAGGCGGTCTGAGGCGGGCGCGCGGTCCAGGCGAGGCACGACCCGGGCGGCGATCAGCAGCAGCACCGCCGCCAGCGGCACGTTGAACCCGAACACCAAGCGCCAGCCCCAGTAGGTGGCGATCAGGCCGCCGACCACGGGTCCGGCCGCCATCCCGAGCCCGGAGCCCGTCGACCACAACCCGATTGCCTGGGCGCGGTGACGCTCGTCATCGAACAGGGCCCGGATGATCGTCAGGCTGCCAGGCACCAGGAGCACGGGCCCGAGACCCTGTAGCACCCGGGCCGCCATCAGCCAGCCGGTAGATGGCGCCAGGCTGTCCGCCAGCGAGCCGGCCCCGAACAGGGCCAGGCCGAGCAGGAACATGCCCTTGCGTCCACGGCGGTCACCGATCGTCCCGCCCACCACGAGCAGCGCCGAGTACACGATCACGTAGGAATCGACGATCCAGAGGCGGCCTGCGGCCGACGCGCGCAGGCCGGTCCCGATGGCTGGCAGCGCCACGCCCACCACGGTGGTCGACATCACCGCAAGGAACTGCGACCCGGCGAGCACCGCGACGGCCGCCCAGCGCCGTCCGGAACCGACTGAGCCGGAACCAGCCGACGGCGGCGGCGCGGTCATGACCCGCTCGCGATGCCCCTGGGGTCGAACGCCACCCTGATCTGGGTGATCTTGCCGTCGGTGACCTTCATCCAGTTCGCCACCGGCACCGGATCGGCCACCGTTGTGACCATGTCATACCAGGTCAATACGTCGGGCCCGTCGGTGAAGACCTTCTGGACCTGGATGTCGGTCATGATCTTGGACAACCCCTGCAGCCCGCGCAGGCACTCATCCCCTCCCTGGACGTGTCCGAACGGGCCGACAAAGTCCACGTCGTCGGCCAGGACCGACCGCAGCCGCGCAAAATCTCTCGCCTGCCAGGCGTCGAAGTAGGTCGCGGCCGCCCGCACCGCCCCGACGTTTGCCGTGCCGCCGTCATCAGTCATGGCGTGCTCCTTTCCCCGTCTGTGCTTCCAGCCTGCCGCGCGCTTGACTAGAAGTCCAAGAAATAGCTCTATTGGTAGCTAGAATTAGCAGTTATGGAACTGCGTCAGCTTGCGTACCTCGTGGCGGTCGCGGACGAGCGGAACTTCACCCGCGCCGCGGCCAGGTTGCACGTCACCCAGCCGGGTGTCAGCGCCCAGATCCGCCAGCTTGAGCGGGAGTTCGGCGCGGAACTGCTTGATCGTTCGGGTCGGGCCGTGACGCTCACCCAGGCGGGTGAGGCGGTGCTCCCGTTCGCCCGTTCCGCGCTTGGCGCCGTGGCCGGGGCGCGGCTGGCGGTTGACGAGCTGTCCGGCCTGCTGCGCGGCCACGTCGCGGTCGGCATGGTGTCCCAGTGCGCGTCGTTGGACATACCGGAGATGCTGGCCGGGTTCCACCGGCATCACCCGGCCATAGAGATCACGCTGGCCGAAGGCAGCTCCGACCAGCTGACCGAGGGCGTGCGGTCCGGGACCTACGACCTGGCGTTCATCGGCCTGGGCCCCGAGGCGCCCGGCGGGCTCGCCCTCCAGGTGGTTGCGGACGAGCCGATCGTGGCCGCGGTGGGCCCGGACAGCGACCTGACCGGGGTCGGCTTCGTAACCCTGGTCGAGATCGCCGACCGGGCGCTGATCAGCCTGCCGGTCGGGACCGGCCTGCGGGCCTGCGTGGACGCCGCGTACGCGTCGGTCGGCCTGCGGCCGCGCGTCGCGTTCGAGGCCAGCGACCCGCGTACGCTGGCGCGCCTGGCCGCTCGCGGCCTCGGGCTGGCCTTCCTGCCTGCCTCCGTGGCCCGGACACACGACGGGCTGCGCGTTGTGGCCGTCAGCCACCCCGAGATACGCGGGCGTCTCGCGCTCACCTGGCGCACCGGCGGCCCGGTCAGCCCGGCGGCTCGGGCGCTGATCGCTCACGCCCGCGCGTTGCTGCCCGAGCCGGCTCCGCGCTAAGTGGCCAGGGCGCGGCGGTAGCGGATCTCGGTGACGCCGCCGAGGTCCTCCAGCAGGTGGCGGGCACCGTCCGGCGCGAACCCGGCCTTGCCGTAGAAGCGGCGCGCGCGGGCGTTGGCCTCGAGCACCCACAACGTGATACCTGCATAGCCGGCCTTGCTGACCTTGGCCAGGACCTCGTCCATGAGCGCGCGGCCGGTGCCCGTCGACCACCAGGCCGGGTGAACGTAGAGCGCGTAGAGTTCGGCCACCAGGCCTTCTGACCCCGCTGGGGTCAGCGGATGCGGCCACGGCGCGCCAAGCACGTCCCGTTCCGGCCCGAAGGACGCGTAGCCGACGATGCCCGCGCCGCCTTCCCGGGGAGACACGGCGCCTGGAGCAATTTCCCCGGGAGCGATGGCGGCGATCACGCGCTGCCACGGCCGTATCCGGAACGACTGCCGGACTCGGGCGCCCCCGTCGGGGGCGGTGACCCGGTCGATGATCGCGGTCGCGATGATGCCGTCGTAGGCGGCGAACCAGCTGTCCCGCATCACTGCCGCGATCTGCGCCGCGTCCGCCGCGGAGGCGGATCGGATCATCACCACGCGCACACGCTAGTGAGTTCGCAGGGCGAGGAAGAAATCGACCTGGTCATCGAGGCGGGAAAGGTTGCGGCCGGTCAGCTCCTCGATCCTCCGTATCCGGTACCTGACGGTGTTGACGTGAACGTACATGGTGGCCGCGCACGCGTTCCACGAGCCGGAGCAGGCCAGGAACTCGCGCAGGGTGGACAGCAGCTCCGCGTTGTGCCGTTCGTCGTAGTCAAGCAGCGGGCCGAGCAGGCGCCCGCGGAAGGAGCGCAGCACGCTGGCCGGGACGCTGGCCAGCAGCAGCTCGTACGAGGCCACCTCGTCGCTGGTCACCACCGAGACGGCCGGACCCGTGGACGCTGACGTGCCCATCCGCATGGCGGCGAGCCTGCGCGCGCTCTGCGCCTCGTGCAGCGCGCCGACCAGCGCCGTCACCCCCTCGGCCACCGCGCTGACGCCAACCGCGAGCCTGATCCGTGACCGGTCGGACTCGAGGACAGGCTGGGCGTCACGCAGCCTTGCCGCCAACGCGTGGGCTCTCGGGCCTTCGACGCCTGGCGCGGCGTCTGGCAGATCGGGTTCCGGCAGCGGTACCAGCGCCACGACCTCGTCGCCGAGCGGGGCGACAACCGTGCCCTCGGCGTGGGGCACGGCCAGTTCGGCGGCCAGATCGCAGCGCCAGCGATCCGCGTTCGGGCCGACCATCCGGTCCGCCTCGGCGCTCATCGCGGCCACCAGGTAACGGCCGGCGGGCCGCAGCCCGGCCGCGCGCATCAGCGAGGCGACCTCGGCCGGGGCGGCGCCCTCCCCGCCCTCGGCCGCGAGCATGGCAACGATGGCCTCGGCCAGCTTGCGCTCCCCGGCCTGGCCGGCCTCCTGCCTGGCCCGTTCCAGGGCCGCGTCCGCGGCCAGTTCGGCCACGGACTCGCGCAACTCGTGAACCCACTCGTGCTCATGGCCTGCACACGCCAGGAACCAACTGGTAACCCTCGGCTCGCCGCCCACGCGGAACAGCGTGTACTTCCCGTCGCCGGGCGACCCGCTCACCCGCACCGCGGCGGGCAGCCGGTCGGCCCGCAGGTACTCCGCGGCCAGCCGGAGCGCGAGCGGCCTGGGCAGCGACGGCCCGGTCCCGCCGACGACGCGGCCCGTCGCGGTGAGCAGCTCACAGTCGGTGCCGATCTCGCGGCCCATCAGCCGGAACAGGGCATCAAGGCCCGCTCCTTCGGCCACTGCCGACAGGAGCAGCCGGCGGCGCCCGAGCACGCGGGTCATGGCGGTGGCCCGGTCGCCGCTCAGCCGCCGTCCCACCTCCTCGGTGACGGCGGCGAAAGAGGTCTCAGCCGGCACCGCGAGCAGGGCGATGCCGTGCCGGCCGCAGGCCTGGATCACCTCAGGCTTCACCTCGCCGAGCGCCTCCCCAGCGCCGAGCACGCCGGCACCGGCCTTGGCCAGGGCACGGACGAACCGATCGGCGTCGCCCGGCTCGCGGCACCAGATCATGCCGGTCAACACCAGGTCACCCGGCGTCAGGTAGCGGCTCGGATCGGGCAGGTCGGTCGTGTACACGTGGCGGATGACCCGGTCCACGCCCGAGATGTCGGTGAGCAGCCTGAGCCCGAGGCCGGGCGTGTCGAGCAGATCCCGGACCCGCACGGGGATCACCTCCTGGCGACGAAACATTCTCGCGCACCATAAGCGTGACCTGTTTAGCGGAAGCTACAAAACTCTTGGAGCCAGATTACCGGTGATTGATTCGATAGGCGCCTACCACGTGCGCGGGACAGGCTGATTGGATGGCCGCATGGCAAGCACCGGCCCGCTGGTTTCCACGCTGGCGGCCTTCAACGCGGCTCCGCCCGAGGCCGCCGAGCGGGACGTGCTCGCCTGCTGCGCATCGGTGACGTTCGCCCGGGCCATCGCCGACGGCCGCCCGTATCAGGGCCCGGCCGCCCTGCTGGACATAGTGGATGCGGCGTTCAGCAAGCTGAACTGGGACGACATCAGCGAGAGCATGAACGCGCACCCGCGGATCGGAGACCGGGTTCCCGGCGGAGGATGGTCGGCGGCCGAGCAATCCGGCGCCGCGGCGGCCGGCCAGGCGGTGGGGCAGGCGCTAGCGGACGGGAACCGCGCCTACGAGCGGCGGTTCGGCCACGTGTTCCTGATCTGCGCCACTGGTCTGTCCGGCCAGGACATGCTGAACCAGCTGCGGGCCAGGCTCGGCAACGATTCAGATACCGAACGGGCCGTGGTGCGCCAGGAGTTGCTGAAGATCACGCGGCTGCGGCTGACGAAGCTGCTGAGCCTTTGACGAGCGGGCTGGCGACGGACGGATCCGCGGCGCTTTCCACGCACGTGTTCGCGCCGGCGGCGGGGAAGGCCTGGTAACAGCATGGAATTCCTCCAGCCCAGGTCGCTCGCGGAGGCGATTGCGGCCAAGGCCGAGCATCCCGGTGCGGTGCCGATCGCGGGCGGGACCGACGTCATGGTCGAGATCAACTTCGACGCTCGGCGGCCCGGCACGCTGCTCGACCTGAACCGGGTGGCCGAGCTCGCGTCGTGGCAGCTAAGCAACGGGCTGGTGCGGCTCGGGGCCGGGGTGACCTACACCAGCGTCATCGCCGAGCTTGGCGGCCTGCTGCCGGGCCTGGCGATGGCCGCCCGGACCGTCGGATCGCCGCAGATCCGCAACCGGGGCACGGTCGGCGGCAACCTGGGCGCCGCCTCGCCGGCCGGGGACTGCCACCCGGTGCTGCTGGCCGCGGGCGCGAACGTGGAGGCGGCCTCGGCCGGGGGCACGCGGCTGATCCCGGCCGCCGAGTTCTTTACCGGCCCCAAGCGCAGCGTCCTTGCGCCAGACGAGCTGATCACCGCGGTGCTCATCCCGGCCGCGCCTGGACCGCAGCAGTTCGCCAAGATCGGCACGAGGAACGCGATGGTGATCGCCGTCTGCGCGTTCGCGCTGGAACTGCGTCCGCCCGCGGACGGGAGTGCCGGCACCATCGGCACCGGCATCGGCTCGGCCGGGCCGACGCCGCTGCGGGCAACGGAAGCGGAGGAATTCCTGGCCGGAACGCTGGCCGAGGCGGGCTTGTGGGAGACGGCCGACCGCCTGCCGGAACAGGTCGCCCAGCGGTTTGGCGAATTGGTCGCGGCCGCGGCGCGCCCGATCGACGACGTGCGCGGTACCGCGGCCTACCGTCGGCGCGCCCTGTCCGTGCTGGCCCGGCGGACGCTGGCCTGGGCTTGGGAAACGTACCGAACCGGAGATGGAGCGCGAGCATGCGGGTGACGATGACGGTCAACGGCGAGCAGGCCACCGCCGACGACGTGTGGGAGGGTGAGAGCCTCTTGTTCGTGCTGCGCGAGCGGCTCGCGCTCCCCGGCTCGAAGAACGCATGCGAGCAGGGTGAGTGCGGATCGTGCACCGTGTTGCTCGACGACGTGCCGGTGTGCGCCTGCCTGGTGGCGGCCGGGCAGGCAGTCGGCCGCGAGGTGGTCACCGTCGAGGGACTCGCGGCAGCGTCTGCGGCCGACGGCGGCCGCGAGGGGCTGCATCCGGTGCAGCAGGCGTTCATCGACGCCGGTGCCGTGCAGTGTGGCTTCTGCACCCCCGGGCTGGTCGTGCAGGCGTACGACCTGCTGCGGCGTACCCCCGGGGTGCCCGCGGACCCGGACATACGGGAAGCCCTGGCCGGCAACCTGTGCCGGTGCACGGGCTACGAGAAGATCCTGGACGCCGTGCGGCTGGCCGCAACCCGGATGGACGCTGTACGCATGGGCGGGGGCGCCGCATGACCGCCGTCGCCGGGGGCCAGGTGGTGATCGAGAACTGCGCGATCGCGACCATGGACGGCGCGCGGTACGACGACACCGGCACCGAGTACCGCGCCGGCCACGTCGTGGTGACCGGCGGGCGGATCACCGCGGTGGGCGAGGGCCCCGCTCCGAGCGCCCGGGACGGGGCACTCCGGATCGACGGCACCGGCTGCCTGGCCACCCCTGGCCTGATCAATACGCACCATCACTTGTACCAGTGGCTCACCCAGGGCCGGGCCCAGCAGTCCGTGTTGTTCGACTGGCTCACCGAGCTGTATCCGGTCTGGGCCCGGATCGACTCCGCGCAGGTCCACGCCGCGGCCACGGCCGGCCTCGCGTGGCTGGCCATGTCCGGGTGCAGCACAAGCAGCGATCACCACTATGTGTTCCCGCCGGGCGCCCGCGACGCGCTCCAGGCGGAGGTCGCCGCCGCCGCTGGTGTCGGGCTGCGCTTCCATCCCTGCCGGGGCTCGATGGACCTGGGCCGCTCGGCCGGCGGGCTGCCGCCCGACGAGATCGTTGAGGACCCCGACGACGCGCTGGCCGCAACGGCCGAGGCGGTCCGCAGGTTCCACGATCCCTCACCCGGCGCCATGGTCCAGGTGGCGGTGGCGCCGTGCTCGCCGTTCACGGTCAGCGCCAGGCTCATGCGCGAGATGGCCGAGCTGGCTCGTGGGCTGGGCGTCCGGATGCACACGCACCTGGCCGAAACCAGGGAGGAGGACGCGTACTGCCGGCAGACCCTCGGGCGCACCCCGGCCGAATACGCCGACGAGCTCGGCTGGCTCGGACGGGACGTCTGGCTGGCACATTGCGTGCACCTGGATGAGCCGGCGGTGAAGCGGCTCGCGGTGACCGGCACGTCGGTCGCGCACTGTCCGACCTCGAACGCGCGGCTGGGCTCGGGCATCGCCCCGGTCCGCCAGCTGCTGCGGGCCGGCGCCCCCGTCGGCCTAGGCGTCGACGGGTCCGCGTCGAGCGAGGGCACCACCCTAGCCGGGGAGTTGCACCAGGCCCTACTCGCCGCCAGGCTACGGGATGAGCACGGTCCCGCCGCGCTGACCGCGCGGCAGGCGCTTTGGATCGGCACCCGCGGCGGGGCGAGCTGCCTGGGCCGGGCCGACGAGATCGGCGCGCTGCGGCCTGGAATGCTGGCCGACATCGCGCTGTGGCGGGTCGACACGCTGGCTCACGACCCCATTGCCCACGGCGTTACCGCGGACGGTGTTTCAGCGGACGGGCCGGATCCCGTGGCGGCGCTCGTCTTCGGGCCACCCGCGCCGCTCGAGCTCCTGCTGGTCGGCGGGACGGCAGTGGTCGAGCGCGGCGAGCTACGCACCGCCGACGCGGCCGCGGCGGCCCGCGAGGTCCGGGCCGCGCGCAGGCGGCTGGAGGCCGGACGATGACCACGGCGGCCGGACCGGCGTCCCCTCCCACCACCCGCACCGAGCCAGGCGTGCGGGGCGTGGTCGGCGATAGCCCGGCCCGCCCGGACGGCAGGCAGAAGGTGACCGGCGAGTTCGCTTACGCCTCCGACCTTTGGATGGACGGCATGCTGTGGGGCGCCACGCTGCGCAGCCCGCATCCGCGTGCCCTGCTCACCGGGCTCGACATCGGCGAGGCCCTGGCCCTGCCCGGAGTCGCCGCGGTGCTTACCCACGAGGACGTGCCCGGCAGCAAGACCTACGGGCTCGAGCTCAAGGACCAGCCCGTGCTCGCCTGCGGCCAGGTCCGCTACCAGGGAGAGCCGGTCGCGCTTGTGGCGGCCGACCATCCGGAAACGGCCCGCCGGGCGGTGGCCAGGATCGCCGCCACATACAAAGTGCTGCCGCCGCTCACCGACGCGCGCTCGGCCCTGGCCCCGGACGCGCCTGCCCTGCACGAGGGCGGCAACCTGGTCAGGCACGTCCGGATCCGCAAGGGCCGGCCCGACACCCGGGCGGAGATCGTGGTACGGGGCGAGTACCAGGTCGGCATGCAGGATCAGGCGTTCCTCGGCCCGGAGTCCGGCCTCGCCGTGCCCGCCGAGGACGGCGGGGTTGACCTGTTCGTCGCCACGCAGTGGCTCCACGTGGACCGGGAGCAGATCGCGGCGAGTCTCGGCCTGCCCGAGGACAAGGTGCGGCTGACCCTGTCCGGAGTCGGCGGGGCGTTCGGCGCCCGCGAGGACGTGTCCATGCAGATCCACGCCTGCCTGCTCGCGCTGCGGACCGGCAAGCCCGTCATGATGATGTACTCACGCCCGGAGTCGTTCTTCGGTCACGTGCACCGGCACCCGGCCTCGCTCCGCTACGAGCACGGCAGCACGGCGGACGGCACGCTTGTCTATGTCAAGGCGGACATCGTGCTGGACGGCGGCGCCTATGCGTCGAGCTCCACCGCAGTCGCGGCCAACGCGGCGACGCTCGGCATCGGTCCCTACGAGGTGCCGCACGTCGTGATGGACTGCTACGCCGTCTACACCAACAACCCGCCGTGCGGCGCGATGCGCGGGTTCGGCGCCGTCCAGGCCTGCTTTGCCTACGAAGCCCAGATGGACAAGCTGGCCGCGGCGCTGGGAATGGATCCGGTGGAGCTCCGCATCCGCAACGCGATGCGGGAGGGGTCGGTGATGCCCACCGGGCAGGTGGTCGACTCGGCGGCGCCGGTGGCCGAGATCCTGGACCTGGTCCGGTCCCGCCCGCTGCCGCCTGCCGGAAACGGGGAGCGCGACCTGCGGGCGCTGCCCGGCGGCGTCTCCAACACCACCCATGGCGAAGGTGTGGTGCGGGGCGTGGGGTACGCGGTCGGCATCAAGAACGTCTGCTACTCCGAGGGCTTCGACGACTACTCCACGGCCAGGGTGCGACTCGACCTGGTCGGCGGCGAGCCCGCCGCGCAGGTGCACACCGCCGCCGCCGAGGTCGGCCAGGGCCTGGTCACCGTGCTGACCCAGATCGTCAGGACCGAGCTCGGCGTGCAGCAGGTGGTGATCCTGCCCGCCGACACCTCCATCGGCAGCGCCGGTTCCTCGTCGGCGTCCCGGCAGACCTACATGACCGGGGGCGCGGTGCGGGCCGCGTGCCAGGCGGTGCGGGAGCAGCTGGAACTCCGGGCCCGTGAGCGCTTCGCAGGCACGAACCCCGGCCTGGCCCGTCTGCTTGACGAGCCCGCCGAGCAGACGGTGACCTGGCGCCACCGGCCCACGCAGCCACTGGATCCAGGCACCGGCCAGGGCCAGGCGCACGTGCAGTACGCTTTCGCCGCGCACCGCGCGGTGGTCGACGTGGACACCGAACTCGGCCTGGTGAAGGTGGTGGAGATCGCTACCGCGCAGGACGTCGGCAAGGCGATGAACCCGCAGGCGGTCGAGGGCCAGATCCACGGCGGCATAGCCCAGGGCCTCGGGTTGGCCGTCATGGAGGAGATCCAGGTTACGGACGGCGTCGTCCGGAACCCCTCCTTCACCGACTACCTGATTCCCACCATCCTGGACATGCCGCCGGTCCGGCTCGACGTGCTCGAGCTCGCCGACCCGCACGCCCCGTACGGCCTGCGCGGGGTGGGCGAGCCACCGACGATCTCCTCGACCCCCGCGGTGGTGGCCGCCATCCGCGCCGCTACCGGCCGGGACCTGACCCGCGTCCCGGTCCGCCCCGAGCACATCGCGGAGGCGGCTGACTGACGCTGCGCCCGGGCCGCCGGGTGGCCGGGCCCCGGGCGCAGCGACCTCGGTCCTGCCTGGCTTAGAACGGGACGAAGATCATGCCCTGCGGGTGGACGGTCGCGCCGCGCAGGGACACCCGGGTGATCTGCCCGGTGTACATGTTCAGGTGGCCCAGGTAGTTAGGAGGGAACCCGGGAGCCGGGCAGGTGGCGGGCGCGTTGTCCGCGTCGCACGGGGTCACGGCGACGAAAACGGTGCCCGGCCAGAACGAGCCCTCGATCGCGTTAACCGTATCGGCTCCGTTGTCGGTGGTGTAGAACCAGCCTTTCCAGCTCGTCGACCAGGCCGTGTCGTCAACGGACTGCGATAGCTTGAGGACCCACAGGTGCGGATCCGGGCCGCCGCTGGTGTAGATCTGCTCCTTGTCGCCCTGGCTGGTCAGCATGAAGTCGCCGGGGAATCGCTGCTCGAAGCCCGGCACGACCTCGTTGGAGTCCGGGTCGGTCAGGCCGAGCCTGACCGGCGCGCCGAGGTTCCGGCCGCCGTTCGCCACGGACGCCTGCGACTCGTCGTAGAACAGCGCCGTGAAATACGCCAGCCGCTGGGCCGGGTTCAGCGTCACTACGTAGACCGCCGGGTAGGAAGGCTGAGGCGCCGCCTTCCCGGTGGTGCCCGGCGCCGACGCGCTGACCAGCATCAGGCCCTTGTAGAACGAGATGGCGTCGGTGCCGCCGTCACTCGGCAGCGGCTTGTAGAACGCGTAGTGCACGACCTGGTTGGTGGACGGGTTGATCGTGTACATGCTGGAGTGCGCGTCCTCGTTGATCGTGGCCACGACCAGCCCGTTGTACGGATCGGCTGTCAGCCCGTCACACTTTCCCACGAGATCCCACTGGTTCACGGGGACGCCGGAAAGGGTGTACTCGACGATCGTGCTGTCCCGGTTCCCGTCCGAGCTCGCCTGCCCCTGGGGACCCACGCCGTTCTGGAACGTGGTGAACAGGTCGTTGCCGATCCGGGTGATGTCGTCGGGCTGAGTCAGCGGCTCGGAGTACCACTTGTTCGACCCGGCCTTGGTGTAGTGATGATGCAGGCTCGTGCCCGACAAGATCACCTTCACGTAGTACGTCGGCGTGGGCTGCTTCGTCTTCGCGGCAGCCGGGCCGGCGGAAGCGGCCATGCCCACCAGAACCGCAGCCGCTGCGCCGATGGCGGCGAACGTCTTAGCGACGTGCCTAGCCATACCAGGCCTACTAAGCACA
>Ga0335075_10001910_pt1 | contig 33899 bp, 29 predicted proteins | sample Lox_Sample_24_FD_206723 | JGI IMG/M metagenome (GOLD analysis project Ga0335075, IMG submission 206723) | Soil microbial communities from Loxahatchee National Wildlife Refuge, Florida, United States - Lox_Sample_2.4 | ecosystem: Environmental > Terrestrial > Soil > Wetlands | place: USA...
AGCGCGTCGCAACGTTCGCGGCTGCTGCGGCTGGTGCCCCTTTGCCCCGCACACAGCCGCGCTCCGTGTGCCAATCGGTTCAGGGGTTCAATGCGCGAGAATCTTTTAGGAGAATTCTCGCCGCTGCCCTCTCCCGCTGGGAGAGGGAGAATTCTCCGCCGATGATTGGTGCGTTGGCAGTTACAATTTTGCTGGCACTTGGGCCGTGGACGAGCGTTCAGGGATCTGAGCCTGACTTAACAAATGCTTCCGCACATTTTAATGTCACGGCTTATGTGGTGGCGGACAATGGGTTGATGCCAACGAATGTATGGCCACCCATCCTCGACAAATATACCGGCCCGAGCGTCAGCATCCAGGACATCGTCAAGGGCGCGGCGGAATTACAGGCCGAATACGGCAAGCGCGGCTACCCTTCCACCAGCATCGCCATCGCTCAGGAACGAATTACCAACGGCATTGTCACACTAAACGTTTTCCAAACAGCGATTCCGCAGATTGTCGTTTCCGGAGTGCGGTATTATAGCCCTACCAATACCGCGGAGCTCTCGGCCTATTCGCCCCCGCTCCCCGCCGCTCCGCCAACCGCGCCCACGCTGGCGGCCACGAACGCGCCGACGGGCCCGCCCCCAATTATTTATCCGACCAAACGCGCGACGCCCGAACAAATTCAGCAGGATTACACAAATATGGTCAAGGAAATGGCCAGGTTGACTGTGGAAGAAAATGATCATCGCATCCACGTGGTCAGCACCAATGCCGGGCCACGGTTCGACGTGGAGCATTACATCATTTCGGGCAATTCGGTCCTCTCGCCCCAAACCATTTCCGATACGCTTACCAATATTGACGGCGCATTTGGAAGCAATGTCTCATTCGATGGCATTAAGACGGTGGTTGAACAACTCCAGCAGGCATACCATGAGCGAGGTTATCTGACGGTGGCGGTGACATTGCCGCAGCAAAAACTCGCCAACCAAACCGTAAAAGTCCAAGTGTTGGAAGGCCGCCTGTCTGGCATCAACGTGGTCGGCAACAACTTTTTCAGTTCCAACAACGTGATGCGCGCGTTGCCCAGCTTGCACAACGGCATTGTGATCGATGCGCCTGTCCTGCAGGCCGAATTGAACCGCGCCAATGCCAACCAGGACCGCCAGATCATTCCCATCGTCGGCCCCGGTCCCGAACCGGGCACGAGCGTCTTGACCTTGCGCGTCAAGGACCGCTTGCCGCTCCACGCGAAGGTGGACCTGGACAACCAAAACTCCCCCGGCACACCAGCGCTGCGCGTGAATGCCTCGGCCGTTTACGACAACCTTTGGCAGTTGGAACATTCGCTGGGCTTTCAATACGGCTTTTCTCCCCAGGCATATAAATCGGGGGACCAATGGAATTTTTATGATAAACCCCAGGTGGCTTTTGTCAGCGGGTTCTATCGTATCCCATTGGGAAATCCGCAATCGTTGCAAGACCAGATTGCCACCAGTCCCGGCAGCTTCGGCTACGATGAAGCCACCCGGAAGTTCAACCTGCCCCCCGCCGGCGCTCGCCCTTCCCTGACCGTGTTTGCCAGCAGCTCGACCATCGACACAGGAACGGCGCCCACCCTCAACGAAGTGCTCACCCCTCCCGGCGTCGAACAATCCCTCAGCCAGGAGGATTTTGAACATTCTCCGACCCTGAATGAAGACGTCGCCGCCCGCCTGGATTATCCGCTGGCAAGTTTGGGAAACCTGCAATCGACCTTTTCCGGCGGCCTGGATTTTAAAACCTTTCAATTGGCCAATTTCAAAACGAATGTATTTACCACAACATATATAGAAGACAACGGCGGCATCTCAATACCTATAACGACCGTGTCTCGTTCGCCCATACCAACCACCCTGAACTATATCGAGTACCTGCCCTTGTCACTCCATTATAGCGGCACTTGGAACGACTCCCTCGGATCATCGACTATCGGCTTAGGAATCAGCGCCAACCTCTGGTATAATGGTCGCTACACCACGACTCCCCCAAGCACGTCCACGAATCCACCCACTATGGCGCGCGGCTCGATGGCTATTACCAACATTACCGGGTCCACCGAATCCTCAGGGTATTGGGTCGTATTAACTCCCAGTTATTCACGCACATTCGCGATTGATGATTGGACTACTTTGTTCCGGTTGAACGGGCAATGGGCCAGCGAACCGCTCATCAGCCCGGAGCAATTTGGCGCCGGCGGTGTCAACAGCGTGCGCGGTTATCCGGAGGGAGATGTTTTCGGAGACGATGGCTGGAATATTTCCCTGGAGGAACAAACGCCAGCGCATGTTGTGGGAACGATCTACGGCGATACCCCGCTGACACTTCGTGCCTCGATCTATATGGACTACGCCGACGTCTATTTGATCGATCCACAGGGACGGCCGCCGCTTCAGTCACTTTGGGGCACGGGCGTGGGATTCACTGCGGCTGCAGGTCCGCACTGGCAGGCGCAGTTCCTGTTTTCTTTTCCGCTCAAAAGCACTGCGGATACTCCCGCCTTTCAACCGCTTTTTGACTTCTCGTTGACCGCGCAATTTTAAAATACGTTAGAACGCTGAATCGTTGAGTCGTTTGGAATGTCACAGGAATGTCACACGAAAACGGGTTCAGATTGTTATGCTTAAACACGCCAGTAGAGGGAAAGTCATGAACACTGATTCTTATTGTCATTGGCGGCGGGCATTGGTTTGGCCGGCGCTGTTGGTTTTGTTGGCCTGCCGGTTTGAGGCGCGCGCCAATCCCACCGGGGGCACTGTCACCCAGGGCCAGGCTACTATTACCGGCCAGGGCACTCCCACGGTCAATGTCAACCAGACGTCGGGCAGTGCCTGGATCAATTGGAACACATTCAACGTTGGCCAGAACGAGACGGTCAATTTCAATCAACCGTCCGCAACATCCATCACCTGGAACCAAATCAACCAGGGCAATCCGTCCCAAATCCTGGGAGACATCAATGCCAATGGATATGTTGTTCTCGAAAACGCGAATGGTTTTGTTGTGGGTGGCAGTGCGGTAATGAATGTTCACGGTTTGGTCATGACAACCGCCTCGACGCCGGCCATAAACCTATCAACCGGCGGACCGTGGTGTTTTAACGCGCCACCACCCACGGCCAAAATCGAAAATTTTGGGCAAATCAACATCACAGGCGGCGGCACCGCCTATTTGATTGCCGCTGACATCGTCAATGGCGGGACCATTACGGCGCCCAATGGCCATATTGGACTCTACGACGGCGAAACCGTGCTGGTTTCGACGGCCCCCAATGGCGAGGGCCTCAGCGCGGAGGTCACGCTGCCACAAGGTTCGGTGGACAACGAAGGCAAATTGACCGCCGATGGCGGGAGCGTCGTCGCGCAGGCCCAATTCGTGAATCAAAACGGCATTATACAGGCCAACACGGCTGAGAACGTGAACGGCACTATTGAATTGCTCGGCAGCAGCAGCGTGACGTTGGGCGCCAATTCGGCCATTTCCGCGCAAGGCGACGCACAAGGCGTCAGCTCCGGCGGTTCGGTGAGCATCCAGGCGGGCAATACCTTTTCCGACCAGGCGGGCTCGACGATAAACGTGGCCGGTGGCGCACAAGGCGGCAACGGTGGCAATGTGGACATCTGCGCGCCGCAAATGGCCACAATCAATTCCCTGATAAACGGCCAGGCGCTCGCCGGCTTTGCCGGCGGCACCCTTACGATTGACCCCGCAGACATCTGGCTGGACTCGGCCAACAACGCACCGTCAGGGTATACGTATATCAACGTCAACAATTATAACGGCCTTTCTCAGATCAATATCCAGGCCGACGACGACATTGTTTTGAACACGATTTGGCAGCTTACCCTGCCCGCCGCGTTGAGCCTCAGCGCTGGAAATGACATCACGCTAAACTCTGGTTCGGGCATTTACGCGGCAACCGGCGGATCCTCGAGCTTGTCGCTGCAGGCAGGGAATGAGATCGCGCTTGGCAGCGGTTCGGAAATCGAAGCCAATGGCGGAAGCATCACATTGAAAGCGCCTACAGTGGACCAGGCCGGAACCCTTCAAGCCAATTCGGTCGGAAGCGTCAACGGCGTGATTGAAATTGATGCGAGCCTGGATTTGAGCCTGGAAGGTACTTCCCAAATTCTCGCCACTGGCGATCCAAACGACAACACAAGCGCCAGTCCCGGCGGATTCGTGGTTTTAAATGCCGGAAATACTTACTCCGACAATTCCGGTTCGACGATTTCTGTTTCGGGCAATTCAGCCGGAGGCCAGGGCGGAATCGTTGAAATCTTCGACCCCGGTTCCATTCCTATCCAATCCACTGTGTCTGGCGCGTTCGCCTATGTGGTGAATCCCGACGACCTTTATATCTCTGCAAACCCCACCACTCCTTCAACGGAGCCGGCCGGTGGTTCATATCCCAACGCCTATGCCAATTTCAATGTGAACGATCTTGCAGCCTATTCACAAATTGATTTACTGGCGCCGGATGACATTGAATTAAGCGCGGTGTTGACGTTGCCCGGTTTAAGCGCGCCCGGAGCTTTGAGTTTGACAGCCGGCAACAATATTACATTGGACAGTGATTCCGGCATCAATGCCGGCCAGGATTGGACCCTTAATCTGACTGCCGGCGCCGCCTATTCGGGCACAACACCGCCCGCTTCCAGCAGTGATGGAATTTATTTGGACGCCACCGGAATCGGCCAATCCTATATTCTGGCACAAAACGGGAACATCAATCTCTGGGCCGCCAATGAAGTGCAGGTCGGCTGGGTGAACTATGCCAATTCTGGAGTGGCCTACACCACTCCGGGAGAAGTCAACCCTGGCGCGGGAAGCATCAGCACCGCCAACGGCGGGAATATTAATGTGACGACGGTCTACGGTGATGTCAACACGGGCTCAGATCCAAACGGATTCAGTTATAGCGCCACCGGGTATTCCGTGCCGGACACTACGGCAACTCTCCTGGGCGGGATTAGTACCGCTGCCGGCGGCAATGTAAACATCGCCGCGGGGGGCAACGTGATCAGCTATATGCCGACCGGCCAGGGCGATGCCGGGTCGGGGGCTTTTGGATCGCAAGCCGGCAACGTCACGATTACCGCCGGAGGCAGCGTGTATGGACATTACGTGGTGGCCAACGGCGCCGGAACCATCACAGCCGGACAAAACATTGGCAGCGGCACGGAGAATGTCGCTCTTAGCCTCGTGGATGGGGGCTGGAGCCTGAACGCGCCCAACGGCAGCATCTACTTGCAGGAAGTACGCAATCCAAATGGAGTTTTTAACGACTCTGCGCCCCACGGCCGCAGCGGCGACCCGGCCCAATACCTTTTTAATTACAGCCCGGATGCTTACGTGGATTTGACGGCCGACGCCGTTTATTTGACCGACTTGAATGTTCCCCGTCCTTTTGGGGATGTCCCGGTTCTTTATCCGCCCATTCTGGACATCCTCGCCGGTTCCGGCGGCGTGACGCTGGAAGGCAATGTCGCCTTGTTTCCTTCGCCGGACCAAAACCTCGATATTACCATCGACGACGGAGGGAATCTGGCGACCACAGGCGGCCTGGCGACTCCCTATTATCTCTTGATGTCAGACAGTGCATATACCGCATGGACTACCGGCGCATTCCTCGACACTGACCACGGCGCTCTTGCCGATGAGCCGAATGATTCCACGCCGGTGAGCATCGATGTTTCAGGCAACATGGAAGACTTGAACCTCATCGTTGACAAGGTCGCTGACATCACAGTGGGGGGCGACATGATTAACTCCGGTTTTTCCGGGCAGAACCTGCAAGCCAGCGACATTACTTCCATCAACGTGGCCGGTGTCATTTACAGCACCAGCCCCTATTCGTTTGTTAGTTTAACCGGTTCCATTCCCGATATTCCTGCCGGAGACCTCCCACCAGGCGTGGCCGATTCCTGGAATACGATTTTCACCCTTGCAGTCAAAGCCTCGGCACTGGCCTCCTACCAGTTGCCCACTGGCACACCTATTTCCCAATGGTTAACGACTATCCTGGAAAATCCCGAGATCAGCCTGTTTCAAGTCCAGAATAATAATGGAGTATTGACCCCAGTGAATGCTCCGAGCTTCGTTTATAATGCCGCCACTGGACAGCTTGGGTTGATCGGGCAGTTGCCGTCACAGGTTTTGGCGCAGTTGGCGCAACAGCCCATCACTATTTTGCACCTGGTCAATGGCCAGCCAGTGATTGATGAGAACCCCAATGATGACAGCCCCGGCAGGACTTATGGCCAATTTGAAACGGATACGATTAGTTGGGTGTCCCCTTCCGCAATCACACAACTGGCTTCGGAAGCCTCTTTGAGCGATGCGCCTTCGCTTTCAACGGTCCCACTGGGCTATCGCATCGGCGGACCTGGGCAGTTTGATATTACCGCTGACGCGATTTCTTTGGGAGCCAGTGACGGCATCCTCTCCTGTGGGATTTATGATCCCATCGGAGGCTTCAACCGTTACGGTAATCTAGCTTCCATCACCCCGGTTGGCGCGACAATAAACGTCCTGGTGACCGGCTCTGAGCAACTCACCGACCCCCTCCTGCCTGCCGGGCCGGAAAATCCCTATATACCATCACTGGACATGCTTACCTCGACAATTGCCTCTCTCGATGGCGGGAGTATCAACGTGTTGAATACCGGAGGCGCCATGGATCTGGGCTCCTCAGAGTTGATCAACAGCACTGGGGCTGATACCGGCAATCACCTGGCTTTTGGCATTTACACCACCGGCGGCGGCGATGTCAATGTCACCAGCCTGGGCGACGTGGACATAGATGGTTCGAGAATTGCCACCTATGATGGCGGCGATGTCTTCGTCGAATCAGAGACAGGAGACGTCAATATTGGAAGCGGCGGTTCTGATTTAAATGTGATTGATCTGGTCGATAATGATTTACCCTCTTATGACGACTATGCTTATCAAGAGGATGAATTTGGCAGTGGAATTCAGGCTAAAACTCCTGTGCCTCCCCTGCCGGGCGAGGCGTACCCGGCTAACGCCGCAACAGTTCCCGGAAATATCACTGTAGAAACTCCGCAAGGCAGCATTGAAGGCAGTACTGCCGGCATCATCCAGGAAGCGCTGAATGGACAGATTGTCACCACACCCACCGTGACGCTCGACGCCGGGACGTTTGCTTCCGGTACGCCAGGTCAACCGGACTATATCGCTCCCTATGTCGGCAACATTGACCTCGCCGTTGCGGGTGTTATTGGCATCAACATTTCCCTCTCGGCCAATGGCAATATCACAGGCGAGATTGTCTCCAGCCAGAATAGCACAGTAAACGCCGCCCTAAGCTTCAGCGGCGAGATCCTTGCGGGTGAAGGAGTCAACATCACGGCTGGCGGGAGTGTGGCGGGCACGATCGTCGGTATCAGTCGTGTCAATGTTGTTGGCACCGTGTCAGCAACGCTGCTGGGTCAGAATGTTTCCGCCAACGGCGGTCCCTCCCAATCGACTCTGGGCAGTTCGGCCACGGCGACCGCCTCGACCCAATCTGCCACTCAGCAGGCCAGCAGCCAAGCCCAGCAGACCGTTGTCGCCGATCAGGCTCCGCAGGAAAATAACGATAAAAAGGACACGAAAATCCGAAAAGTCGGCCGCGTCACGGTCCTGCTCTCCGCCGCTGTGGCGAAATAACGTCTGGAAAAGGTTTCGGCTCGCGTCAGGTTATGGAATACCATGGCTGGCGACGAATTGCAGAAATACATCACGGGTATCGTCACCACACAAAAGCACAAACTGATCGCTATCAATAATATGTCTGATCGTCTGCACGCGCTGATTGGGATGCGGCCAGACGCGACATTGTCAAACCTGGTGGGTGACATAAAAACCAGTTCATACAAATTGATTAACGGAAAGCGTTTGGAACCTCGAACCAAAATGGTCAACAAAGACGGATGAAAAAATGCCCCAGCCGCTCATGGCTGGGGCACGGTGAAGTATCCGGTAAATCCCGTCACGCCGCCGATTACGGCGATACCATGATGAAGAACGAGCGGCCTGATCCAATTGAATTCGTGTAGCCAAAAGTCCCGTTATTGCCAAAGTTGTTCGTATAGACCGGGGTCCAATTGGCGAGCACCGTCGTCAGGTTGGTCGAAGTCAAAATTCGGTATTGCACTCCCGCCGGACAATTTGAGCCGCTGAACACCAGACTCCCGCTTGAGGTCGTCAAATGAATGTCCGGCTTCGGCGAGGTCACGATGAAATTGGCCACGGCGTAGGTGGCAGACCCGCCCGGCCCATAAACTGTCAACGTCACAGTATAACTGGCCGCCGCCGTATAAGTATTTGTCACATTTCCGGCGGTGGTATTGGTGATGATGACGCCGTTGCCAAAGTTCCAGACCCAGTTGGTGGCGCTGCCGGTTGTGGAATCCGAAAAGACCACCGTCAACGGTCCGAATCCATTTGTGGCGGAAGCAGTTACCGAGGACACGGACGGGGGCGTCACCGCTACGGCCCTGGTGAAACTCAAAGCACCATTGGTTGCCATCGTAAAGTAGCCCAGGAAATCGGCAGTTCCATTTGTCGTTAATCCGGTTATCGGGTCGGTGTATTCGGTTCCCCGGCCCGTGGGCACATTTGCATAAAAATCGGATACCACAGGAGAGCTAAAGGTGTTTGATGTCACATTTTCAACCGAATAATCTATTGCAGTGCCTCCAAAATCACCGATAGAGGAGGTGACCGGATCAGCGATATGATAGCTGAGATTATCATCGTCAGCCGCATCCGCGGTCGGTTCCAGAATCAACAGGCTGAAGTTGTCGGTGTTTGTATCTCCTTGCTGTGCCGGTGAGGCCAGGGTGGCGGAAAGCGCGTTTGCGCCCGAGCTTACGCCCAGGATTTCTCCCTCCAACTGCCCCTCGACGCTTGAAGAAATACGAGCGGGCGCCGCAGTTTGAGCGCCGGGGCTCGTGCGGGGCAACGTGTAAAAGCAGGTTTTTTCAGGCCAGACGCCGAGTGAATTGGTCAGCGAGTTCAAGGACGACCCGAAGGCTGACCATTGAAGGTTGCCAAGGCCGTCAGGGCACATTGTGGCAAGCTGGTTCGTGTAGAAACCGATGTTCGTTGTGGTACCGACGGCCATCGCCAGATAATTGCTGAGGCTGCCCAGATAAGCGACCATTTCATAGGCTTCCTGATGGCTGCCGGTTTTACGAAATCCCGCGTCGAGGTCTCCGTTTTGCGTGTCGGTAAAATATTGCTGGGCATTCGCCAGGAACGGCAAGGACAACGAAATCGCCACCACTGATTTAAGAAAACAACGGCTTAAAGAAAAATTCCTCATAATATGGACAAGTCTAGTGGAGATGCCAATTCCCAACAACCTGCCCAAGGACATGAACATCAGCTTTTGGGACATGCCCGAAAATCCCCCTATCTTGGTAATGGCAGCAACGTTTACACCCCATGTCAGGCGATGTATGAATGCCTGTCACGAAATTGTAACTATCAGGCATTCGCCTCAGGGCGGCGTAGCGGCGCCAAACGCATCCCTGCCAGGTTGCACATCTATCGTCATGGACATCAAACGAGCACTCGAAAGGGTGGACACCAAGCGTTGATGCGGGCGGCGGCGGTGGCGGAGTCATTTTCGAAGAGCACCTCCGCCAACTTTCGTAACTCTAATGTCACTTGTCGCCGTTGCGCGCCTTCCGCTAAATTTTTGCATCATGAAGACAACACGGTTTTTTATCACCATTCCGCTGGCGATCTCCGCCGTCTTCGCCTCATGCGTGGCTCTATCCCTGTGCGTGTCGGCCCAGGACACGAATGCGACCGCTCATCTGGATTTGCCGGCCCTTGAAAAATTGGCTGACTCGGGCGACGCCAAAGCAGAGTGCGAATTGGCTATGCGCTACCAAAAAGGGACTGGTGTTCCGCAGGATTACACGAAAGCCGCCTCCACGATGCGCGAATCAGCAGAGCAGGAATATGCCCCAGCCGAAGGGCAATTGGGCTATTATTATGGCGTGGGTTTGGGGGTCCGCCCAGATGCGGGAGAAGCATTGAAATGGTATCAGAAGGCTGCGGACCAGGGAAATGCGGCCGCGGAATTCAGCCTGGGATACATTTACTCGAAGGGACTGGGGGCGCCGAAAGATTTGAGCGAATCGCTCGAATGGTATCGCAAGGCGGCCGACCAGAACATGGCCCGGGCACAATTCACATTAGGGGAATTTTACCTTTATGGTGAACACAGTGGCGATACGAACATCAATTACAAGGAAGCGGCCAAATGGTTTCAAAAAGCGGCTGACCGGGGCTACGCTCCCGCCATGAACAACCTGGGCATGATGTTTGACTATGGCTACGGCGGGCAGCGCGACTTCAAGGAAGCGGCCAAATGGTATCGCCAGGGCGCTGAACTGGGAGATGCCATGGCCCAGGGCAATTTAGGGATGCTTTACATGGACGGGCGCGGTGTCACCAACAATCTGGTGCAAGCCTATGTCTGGTTTAAATTGGCTGCCGAGAAAGGGAACGGCACCGGCAAAATGTATTTGATGAATTTTCGTGCGAACAACCTGCTCAACTCAAATCAATTGGCCCAGGCCGAGCAACTGGTGCAGGCCTATCACGCGGCCCATCGCCGGCTGTAACTGATGATTTCGCGCGAAGGATTTGGCAAGACTGGAGTTGAACGTACGTTCCCCTATTGCTGCCCCTGTGCCGACTGAGACTGGTTATATTGCATAGCGGCTCCCATCCCGAACAACCCGGCTAAAACACTTTGCTGGTTTGCCGCCTGAATCAGCGCCTCAGACCCGTGGGGGTGAGTTGATTGAGCATTGGCAGCGCCACTTTGGGATGAGCTATCCCCGTTGCCGTCGTTGCCGCCAGACAATTGGACGTTGTCCCCGGTTGCAGAGGATTGGCTGTTATCTGTGCTGGTTTGAGACGGCTGAGACGTTCCAGTGGTTGGCGTCTGGCTTGCGCCGCCGATTTGCGCTAAAAGACCCTGGCGCAGGCCGGCGATTTCCTGTTGTTGTTCGACCGTCATCCCGGGCGTTGTAAAATCTGTATTTTGCAAGAACGCCGCGAGCGTCTCGTCGGCTGTTTGCGATTTCAGGGTCGATTGATTATTTTGCCCTGCGGCAGCCAATGCGGTTGGCGCTTCTTCAGCCCCTGGTTCTTCCGCAACCGGCGACTGCCCCAATAAATAGGCGGCCATTTGCATCTGCGCCTGTTCCGACCAGCGGCCGGGCGCCATTGCGCTCACTCCCAGCCGCTGTCGCATCATCGCATACGCCCGGCCCGTATTACCGCGCACGATATCCTCCACTGTCGCTTCGGGACATCCCGCCGCGCGAAGGTTCGCTATAAAAGCGCGGTATCCGTTGGTGGATGAAAGCTGGCTCCAACGGAAGGGCGCTATCACCGTCCGCGAGACCGGCGCGGGAGGTATCTCCGATTTAACCCGGGCCGCCGCTGGCGGTGTCGCCGGGCTGGAAATTGTGAGCACTTGTGGATGCCGCCAAAGGATCATCGTCCCTGCAAGGAGGACGATATTCAGGACAAGGGAAACTGTTAAGGTCGTTTTCATCTTCCACCGGTCGCGTCAATTCTAAAATGACATTTCACTCTTGCCGAGCATAATCCGGGCTGCCTGACAAGCTAAAACCGGCGCGGAGCTATGTCCGCGCCGGTCTTTGTCTCAAGTTAATTCAAAAACTCAATTAGAGAAGCGGAGCGGCATAGCCGGAATCGCCACCAGAGGGCTTGTCCGCCTGCATATATTCGGGAGAAATGATAGTGCTCTGCGTGGAGGCTGGATTGGCCTCACCGCCACCGAGTCCACCGGCATTTTGCAGCGCGCCGTTGGGCGTGCCAGCACCGAAGGATTCAACCGCAGTCGTCCCACCCAGGGCATGGGCAACCGTCTGAACTGCGCTGCTCTCGGATACGGTACCGTAGAGATGTTCGTGGCCCCAGAAGGAATACGTGCCGTTTTCAACGGTCGCGTCATTTTCAGGCACGCCATTCAGGGTCAGCGACCTGGCGCCAGCGGCAATGGCACTGTTTCCGTCTGAAATGCCGACATAACCGAGCAGCATCAGTTGGAAACCGGCCGAATCTTTTGCATTGGCTTCATCGCACTGGAGTTCGGCCGAGACGCCGCTGCCCGAGTCGAAGCCGTCATTGAAGATTTCGACGATGCCGCCCGCGGTGCTGACTGCCTCGACGGGGCCATTGGTGAGCACACCACTGGAGTTATAGCCGCAGTCGGCAACAACGAACTGGTCAACGTTATTAGCCGTGCCGTGCAATGTGTCCAACATTGTGTTTTGATGGGTGCCGGAGGCGCGATTACGGCCGACCGCATACACGTCGTCCTGATCGCTGGGATTGCCGGTGAAATAGAAGGCAATTTGAGAGCCGCTCAACAGGTTGTTCATTTGAGGGTCTGTTACGTTGGTCAGATCGTTCCAGGAGCTGTCTGGCGAGGAGTTTTTGCCCTTGACCCATTCAAACGTGACTGCGCCGACAATGCCGTAGTCTGTCAACGCCGGATACAGCGGGGGAGCAGTCAAAGAAACCGCCTGGCTGGTATCAGCCATCGAAAGGTCAGGATGTGCGGTAAACGTGGCCTGAGTGTTCGGGTTAAGGAAACCAGTAGGCTCCGGCGTTCCGGGAATGGTGGCGTTGGGATAGTAGCCCAAATCGTTGTCGACGCCGTTTGCCAGGCTTACGCCGTTTGGGGCCTGGAGAGAGGCCAGACCTGCTTCCGAACCGCTGAAGTCCATGCACAGGCAATAGGGCTGTCCACCAATCGTTCCGTAGGCGTCATAGGCGCCGGTGCTGCCGGAGGCAGTGCTGGGAACCAACGTGGGCGCCGAGTCAAAAACGCCTTTAGTGGCGGCATCGATGGCATTAAAGACATTGCCGCGGGCAGCGGTGGACCCGGTAATGAACACTTCGTTATAGGTTGTTCCATTGATCACGACGGTGCTGTCGGCATTGGCAATGCTTGCGGCTGAAATCATGCCCAGAGCGAGCAAGGCGCATGTGATTGGATTATTGATTTTCATTTTGTTCGTTTATTTTTGGTTGTTATTAGTGTGTGTTTGCAAATTCACTTAAGCAAGTTTGCCGCTCCATTTACGGCGCACTACGAGCATGAGCATGCCGAGGCCGCCGAGGACGCAGGTGGACGGCTCGGGCGTTGGCGTGACGTCATACACCGCGGAGAGGCTGTCACCCGACAGATTCAGCGTGACAGTTCCATCATAAGACCAGCCATTGTTAGACCGCGACGTATAGGAGTCCTCGTATATATCCAAAACGACGCTTTCGCTGGAGGAAATGGTCACCAGCGGATTGTCAGCATAGGCGCTAAAGCTGCTGATTCCCGCCGCGCCGACCGTCGTTGGATTTTCTGCAATATTGTAATAAAACGAAGTGGTTTGGCTTTGGGCAACTTCACCCAGCGTCAGGGACGTGCTGCTGACGGTGCTGGCGGCATCATGCAGGCCGGAAAGGGTATCACCTGGAGGCGTGGCAGAACCGGCGATCGAAGCAGTGCCAGTGCCGTTGTCCAATTGGGAGAGGATAACATCACCAGTGTTGCCTGGCGTAGAGCCGACAATGCCCGCATTGACCTGTCCGTTCGCCAATGCCGAGCCGAAAATGGAACTGAACGTGGTCCAGCTAAAACCGCTCACGTTGAGAGCCGTATTCGGAGTCGTTGGAAGTTGACCAAGGTCAACAAGGTAGTCATCCGACACTCCCGAGGCCTGACTGGTGAAACCCAGAACGAGGTCGTTTGCGTTGATTTGTGCTTGAGCCGCCGTGGCGCCCACAAACCCAAGGGCGGCAAGCAAGCATGCTTTATAAAAGACGTTTTTCATATTAATTGTTGTCTGTGTTACCGTGCCTTTAACCATTACCTCCCCACAGTCGCGTGGTTCAGTCCGGCCATCATACCGTTAATCCGTAGAAGCAGCTTCAAGTTATAGGACGCGTTTTGCCTGATTTGTGACACTCAGAAAAAAGCTCACAACTCATTTACTATAAGCATATTATGAGTATCGTGCGCGGAATCCACCCTCTGCAATGGTGCTTGTTGCAAAATTGTCACGTAGACATTTTGAACAAAACTTTCGTGGGGCGGACCGCAGTTGTCGTATCACAGTGCCTATGACTGAGCGTGAGCCGCCGTGAGTGTGATTGTCGCAGATTTGTAACAAAATTGTGCCTTGAATTTGTGACTTGCTATGAGGAGCATTCAGCCGTGCGAACCAAAAAAACGAGCCACAGGGCTCGACTCCGAAATCTTTTAGCCACCTTGTTCCTGCTCGGGACGGGCAAAGCCATGTGCCAAAGCACCAACGCCCCCAGTCTGGATAATCCACTTTTAGATTTGTTCGTAAAGAAGGGCTATGTGACACAGCAGGAAGCCGAGCAGGTCGAGTCCGAAGCTGAAGCACAGGCCCAACAGACCAATGCGGCGCCAAATTTTTCGCCCCGGCCATCTCCATGGACCAGCATTCCCGGTTTCAAAGATATGGAGATATACGGCGACGCCCGCCTGCGTTACGAAGACCGCGACGCGAAAGATCCCGTGGGAAATGAAATTGACCTTCAACGTTGGCGTTACGCCCTGCGGCTTGGATTGCGCGGAGATTTGTTCGACCAGTTTTATTTCGGTGTGCGGCTGGACACCGGTTCCAATCCGCGTTCACCGTTCGTCACGGCCGGGACTTCCACCTCTTCCAGCAGCACATACTACTACGGGCCTTTCGGCAAGTCCGAAGCCGGCGTCAACCTCGCCCAGGTTTATCTTGGCTGGAATCCCGAGGATTGGGTGAACATCACCGTCGGGAAGATGCCCAATCCGCTCTACACCTCCACCATGGTCTGGAGCAGCAGCATCAACCCGGAAGGGTTCGCAGAACGATTCAAATACGATGTTGGTCCCGCGCAATTCTTCGCGAACTTCGGCCAATTCCTGTATGATGATCTCAATCCCGCTATCGCGTCCGGCGGACTGGGATTTAACGGACTAATCGGGCAGCAGACGGATAACATTTTCATGTTTGCCTGGCAGGGTGGCGTCAAATATCGGGTCACTCCCGACTTCAACGCGGAAGTTGCCGCCACGATCTATAACTACATCGGCCTGCGTCAAAGCACTGAAAACAGCCTCAGCGCCCTGTCTCCTTACTACGGCGACCCCTACGTGGGAGAAGGCGACTATTATTTGGAGGGTGGCAATGTGGCCCCTGGTTCCAGCGGTTTTGGAACCGGCATCACCACTCTCGCCGGATATGGAAGTTTGAATTATCCGTTCAATCAGGTTGGGCTGGATGATTTGCAGGTCATTGAAATTCCCTTTGAGTTTGACTACAAGATCCCCGGCCCGCATCTGGAAGCCTGCTTGTTTGGTGATTTTGCATACAACCTGGAGGGAGCACAACGCGCCGAAGCGGCGGCGGCGGCCTACAACGCGGTCATACAAGCAAACCCGCTCAATGCCACTCCTGCTCCCACTCACACGCTCATGGCGCAGACGGGCGACGTAAAAGCCTACCAGATTGGAGTGGGCATCGGGAGCGATGACGTCGTCTATGGCCCGACGCAGGGCCTGGTTTTCGGCACGAGCGCGCCCCGGCACGCATGGGAAGTCAGGACGTATTGGCAGCATATTGAACAGTACTCGCTGGATCCCAACATCCTCGACACCGACTTCTTTAACGGGCTCGAGAATCTCCAGGGCATTTATGTGGCCGCATCCTATGCGTTCACTCAAGATTTTATCGGGACCTTCCGCTACGGCCGCGCCACCCGTATCAACGGTCAGCTCGGCACCGGCGGCAGCAGCATGGACATTCCCCAGATCAATCCGGTTAACAATTACGACATCTATCAGGTGGATTTGACGCTCGTATTTTAGAACGGATTTTTGGATTAATGGACGAATGGATGGTTGAAAAGCCGCCCGTCAATCAATTGCTTTATTCCCCTTGCGTCGCAAGACCAACCTTCGTGATATTTAACTGCTGAAGAATGTCCAGCACGTTGATCATGTGCTGGTAGTCCACACTGTCCGATCCATTGACCACGACGCTCGGATCGGGATCCTGGGTTTTGATGTCTTCAAGGCGTTGCTTCAGCAAGGTCATCGTTACGAGCTCATCGTTCAAGAACGTCTGGCCGCTGGCGTCCACCCTGATTTGGTTGATCTTGGGCTTGTCCTTGGTTTTGGGCGGGTTGCCGGAGGGCAGCGACATTTCCAAATTGTTCATCATCTGCGGCGTGGTGATGATGAAGATGACCAGGAGCACAAACACCAAATCCAGCAGCGGAGTGATGTTCAGTTCGCTCAACGAACTATGATGGCTGCGAGATGTCTTTTTCATTGGAGGAGCGATTCGCTTTCATCCTGCACGTCAAATCGAATGATGACTGTGGGCGGGAAATTGGTCGGCGGCGGCCGGCCCATGCTCGTGACGGCCTCAATGGCCTTGCGAACCGATTCGTCCCAGACGGTGTTCCCCGAACTTTTTTCCCATTGCGGATCGCTGATCTGCCCGTCGCGACTCACGCTCACCTGGATTTCATCGACAAACTTTTCGTCGTCAATATTGTCCGGGCGGCTCCATTTCGATTGGAATGCGTATTGGATCTGGCCTTTGTAGAGTTCCACCGGGTCGGACGACGTGGCCACGGCCTTGCCGCCGCCAAAATCAAACGAAGGCAGCACCGTAGCCGGGGGCGCGACGACGGGCGCGGCCACAGGCGGCGGGGCCTTGGCCTCCACGACTTTGGGCGCTTGCACAACTTTGGGCGGCGCTTTGGGCGGTTCGATCTTTGGCGGAGGCGGAGGCGGCTTAGGTTTCGGAGGCGGTTTTTGTTCCTTAATCATCCGAATGGTGATTTGCTTTAACTGATTGCCCAGAAAGCCCGAACGCGCCGCAAAATAAAACAGCACGAGCACCAGCGCCGCGTGGAAAATGAACGAGATCAGCAAATTCACTTTCGACGAATTGCGTTTTCGGCGCGGTTGTGACTGCGGAACCATGGTCTAAAGCGAATGCGAAACGCGGAATGCGGAATGCGGAATGGTCCGGTTCGCCCGGTTAACATCGTCGGCGGCTGCCGCACCTTGCTCCGCAGCTATTTTCATAGGACAACGTTTCACCCTAATTTGCGGATCCTGCCGGTGAATTCAGGGGTTCGGTGGCCAGGTCCACTTTGGGCACCGCGGCCTGCTGGCAGACGTCCAATACGGCACGCACGTCTTTGTACTGCACGTGCCCGTCGCCCCGCACGATGAGATTCAGGTCCGGGTCCGCAGTGCGGAGATTGATTAGTTCCTGGAGCATATCAGCGGGGCTTGTGAATTTAGCCTTGTTCAAATACAGCGTGCCGTCAGCCTGGATGGAAATATAATTGGCCTTGGGTGGCTGGTCTTTGAGACGTTTGGTCGCGGTGGGCAGCTTCAGCTCCGCATCGGTCACGGGCGGCAGCGTGGTGATAATGAAAATCACCAGCAATACAAAGGCAAGATCCAGCAGCGGCGTGATATTTAACTCAGTGAGCGAATGATGGGCGGAATGCGAACACTTTTTCATGGCGCGATCATCGCGGGAGTTTCAGGGCCTTTTAATGCGATAACAATCCGGTTGGCAAGCGCTTCATTCGCGGTTTGGAGTTCTTCAGACAACGGACGATGATCCACATATACGTGCTCGATCTGGTTCGCATAGCGGCTGGCAAAACCGTCGAGTTCCTGGGTCAAATGCCGGATGGTGGTGACCATGAAATTATAGCCAAACATCGCCGGAATCGCCACCAGCAGTCCCGTCACCGTCGCCACCAGCGCCGCCGCCACGCCGGGCGCCATGGCCGTCAGCGTCGCAGCATGGCTCGCCGCAATGCCGGCAAACGTGGACATAACGCCCCAAACCGTTCCCAGCAGTCCGATAAATGGTCCGCCCGCAACTGCCGTGGACAGCACAATCATCCCCTTTTCCAATGCAATCGCTTCGCTCCCGGCGGCCTCTTCCAAAATCACTTTAACCGCGTCAAACGATGACATGCTGATTTTGACCCTCGTGGACTTGGCCAGAAAATCGGTGTTGGTGTGGATAGCATTCGGGTCGGGATTAAAAGGCGTGGCATTCACCACCACGGGGTTGTTCTTAAGGTGATATGCCAATTCATCCGCGCCGCGAAGGTACAGTTGGTATGCGGGCGCGCCGTCAAACGACTTGTCTTCACCCTTGCGCTGGATGTCCAGCGGATCGCGCGTGGCCGCGTACGCGGCCATAAATTTCTTCGTGGCCTTGCTCGCGATCACCAATTGGCGGAATTTTGTCAAAATGATGGTCCAACTAAACAGTGACAACACCAGTAGCGTTAGAACCGTAATTTTGCCTTCCGTCGTGGCATTTTGAATGGCATACGCCGCCGCGTTGACGGCCAGAATAGGTTGAATACTGATCATGGTTTTTTCAGTTTATCGCACTGACGCCTTTATCAACGTTACAAAATTGTGACATATTTTGCCGCTCGTCCGCCCACTCCTTGCCAAATCAGAATCCGCATCAACATCAACCCTCCGCGCAACTCACGCCTAGACGCCAGATGCGGCAAAATCGCAGCTCAAATCACCTTAATCTTTTCCTGAGGCTCCAGTCCCAACGTTTTCTGGGCCGCCTGGATCAAGTCACGAATGCGAATGGCGTCGGGCTTTTTGTGACCATGGCTTTTCAGAGGGTCCGTGCCCCCGCTGGATTCAATCAGGATGTCGGACCAAATAAGCCCGGTCCGAATATGCACTGACGCCACCTTCGAAATGCTAATGCTCATTTCGTCATTGCGAAACCACGAGCGCTTCCGACGAACCACGGCTGTGTCCGTAATTTCTATGACCGTGGGAAATAGAAAATTCCCACGAGTCCACCGGCTTGCTTTAAACGTTTCCGACGCCATGCAGTAACGTCATCCATGTCAGGCGATTGAGCAACCTAAATTGTATAGGCAGCGCAATAGCAATAACTTGCAACAATCAAATTTTGGACGAAGGGCGACGCACGCGGTGATCGGAAACCTCTTAACTGATCTGCCATCCCGGCTCAATTTCAACATCGAGGGGCGTGGGACTGTTGCCTGCCAAGAGCTTTCGCTCGGCCAGGATGCCAATCATACCCGCGTTATCGGTGCACAGGCTTCTTTCGGCCAGCCGCAAAGTGAATCCGTTTTTCCTGCATGCGTTTTCCAATTGGCGGCGCAAGGCGCGATTGCAGGTGACGCCGCCCGAAGCCGTCACACAATTGACCGCGGTCCGGCGAGCCGCCCGAATCGTTTTTGTCACAAGCACGTCCACAATGGCCGCCTGGATTCCGGCGCATACATCGCGGATTTTTTGCGGCTCATTCAGCAAATGCGGATTGTCTCGCAAAAAATAGCGCACCGATGTTTTCAAACCGCTAAAGCTGAAATCGTCGTCCGGATCGGCAATCAGCGGCCTGGGGAAATCGAAGGAATTGGGGTCGCCCTGTTCAGCCAGGCGATCAATCTCCGGTCCCGCCGGATAAACCAACCCGAGGAGCTTGCCGGCCTTGTCGAAACATTCGCCGGCTGCATCATCCACGGTCGACCCGAGCACCTGATGCTTCAATTCGGACTTGACCAGGGCCAAAATAGTGTGGCCACCGCTCACGATAAGCGAAACATTGGGCACAAAAGCGTCAAAATGGCCAATCCAGGGCGAATAGAGATGCGCTTCATGATGATTAATACCCACAAACGGCTTTCGCAGGGCATATGCCGCCGCCTGCGCCGCCTTAAACCCGACGAGCAGAGCCGTGGGCAGCCCGGGACCTTGCGTCGCCGCCACGGCGTCCAGTTCATCCGCGGAAATACGCGCTTCAGCCAGTGCAGTCCGCGCCACGGATGGAAAATTCCTCAAATGCTCCCGTGCCGCGAGCTCCGGCACCACCCCACCGTACTCCGCGTGCAACGCTACCTGCGAAGAAACCACATTGGACAAAATCGCCCCTTCGCGGACAACCGCCACGCTTGTCTCATCACAAGAAGTTTCAACAGCAAGTATCATCTGCTTAGTAAATCGAGAACCGATTACCGATCAATGGAAAACTCTGGCTCCCAATAATCCAGGAATCCATTAATCCATCAATCCAGGAGTTCTTACTTGGCGGCCATCTTGCCCGGATTGGACATCCCGCTATAGATCAATATGCCTTTCAGCAAATCTTCCGCCCGGTCAAGTTGTGTGTCTTTGGTTTCTTCCACTTGAACGCGATTGGTTGCGTCGAGAGTATCCAATCCCCCGGGCGAGCGTTTGAGTATCAGCGCTGCTTCCTGCTCGTCCGTCATTGGCACGATAATGTCCGGGGTTATGCCGTGCTCATGAATCACCCGATGGCTTGGGGTGTAATATTTGGCCGTGGTCAGCTTGAGCGCGGAACCATCCGGAAACGGGAAAATGCTCTGCACCGAACCTTTTCCAAACGTCTTCTCACCCAAAACTACGGCGCGATGCAGGTCCTGCAAGCAACCGGTGACAATTTCCGCGGCGCTGGCCGTGCCCAGATTGACCAACACGACAATCGGCTCGCCTTTCAATTCATCTCCATGACCCTCGGCCCGCAGAAACGAATTCTCCCGCGGATCACGCCCCTCCGTGGATACCACCAGTTGTCCGCGAGGCAAAAATTTCTGGGAAACTTCAACCGCTTCGTCCAATAGTCCGCCCGGATTATCCCGTAAATCAATGATTAGCGCTTTCATTCCCTGCGATTTCAACTTGTCCAGGGCTTCCTGCAGTTCATCTCCGGTGTTGTCGCCAAATTCAGTAATCCGCACATAACCAATCTTGTCCGGCCCCAGCGGAAATGCTTTTTGGCCGTCCAGGTCCTTGACCATGTTCATGACTATGATGGAACGCTTAATGGTATATTCCTTCACCATCCCGTTGGAGGGGCGGACGACTGTAACAACCACTTTGCTGCCTGGTTCACCTCGCAGAAGTTTTACCGAATCATCGAGACGTTCTTCCAGGGGCATGTCTGCGACCACCTTGCCGTCCACCTTCACGATGCGGTCATCAGGCAATATCCCGGCCTGAAAACCCGGAGAATCGTCCATCGGCGAAACCACAGTGACATAGCCATCCCTCAACCACACGACCAACCCCAGCCCGCCGAATTGTCCCTCCGTGTCATCCTGCAATTCCTGATAATCCGACGGGTCCAGAAATTCGCTGTGCGGATCGAGCGAAGCAACCATTCCCTTGATCGCCGAATACACCAGCCCATGATAGGTCATGTTCGTGCCGTCCACGTATTCAGTGCGAATTTTCTCAAGCACTTCCTCGAAAAGCTCCACGTTTGAATAAGCCGAGTCCCTTTGCTCCTCCGCATGGGCCGAGGACGAAAGATATACATTCTCGCCCAGAATCAAATTCAACGCCAGCAGCACACTAACAAAGCCATAAATAAAGCGTCTTTTCATTGGACACATTCTACCATAAACGCCGAAGGACACAAAGCTTTTGGGCGCATCCCCGATGCTGATTATAGAATTCCAACACCCAACTTCCAGTGCAATAATTCCGCCGCCCGTGAATCGCAAACGCCGACAAACCTTCTGCACGCCGGACGCGGTCCTACCACAATATCGAAAAGTTGATCTCCTTAAGTCCCAATTTCCGCCGCAATTCGTCCTGTCTTTCTTCGTGGCAGTAGCATAGAAGGCATCCAATCCCCGCCCCCGTCAGCCTGGCGCCGCCGCCGCATTCGCGAACGATTTCCAAAAGCCGGTCAGTCCGGGGGCTTCGGCATTTGGACGATAATCGGCTCCGGTATTGCTCCTGCAGGTCCAGGGCCGGGCCAAGAAAATCCATGTCCCCATCTTTCCATGCATTCATCAACAGTCCCGGCAACTTCGCGATTTCGTGCAGCACAGATATACTCTTCGGGGAAAGAAAGTCCTTGATCGAATCCCGGGCGCTACGGCGGACGCCCGTGTCAAACAACAGCAACCGCCCGGACAGTTTTTTGCGCCAGGCGGCCGGAATGTCAATGCGATGCACGCTCACCGACTCGTCACGATGGTATTTGATTTCGGATATCCCCTTAAAAAGACACGCCACAGAATCCTGCCGGCCTGTGGCATACGGATCAATTCCGGTTTCCAGTTCGTAAGCGAGTTTGGCTACAGTGAGCGGCGAAAGCTTTTGTTTTCTGGCCTTCGCAAAGGCCATAACGAGCGCTGAATGAAACGCGCCGCTCGAACCCAGCCCGGTGCCCCACGGCAGGTCGGCCTTGCTCTGAATGTTGACCCCGGCCTGCCCGTTATTCTCAATCGAGACGTATAAATACTTGTCTATGGGGCAACAAATAGATTGCGCGCCATACTCCCGATAGTAGTCAGGGTAATCCGTCGTGCCGCCAACTAGCGGAATTCGGTATGAAACCTTTGCCTGAATAGTTTGCAATGCTTTTCTATTTGCTCCCATGTGTCAAAGGATATTTCGAGCTTTTCGCGTTGAATTCTGACCTGTTTCAATCCTTCCTGTTCAAGGACGGGCAGAGCCCGGTGTTCCGATCCGTCAAAACTGTCTTTGAGTCGTGCCAGTGTGCCGGGCTCGATTCTCCAGAATCCCAAATCCAAAAGCCCGCGCGGCGTATCGGCAAAGATGCCGGCATTGGGCTCGGTGCGCGAGAGAATTTCGATTTCCTCGGGAAAAATCATCTGGTCGGCCTGCCACACAATAATCGGTTCTGCCGGGCCAAACGCGGCGCCAAACTGAAACAACGCGTCCCCGGTGCCCCTGGGGTTAACCTGCGTAAAATACCGTAACTTTCTGCCCCGGTAAAAGTCGCCAAAATATTCAGCGATTTGTTCCTTCAAATAATTCACCACAACCACAATTTCAGAGCCTTCCGGAACGGCGAGAATGGAATACCCAAGAAGCGGCACCCCAAAAAAGGGTATCATGGCTTTGTGAAGATAATTGGAAAGCGGCTGCATTCGTTTTCCGCGTCCGGCGGCAAGGCAAACAAACATGCTGGAAATTACAAAGGAAAAAGGAAAAAGGAAAAAGGAAAAAGGAACGACACGGAGGTCCCTCACGTAGTAGCGTCAGAGCACTTCTATAACTTTTCCCTTTCACCTTTTTACTTTTAATTCCCAACGGTCACCACAACCTTAAGCGAATCCTCCGTCGGATGAGCGGCCAGGGCTACGGCATCCGCGGCTCGTTCCAGCGGAAAACGGTGCGTAATGAGTTTGCGCATGTCAAACTCGCGCGAAAAAATAAGCCGGCCCACTTCATCTTGAATCGTAAAATCCGCCGCGTAGCTGCCCATGAGGTCCTTTTCGTCCACGCATATCGAGGCCAGATCCAAAGGATACAAACCCGATGAAGGCGCGTGGCCGTCTCCAGTGGCAATTCCCGTTCCGGCACGCCTGGTGTGGGCGAAGAGCATAATCTGGCCGCCGCCGCGAACGAGTTGAACAGCCTGCCGAACGGCGGCGTCCGAAGGCACGGCAATCACCGCGGCATCGAATGGAGCAGAACGGTTAATCGAGACGCCTCCGCCGCGGGATTGTTTGGGAAAGAAATCTTCAGGCAGCGAAATTCCGCCATCACCGGCCCCGGCATGGACAGCCCATTTTGCGCCAAATTTTTTGGCGAGCTTAAGCCGGGATTCCAGAAGATCGGTTGCCAAAACGTGAACACCGCGCAACTTCAACAACTTCGTGAACATCAGCCCAATGGGTCCCTGGCCCGCGACGAGCGCCCGGTCGCCCGGCAGCACATTCAGCCGATTCACCGCCTTGAGAACCGTGTTAAGGGGTTCAAACATCGCGGCCTCATCGAAGGAATTTTTGGGAGGAATCTTTACGACACCCGGCAGCACGAAGGGCATCACACGCACGTACTCGGCAAACCCGCCCCCCGCAGGCTCGAACCCGGCAGTAATCCCGGTCAGCTTGTTTGTCGGACATTGCGCAAATGCGCGATGACGGCAAAAATGGCAGACCATGCACGGAACATGATGATGGAGCGCAACCCGGTCTCCGATTTTGAGAACGAACTTCGGCGCCGAAGGCGGACGAACCGTCACGCTCGGCTTGCCACCGCCAATCTTGACAATCGTGCCCGCGGTCTCGTGACCATAAATTCGCGGTGGCGGCAGGAGGCCGTAATGTATCTTCTTGATGTCAGTAGGGCAGACCCCGCAAACACCCACCTTGACCAGAAGTTCGCCTTCGCCAATTTCCGGCACGGGCACTGTTTCCAGGCGCAAATCATTCACACCGCGATAAACAATCGCGCGCATGGATTTCGGGGTCTCGAACATGGGAAAAGGGTAAGGAAAAAGAAGAAAGGAAAAAGGAAAAAGGAAACGGCGCCGTTAATTTTCTGTTTTCCCGCTAATTCCGGGGGATTATCATGATACGGTGAAGCGCATTATTCTGCCGGGATTGTTTATTGCAATATTCGCGATATCGCGAATCCCGCACTTTTTGCCCCCGGATTTCAGCGCGATTTATGCCCTGGCATTTTGCGCAGGCGTGTATTTCCGGGGCGCGCTCGCCTGGTGGCTTCCGCTGGCGGTCATGGCCGCCACGGACATTGGATTGAATGTTTTTTATTATCACGTTAGCCCTTTATCCTGGGATATGCTGCTCAATTACGCCATTTACGCAGGATTGATCGCGCTGGGCCGATGGATGGGAAAAGCCGCGCCGCTTTGGAAACTGGTGTTCAGCGGCATTTTGGGCGCGCTGCTCTTCTACATTCTTACGAACACCCTGTCCTGGCTGGAATACCCCGGCTACCCAAAGACCATTGCCGGATGGATCCAGGCCCTGTTTACCGGTCTTCCAGGTTATCCGCCGTCGTGGGAGTTTTTTCGAAACACACTTCTGAGCGGAGGCCTGTTTACTGCGTTGTTCGCCGGGGCCGCCAAAGTCACCGAGGAATCGCCAGCCGATAAAACTGCCGGCGCCGCGGAAGCCGAAACCGAAGAACCGGCGAATGAACCAGCCGGAAATTGAAAGTAAACAGCCAACTTTTTCCTTTTTCCTTTTCCCTTTTTCCTCTTTAATTCGGCATGGTCCACGTTGGCATTGGCTACGACGTCCATGCGCTCATCGCAGGACGAAAGCTCATTCTCGGCGGCGTTGAAATTCCCCACACCAAAGGCCTGGACGGGCATTCCGACGCCGATGCCCTCATGCACGCAGTCTGTGACGCCATCCTCGGCGCGGTCGGTGAAACGGATATCGGCCATTTCTTTCCCAATACCGACCCGCGCTGGAAAAACGCGCCCAGCAAAATATTCCTGCAGGAGGCCGCCGCGCAGGTTTCCAAACGGGGAGGCGCCATCGTAAACGTGGATGCCACGGTCATCGCCCAGGCGCCCAAACTTTTCCCGCACATCGCAGGAATGAAGAAGAACATCGCGGCGGCGTTGGGCATTCCTGAATCAAAAGTCGGCGTCAAAGCGACCACAAACGAGCACCTCGGCTTTGCAGGACGTGAGGAAGGGATTGCAGCCATGGCCGTTGCAAGCGTTAATTTGATGGATTGATGGATAATCCAATTATCCAACAATCCAGTTTTACACAATGCCCAAAGCCGAAATTAGCTGGAAACGTGTGACGGAAGACGGCACAAAACTGCAAGTCTACGCGCAACACGTGGGCCGCGAGTGGAAATTTTATCATCGCGGAAAACGCTTCGAGGTCTGGCAACCGGTTGAGAATCCTCCATTGGAGGATTGGCTTGAACTGCTCGACGCCGTTCAACGGCTCATCACCCGCCGCCGCTATCAACCCGACGACGAGCAGCGTTTGCGAAAGCAAATCCGGGAACGATATCCCGAGTCCGGCATGTGAGCATTGCCTGTTCCAGCTCTGTTTGATTTTTTAATGGCCGGCGGTTATGTTCCAAAAGGGTGCTTTTGAGTCTTCAAATTAAGGCACGGGATGAAAATTCCGGTTGAAAACAAAATTGTGGCCGGATTTGTGGTCACGGCCCTTGCGCTTGGGTTAATGGGCGGCCTGTCCTATCACGTCATGCAAGACTTCGTGGCCGCGCAAAGATGGGTCACCCGTTCCCAGGAAGTCATCGCCCAGTTGCAGGCGATGCTCGCTACGGTCGTGGAAACGGACACCGATCAACGCGGCTACCTGCTGACCGGCGACCCCGCATACCTGAAAGACCGCTCCGCCGCCCGCGCGAGAATCACCACACAATTGGAACAATTGAAAGAACTTACCGCGGACAACCCGGCGCAGCAACGCGCGTTGAGCCGGTTCGGGGACTTAGCACAAAAGGCAAATTCGCTGACAGATCACCGGATTACCGTATTCCAAAAATCAGGCCTGGAGGCCGCGCTGGCGGCGGAACCCATGAAAAACACCGAAGCGGCCATGACTCGCATAACATTGTTGACCGCGGAAATGTATTGGACCGAGGAAAAGCTCCTGGTTCAACGACGAGAGCAGGCCCGAATCACCGGAAACCGAATCGAATTGGCTGCGGTTTCAGGCAGTCTATGCGCCGGAATCATCGGCGGCGTGGCCGCCTTCCTGGGACTCAGGGACATCAGACGGCGCGCTCGAGACGAAGCCGCGCTTCAACAAAATGAAGAGCGCTTCCGGCTAATGGTTTCCGCAATCCGCGATTATGCCGTCATGCGGCTCGACCCCGACGGCCGCGTTGCAAGCTGGAATGACGGGGCACAACGAATCAATGGTTACACCACCGATGAAATCACCGGGCAACATTTTTCAATTTTCCACCCGCCCGAAGCGATTGAAAGCGGTATTCCGCAACAGCTCCTCACCTGCGCGACGCTGACAGGGCATTGCAATGATACAGGATGGCGCCTTCGAAAAGACGGTTCGCGTTTTTGGGCCAACGACACCATCGCCGCAATCCGCAATCCGCAGCGCGAATTGCTCGGATTCGTAAAAGTCACGCGCGATTTGACCGAACACAGGCGCGCCGAAGAAATCCAGGAGGAACGCGACCGCTATTTTGATTTGTCGCGTGAACTTATCTGCGTTTTGGGCTTTGACGGTTTTTTGAAAACCATCAACCCGGCCTGGAAATGGACGCTCGGCTTTTCCGACGAAGAAATCATCTCGAAACCGTTCATTGAATTGGTTCATCCCGACGACCGGGCGGCGACCGACGCCGAAACTGAAAAGCTGATGGGCGGAGGCGAGACGATTTATTTTGAAAACCGGCTGCGGGCCAGGGACGGTTCCTGGCGCTGGTTCGCCTGGAGCGCGCGGGCCGCCTTGCCTCAAAAAGTGATTTACGGCACCGGTCGTGACATCACCGAGCGCAAACTCGCGCACGAAAAAATTGAAAAACTGAACGCCGACCTGCAAGCCTATACAGGGCAACTCGAAGAAGCCAACAAGGAACTCGAGGCGTTTTCCTATTCCGTTTCCCACGACCTGCGCGCGCCCCTGAGGCATATTGACGGTTTCGTAAAAATGCTCGTCAAACATTCCGCGCCTCAGTTGGATGACCGTGGAAAACGTTTCCTGGATATCATCGCCGATTCCGCGCAACGGATGGGCTCGCTCATTGACGACCTGCTGGTTTTTTCCCGGATGAGCCGGGCCGAGCTGCGGCGCAGCAGGGTTTCCACCGATTCCCTGGTGCATGAAGCCGTGCAGGGACTGCAAACCGAAATTAACGGACGTGACATCAAGTGGAAAATCGGGGCGCTTCCCGAAGTGGACGCCGATCCGGCCATGCTGCAGCAGGTCTGGGTAAACCTGATCTCCAATGCCGTGAAATACACGCGCCCCAGGGACCCGGCAAAAATCGAGATTGGTTGCGCCGAATCCGGAAACGGCGAGTACGTCTTCTTCGTTCACGACAATGGCGTCGGCTTTGACATGCAATACGCCCATAAATTGTTCGGCGTCTTTCAACGGCTGCACCGCTCCGAGGAATTTGAAGGAACCGGCATTGGGTTGGCCAATGTCAGCCGAATTATTCACCGGCACGGCGGGCGCGTCTGGGCCGAGGGGCGGCCGGATGCCGGCGCGACTTTCTATTTTTCATTGCCCAAAACTCACACTGAAACCAAGGATTAAAATATGGCGCCATTAAAACGCATACTGCTCGCCGAAGACAACGAACGCGACGTCGAACTGACGCTCGCAGCACTGGACGAACACAACCTAGCCAATGAAGTCGTGGTCGCGCGTGACGGCGCCGAGGCCATGGATTATCTGTACGCGCGCGGCAAATTCGCCGGTCACGCCAACGGCCTTCCGGTCGTCGTGCTATTGGACTTGAAAATGCCAAAAGTGGACGGACTGGAAGTCCTCCGCCAGATGCGCAACGACCCTGAACTCAAACACGTCCCGGTAGTTATGGTCACTTCGTCACGGGAGGAACAGGATTTAGTCCATAGTTACGAACTGGGCGTCAATGCCTACGTCGTCAAACCAGTCGACTTTCAAAAATTTGTGGATTCAGTGAAAGAAATCGGCATGTTTTGGGCGATTATCAATGAACCGCCTCCGGGCACGATGAAACGTTGATTCGCCAATAATTAATTCATTTAACGGCCTTCAGACCATGGAGATACGAAGTCATTCTCAAATCGTGACTCGAACGAGCTTCCGTCACCTGGATTTAACGGGACAAAGCCTCCAATTTTGCTATTGTCGGCGCCGCCGCCTTTTAGCAGGATAGCAAAACGCCGCCGGCGGAAAAAATCATGAAAACATTTGCGGAACTGAATTTCCCGGGACGTCTCATCGCCGTCGAAGGTTTGGACGGGTCGGGGAAGTCCACGCAAATCTACCTCCTCAAACGATGGCTGGAAGCGGAAGGAATCAAGGTCTATTTCAGCGAGTGGAATTCTTCCGAACTGGTCAAGGCAGCCACCAGCAAGGGCAAAAAACGCGAGTTGCTCACCCCCACGACATTCAGCCTGATTCACGCCACGGATTTTGCCGACCGCTATGAGCGGCATTTACTGCCGTTGCTCCGCGCCGGATATATCGTGTTGTGCGACCGTTATGTCTTTACCGCATTTGCGCGCGATGTCGTGCGCGGCTGCCCTCCCGAATGGGTCCGGGGCAATTATAATTTTGCGGCGCTGCCGGACATTACGCTGTTTTTCAAAACCGATTTGGAAGTGTCGTTAAATCGTATCCTCGAAGGACGCCCCAAATTGAAATTTTTCGAAGCCGGGATGGACTTGAGGCTCTCGACCGATCCGTACGAAAGCTTCCGGATTTTTCAAGGCCGTATCCTGGAACAATACGTCGCAATGAGCGATGAATTCAAATTTGTTGTCATGGACGCCAACCAAAACGTCGAAAAACAGCAGTGCATCGTCCGCAAACTGGTGAGCGAGAAGATCGAGCTCAGGAAATTCCGGCGCCGCAGTCCCCTGCCCCTCCCTCCGGCAATTCAGCCGAACGAAGTCAGGACGCCGGAACATGACGAAGACCTGGCCGCAGCATGAATACTTCGGAACAAAAAAATGGACTCCGCTGTTTTTACGGGCACGGCATCCCCCGCGTAAAGCTCGAGGACCTGGCCGGAAAGCTGATCGTGGTGGAAGGCGCCGACGGTTCCGGACGCTCGACACAAATCGCCCGGCTTGTCGATTGGCTCGAAACGGGCGGCCATCCGACAGTGCAGGTGGGCTTGAAACGCTCCACCCTGGTGAGTAAAGAATTGGAATCGGCACAGAAAGGCAACATCCTGAGCCGCACCACTCTCAGTCTATTTTACGCAACGGATTTTGCCGACCAATTGGAAAATATCATTTTGCCCGCGCTTAAGGCAGGATTCATCGTGTTGGCGGACCGTTACATTTATACCCTCATGGCGCGTGACATGGTCCGCGGCATGGACGACGGATGGCTGAAAAATCTTTATGGCATCGCCGTCAAGCCCGATGCTGTATTCTATCTCTCCGTCCAGCCGCAGGAACTGGTCCAGCGCAACCTCTCCAAAAATGCAACTCTGGATTTTTGGGAAAGCGGCATGGACCTCGGATTCTCCCGCGACATGTTCGACAGCTTTGTGAAATATCAGACCACAATGCAGGGGGCATTTCGAAAATTGCAGAAAACCTACGGTTTCACGATCATTGACGGCAATCGGCCCGTCGGCTCAATCACGAAGGACTTGCGAAAGAAAATCCGCATGATTCTTGCGGAAAAGTAAACAAGCACAAACGGCTTCGCGTCAAGCCGCCGGACGATTGGTAGGGGATGACGGCGCCGTTGGCGGGGCAGTGGTGGATTGTTGCCGCCGCATCTGCCGCTGTTTTAATAATTGGTCAAACTCCCACTTCTGTTCAGGCGTCAAAACATCTTTGATCTGCTGACTGGTATCACGCCAGAGCAACTGAAATTGCGGCGCGTCCAATTTCCACAGGTCATGAGTATTTTGCTGCGCCTGCGCGATAATTTTCCGGATTTGCTCGGCTTGTTTAGGGGTTAAATTCAGCCTCTCGTTCAATCGCTGGACGAAATTAGTATTTAAAAGTCTTGGGCGCAGCTCCGGCGGCAAATTTTCATAGACAGTCTGACGGGGCCGGTGCGTCACATTCCTCACCAGAAGTCCGCCGGTGATGACGCCCGCGCCGAAAATCACGATGGTTGCGAGGATGACCTTCCAATAATTCACTGGGCCTGGTCGCCCTGATCAACCGCAGCCAGGAGCGTTGTTTCAAGATTTTGGGAAAGGTCTTCGCCCGAATTGCTCCCCGGATTGAAAAACGCCCACGCGCCGCACAACATCGCTACAACGACACACGAAACGGCGGCCTGCCACAATCCGCGTACCCACAATGCCGCATTATCCGTCGCATTCATCCCCGGGAGCCGGGCTATAATACGCTTTTCAAAGGCATAGGGGACACGGTCATCCGGCGCATTTGCGCGCGCCGCTGCAATCAGTTTCCGCTGAAGTTCAGTGACGTTCATATATTTTTAGACGCATTTCACGAGGCGTGGTTACAATTACAAATACTGCTCTTTTGCCATTTTTGAAAGGATTTTTCGCATTTCGGCGCGTGCCCGGAACGCCCGGACTTTCACCAGCGGCACGGACCAGCCGGTCAGCTCGGCAATTTCTTTGACGGAACGGTCTTCAATTTCCAGCAGCGTAATGACCAGTCGGGCCGGCGGGGAGAGCTTTTCCAATACCCGCTCGATTAACAACTTCGCTGCGTCGGCCTTCTCATTGACTGATTCCGGCGCCGCAACAAATTTTTGAAGCCAATCCGTTTCCGACTCGCTGAGGTCGGAAAAGGACGATTCACGATTACGTTGATGGCCGCGAAGGAAATCATAGCAGGTCCGGACCGTCATGCGCATGAGCCAATGCTCAAAGGGCGCCTCCCCGCGAAAACTCTTCAATTTTTCAAAGGCTTTGAGCCAAACCTCCTGGGCGATGTCTTCAATTTCACTTTCGCGCCGGGCATAACGCCGTGCTGTGGCAAAAACACGGGGCGAATACTTCTGCACGAGAGGTTCGAAGCTCGCCGCGTCGCCCTGCAACACAGCTGCGATTAATTCGGCTTCGCTTCGTTCCATCAAAAAAAAATTATGGACGATGATTCGCGAAGGATGAAGCGCAAACCTCCACGACCGCAAAAATTTTTACCTTACCCCATTAATTGACGATGGGCAAACCGTTGGTATCGGTCGGCAGCGGCGGGGGCATTTTCAAATGAACCTCAGGCGCCGGAGCTTCCGCCTCGTCCCGAAATCCAGCAAAATGGCCTGACTGGTAGCTTTTCAACTGCCCGAGTTGCTGCGCTGAAAGCGGCGGCTGCATTTGCGAAAGAGCCCTGGCAAAAATGACCGTCAGCTCGGCTTCGGCGCCGGCGGATTGCGCGGCATATTGCCGCGCAAGCTTCTCATCGAATTTGCCGCTGACAATTTGGTTTAACAGCGCCGCGCGCGACGAACGGATTCGTTCCTGCAAAGGCTGGATTTGGTCGCGTTGGGAGTCCATGTTCCGCACCAACGACAGCCGTTGCCCATCGGTCAATAGCCGCGCAAGCATCGGAAACATCCGCGCTTCCAGGCCCACCGAATGATTCGCCTGGCCGTAACAGCTTGCCGCCGCGATTGTTAAGAGGACCGAAAGCAGAAGGTATTGGAGCTTTTTCATAATATCTTATTGAATATTCAGACGCAAAACCGTGCATCCGAGTTACGCTTCCGGCTTCACAACCTGAAGGGCGCGTTCCAAAGCCTTCGAAAATTGAACTACGGCCTCGGTAATTCTATGAGGCTGCCTCCCGATGGACTCCAGCATTTTGTCAAAAGTTTCAGGCCGGCGGCGCATCATCTCGACGGCGGAAAGCATGAGGGCCACGTTATTGTTGATGTCGTGACGCAGATCGGCCAGGTTCCGCTTTAACTCGGCTACCTGTTCCGCGCTCAATGTGACAGGCTCAGACTGCGATGGCATTGGCAAACTTTCAGGGCAATTTGCCCTGAAATCAAGCCCGTAAAAAAGGAAAAAGCCGGAACCCTTACGGGTTCCGGCTTTTTAAAGACTGGCGGCTACCTACTCTCGCGGAAGCTATACAACCACTACCATCGGCCATGCAGTGTTTGACGGCCGTGTTCGGAATGGGAACGGGTCGGACCACCGCGGTATTGCCACCAAAAATTTGTAAAGAACACGCTCCGAAGCAGATTCGGCGGTTCTCTGAAAACTACACACAGGGGAAAAAAGGCAGGGACCACAATTCGCGAGTTGAAATTGCATTTCCAAAAGAAGGAAAAAGCAATCAAGCCGCACGACCGATTAGTACTGGTCAACTGAACGCCTCGCGGCGCTTGCATTCCCAGCCTATCAAACGGGTAGTCTGCCCGTGGTCTTCAGGTGCCTTGCGGCACGGGAAACATTATCTTGGGAGGAGCTTGGCGCTTAGATGCTTTCAGCGCTTATCTCTTCCGCACATGGCTACGCAGCGATGCCCCTGACGGAACAACTGCCACACCAGAAGTGCGTCTAACCCGGTCCTCTCGTACTAAGGTTAGAACCCCTCAAGTTTCCTTCGCCCACAGTGGATAAGGACCGAACTGTCTCACGACGTTCTGAACCCAGCTCGCGTGCCGCTTTAACCGGCGAACAGCCGGACCCTTGGGACCTTCTCCAGCCCCAGGATGCGACGAGCCGACATCGAGGTGCCAAACCGGATCGTCGATATGAACTCTTGGATCCGATCAGCCTGTTATCCCTAGCGTACCTTTTGTCCGATGAGCGACGGCAATTCCACATTAAACCGTCGGATCATTTGGGCCTGCTTTCGCATCTGCTCGACCTGTGTGTCTTACAGTCAACCTGGTTTATAGCCATACCCTCGACGCACGGTTGCCAACCGTGCTGAACCAAGCTTAGCGCTCCTCCGTTACCATTTGGGAGGAAACCGCCCCAGTCAAACTGACCCGCACGCACTGTCCCCCATCTGGATCACAGATTGGGGTTAGAATCCTAATTACTCAAGAGTGGTGTTTCACATTGCGACTCCATGCCAACCGAAGCCGGCACTTCAAAGTCTCCCACCTACGCTAAGCATAAATAACCAGAACACAATACGAGCTTACAGTAAAGGTGCATAGGGTCTTTCCGTCCTACTGCGGGCAGGCGGCATCTTCACCGCCGTTACAGTTTCGCCGAGATCCTCTCCGAGACAGTCGTTCAGTCGTTACAAGATTCGTGCAGGTCGGAACTTACCCGACAAGGAATTTCGCTACCTTAGGACCGTTATAGTTACGGCCGACATTCACGGGGACTTAAAGACCGAGCTTCGCTT
>Ga0335075_10001911_pt1 | contig 33885 bp, 30 predicted proteins | sample Lox_Sample_24_FD_206723 | JGI IMG/M metagenome (GOLD analysis project Ga0335075, IMG submission 206723) | Soil microbial communities from Loxahatchee National Wildlife Refuge, Florida, United States - Lox_Sample_2.4 | ecosystem: Environmental > Terrestrial > Soil > Wetlands | place: USA...
GCCAAGTCAAGCTGTCTGGTGAAATTACCGTCTCACGCTGGTCGTCCCGAATCTCGGAGTGCGCGATCCATTCAATCTCATACAGGCCGTTGTCCACGCGTTCGGGCGACATGCGAGATGAAGCGCTGAGTGAGCGCAACGTGAAACCGCTGAAAACGGCGATCGGCTGTCCGTCGTCGCCGGTGATCATGACGTCGCTTTCGATCTCATCTTTGCTGGCCGACACCACACATACGTGGGCGGTCATGTTCTTTTCCGGCGAGCGGTATATAGCGCTATGCCGGATTCGAGTGGGAAGGTATGGGCTTTCGTCTGCGTCCCGCCCGATAAACGTTGTACCAATGAGTGTTTGGAAGGCGCCGTCGATGAGCGCGGGGTGGAAATGGTATCGGGCGAGTTCGTCGGTGATCTGTGCCGGGATGGCAATGTGAGCTATCGCCCAGCCGTCTCCGGAAGTGATACCGGTAATGGTCTGGAATGCGTCACCATAGGCGAAACCCACGGCTGCGGTGCGTGCGTAGAACTCGTCACCGTCAATTGAGGTGATCTGCTCTGCGCCACTGGGGATATCGCCGCGGCAAGGCGGCCTCGACAATGTATTGAGTTCTGCGGTCGCCGTGACCGTCCACTTCAGGTCTCCTCCAGCTGTAGCGGTGAACGCGGCGAATTCCAAGGTACCGGTATCTTGGTTGAGCGTGGTCCTCAGCAAGGGGTCGCACGTTTCGTCGAGGATGAGCGCCCGTTGAAGCGTCAGGTTGTCAACGCTAAATTCGGTTGACCCGTAGCCGGCTTTCGCGGCGGCCAGGGCTATTTCGATGTATGCAGCCCCCGGCACGACAGTGCTTCCCAGCACCTGGTGATCCGCTAGGAAAGGCGCTAACGCGGTGCTCAACTCGACTTCCCAGGTCGGATGCACGGCGCTCACCGGTTGCCCAAGCAGCGAATGCACCGGGTGGTAATGCAGGTCTTCGGCCGCCTCCTGGGTTTCGTTCCAGAATCGCTTGGATTGCCACGGGTATAACGGAAGCTTCAGCAGTCGCGCCTCCTGTTGGGGGTAGAGCGCGTCCCACGCGATCGGGTGGCCATGGCAGTGCAGTGCGCCAACGCAGTTCATCAGCGTGCGACCATCGTCGTCATTGCGTCGCTGGCTTGCCAGGACGACAACGTCGGTCTTTTGCGTGCTGGCGATTTCGATAAGCGATGCGGCGAGAACAGGATGTGGTCCCAGCTCGACGAAGTGGGTATATCCGTCATCGATCATCCGCCGGACGGCGGGTTCGAAAAGCACTGTCGCGCGGGTATTTTGCCACCAGTAGGCGGCACCGGCAGCATACCCGTCCAACCGCTCGCCGGTGACAGTGGAATACAGCGGGATGGTCGCCGTGCCGGAAGAGATCCTCTGCAATGCGCTGCAGAGGTCTTCTTTCACAGTGTCCATATAGTGGGTGTGATACGGCACCTTCACGGCCAGAAACCGATTGAAGATCTCGAGCTCGTCCAGCTGGCGGGCGATGTCGTCAAGGACGTCGCTATCGCCAGCGACGGTCACTGCTGACGGGCTGTTGATCGCGGCGATCGATACCCGCCGCCCGATGTCATCGAGTGTCTTGTCATCGATCGTCTGCATGAACGACTCGGCGCTGAGGCCGACCGCAAGCATGCGACCCAAACCGCTTGTCCGTTGCTGTAGGCGACTTCGGTGGTAAACAACTTGAATCGCTTGCTCGAAGTTGAGGACACCGGCGAGATAATGGGCCGCCACTTCACCGGCGCTGTGTCCGATCACCGCGTCGGGGTTGACCCCGAACTGTTTGAACTGTTCGGCGAGCGCTATCTGAATCGCGAAGTTGGCGGGTTGCGCGACTTCTGTTTCAGCCATCCGAGATCTGGCTTCATCGGTTCGAAGCTCGTCGACCAACGACCAGTTCATGAAACGAGACAGCTCGCGATCGCTTCGCAGGATGCTGTCGGTGAAAGCCGGATAGACATCAAGCAGTCCCCGGCACATTTTCCACCACTGGGGGCCCATCCCAGTACAGACGAATGCCAACTTGGGCGCAGTCGGATTTGTGCGGCCCGGAGGGATCGCCCCTCCGTCGGCGAGCGCTTGAAGCTGTTCTCGCGCATCGGTAATGCTGTGCGCGACGAGGGTCCGACGATAGTTTAAATGGGAGCGGCGCCGACTGAGGGTGTAGCCAAGGTCGGGCAGGGTGAGGTCGGGGTGAGCGCCTAGGTGCTCGGCCAACTGGCGGGCCGTCGCCGCTAACGCTTCCTCGGTGCGCGCCGAAATCGGCAAGACCGCCAGCGGGAGCTGTTGGCAATGGTCCGACGCGGTCACCCGGACAGGGGCGGGGGGCTCAGCCAGCACGACGTGGGCGTTGGTGCCGCCGAAGCCAAACGAGTTGACCCCCGCTATGCGTCGCTTGCTGTCGGGAAACGGTCGACCAGCTCGGGGAATGTCAATACTCAGCTCCCCGAGAGGAATCTGATGGCTGGGGTTTTGCAGATGTAGGTTCGCTGGGATGTACCCGTATTTGAGTACCAGGGCCGTTTTGATCAGTCCGGCTACCCCTGCGCCCGCCTCGAGGTGGCCGATGTTGGTTTTGACCGATCCGATCAGCAGTGGCTTCGTTCCTCGCCGTTGTGACGCGAGCGCATTTGCCAGGGCCCGGACCTCGACGGGGTCGCCGACAGGAGTTCCGGTGCCGTGTGCCTCCACGTACCCGACTTCGTTGGGGTGAACGCCCGCTCGTCTTAGGGCTGTGGTGATCGCTGCCTGTTGCGCTTCGGCGCTGGGCACGGTGATGCTATCGGTGTGGCCGTCTTGTGACACCGCGGTGCCAAGGATCTGGGCGTAGATGTCGTCGCCATCGCGTAGCGCCCGTTCGAGTGGTTTGATGACGACGACTGCGCCACCTTCTCCCCGCGCGTAACCGTCAGCCGACTCGTCGAAAGCCTTGCAGCGCCCGTCTGGACTGAGGAATCCGCTCTTTGATTCCGCGATCGCCGTGTTGGGGCCGATCATGATGTTGACGCCGCCGGCAAGCGCAAGATCGCATTCGCCGTTCCAGATGCTCAGCGCCGCAATGTGCACCGCGACGAGCGAGCTCGAGCACGCCGTGTCGATCGTCATGCTCGGTCCGCGGAAATCAAACGCAAACGAGATCCGGTTCGCCAGCATGGTCATCATCATTCCCGTGGCGGAATGGGTTTTGAACCGGTAACGGCTGGTGCGACCCTGATTCTGCAGGAGTTGATAGTCAAGGGTGAAACCACCGACAAATACACCGACGTCAGTGCCGGCCAGGCTGTCCGCAGATATTCCGCCGTCTTCCAGTGCTTCCCACGTGGTCTGCAGCAAGAGACGCTGCTGCGGATCGAGCAGGTTCGCCTCTCGCGGGGAGATACCGAAGAATTGCGGGTCGAATTGATCGATCTCACTGAGGAACCCGCCTCGACGAGTAGTCATCTTGCCGAGTTTTGCGGGGCTCGGGTCGTAGTATCGTGCGGCGTTCCACCGTGTTTCAGGAACGGTACAGGTGGCGTCGATTTCATTACACAGTAAGTCCCAGTAACTTTCCGGGGTATGGGCACCGCCCGGAAAGTGACACCCGATCCCGACGATCGCCAAGGGCTCGCGAGGGCCGCGTCCGGCAAGCATGTTCATCCTTTCGCCCCTAACAACCTGTGGTGAGTCCAACCGGGGTCGCCGCCAGGAGTGCGTTTCGAGAGCCGACGCGAGGCCGCATAAGCGGCCGCTGATCATTCCGCTGACATCGTGTGGCCGGGCCTCGACCAGCATTAATCCTGCGGCGGGTCAACTGAATTCGAGTGCAGGTGCGGCGCCCAGAATCCACTCTTGGCTGATCGGGCTGATGGTCTGTTCATGCCGGTAGATCGATCGGAGATCTCGCAAAACGGAGTCTCGTTGCCACGCCTGCACCTGCCGCATGACATCGTCTTCGGAAAACGAGCGACATTTCTCCGTGAGTACGGTCTCGATCAGCTGGCCTGCCAGCTGCTGGAGCAGCCGGACGTTTGCGTCGAATTGCGCGGCGAACTTCGGGGCTTTCCCCATCATCGCGGTGTGCAGCGTGACCATGAAATTCAGCGGCGAGTAGAGATCGACAAATTGCGCCGCGGGACGCGCGCTCTCGACTGCGGCCCATTCTCGAAAGAACTGCTGCATGCGGTTACTGAGCTCGATGAGACCCTCCAGGTGTGGCACCACCTCAGGATCGTCGGCGACAGTGACAAACCGACCGTTGCTGTAGAGAAAACCTAGAAAGCCCCAATAAAACGCGATGTCCCAAATCACTTTGGCCGACATGACGGCAGGCGAGCCCATCAGCATGTATTGATTGCAGTACACGTTGAGCCACATGTCGGTGAGGGAGCGAAAGAGAGAATCGCTGATCCCGGATCGTGCGACGACATCTTCACCGTCGAGTTCGCGGGTGATCATGTCGGTGATGAGGCCGTTGCCGATCGCGATGAGGTCCAAGCCCGATGAATACAACGGATCCAGGAAGATACCGGAGTCACCGGTGAGACACCAACGGTGACCGGCGTGGTACACCTTCGTGGCGCTGTGACTGTAGTGCTTCATCACCCTGAAGTCCTTGATCAGGTCTTCGTGCTCAGCCAGGACCGCCGCGCACTGCGGCTCGTATTCGCGAAGCCATGACTGGGCCTTGGCGAGAGTGTTGAACCGGTCGAACGAATGAAAGGCAGGGTCGGCAACGATGCCAACGCTGGTGGATCCTGACGGGAGCCGGATCAGCCAAACCCAGTATCCTTCCCCCATCAAGTGATTGGTGGACAATGCCCGGTCGCCCTCGATGAGACGTGCCTGCCAACTCGGGTCGTCGCTCCACTGGCCAATGTCGATTTCAGTAGCGACACGCAGCCACACAGCGTTGCAGTTGTGCTCGGTGGCGCGCCTCAGGTCCAGCTGTCGGGGCAGGGTGCGGTTGCGTCCCGATGCATCGACCACCCAGCGAGCCGTCGTGGGAGTGGTTGTGTCACCGCGCTGAACGAAAAGAGTATGCGGGCGGGCCCCGAGACCGAATTCAACGGAACGGACTCGGCCAGAGGCGATTTCGACACCTTCGGACAGGCAACGTCGGTTGAGCTCGTTCTCCAGCCTGCCGCGGTCGATTTGATAGGTCACCTGGGGTGTAAACGCGGAGCTGCCGAGTTCCGTACGTCGGGCGATATCGGTGTTACCGTCGTGGGAGAAAAACATCCGTAGCCCCATTTTGCGGATCTGCGAGGTCTGCAAATGGTCGGCCAGTCCAAGGCGATCTCGCAGGTAGTGTGCGGCAATCTCGACCGTCGACTCGCCGACCGTATGGGTGATCTCAGGCACCGGGTGCAGGGTTGGCTCGATGAGGAGAATCCGTGTATCCGGGCGCTCGCGCCGGATCTCGAGCGCCAGAGTCAGGGCAGCGACTCCCCCTCCGACGATGGCAACGTCGTGGTCCGTCGAGGCGTTGCCGCCATCCAGTAGGCGTGTCTTGATTTTCTGCGCGAGGGCCGCCCGTGCCTCCGGGCTCAGCTGGGACAGCTCCGCTTGCACGTCCACACGTCCCCTTCCCGCGGCGTGGGATGAACCAGTTACTTAATAGTTAAGTAGGTTACTCTAAATCCGGTTCCTGGCAAGCGGAGAAGCGTGGAGCCAGCGCAGGCCCAGCTTCCCGCTAGAAAGGTCGATGAAACACGTGCCTAGTCGTCAGTGGCATCGCGCTGGGCTGATCAAACGATCCGCGTTCTGAGTCCCAGGACCTTACCCATGCCCACGGCAACTACTGTGCATTTCTTTCTCGAATTGGCCGTGATTCTCGTGACTTGCCGGTTCGTAGGGGTTGTGGCACAACGGATCGGACAACCACAAGTCGTCGGCGAAATGGTCGCCGGCGTAATTCTCGGGCCCTCACTGCTGGGCCGGATAGTGCCCGACGTACAACACCACTTATTTCCGCCGGGAACGGCAAACGTCGTGCTGTACACCGCAGCGCAGATCGGCCTGGTGCTGTACATGTTCCTGATCGGCCTCAACTTCGACGTCAATCTCATCAAGCATCGCGTCAGTACCGCGGCCGCGGTTTCGGCAGCCGGCATCTTCACGCCGCTCGCTTTGGGAGCGATCGTCGCAGTGCCCCTGCTGGCAAGCGGAATCTATTTCGATAAAAGCGTCACACTCACCATGGCAATGATGTTCTTGGGCGCGTCGATCGCGACTACCGCATTCCCCATGCTGGCCCGAATCATCTACGAACGACAGCTTTCTGGAACGCCTTTGGGCACGCTCGCCTTGGCATGTGGAGCGACTGACGATGCGCTGTCCTGGTGCATTTTGGCGACGGTGCTCGCCATCCACCGTGGTAACGCCGCGGTGGCCGCGATAGCAATAGTCGGCGGAACCCTCTACGCGGTGCTGCTCCTCACCATTGGACGAAGAGCGTTGCGTGTCCTCGGGACGGTGTCCCAACGCCGACACACGATCACCGCACCAGTGCTAAGCACAGTGCTGATTCTGCTGATGGCATGCGCCTGGTTCACCGACAGCATTGGTATCTACGCCATATTCGGCGCATTCATCCTCGGTGTCGCTATGCCATCCGGTTTCTTCGCGCGACACCTCACCGCGATCGTTGAGCCACTCGTGACCACGTTTCTGCTACCACTATTCTTCGTCTACTCAGGGCTGAACACCCAGATCGGCCTGGTTAACAGCCCAATGCTGTGGGTGGTGACCCTGGGGATACTCATCGTCTCGATCGCGGGTAAAGGGATCGCGTGCACGTTGGCCGCCCGGCTGAAAAGAATCCCGCTGCGCGAATCTGTCGCGCTGGGCTCGTTGATGAATGCCCGTGGCCTCATTGAACTCATTCTTCTCAACATCGGACTTGAAGCCGGCATCATCACCCCAACGCTGTTCAGCATTCTCGTCTTAGTCGCCATCGTCACCACACTGATGGCCACACCGATCTTCGAGTTCGTCTACGGACGACACCGAAAACTGTCGGTGGGCTATCCCCTTGGGTCAGACCACGTGGATCCAGATCACCATGGGACGTTCGCCGAATCCGACGACGTCTCCCCCGCGCCAACCTGACGCGCCCGGCTGGGGAGTGATCCCCCAGCGAGGAAAGGATCGTCCTCCGATCGGGGGACAGCGGTTTCATCCCCGCAAAGGGCCGGTCAGCCGACAGACATATAGGTGCCGTCGCGGCACTGTGATGCCTATGGAATTCGTGAGCATCGAACCGGAAGCGCTGACCTCGGCGGCCGGCACCCTGGAGTTGGTCGGTTCTGCGCTGAATACCAGCAATGAGACGGCCGCAGCTCCGACCGCCGGTGTTGCGCCGGCCGCTGCCGACGAGGTGTCGGCGCTGACGGCGGCCCAGTTCGTTACCCATGCTGCCCGCTATCAGGCGATCAGCGCCGAGGCCGCGGGGATTCAGCACCTGCTCATCGCCACCCTCTCCGCCAGTGCCAGTTCCTACGCAGCCACCGAGATGGCCAACGCGATCGCGGCCCACTGAGGAGGCGAGGAACGATGACGTTTGCGGCGCTGCCGCCTGAGATCAATTCGGGGCGCATGTACAGCGGGCCTGGGTCTGGTTCGATGCTGGCTGCGGCGACCGCCTGGGACGAGCTGGCCGCCGACCTGCATACCACTGCGATCTGCTATGAATCGGTGATAAGCGGACTCATCAGCGGACCGTGGCTAGGTGCCTCGTCGTCAAGGATGGCCGCCGCCACCGCACCCCTGATGTCTTGGTTACATGCGACCGCCGACCAGGCCGGACAGGCCGCCGTCCAGGCCCGGTCGGCGGTCGCCGCCTACGAGTCCGCCTATGCGATGACGGTGCACCCGGCATTGATTGCGGCCAACCGCACCCAGCTGATGACCCTGATGGCCACCAACGTCTTGGGACAAAACACTCCGGCCATCGCGGCCACTGAGGCGCAATACGGCGAAATGTGGGCCCAGGACGTCGCCGCGATGTATGGCTATGCCGCCGCCTCGGCGGCCGCGACCAGTTTGACCCCGTTCAGCCCGCCGCCGCAGACCGCTAATCCGGCGGGCCCGGCCGGCCTGGCCACTGCGGTCACCAAAGCAGGCGGCGCCGCCGCAGCGACCGAGATCACGACCGCGCTGGAACAACTGACTTCAACGGTGCCCTCGGTGCTGGCCATGGCCGGCGGCAGCATATTGGAAGCTCCCGAATGGGTGGAAGATCTTGCAATGGTGATGAACGTCTTGAGCACGCCGTTTTTTGTCTCGACGACGTCGGCAGGCTTGATGACGTCATTCGTCTCCACCGTCAAGAGCATGGTCCCCATGGCGGGGACTGTCGGCGCCGGCCTGCTGGAGTCCGTGGGGCCGGCAGCGACGGGTGCGCTGGGTCCGGTGAGCCTGACCGGTGCAGTATCGGCCGGTCTAGGGAAAGCGGCGTCGGTCGGGGCGTTGTCGGTGCCCAAGGCCTGGGCCGCAGCTGCCCCGACGCTCAGCTCGGCTTGACCCCCAGGCTTAACGGCGGTATACGCAGGTGTCCGTAGATGTGTTCTCTATACGTTGCGGTGCAACGAATTTGAGCGTAGTCGTACGGCTGCGGGCAGGTGCGGAAAAGTACGGTCAAATCGCCTCAATGGCGGTACGAAAGGCGGTACGGATCGCGGGCTCCGGAGCGACATTTGCGCTGGTAGCGACATATGTCGCATTCCGGCATTTGCCTTGGTCCGTTCTCAGGTCATTTGCTGCAGACGGTCACAAGGAGGGGGGTCTCCCTTAAGTCGCCGGGGATAGTCGCGGTGTTTCCCGGTGCGGCGGGCACGGCTCCGCTCGCGTGGGTGCCAAATGGGCCGTTAACGTCTTTTCGCCAGTTGATCGCGCCGTCCTGATACCAGTAAGTGACGTCGATGTCGTAGAAGATGCCCAGGCTGTTGGTCTCGGAGGCATGGGCGTCGGTTTGAGCTCCGTTCAGAGGCACACAACCCGCGGGATCTGCGCGGGCTGTTGCGGGTGCAACGAACAACACAGCAGCAAAGCTCGCTGTCACAAACGCGATTCTCTTCATGTCAGAGCCCCGGTGAAGCGTGATTTAAGTAGTGCACCCACACCTCAGATACGAGACTTATGGCGGCTTTACGTGTGAGTAGCCAGCGTCCGGACTGGTTGACCAACACAATCGGCCAAGGCCTCGTCCAACTAGGGCGCCCGTTCGCGTGAGTCGCCACGGTCGCACCCGCGAAATTGTTCGGTGCTGGCTGAATGTCGGTCACGGCGAAGTCGTACGGGAAGTAGCCGCGCGCGTTGAGTTTTCCGTCTAAATATTCGTCGAGAAACCCGATGCTCTCCGGATTAAGATCAGGAGACACCACGTCGTTCTTGTCTGCATTGGGTTTATTCGGGTCCATCAACTCCGTAAGCAGCGCGGTGACTTGATCAACCGTGGGTACAGGTCCCGTGCAGGGGTCTTGTCCGGGGTCACCACAATCCGCGTGAGCGGTTGCGGGTGCGGCCATTGATGCGGCGAGTAGCAGCACAGCGGCAGCGGTCTTCATGCACTGGAATCTAACTGCTTTCGCTGTCAACGACCTGAACGTGTGGTGTGCAAACACGGTTGCACTTCTGCGCACCGCTACCCAGATCACAAGCCCGCGGCCGGTCGGCGTCCAATTTCCCACCCTCGACGATGAAATACGGGCCGCAGCGATGGCCGCGGGCGCCGACGAGGAGCTCGGCGGGCTACGGCCCTGAGAGCCGCAACAGCGTCGCCCCGTCAGCGACTGCTCGCTGTGACTGCTCAAACAAGTTTGTCGCTCGCGACTCCAACAGATCGACAAGATCCTTCATCAGCCATTGAGCGTGCAAACTTGGGTACAGCAGCTTCTCGGGATCGCTTGTCAAGTGCGCCTTGAGAACTCCCGGCTCGTCCGTTCCCTGAAACATGTCTTCGTCGGCCATTCCGAGATAAACCCACGGTCGACCGTGTGCGTATCCCGAACACATACGCCACGGGAGCCGCGGGTCCGCGGTCGGCGCGAATTCCTCAGCACACTCAACGGCGTCTGTGCTCCAATATCCGCGCGTGGCATCCCCGACCGGAATCTCGCGACGACGCGCAATCTCGCGAAGCTTCGCGTACTTGGCTTCCTTTGCCTCGGCATCCGACACACCGAGGGATTCAAGCGCAGGATGCTGGTCGTGGAAATTCTTTGTGTGCCAACGCAACACATGCTCGATGCGCTCGTTGCGGCCTGCGGGATGCAGAATCCAGAAGCCAGCCGAAAATATCTCGAGTGCGCCGCGGACGAGAGTGAACGGGGCTGCACTGTGAAGTACTCGCAAATCCAGCAGGAGCGATTTCATCGCGTGCAACGACCAGGATCTCCATCTACGAGCGACACGCATCACGGGATCGGCACATCGAAGCAGAAAGACGCGCCTCGCTTCGTCTGCCATTAGTACGGCCGACCTCCGAAATACGCGCGGCCGCAAAGGCTGCGCTAAAGTTTCGGCGGCTTGTAGCCTCGCCATTTACGGGGCTCATCCGAGCGGTCAGCACGGCGATACCACTCGACATCGATCTGATCGCTGTCACCGCCCCACGGCGCCACCAGGAACGCAACGGAGCTACGGCCGTCGATACGGCCGAAGGCTCGGCCCTCCTGCGACATCCTCGCCAGACACCAGCACACCGAACTTGGAGACGTTGCTCGTGTTGACTAGATCGTACTGGTCACCATCGCGGTATCGCAGTTCCCACGGCACGCCCTCGGCTTGTTCGACTGGGCTTCGAGCGCCTGCTGATCGGCCAGCAGCCTCAGCGGCCTGACGCTGCCAAGCCGCGGCCTCCTCCGCGGCTTTTGTAGCTCTCGCGGGCGATAGGTGGACCGACACCGGCGCCGTGTTCGCGACGGAGTTCGGCGGCTGGCTCGAGCCGCGCAACCTGCTGCGCACCGTCGAGATTGCAGCGGGCAAGGCTGGGATCGAGAACGTCGGCGCGCACACTCTGCGCCATTCGGCAGCCGTCGGTTGGCTGGAATCAGGCGTTCACATAAAGGCCGCGGCTGATCTGCTCGGGCACGCGTCGATCAGCATCACCGGCGATCTGTACGGGCACACCAGCGACGACGCCGCGCGGGCCGCAGTCAAAGGGCTCGGCGACGCGCTTGGTTTGTGATGGCGGTATGGAAAGGCGGTACGGCGTAGGAAAGGCGGCTCCCGCACTTCGGAAACCGCCTCTGACCTGCGTCGGGCTGACAGGATTTGAACCTGCGACCACTTGACCCCCAGTCGGACATAGGCCGAATTCCGTTGTCCTGGAGTGCCTCTGAATGGCATGCGACCAGCAAGAATGCTCTCTTGCTGTCCCTGCCCATCTCTAGCTATACGTACCCAGTTGTGACAACGTCGTGACAACGGCTTTGTCGGATTCGCCGCCGCTCGGGGGTGTCGGCGCTATTTGCTGGATGACCTCGCGGTATCGGACGCCTCTCCCCCGACTCGTCTCAGACGCCGAAGGCGCTCCCCTGAGTCCGCAATACGCGACCGAATGCGCGCTGCTGACCTTCTCGATGCGAACGAGACCACTTGGGCGTTTGTTGTGTGACCTGACCCCGATCGGTTGATCCATGGCTTATGAGAGGCTTGCAGCCCACGACGTGGGCAGGAAGGCTCGACAAGATCATGACGACGAGGAAAAGGCACAGCCCCGAGCAGATTGTGCGCAAGCTGATGGCCGCCGATCGGCTGTTGGCCGACGGCAAGGACACTGCGGCGGTATGCCGCGAGCTCGCTGTGTCCGAGGCGACGTATCACCGCTGGCGAAACCAGTTCGGTGGGTTGAAGGCCGAGGAAGCCAAACGGCTTAAGGACCTCGAACGCGAGAATGCCACCCTTAAGCGCCTGCTGGCCGACGCGGAGTTGGAGAAAGACGCGCTCAAGGAGATCGCGAGGGGAAACTTCTAAGCCCGGAAAGCCGGCGGGCAGCTGTTCGTCATCTCCAGCGCGTGCTGGGGGTCAGCGAGCGGTTCGCTTGCCGCGTGACCGGGCAGCATCGCGCCACCCAACGCCGCGAACCGCATGCCGATACTCCCGAGGACCCTGATGCCGCGCTGCGGGCGTGGCTGCGCCAGTACGCCAAGGATCATCCGCGCCGTGGTTTCCGACCGGCCTACCACGACGCCCGCGCTGATGGCTGGGCCGTCAATCACAAAAAGATTCAGCGGCTTTGGCGCGAGGAAGGACTACGAGTGCCGGCGCGACGGCGACGCAAACGCCACGGCACCTCGACCGCACCACTGCAGGTCGCCGCTGAGGCACCCAACCGGGTGTGGGCGGTTGACTTCCAGTTCGACGTCACCACCGATGGTCGGCCGATCAAGATTGTGTCGATCATCGACGAACACACCCGTGAATGCCTCGGCGGGATGGTCGAGCGCAGCATCACCGGCGAGCACCTCATCGACGAACTGGACCGTCTGGCCGCCCAACGCGGCACCTACCCGAGCGTGCTGCGTTGCGATAACGGGCCCGAATTGGCCTGCGTCGCAATGGCCGACTGGGCCGACGGACAGGTCGGCTTGCATTTCATCCCGCCCGGCGAGCCATGGCGAAACGGCTACGTCGAATCCTTCAATTCCCGCATCCGCGACGAATGCCTCAACATCAACAGCTTCTGGTCACTGGCCCAGGCCCGCGTCGTCATCAGCGACTGGAAACACGAATACAACTCTGAACGCCGCCATTCCTCGCTGGGCTATTTATCGCCTGCCGACTACGCGGCCGTCTGCACCCACCGATGACCCCAGGTAGGCGCACGGTGCTCCGATTCGCTGGTCTGCGGATGTGGGTGAAGAGAGTCGGGCACCTCAGCCGTCGCCACCGCGATGGGCGACCACGCCGGCCGCTCAAACCAGGCACGGAGCAGTGCTGCCGATCTGAGGACCCCACCGGGCGCCGCACGCTACTACTGCCGGGGGATAGCAGATCATGCCGGTCAGACTCGCGCGGGTCAGGTTCGCGTCGGAAAGCATGTCCTCGCGGAAGGGTACGGGCACCGCGTGCGCGCGAAACTCCAGCGCACCGGTTCAGACGCAGTCGGAGGCTCCGTCGACGACGAACAGCGCACCGCTGGTGTAGGAACTTTGTTCGGTGCACAGGAACGCGATCGCGGGGGCGATCTCATCGACGGTGCCAAATCGGCCCAGCGGAATGTGGGCCACCTCGGTGTCCACGATCTCCGGTACCGCGTTCATCGGTGCGGTCATTGGGGTGTCGATGGTCCCCGGCGCCACGGCGTTGACCCGGATACCGTCCTTGGCCCACTTGACGGCGAGCAGTCTCGTGAGAGCGATGGTTCCGGCCTTGGCCGCGCTGTATCCGGGCACCACGGTCACGGCCCTCAGTGCCGACATGGAGGCCAGGTTGACCACTGATGCGCCGCCGGTCGCGCTCGACGCCTTAAGTGCGCGACGCAGCGCGACGGTCAGGCGGTAGGAGCCGTTGAGATTAAGTGCCACCGAGGCGTCGAAGCCAGCCGGTGCGGATTCGTCGAGGCCGCCGGGGAAGTTCGCGCCGGCGTTGTTGACCAGCACGTCGAGGGTGTCGACATCGGCGACGAGGGCTTCAATTGAGGCTGGGTCCGTGAGCACGAGCTGCGCGTAGGTCATCCCGGACAGGTCGGTGTCGTAGTCTTCGGCGCGTGGCCGTGTGCCGGTGATGGTGAGGTCGGCGCCTGCGTCCCGTAACAGTAGTGCGGTCGCGTGCCCGATTCCGCTGGTGGCGCCGGTGATCAGGGCGCGGGTGCCGGTGAAGTCGAAGGTGACGCGGGCGGTCATGCGTAGCTCGCGATCTGCTTCTTCAGCCACGAGGTCTCCCAGAAGTTGGTGCTGTTGGTGAGGAGTCTCTCGTGGGCCGCCTTGAGCACCTGGCGGGCGCCTGGATGATCGGTATCGGTATCGGTCACCTTCTCGGCGAGGTGAATCGCCTGCACGGGCCGGTCGGCGTCGAGATGGGCCCGTGCACGGGTGACCAGTGCGTCGGCGCCGGCGAGTTCGACAAGGTCGGCGCTGACGTCAGTGGGATCGACGGGATACAGCTCGGTGGTGGACCGGTGGTGGAACCAGCCTGAGTAGTTCTCCCAGATCGCGCGGACTCCCCAGGCGACCTTGCCGTAGCCCTGTCCTAACTCGAGATGTGGCGGCAGCTTGATCTCTCGCATCAGGGTGCGGACATCCTTGCCGGAATTCATCCCTTCGACGGTGGCGTCGTGCACGTACTGCACCGCGTCCCGAAGCCGAGTGAGCTCGAACTGAATGCGATCCTTACCGGTAATTGGCCAGAAGTGACCGCTGAGAAGCACTTCGGGCTCCAGCGCGCGGACGCGCTCGACGGTATCGATCACGATGAGCGCGTCACGGTAGCGGTCTCCGCGCATCGTGACCAGGTTCGGCATGTGGCCGAAGAGTGCACCGAAGACATTGCCGCACAGGCAGACCCCCGTGTCCGGCAACCAGACAACCATGGAGTCGGTGGTCTCACCGCCGGGTGTGGCGATCAGCTCGAGGGTGCGTTCCCCGACGTTGAGAGTCAGGGTGTCCTCGACGACGATGTCCGCGGTCGGGGTGCTCTGGCCGGGCAACTTCTTTCCGAACCGTTCCTGGATCTTGGCAATGCCGGTGGCGAGGGTGTCGGAGAACGCGAAGGCGCTGCGCGACGACCGGTACCGGGCCAGCCGCTCGTTGTCGTCACGCCACTGCTGCCAGTTGGCTTGCGCCACGATCTTGGTGTCGGGATCGCGCACACTGTCCAGCCCGCCGACGTGGTCGTAGTGGCCCTGGGTGACGATGAGGTAGCGCACCGGCGAGGAATCGACGGAGTCGAAATTGGCGCGGTGCACCGGACCTTCAAAGCCCATGCCCGCGTTGATGATCACCCTGCCCTTCAAGGTCGGCAACACGTAGACGTTCGACAGGCCCGGTGAGCACCAGATCCCGGGACTGACCTCCTCGACCTGATCGGGAACCGCCGGCAGCATCGCCTCGGCGCCCGGGCGGGTCAGGTATGCGGGTTGAAAGTCCGTCATGGACTGCTCCTCTAGTTCTCGCCTGCGCGGCTGCTGACTTCGGGCCGGATGTCGAAGCGGTCGAAGTAGAAGTCGAATCGGGAACGGAGTTCCTCGGGTGTGACCCCGAAGTGGCGGTGCAGGTCGTATTGAATGCTGCCGTGCTTGCCCCGAGGGTTGCTCTCGGCATACTGCTCGAACCGCTTGCGCACCCCGGGAGTCAACTCGACGCCGGCGCGTTCGTAGAGCGCCTCGAGCAGGGGAACCTCGTTGCCGTTGAGTTGGTGGAATCCGATGTCGATGCTCTGGGCGGCCGGCACCAGTTCACGATCGCGCACGCAGGCGCTTAGTAGCCGATGTACCCGGTCGCTCCAATAGTCGATCAGCCAGTCGGGGTCGATGGCGGTCCTGCGCAGGCGGTCGGCATAGGCCATCATCGTGATCGCCGACTGGATGACGGCGACCGGATCACGGTGGGTGAACGCGACGGTGGCGTCGGGGAAGGTGGCCATCAGTGCGGTGAGTTGCTCAGCGTGCTGAGGGGATTTCAGCACCCAGGTGCACGGTCCACGGAAAAATGTCAGCGCTTGCAGAACCGTCTTCATGTAGGCGTAGTGGCGGGTCTGGTCGAGCTCCAGATAGGTATCGCGCCAGCTCGGCACGCGGGCCAGCCATTCCAGAATGTAGCTGGCCAAGTCCAGATCGAGCAGCTCGACCTCTTCCCCGATCGCCTCGGGGAACTGATCGTGCATCGCCGCGACCAGCGGTGCATTGGCCATCATTGCGTCGTGCTCGTTGCGCGCACGGGTGTAGCGGGGGTCGACGCCAATGATGTCCGGTCCGTGTCCACGGGCTGGAATGGGCTCCTGGCTCTCCCAGTAAGGCAGCGCCCGCCGACGGCGGTCGGACGCGATCAGATTCACTAGGTGTGTGGTCCCCGACCGAGGCATGCCCACCACGATGATCGGCTTCTCGATGGGGATCGATCTGATCTCCGGGTAGCGCTTCAGCAGATCGGTCAGCGACAGCCTATTGCGCAGCAGCCGAACAACCCGGCCCCGCAATGTGTTACGGCTCAGCTGAGTCAACCCCGTGTCGGCTTCGATGGCTGCCACATGGGCATGAAGCCGATCACCGAAATCGTTGGTGAACGCAAGGTCATCGACGCCCGCCTGGGCGATGGCCTCCTCGAGCATGCGGTCGATGCTGAACGACACCGGCCGTGCCTCGGTGTACTCGAGGATCTGACGCTGGACGTCGGTCAGTCGCGGTGACGTGAGGTCCTCAAGATCGATCGTCCCAGCCGATGAGCCCATAGCGGCGACTCCTACCTCTGTTGCACTTGTCGCTTTTTCGACATATCGTTCGATATTATGACGCCGAAGGTAGACCTCGATCTGTCGCAGAGTCAAGCGCCTTCCCCACCCACCGAGCGGGTGGTCGCCGTCATGGGATTACTGGGAAGCTCACCGGCACGGCAGTTCTCGCTGGCGGAGATCTGCCGCAGTCTCGACATCAGCCGCGCCACCGGCCACGCGATCCTGACGACACTGGCCGCCCACGACTGGGTGACCCGCGACCCAGCCACGGCGGGCTATGCATGGGGGCCGGCGATCGCGAGCCTGGCCAAACCGGCGAACGCGCCCATGTACCGTGCCGACCTCCGTGCGTTGGCGGCGGCGACGGGCACCCAGGTCTCCCTGAGCCGCCGGGAGGGAACCACACTTGTGGTCACCGAAACCGCGGGCGAGTGTTTGACCGGGCCCCGGATCGCCCCGGGCATGCGCACACCGCTGGTCGCACCCTTCGGCCGCGACTACGTCGCATGGTCCAGCAGCGAGTCGCAGAAAGCATGGCTGGAGGCCATCGGCCAGCCAAGTCCCGCACTTCGGAAGCGAATGACCGCTGTAATCAAGGAGATCCGTCATCGCGGCTTCGTCGTAGAACGCCTGACTCGCGAGTACGTCCGCGTCTACACCGCTCTGCGAGCCCTGAGCGGGGACGGCGAGGTCGATGTGATCACCACTCAACTCGCCCGCGCTTTCGCCGACCTCGCGGTCATCGACTTCTTACCCGACGAACTTGCGCGCAACGCCACCCACAGGGTCGCCACTGTCTCAGCGCCGATCACCGAGGTTGATGGCGCCGTCACCATGTCGGTTACCGCCGCGGCCTTCACGACCCTGGATAGCGAAGCCATCGAATCCCTCGGCGAGCAGGTTCGCCGCACCGCGCACCGCATCGAGCAATACATCGCCCGCTATGGCAACTCCGCCACTATCTGATTGGAACAGCCACATGAGCACCATCGCCCAGGTTCGCATCCACGCGCCGGGAGAAGTCAACCTCGACCGGGTCGATCTACCGCCGTGCGGCCCACGTGACGCCATCGTCGACGTCCACGCCTGCGGCATCTGCGGCAGCGATCTGAGCTACATCCGACTCGGTGGACTCGCCGGGCCCAGCGGCGAGCCGATGCCGCTGGGACACGAACTGGCCGGCGTCGTAAGGACTGTCGGCGCCGAGGTCACCGACGTCGTGCCGGGTCAACGGGTGGTCGTGCACCCGGGCGAGGAAATCGGCACCGGATCCAATGAAGGCGGACTGGCCGACGCGGTCTTCGTTAGGGAGGCGGCACGCGGCGGACGCCTGTTTCCCATCCCAGACGACATGCCACTCGCCGTCGCCGCGCTGGCCGAACCGGTCGCGGTGGGCATGCACGCGGCTGAACAGGCGGACGTCGGCGTCGATGACAAGGTCGCGGTCTTCGGTTGCGGACCTATCGGTCTGGCAGCGATCGCGAGCCTGTCCGACCGTGGCCTCACCGACATCGTCGCAATCGACCTGTCCGACACCCGGCGCCGGCTGGCCGAGGCGCTCGGCGCGGCCGTCACCATCGATCCCGCCACGCAGAAAGTCTGGCGCGAGCTCGAGCGAATCCACGGCACCGCGCCGCTCATGTTCGGGCACTCGGCGGCGACGAGCGGCTTCATCGAAGCATCAGGCGCTACAAAGGTTCTCACCGGCATCATCGACCGCGCCGGCGCTGGCGCCCATATCAGCGTCGTCGCGCTCCATTACAACCCTGTTCCGGTCAACTTCCTCAATGTTCTCATGAAGGAACTCGTCATCCGTGGCTCGATCAACTACCCGGCCCGCTTCAGCGACGCGATCGAGTTGTTGCAACGGCGAGACCTGTCGGCGCTGATCACGGATCACTTTCCGCTGAGCGAGATCGACAAAGCGCTCAAGGTGCTGCAGGGCAGCAAGGAATGCGGCAAAGTCATGATCGAGATTCGTTGAGTGGCGGGTGGTAGCGCGAACATGTTGAGTCTCGACGAAATCTCCGCCCGCCTGGAAATTCAGCAGCTGTTGGCGGAGTACTCCACCGCAATCGACTCCGGGCGCTTCGACGACCTCGACGAGTTGTTCACCGATGACGCGTATGTCGACCTCTCGGCCACTGGTGGCGCCCACGGGCCGTACGGTGAGGTGAAGTCCTGGCTGGTGCCGACATTGAGCGGCATGGCCGCCTACGCGCACCATGTGTCCAACACCGACCTGCGGCTTGCGGGCGAGACTGCGACGGGACGCACCCTGTGCCTGAACCCGCTGCTGTTGGACGCCGAGACGAAGGCCGTCTACCTGATCTGCTTCTGGTACGACGACGAGTTTGCCAAGACCAGTGACGGCTGGCGATTCCGGCGCCGCACACAAGTCAAGTGCATTGACAAGCTGCTGTAGGAAACCGACTCACATGTGACCGCCGCCGTCGACGCGGATCTCCGTGCCCGTCATGAAGCTGGCGTCGGTGCTGCCGAGCATGGCGACGACGGCTGCCACCTCCTCCGGCTTGCCGAAGATCGCTCGCCCGAGGGGAAGAGCTGGAGTCATCTTGCCGAACAACGTGAAATCCACATCGTCGGGTAGGCCTGGACCGTCGTTCTCCTTCGACTTGCCGCTGCCGTCGGTCATTCCCGACGAGATCGACCCTGGCTGCACCGAGTTGAACCGGATGCCCGTCTTACTTAGTTCCATTGCCATCGCGTGCGTCATCGCCTGGACGCCACCCTTCGACGCTGCGTAGGCCGTCATATAAGGGTGCGCGAAGTTGGCTGATGTCGAGCTGAAGTTCACCACTGCGGGAGACACTCCCTCGAGCAGCGCGGGAATCGCCGCCTGGATCATCAGGAACGTGCCGATCAGGTTGACCCTGATCACCTGCTCGAAATCGCTGAGCGGGGTGTCGACCACATGTGACGAGCGCAGAATCGCGGCGGCGTTGATCAAGGTGTCGAGACCGCCGAGCCCGGCCACGGCGCTGGCCACACCGTCGCGCACGGATTGCTCACTGCCGACATCGATCTCGACGGTGCTCAGCCGCCCGGAATGACCCGCGGCTTTGGCCGCGGTATCCTCCAGGCCGTCGCGACTGATATCGCTGGCAACCACCGTGCCGCCCTCCGCAAGGATCCGGAGCACACAGGCCTGACCAATTCCGGAGCCTGCCCCCGTGATCAGTACGCGACGGTCGCGATACCGTTCCAAACCGGTCATGTCAGTGGCTCCTGTCTGCTGTTGCGGCATGGTCGTCTCTGGTGAAGCGTGCGGAGTACTCGGCGAACAATGGTCGCACCGTCTGCTCGTCGATCCCGAACACCCCGGGGCCCGGTCGCTGCAAGATCTCACGATTCTCCGTAGATCGCCTCCACCACTGCCTCATTCGCTGCTCGAATTCCGGTGACGCCTCTTCGCCCAGCCATTCGTAGAGGGATCGGACGGCGCCGATCGGGTCGGCCTGCATAGCCCGGAAGTCGATGTCGAAGAAGCGGTCCTCGTGGTCGGCACGATAACTCAACGTGCGTTGGATGCCGGTGCTCCAATGCTCGACGTTGAGGCTGCCGAGATAGTGCAGGTCGAGATCGTCGGTGAAGACCTTGGTGAGTTCGCTGTACAGATCGGCGACCGACGGCAATACCTCCATCACGTCGCGGTGGGTCATGACGAACTTGGCATCCGGGAATTCCCTTGCCAACGCGTCGATCCCGATCATGTGGGCAGGCGCCTTCAACCGCCAGGCGCGGGCCGGACCACCCCACTGAAGTAGCCGCAGGACCCGACGCTCGTACTGGTAGGTCGGGGTGAAATCAGCGTCGTGTAGCAGCCACGACGAATAGGACGGAATCCGGGCGTAGGCATGAAAGCTATGCGATTTGAAGTCCAGTGCCATCAGGTCGAGGCACTCCGCTGGGCCCGTCGGCGACACGGGAACGAGGTGTTTGATCCGCGGCACCAGCTCGTCCTGCGCGGCCATGGCCGACTCCATGCGCGTGATGCGGGGATCCTCCCCGACCACGGTCGCCGGCGGTGGGCACGGCCGATTCGCCTCGAACAGGCGCAGCGACCGCACATCGGGGTCCTCGGCGAGCAGGGCGGACAACGCCGTCGAACCGGTGCGAGGCAGCCCCAACCCGATCAGCGCCGGCATCAGTGTTTCGTCGCCGATCTCGGGATGCCTGCGGTACCAGTCCTCGACCTTGAGCCGCTGGATCAGATGACCGACCAGCTGCCGACGCATCGCCATCTCACCGAGGGGGTTCAGCCGCGCTTCCGTTCGCAGCGAGTCGACGAGGATCTCGAAGCCCTCCCGAAACGAGTCATCGCCGAAGTCGTCGAAGCCGCTCGCCGCCACCGCTTCGTCGAGCAGATCCTGTGGCATACCCACCATGTCAGCGGGTCTCGACGTGGAGGGGCAGCCGGGCAAGTCGGCGCACCATCACGCTGAGAATCCAGGCCGGCGGTTGCGTGGACCTGATGGCACTGGTCTTGTCGAGGAGCAACGTCAGAGCTGTGCGGGCCTCCAGTCGGGCGAGAGCGGCACCTACGCAGAAGTGGTCTCCCTTGCCAAAGCCCAAGTGCGCCCGCCCACTTGGCCGGTCCAGCCGGAGCTCGTCGGGCGATTCGAAAGCCGCCGGATCGCGGTTGGCCGATCCCCACAGCAGCAGCAGGTGCGAACCGCCTGGGAGTTCGACTCCGCCCAAGGTGGTGTCAGCCAGAACGTGCCGATAGTGACCCCGGAACGGGGACTCCAGCCGCACGATCTCCTCGATGAACGCCGGCAAGAGCTCCATGTTCTCCCGTAGCCGGTTGGCGATGTCCTCACGGCCGGCCAGTGTCAGCGCTGCGCTGCCGAGCAGACCGGCCGTGGATTCCCCACCGGCACTGACCAATTGGATCAACATGATTACAGCGGTCTCGGCCGGGAGATCGCCGGCATTGCAGTGCCGCGCAAAATCGCCGAGCAGATTGTCACCGGGATCTTTGCGGGCCCGAGCGAACTGTTCGGCCAGGTAGCCGGCGAGTTCGGTGGCGGCGACGATGGCCTTCTGCAGCTGGTCGGGAGTGATCGCCCCGTCGAGCATCTGGGCGGTGGCATAGGCGCCGGTGACCAGCCATTCCATGTCCACCGGAGGCAGTCCGATCAGCCGGCTCACCAGGGTCATCGGCAGACGGTTGGCCATCGCAGCCACCCAGTCGATTGACCCGTCCGCGCCGAGCCCTTCAACCCACAGCCTCGCGACCGTGTCGGCCACCAGGGGCTCCAGAGCGCGGACCCGCTTAGCCACCACCGTCGGCAGCACCATCTTGCGATGCACCGCATGAATCGGATCGTCGGCAGTACCCAGGACGTGCCCAGGGTCACCCGGACCCGCCATCGTGAAGGGACTTACCCCACCGTCGGGATCGAGCACCATGGTTGCGGTGAGGTTCGATGAGAAATCCTGTGGCCGAGCGACGGCTTCGTTGACCAATTCCCACGTCGACACCAAATAGAAGTCCGAATCGGCAACGCGACGCACCGGATCGGTCTCGCGCAGGCTCGCGTAGAACGGATACGGATCGTCGAGTGCCAGCATTAGCTCAGGCTGACCTGCGCAATCAAACCGGTCAAGATTCTGCGCGATTGTTGATACAACGGCGTGGCACCTACCCGCCACCGATGTCTCACGCAGCATTCCCAACAGCCCAAACGCTGACCCATACCTCGAGATATGTCTCATACTGCAACAGTGAGTAATGACTGGCTTGCCGGCGGCGACCGCCACGATCTGGCCGCTGAGCGCATCTCTACCGCGGCCGCCAAGTTGATCGCCCGACGCGGACTCGACCGGTTCGACCTTGATTCACTCGCCCGCGCGGCACACTGCTCGCGGGCGACCTTGTACCGGCACGTGGGCGGCAAGACTCAGATCCGTGACGAGATTCTGGCGCGTTCAGCCAAACGCATCACCGACACCGTGTTGGCTTCAGTGCAGGAATTGACCGGCGTCGACCGCGTGGTCGAAGCCATCCTCGTAGCACTGAGGGAAATTCGATCCGACCCGGTCGCATCGCAATTGTTTGCCCCTGGGCGCTCAGGTAATGGCGCGCTGCTGGCAGATTCGACTCTCCTTGCGCGGTTCGCCGCCGACTCCGCCGGCCTCGACCCCAGCAACTCAGCCGCCGCGCAATGGATCAACCGCGTCTGCTTATCGTTGCTGTTCTGGCCCGGCGGCGATCAATCCGCTGAGGTCCAGATGCTCAGGTCATTCGTCGCTCCCGCGTTCACCGACCACGAAGACGTGCCCCCAGCGGACGGGTCGAGAAGCAGCTTTGCGTAGGGGTCACTGAGAGCCGATGGCTGCGTGGCCGTCGACGTAACGTTGGCGGCGCCAACCAGTTTGTCGCGGGCGCGTACTTCGCCCGCCTAACCAGATTCTCAGCCAGGCCTCCGGGGCACATCCTGCACGATCGGGCCACAGCGACAAGCCTGCCGCTCGCTGATCGCGGGTCAGCGCGTCCAGCGGTCGGTCCTTATCACCGCCGCGCGCACCAGCACGTTAAGCTCCGCCTGTCCCTAAACGATGAACGACTCTCACTCGACATGGATCAGTTCCGGGGTCCGGTCAGAGACTGACTGTTTGGTGGCGGCTTCCTGTGACTTCACTGCGATTGCTGCTGGTTAGGACCCTCCTTGTCGCAACCTTAGATAGCCTGAGTAAATCTCAGGACGCTTTAAGGTCGCACGTGGTTCTCTGCGGCTTACGAGTGGTTTGGCGCAGCCGACGAAAGGAACGCGGTGGGTTACGCGAAACGGATGAGCCGCCTTGGCGGGCTGGCAATCGGATTTGGTGTTGGGGCGGCGCTGGCGGCCGCGCCGGGGATTGCCGCAGCCGACACCACCGATGCGGTGGTTCCTGTGGACGGAGGAGCCTCGGCCGTCTTGGGCGGAGACACCATTGTCCCTGTCTCTTACGCCCCGGAGGATGTCATCTCCACCGTCACTAACCCGTTCGACACTCAAGTCATTGGTGACCAAGCTTTTTATTTGCAACCCCCCGGAGACCCCTATGGCAACGAGTTTTACGCCACGGTCAACGACACCACTTTTAGTTACGGACCCACCGACCAGTACATCGACGTCTACTTCAGCAACGAAAACCTCCCCCCCGCACCGGATTCGATTATCAATGTCCTAAATTACGGCGGCGGATTCGAAAACGCCTACGCCAGCATCGAGGGGTCTGCACCTGCGGATGAGCTCATCACACCCTTCGGCAACTTTGCCGTCCCCACCGGCATCGTCGAATTCCTAGGCCCGAGCTTCTTCATCCCCTCAGTCGAAACCACGCCGGACAGCGCAGCGAACGTCGCATCGGCTGCCGCCAGCACCGCGACCGCCGATCTGCTGGGCCAAGCGGCCACCAACTTCACCGGTGCGGAGCAAGCGTTTAACGGTGTTCCCGCGACCGAACTGCCCGACCTTGTGCTCTATCAGGCGAACCTGTCCAACACAGGCCTTGTCGATGTGACAGGGCTGGGCGAGGCTCAGAACGGCATACTGTCCTTCGACAATGGCGAGTTCGCAAGCCTGGTCACTCCGTTATTCAACGATCTTGACCAAAACTGGGTCCAGGCAAGCGATGCCCTGCTCAACGCCAACACTGCACTGGTGACTTCCTTTACCGACGGCACCGGCCTGAGTGCGGCTGAATTTGGCGTGATCGCGCCAGACTTACAGGTTCTGAGCGACCAGTTCTTGACGGGGATAATTGACCAATCCTCGTCCTTGTTGTCCCTGTTTTAATGTGCCACCGCGTACGGCATTGCCGACGGCACAAAGAGGTATTCGCGGCTCGATAACGCTCACGCGCGCCACCAGCACGTTATCGCCCAAGATATCTATCAGCGACGATAACGACTCAGCAGGGCTCTGAGGGCCCAGGGTCTCGCAACGGGCTCACCGGTGCCCCGATCGCGCGGGCACCTGCTCTGTGATGGGTGCAGAGCTACAGCTCGAGACCTTCGTCGATTAAACGTTCAGCGTTGACGCCGCGGGCGCGGGTTGTTCGTAGTACGTACTCACGGGCCAGTGTGTGAGCCCGCCACCGTTGAAAAGTGTCGCTGCGGTGTCGGACCGCTCGTGCTCGGCGTTGCATCGCGGCGCGAACCCGCGCCGGCAGCAACTCACCCGCGGTTGCTGCTGCGATGTCGTAGGCAGTCGCTGGGCGTTCGTCGTGGGCGATGATGCCGCGTAGCAGCGTCGCTGCCCGCCTGCCACTTCCGCGGTCGACGAGGTGGCCCAGTTCGCTGGCTTCGTCCTGGCGCTCTTGCTCTGCGGTGGGTTCGTAGAGGTAGGCGGTGTTGGTGTCCCGGCCGCGGGTCATCGCGACGTAGGCCAGTGCGCGGCTGGCGTTGTCGCCGAGTAGGGCGTGGGTGGTGTCGGCGGTGGCGCCTTGTGCGGCGTGCACGGTGATCGCGTAGCCGTGGGTGATGTGTTTGCGGACATAGTCGTCGGGGAAGGCACCGAGAGTGTGGTCGTCGACGCGGCGGGCGATGAGCCGGTTGTTGTCGGGGTTGATGTGAGTGACGTGCCAGCGCTGCCCGTTGCGCACCGGACTCTGCGCGGCCATGGGTTCGGCGTTGTGGTGCAGCGGGATTGAGGCGTCGTTGCGGCGGGTGAGGATGAGGTCGCCGACCGCGATGCGTTGGCCGCGGGCCCCGGTGACGGTGGGCGCGTCTGCGCCGACGGTTTCGCGGTGCAGGCGCTGATTGAGCGCGTCGGCCGTTTCGGTGGTGTCACATATCAGCAGCGCGTCTTTGCCGTCGGTGACGTCGGCTTGGTAGGCGGCGAGTGCGTCGGCGGCCATGGCGATCTGGTCTCCGCAGTGGAGGCGATCGTGGGTGCGGTACCAGCCGATCGCGCGGCGCAGCGAGGCTGGTCCCCCATCACGCAGTGACAGGGAGGCGGCGCGCTCTTCCGCATCGCGCATCCGCCATACCGCCGAGAGATGTTGCGCCCAGGGCAGATCGCCGCAGAGTTGGGCGAACATGCCGCCGCGGGATTTGACCGGGGCCAGCTGGTGTTGATCGCCGACCAGCACGGTTTTCGCACCGGCCGCCGTGGTGGCGGTCAGCAGCTCTCGCAGCTCGCCGGTGCCGATCATGGCGGCTTCGTCGACGATTACCAGCGTATGGGGACCGAGGTCTAATTGGTTGTTGCGTAGCAACTGTAGGGCTTTGGCGATGGTGTAGCCCTGATCGCCGGCGCCCTCGCGGACGGCGACGTCGACGGCCTTGCCGGTCGGCGCCAGCACGAGCGTAGTCCCGTGGAAGCGGCGGCTCGCGGCGGCGCGCAGGGCGCGCATGGACGTGGTTTTACCCGCACCAGCCGGCGCAGACAGCGGCTGCACCAGCCACGGTGAACGACCGATGTTCTCCACGGCGCGCTTCTGATCCGCCGAGAGGTGCGCGGTGTCGGCGTCCTGGATCCAGAGCATGGCGCGGTCGTTGCGCGCATCGACGAGATCGAGCACGGCGGCCTCTTCGCGCAGGATCGCATCCAGGGTGTAGCGCTCGTTGCCTTCGCGCTGGTGCGCAGCCCGGCGCGCGGTCACCCGCACCGAAACCTTCTCGACAGCGGTTTCGAGCAGTTCGCGGGGCATGCGTTCGGTATCGACGGGCAGCTGCGCACCGAGTATTTCGATGAGGTCGGCGCGGGTGAAGGCCGCCTTGTCGATCTGCTCGGCCGCGGCCAGGATGCGCGCGCTGTCCAAGGGGGTGCGCGCTGTTGCGCGCCGGGCTGCGCGCGCCGCGTCGAAGGCGGCACGGTCTAGGTGTAAGCCGCGTTCGTCGGTGCACCACTGCGCCACCAGTTGCGCCCACGCGAGTTCCTCGGGCTTGGTAGGACGGGTGGCCTTTTGCGCCGCGGCCAACTGCTCCGCGGTCAACGGCTGATCGACGAGCGCCAAATTGTGGGTGGCCCACTCGCGGAGCTGGGTGGAGCGGCGTGACCAGGCGGTGATGGTGTCACGGGCGACCCCGGCCAGCTCAGCCATCCCAGTCGACGGGTCGACAGGCTCCCACTCCAACTCCAGCGACCGATGCAGGGCGCGGCGCAGGCTCGCTTGGTAGATGACTCCGGCCGCGCGGGCTTCGTGATACAGCGAGGTGCCGTCAATGGACACCATCACGCCGTCGGCGCGGGCCTGGCGGTTGGGGACGATGACGTGGGTGTGCAGGTGCGGGTCCCCGCACCGGGACGTCTCATGCTGATAGGCGACGGCCGCCAGCCCGGGAAGCCGCGCGAGGTCCTTTTCTCCGGTACCCCAGTTGTGGATTCGCGTGTAGCCGGCATGAGAAGCCAGGTATTCCATCGCTTCAGCAGTGGCAGCACCGTGGGCGTCGGTGATCGCTTTGGCCAGCACATCATCATCGCCGCGCAGCGCCCGCACCAGTGACACACTTTTCGGGGCGCAGAACGTCAGATCGAAACCATGCACCCCCCGCGGCCCGAACGCACGCCCCCGCGCGCCGTTGGGGGCCATGCCGTCGTCAAGCCAGCGAGCCACCTGCTGCGAATCCGCCTCACCGCCGGCGCGCTGGGCATCAGTCAGTCCGACGAGTCTCGCGACGGTGTGAGTGTCTCCGGCGAGCAGCCATGTCGGGGTGCGGGTTTCGTGCTCGGTGTAGTACTCCCCCAGCCCGCCGGTCGCACGCGACAAGTCTCTGCCGGCGTTCTCGGCGGTGCGGGCGGTGTCGATGTAGTAGTTGATCGACCACCGCTTGAGCTTGGAGATCGTCAACACCTGGACCACCCACTGACGGCGACTGCGGCGCAGCCGATCCGGCGCCGCGGTTGTGGCACTTGCTGTGCCACAACCATTCTCGCACCCCTGTGCAAATGTGCCATGCAGGAAAGTGGGCGTGACGAGCGTAAAGATGTGATCCATTGTGGTTGAGAAACAGTGGATTTAGTTGATACAGCTGGGAATGCAGAGGCACTTGAAGACTGAGGCGATGTGTGTCAGATGCTGCTTTGGAGGTGACGCGCCAATTCTGGAACCATCGTCGAGCGGTCGGTCACGGTTCGCGATATGCCCGCCAGGCTGCGGATGCAGCCTCTCTAACCCGCCGTAAAGCGCTCCGACGCGGACGGTGTGGCGCCGACCGGCGTGCAATCTGCCGCAGCTCATCTGCGGTTGCCGTTTCAGGCATTATCAGGAAGAGAGCGCTCGCGCGCAGCAAGAGCGTCGCGACCACCTCGTCCATCTGTCGCAAGAAGCCATGCGCGATGTCATTCCTGTAGTTCTGCCCTTCTCCAAGCGTCAGCGTCTGCAGGTAGCGAATCCAGTCCGTATCGAAATCTTCATCTTGAAGGCGATGCAGAAGCGCGCTGAGTGGGGCGTACTGTCCTTTGGTTTTGCCGACCTCGACACGATAGATCGGCTCGTTCAGCGTAAGGAGCAGAGTCCTGGCGCCGGCCTCGATAAACGGTGTTACAAAGTAAGCGCTCACCAGATACTCCGAGCTCCAGAAGAGCATGAGCGCCTTAGCGAGGATTGTCGCGTTCGCGGCTGAGCAGCGGTACCTTTCGATTATTAAGCTTGATAGTTCCCGTTCGGACACGTCGCCGGCTAGTTTGCCAACCTCTTTCAGCGCTCGAAGCAGAAGGTATCCCTGGACGATCGCGCGGTGATATTCAGTATTTCGAATCGTGCTTTCGAGTGCTTCGTCACCTGATGCTTTGCGCTCCGGGAGTCCGTGGGTGCCTATCTTGATGCGCGGGAACAATTGTTGTAGCACAGCGCCTTTCAAGCTTTCGTTGGCCACTGCTTCGTTGTCCCGGTACCGCCCAGACGGTGAATCTGTCGCCAGCCACTGGCGAAGCCCTCGCCACCAATCTCCGTGGAACGTGAAACTACGGATATACGACGTAACCACTTCCGGCGGATATTCCAGCTCTGAGCTAATTTCTACCCAGTTCATCGCCTGTGTATCGATCTGCTGAAGGTCGGCGACAGATTCGTCGTACAGGTCGCTGTAGCCGAGCTGGCGGGCCCCTCTGGCCGCTTCTTCCAGACGAAATAGCTTGAGCTCGGTTATGTTTTCACTCCGCGCTCTATCGAGTCGAGTCGTCACACGCGCCCTTCGGACGGCGGCCTTTCTGTCGTCACTGACATCATCTGCCAGTCGAAAGAGTCCAGCTATGTAGTCGATGTGGTCAGGGGTTCCGTAACGCTGTAAAATCGATTCGAGCAGCTGTGACGTTTGGTTCGGACTGGCAGGGTCTGACTTCGCGATGTCCACAATGGCTGCCACCATCGGTAGAGTGAGCCCGGGCTGGTTCATTGGCTCAGCGAGATCTTGCGAAACCAAGTCGTCGAGAAGCTGCCGCATGTGGGCGAGCTCACCTGTCGAGCCAGTAAGCCTCAGGAGGGTTAGCGCGCGAAGTGCGCTATAAACCCGCGTGTGTCGACTCACCGTTTCCGTGATCGCCGTCAGTCGATAGAGACGGATCGCCTCGTGGGCGTGCTGGCCAACGTTCCCGTCTCGTCGAAGGAACAGTAGATCGTGCACAAGGCTTTTCGGCATTGGATGTTTGAGCGCAGTACTAAGAGCCCGCCACAGCAACAATTCCTCGTCCGAATGTCCCGCCGGTAAATCATGTGACACCGATACGGTGACTCGGGCTGGATCGTCCCCATCCAATTGCAGAACCCTGTAGAAAGTGCTCGCGACCGCCCGTCGGAGATCTGCGGACACCGTTTCGTCGTCGAGGGTCTGTAGCGCAGCGATGGGCAGATCGTGGTGTGACACGTCATCGCTTCCCGCAGCGATATCGATCGCGAGGGCAATTGCCTGGAGGCTAGGGATATCTAACTCTGAGAGGGTCGGTTCTTGGTCTCGGGGCACAGACTAGAAGTCTTCCGCTGCCCGCCGGCTCTATTGGGCACGACACGCAAGACTCGTACAGATCCCACCTGGCCATCATCCAGAGTGAGCGCGAAAGACGTGTTACATCATGCGATGCGTTCGATCGACTCCAGCCGCTTCGCGAGCTGCTCGCGTGCGACTTCAGCGTCATAATGCGCCTGCATGTTGATGAAGAACATGTCGGTCAACCCTAGGGCGCGCGAGAGCCGCAACGCAGTGTCGGCGCTGATTCCTCGCTTGCCGTGCACGATCTCGTTGATGCGTCGCGGCGGTACATCAATGGCCTTGGCGATGCGGTATTGCGAAATCCCCATCGGCTCGAGGAATTCGACGAGGAGAATCTCTCCGGGGTGAGTGGGTGCGAAGTCTGCCATCAGTTCCTCCTTTCTAGTGGTAGTCGACCAGTTCAACATTTCCGGCGCCACCGGCGCTCCAGGTGAAGCAGATGCGCCACTGGTCGTTGACGCGGACGCTGTACTGGCCGGCGCGACCGCCTGCCAGCTTTTCCAGCCGATTGCCTCGCGGCACGCGGAGATCGTTGATGCTCTCGGCAGCATTGATGAGAACAAGCTTGTTGTAGGTGAGCTTGCTGAGCTCCGGGCTGAGTTTCTTGATGTAGCGACGCTGCCACACCGCCTCCGTATCCTTATCCCGGAACGAGCGGATCACCCACCAATAGTAACGCGATCCGTTATTAACGCCAAGCGTTACTAACAAACGAGCACGAAAAGTGTGCATGAAGTAGTCACTGCGGCGAATTACAGTGGTGGAACGGTACTCACCACGAGGGGATCCCATGAACCAGATGCACTCCCCGGACCCGACGCAGCATAGCCCCTTCGTCGGAAGCCCGATCGACGGCAGGCTCCTTCTGACAGTGTCGGAAGCCGCCGCAGCTCTACGGATCTCGCGCTCATCGATCTATCGACTGTTCGATGGCGGCGAACTTGCTTGGGTTCAGATCGGGTCGTCTCGGCGAGTCACATCCGTCGAGATTCACCGCTTCATCGCGGCTCACACCGAAGCCGCTTCTTAAAGCCCGAGCGCATATGGCTGAACGCCGGCAGCTTCCACCGCAGATCCGACGCGTCGAGCTAGCTCGACGGGCGGGGAGCAAGGCTGTCGTGCGTTATCAGCTGACCGTTGACACAGGCTCGTCTGACGGAAAGCGCAAACAGCTACGGCGCCGCTACCGGACGGAGAAAGAAGCCCGGACGGCTCTGGCAGAGATCCAAGGTCAGGTAAACGCCGGCAACTATGTCCAGCCGTCGACGCTCACGGTAGACGACGCTTGTGCGGATTGGCTGAAGTCTCGCCACAAGATCCGACCCACCACAGCTGCGGGCTATAAGTACGTCCTGCAGCCGGTGCGCAGCGAGCTCGGAGGCCTCGGTGTTCAAGATCTGACACGCCGGCACATCGATGACCTGATCGTGCAGTTGCGCGACGGAACTCTGGAGCGACCAGGAGGTCGGCCGCGAAAAGCATGGAGCGCGCGGTCATGCAATTACATGCTGGGGGCACTTTAGCAGGTCCTAGCGCAGCTGGTCGCCGAGGGCCGTTTAGCGAGAAACGTTGCGGGACTGGTCGATCGGGTTCCGGGCAAGGCCAGAAAATTCGAGACATTCACTGCCGACCAGGTGCGCACCGTCTTAAAGGGCATCGCCAGTGATCGCAACCGACATGCGTGGCATCTCGCTCTTGCCGGCTTACGACGCGGTGAGATCGCTGGTTTGCGTTGGGAAGACGTGGATCTCGACCGGCGGACAGTGCTGATTGAAAAGACCCGCGTGGACGTCGGGGGCCGCGCGCTTGACCAAGACGACCCAAAAACGGCATCAGCCAGCCGAGTGCTGCCACTGCCCGACGCATTGCTCGCCGAACTCAACGCAGCGAAAGCCCGCCAGGCGGCAGAAAGGCTGTCACTCGGAGAGGCCTACGCAGGCAAAAACTCCGTCGTTTGCAACGAGGCGGGCGAGCCTTACCACCCGTCGACGCTCTCAACAATGTGGAATGGAGCCATCAAGAGTCTCGCCGTGCCGCAGGTGCGGTTGCATGATGCCCGGCATACGTGCGCGACACTCATGCATCTCCAGGGCGTTCCCATTGCGTTGGTGGCGGCCTGGCTGGGCCACGCCGACGTGTCGTTCACTCTCCGGACCTACGTACACGCTCAGCCCGAAGCTCTTGAGATAGCGGCGCGCAGCTTTGCTCCGCCGGAATTACGCGCCGGCGAGTAACACGCTCGCACACGCGTGCGGCGACGCCGATCGTTCGCTTGTGACAATCTGTGACAATTTTGAAGCCATCGAACGCCTGTACGACGCAGCGAACTCAGAACTCCCAGCTCAGATATCCTTTTCGTTGTCGGGCTGACAGGATTTGAACCTGCGACCACTTGACCCCCAGTCAAGTGCGCTACCAAACTGCGCCACAGCCCGGCGCCGCCGGCGGAACCAGCAGCAGGTGGAAAGCCTACAGCAGACGGCGAAGCTGGCCCCAACGCAGCGCGACGTGGCACGATCGCGCAGGTGGAAAGCAGACCCGTCGACCAGCAACGCCTGCGCGACCTCGCGAGGCTGCGCCGCGTCCGCGACCGGATCGACCGTGAATACGCGCAGCCGTTGGACGTCGAGGCACTAGCCCGCGACGCCAAAATGTCCGCCGGACACCTCAGCCGCGAGTTCAAGATCGCCTACTGCGAGTCGCCGTACTCCTACCTGATGACGCGGCGCATCGAGCGCGCGATGGCGCTGCTGCGTCGCGGTGACCTGTGCGTCACCGAGGTCCATCGTGCTGGCCACCGAGGACCTCGACGGCACCTTCGAACGGCTGCAGGCCACCAATGCCGACATCATCCAGGAGCCAACCGAGCAGCCCTACGGAGTTCGCGACTGCGCCGTCCGTGACCCTGCGGGCACCATGATCCGCATCCAAGAGGTGCGCTAAGCCGTTGTGGGTTCGCTCAGCTTGACCAGCATCTTGCCGATGTTGGCTCCGGTGAACAGCCCGTTGAGGGCATCGACGCAGGACTCGATGCCCTCAAAGACAGTCTCGCGGTGCTTGATTCGCCCTTCGTGCTCCCACTGGCGGAGCGCAGCAAAGGCTTCGTCGAAGCGGCCCCACTGATCGAGTGCGTTAAATCCCTGCATGGTCGCCGTTTTCGACAGCAGGTTCACGTAGTTGGCCGGCCCAGGGTGCTCGCCGCTCAAGTAGCTGGAGATAACGCCGCAGAGCACCACCCGCGCGTTCATCGCCAGCCGGCCCAGCACCGCGTCGAGAATCGGCCCGCCGACGTTGTCGTAGTAGACGTTGACCCGCTTGGGGCAGTGCTCTTTGAGCGCCGCCTCCAAGTCGTCGTTCTTGTAGTCGATACATCCGTCGAACCCGAAGTCTTCGACCACTGCCCGGCACTTCTCCGGCCCGCCCGCGATGCCCACCACCCGAGCGCCGGCGATCTTGGCGATCTGCCCGGCCACCGACCCGGTCGCCCCCGCAGCGGCCGAAACTACCACCGTGTCCCCGGGCTGAGGCCGGCCGACGTCGGTCATCCCGATGTAGGCGGTCGCGCCGGTCGGGCCGTACACCGACATGATCGCCAGCTGATCGCTCTCGCCGGGGATCGGCGTGCTGAACACGTCGTCGCGGACGATCACGTACTCCTGAAAGCCCGTCAGGGTGGTGATGACGTCGCCGACGGCGTAGGCGTCGCAGCGCGACGACACCACTTCGCCGATCCCGGCCGCCCGGATGACCTCGCCTAGCTGCACCGGCGGCAGGTAGCCCGGCTGGTCGTTCAGCCAGGTCCGGACCGCGGCGTCAAGTCCCACATAGGTGGTGCGGAGCAGCGCCTCGCCGTCAGCAGGCTCGGGCGCGGGCGCGGTGACTAATTCGGTGTCACCGGACTGGACCAGGCCGATAGGGCGGCGACGCAGCACGATTTGGCGGTTCGTCAAGTCAGGCACGACCCAGAAACTACCGAAAAGAAATGCCTATTCGGCGGGATCCCCGATGTGGGAGCATCTGTGGATGAAGCGGGAAGACGACCCGGAGGAGCGAATCCGCGAGCTCGAGCGGCCGTTGGCCGAGACGGCGCGTGCGTCCGAGGTGGCAAGTAGCCAGACGCCCGGCGGTCCCCCCTATTCGCCGGTGACGCCGGCACAGCCACCGCTGACGTACGGCACCTCGTCTCGCAGGACGTCGCCGCGACGACCCCCCGTATTGTGGTGGTTCTTGGCCGCGTTCTTCGTCATTGGCGCGATATCGGTAGTGGGAAACGTTGTTAACAGCGCACACCGCGGCAACCGGGTCATTCTCTCCCCTACTCCCAGCACCATGCCCACTAGCGCGGTTCCCTCCGCCGGCGGGCCTCAGAGCCCTGCCCCTGCACCGTCGACTGCGCCCAGCCCAGCGCCGAAAGCGCCGGCCGGTGCCAACCTGGTTATCTCGGGCATCAACGAGAATCGGACCATCGCCTGTACCGACAGCGCCGTCAGCATCAGTGGCATTTCCAACAAGGTGGTGATCACCGGCCACTGCGCACGCG
>Ga0335075_10001912_pt1 | contig 33879 bp, 32 predicted proteins | sample Lox_Sample_24_FD_206723 | JGI IMG/M metagenome (GOLD analysis project Ga0335075, IMG submission 206723) | Soil microbial communities from Loxahatchee National Wildlife Refuge, Florida, United States - Lox_Sample_2.4 | ecosystem: Environmental > Terrestrial > Soil > Wetlands | place: USA...
GGCCTGAGCGCGTGCCGTCGCAGCGACTTCAGGGCCGGCCAGGCTCAAGAATCACCTTGGCGGCGTCTCCGCCGGCAAAGAAGGTGGCGAACGCGTGCGGGGCGTCCGCTAGGCCGAAGCGGTGAGTAATGAGCCGACCCGGTTCGAGGCCCCGGCCGCACAGGCGGACCAGGGCCGCCACGTCGGCAGGATCGGAGTACCACGAGCCGACAACAGTGAGGTCCCTGAGGATCAGTTCTGGCGTCACGTCGATCGTCACCTCCCGGTTGAGGCCGATGAACGCAATTCGGCCGCCGGGGGCGACGGCCTCAAGGCACGCAGCGGCCCCCGCCGGGGACGCTGAGCACTCAAGAGCCACGTCCGCGCCCTCCGCGCCGGCGACCGAGCGCACCGCCTCGACGAGGTCGTCTCGGCGCGGGTCGACAGTCACTACCGCGCCAAGTTCGCTCGCTCGCCGCAAGCGCCGCTCATCAACGTCCGCCACCACGACGGCAGCGCCGGCCAGGCCGGCCAGGATGGCGGCAGCCATTCCGACTGGTCCCTGCCCGACGACGAGGACCGTGTCGGCCGGCGAAACCCCGAGGCGCCGCATAGCGTGGTAGGGGGTTCCGAAGGCATCAGCGAGCAGGGCAGCGTCCTCAAAGGCCAGGTCATCAGGGACGGGAATGCAGCGGTCCTCGCTGACGGCGATCAGTTCTGCGTGCATGCCGGTCCCGCCGGCAGGCTTGTGCTGGCAGAGGATCCACCGGCCCTGCCTGCAGTACCGGCAACGGCCGCAGTGGCCGGTGGAAAATACCAGCACCCGGTCCCCAGGGCTCACGGCGCCCTGCGCGCCCACGGCCTCGACCACACCAGACGCCTCGTGGCCGCCGTTGCCGGCCGCTGAACCGGAGGGCGAAGCTCTAGGCTGCCCTTCATAGCCGTGGCGTTCGCTGCCGCACAACGCTGAGGCCATAACCCGCACTACGACCTCGCCGGGCCTGGCCACAGGCTCGGGGCGGTCGACTACCGCGACCCGCCCTCCGCCAAGAACCTGGACTGCCTTCATCCGATGACCCGCTGTCAGTCGAGCAGGTCGGGCTGCTCGCGCACGATGCGGTCCCACAAGGGCTGGAAGCTGAACCAGCCGATCCGGTGTGAACCGACCTGGGTCTGCGTGAGCGCGGCGCTCTCGGGGTCGATCAGGACAGGCTTGCCCGCCGCCTCGGCCAGTAGCTGGGCCTGGCACGAGCGCTCCATGGTAATGAACCACCAGGCGGCCTCGTCCACCGATTGGCCCACTGTCAGCAAGCCGTGGTTACGGAGTATGGCGGCCTTGTTGCCTCCCAGGGCGTGCGCGATGCGCTTGCCTTCCTCGACGTCCAGGACGACGCCGGTGTAGTCATCGAACAGGGCGTGCTGGTTGTAGAAGGCGCACACGTCCTGGGTGATGGGGTCGAGGAGGCGGCCCAGGGTGGACCAGGACTTGCCGTACACCGAGTGGGCGTGGGCCGCGGCGATCACGTCCGGGCGGGCAGCGTGGATCTGTGAGTGGATGGCGAAAGCCGCGGTGTTAACCGGTCGGTCGCCTTCGACCACCTCGCCGCTGGCGTCCACGCAGATCAGGTCGGACACCTTGATGTGGCCGAAGTGCCGGAAGGCAGCAGCGAGGCGCTGCTTGCGGTGCAGGCGCTCCTCCTCGACCGAGTCGAACGTCGGTGACTGGACGATACGCTTGGCAGTCACGTTGCCTCCTTGATCATGGCGTGATGTCTTGCTGAAGATAGGTTCGAGCCCTGCGCACGCGATCCCGGAACAGCGGGTCCCGCGGCGGCGCGCCTCCGTCGGCGGGCGAGGTGGATCGCGGCCTGCTGATCTGCGTGTCGAAACCCGGGCTGAGGGCACGCACCGAGGCTGAGAAACCCATCAGGTCCAGCGTCTGGTTCACCGCGAACTTGATGGTTCGGTTGAGTCCGGGCTCGTTGTCGGCTACTCGGGCCGCGAACGTCAGTACTGCGTCCTCGAGCGTGTCAGCCGGCACCACCCGGTTGACAAAGCCGCAGTCTCTGGCTTCTGCAGCGGTCATGAACCTGTTCTCGAACAGAATCTCCTTCGCTTTCCGGGCGCCCACGTCCCAGGGGGCGGTGAAGTAATCCCCGTAGACGGGAATGAACAGCGCGTCCTCGGCGGCGAAGATGACGTCCATCGCGGCCGCGATCATCCAGCCGCCGAAGACGCAGAAGCCGTGGACCATGGCCACCGTCGGCTTTGTCAGGTTCCGCCAGCGGAGATGGCTGTCGAGGTAGATGTCCCGGTACCGCTCCGCCCTGCTGAAGGAGCCGGCGCTGTCGTCGAATGCTTCGCGTTCCGCTACCTGGTCAGGGGAGTCCAGGTCATGGCCGCCTGAGAAACTAGGTCCCGCCCCGGACAGCACGATGACGCGGCAATCGTCATCTTGCATCGCCGCCGTAAATGCGCGGTCCATCTCCCTCAGCAGGCGCCAGCTCTGGGCGTTCCGCTTGGTAGGGCGGTTGAGTATCACTCGGGTGATGCGGCCGGGCTCATACCTGATGTCGGCGTAACGCTCACTCGTCATCGGGACTCCGCAGAATGGCGCTCGCCGTGCCGAGCACCGGCCTGGTGCCATCGGCTTTTTCCATCCACACATCGAGGATTAGTCGCGAGGACCCTCCGGCGGCGCTTGGGTGTACCTCCCGCACCCGTGCTCCGCAGGTGACCCGGTCGCCCTGCTGAATGCCGGTGCCGATAAACCGCAGCGAGATCTCCCCGGACGTGAACCACTCGCTGCCGAAGAACCTCACCATGGGTTCCGACATATAGCCCGCCAGTACGTAGGCGGATACGAGCGCGCCGGGATATCCGTGCTGTCTGGTGTAGTCGTCGTTGTGAATCGAGTCCGCGCTGAAGGACCGCTCGGCCAGGGCCCGCTGGAAGATCGTCTTCTGAAGACCGGGCAGCTCATAACCGGGCTGCACCTGCGCATCACTGTCGACCGCCATCGGATCTCACCTCCGTTTTCCCGAGGCTCAGGAGAATGTGATCGGTGCTTTCGCGGATGGCAGTGCCGTCTTGTAGATAGCTCGTGGAATTGATGACGACGTATTCCAGCCCGCGCTTGATGTATTTGTCGGCTATGACGCCTTTAGTGACCATGCGCTGGCCGACTGGCAGCGGTGCGAGGTTCCGGTGGGATGTCTGCGTTCCGATGGTCGCCCGTGAATTGAATTTCGTGGCGAGCAGCCGGAATGCCGTGAGTCCGGCCAGGTACGCGGGCGGCGCGACGGGACCGCCGAATGGCGACGACGCTGAGTACCACGAGAGGCTGTCAGCCCAGTCCTCGCAGTACTGGCGGACGGCGTCTTCGCTCACCAGATCGTCGACCGGACCGAGGTCCTCGCCTACGTGGATGCTCTCGAACGGTATTAGCTCAGACAACCGAACCCTCTCCTTCTCGTGTCATCCGATGACTCCGGCCTGCCGCAGCGCCAGCACGTCGGCCGCTGACCGGCGCAGGATGCCGTGCAACACGTAGTCGTTGTCCTCGCCGTACATAGGAGCCCGGCCCACTGTTCTGTGCTTTCCCGCGGTCTGGATCGGCGTGTTCTGGACTGGCACCGTGATGCCGGGATGCGAAGGCTGCTCGATGGTGACGTAGTGGCGGCCTGCGAGCCGCTCGTCGGTCTCCATTGCGTCGCGGAGGTTCTCGACCGGGGCTGACGGGATACCTGCGGCCTGCAGTTGCGCGGCGGCTTGCCACTTGTCGCGCGAGCGAGTCCACTCCGAGATCAGGCTCTCGAGCTCGTCCGCGGCCCCGGCCCTGGCAGCCGCGGTGGGCAGCCGGACGGCGAGGTCAGGGCGGCCGATGGCGTCGCAGAGCGGGCCGAAGTCCTCGTCGGCGACCGCGATAGCCACCCACTCGTCATCACCGCGCGCCGGGTAGATGCCGTGCGGGCACATATTCGCGTCCCGGTTGCCCTGCCGCGTCGGGTTAATACCTGAGGAGTCCAGCGCCAGCCACTCGACGCCGAGAAGGGAGATCGTGGCCGCTAGCTGGTTAAGCTCGAGCTCGATACCCTTGCCGCTCCGGTCACGCTGACGCAGCGCCGCCAGGATGATCAGTGGTACGAGGAACGGTGTGGTGAAATCGGAGTACGCCACCCCGAGCCCGCGCGGGGGAGTCCCGGGCAGGCCGGTCAGGTAGTTAAGGCCCGCGGCTCCGGCGATCATCGTGCCGAACGAGCCGATGCGTGACCACGGACCTGCGCGGCCGGTTCCCGGCATGTGCAGGTTGATGAGCCGCGGATTGCGCTCCCGCAGTGCCTTGTCGTCGAAGCCCAGTTTCTCGAACGCGGGAGGCCGGTAGTTGTTGGTGACGACGTCTGCCGTCGAGGCGAGATCGAGAAGTAGTCCGCGGCCTTCGGGGGTGCGGGGGTCGATGGTGATGGAGCGCTTCTGCGTGTTGAGGCTGTTATGGAAGGCGCCGAGGCTCGGGTCGTGAGTGCCCGGCGGAAAGGTGTCAGGGTAGGCGCGCGGGCCGGCCTCAACCCGGATGACTTCTGCGCCAAAGTCAGCCAGCAGGCGCGTGCCGAGCGGTCCGGCGAGCATCCAGCAGAAGTCGACGACGCGGATGCCCTGCAGCGCCGTGCTCATGTCGAGGCCATCCGGGATGGCGTTGCGGCCTTGAGTGTGTGATGTCAGCGCTGACAGCACCTCACGGCCATGTTCTCCGAGCGCTGGCGCGCGGCTGATGCCCGCCGTTGCCAGCTCGCCCATGGGCGAGCGGGGAAACCGCAAGGTCTGCCGGAGGTGCTCATGCGGTACCTCAACGAATTCGGCGATAGCGTCGAGGTGCTCGCAGGTGCGCAGGTCGGCAATCGAGTGAACGGGTAGTCCCATCAGGTCCAGTGCGCTGATCGCGGCCATGATGTCCGGCCGGGTCACCGAGCCGACGATGTTCCTGATCGCGGACCCTACGGCGGCAGCCTCCCGGCCGGCCTCAGTCAGGGTGCGCAGATCCGCGCTGGTGCCTGCGCCGCGCTGCTCGGCCCAGGCTGCAAACGCCGGGCGGCGATCAGGCCTGACGGCAAGAGTGATCCAGTGGCCGTCGGCGCACTGGTATACCTCGCCGAGCCCGGGCCGCCGAGGCACGCGCCCGTGCCAGGCCCAGTGTGACGGGTTCGCCGTCTGGAGAGTAGTGGTCGCGACGACGTCCTGCACTGACAGCTCGACGTGGACACCGGGGTGTCTCGCCGACCTGTCCCGGCCGGCAAGGGCAATCACCGCGGCCGCGGCAGCGGCAAGGCCTGCCAGTTTGTGCGCCTGGTCGCCGCCCGGCCGCAGCGGCGGGCCATCGCGCTCGCCGCACAAGAAGGCGAGGCCGCCTGCGGCAACCGAGATCAGATCGGTCGCCCGCCAGCGCGCCCGCGGCCCTTCGAGTCCGAACGGGCTCACAGTGACGTGGATCGCGGACGGGTTCTGTTTCGATACCTCCGCGTGATTGAGGCGCTCGGTCTCCACGATGACGTCGGCCCTGGCAACCAGCGACCAGAATGCGTCCTCTCCTTCCGGCGTCGCGCGGTTCAGCACGACAGATCGCTTGCCCGCGTTGAGGTACAGGTGGTGCAGGGATCGCTCACGGCCGGGCTGATTCTGCAGGAACGGTGCCAGGCTCCGCAATTGGTCGCCGCCGGGCGGCTCGACGCGCACCACCTCGCAGCCGGCATCAGCAAGGATCCGGGTGGCGAACACCGCCGACTGATCAGTAAGGTCCAGGACCCGCACGCCGCTGAGCGGCCCGATCGGCGGCCGGTGTCCGCTGGTCATGACTGAGCGCTCCGCGGCCTTCTAGGCGTCGGGCGCGATTTCGCCGAGCATGTTTGCGTTGGGCGCGGCCTTCGCGACGAGGTCTGGTACGACGGTGCCGAGCTCGGCTGGCTCCCACCGGCTGCCCTTCTCCGCGCCCGGTCCGGTGTGCCAGCCCTCGGCGACGCTGATGTGGCCGCCGCGGACGTTGAAGACACGGCCGGTGATGGCGGCCGATTCCGGGCTGCCGAGCCAGACCACGAGCGGTGCCACATTGCCCGGGTGGCTGGCGTCGAACTCCTCCGCCGCCCGTGTCCTGGCCCGGTCGCCGGCGCCCAGGTTCTCCGTCATCCGCGTGAGCGCGCCGGGAGCGATGGCGTTGACGGTCACACCGTAGCGGGCCAGTTCCTTAGCAGCGATCACGGTGAACGCGGCGATTCCGGCCTTGGCGGCGCCGTAGTTCGTCTGGCCGATGTTGCCGTAGATGCCTGACGAAGAACTGGTGTTGATGATGCGGGCGTCATTGGGCAGGCCCGCCTTAGCGCGAGAGCGCCAGTACGCGGCGGCGATCTGGGCTGGCCCGAAGGTCCCGCGAAGGTGCACCCGGATCACCTCATCCCACTCGGCCGGGCTCATGTTGACCAGCATCCGGTCGCGCAGGATCCCGGCGTTGTTGACCAGCACGTCCAGCTGGCCGAAGTGATCGATTGCCAGGGCGATCAGGCGCTGTGCGCCGTCGGTGTCGGCGACGTCGTCGCCACTCGCGATGGCTTCGCCGCCAGACGCTCGGATCATGTCCACGACCTCGCCAGCCGGTCCGGTCGATGAGCCGCTGCCGTCTACCTCAGCCCCGAGGTCGTTGACTACCACCCTGGCGCCTTCGCGTGCGAAGGCCATGGCATGCTCGCGGCCGATGCCGCGGCCCGCCCCGGTGATGATGACGACTCGTTGCTCACAGATGCCGGCCATTGGCCCTCCTTGCTCGGTTCGCGCGGAGCTCGGGCCCCACCATCCGACAGTAGGGAGCGGACCGGCCGGCGATGTAGTAGTGAGTGCCCCATTAGCAGCCTGCGCGGCTCGCTGCCGCTGCCGCCTCGGGCTAGCGTCACAGGCATGACCTACAAATTCATCACCTACCGTGTTGCTGACCAGCTTGCCTACGTGACGATCAACCGTCCGGAGGTCATGAACGCGGTCCACCCGGAGGCGAACGCCGAGATGCGCGATGCGTTCGAGAGATTCAGGGACGACGGCGAGGCGCGGGTCGCGATCCTGACCGGTGCCGGCACACGCGCGTTCTCGGCCGGGAACGACCTGCGCGCTACGGCTGAGCGTGCGGCGGATCGTTCCGCGCCGGCGAACGCGGCTGTCCCGCTGGGCGGGATCACCAGCGGGTTCGAGTGCGACAAGCCGCTGATCGCAGCCGTTAACGGCTACGCGCTCGGCGGCGGCTTCGAGATTGCCCTGGCCTGCGACGTAATCGTTGCGGCTGACTCTGCTCGCTTCGGGCTGCCCGAACCGCGGGTAGGACTGGTGGCTGCGGCGGGCGGCATGCACCGGCTACCGCGGCATGTGCCGATCAAGATCGCGATGGGGATGCTACTGACCGGTCGGCAGATCAGCGCGCAGGAAGCGGCTGAGCTCGGGATCGTCAACGAAGTGGTAGCTCTCAGCGAGCTGATGACCGCGGCGGAGCGATGGGCCAGGCAGATGCTCGACTGCTCGCCGGTAAGCCTGCGGATTACCAAGCAGTCGGTGCTGGCCGGGCTAGCGCTGCCGGTGGAGGCGGCGATGGAGGCGGACCGGACGTCCGGTCGGCTCCGCACGCTGTTCACGTCGCAGGACGCTAAGGAGGGGCCGCTGGCCTTCGCGCAGAAGCGGCCGCCGGCGTGGAAGGGCGAGTGACGGCCTGATGGGGACGTTCTTGCAGCTGCTTGACCTGTATGAGGACGGCCTGGATTGCTTCGTCGCCGACAGCCCGGTGCAGTCAGCTACCCGGCTGTTCGGCGGCCAGGTCGCTGCGCAGGCCCTGCGGGCGGGCTGCCTGACAGCGCCAGCCGGCCGGTGGCCTCACTCGCTTCACCTTTATTTCATGCGGCCAGGCCGGCCAGGCGTCCCGGTGAGACTGTCGGTGACGCGCAGCCGGGATGGCCGGTCTTTCTCCACCCGTCTGATCACCGCAGCACAGCACGGCGAGGTGATCCTGATGATGATGGCCTCGTTCAGCCAGTGGGAAGACGGCCAGGACTGGCAGCCGCCCGCTCGCCCAGAGGTACCGGGTCCCGACCAGGTTCCACCTGTCGGGGAGATGCTCGCCTGGTTCTCCGCGATGCCAAGTTTCGAGATCCGACCGGTCTTCGGCGGCCCTGCGGCAGCGCTGCATCCGTGCTGGATCCGGCTGACCGAGCCCCTGCCAGAGGATCCGAGTGTGCACGCGTGCGCGCTGACATTCATGTCGGACATCGGGATGGTACGCGCAGCGCGCGTCCCTGGAGCGCGGCATCAGCCTTTGTCGGGTGCCAGTCTGGACCACACCGTCTGGCTGCATCGTCCTGAGCTCAGCACCGAGTGGCTACTCCTCTCCGCTCAGCCGGCCTGCAATGTCGGCGCCCGGGGCCTGGCGCTCGGCACGTTGCATGCGCAGGACGGGACGCTGGTAGCCTCTGTCTCCCAGGAGGCCATCTTGAGGCCGTCCGGCACGTTTTCCGTGACGTAGCGGATCTGCGGCGGCCGCGTCTGCATGGCCGCGCGCGCGGCCATGCGGCGGCTCAGGCGGGTCGCGGTGCCTCATTGAACATGGAGATCCGGCCGCCGTCGACCACCAGGTCATGACCGTTGATGAAGCTCCCCTCATCGCTCGCGAGGAACAGGGCTGCATAGGCGATGTCGTCGCTTGTTCCGCTCCGCCCCATCGGAGTGGCTCTGGCGAGGTTCTTCTCGAGCTTGGCCTGCTTGCGCGCGTTGTCCTCGGGGTCCAGTTCGCTGGCAGCGGCTGAGCCGCCCCAGAAGATGGGGGTCGCGATCGCGCCCGGCGAGATCGCGTTAACTCGGATGCCGTGCGGCCCGAGCTGCACCCCGGCCAGGCGGGTGATGTGGCTGACTGCTGCCTTGGCCGCCGAGTACAGAACGTCCCCCTGACCGCTCCGGTGCGCGGCAATACTGGAGTTGTTGATGATCGATCCGCCACCGCCGCCCGCTCTCATGATTCGCGAGCCGTGCTTGATGCCGAACACGACGCTGCCCACCAACAGGCGCATGCCGTGATCGAGCTGTGCCTCGGAGATGGTGTCCAGATTGCCGCCGACCGGTGCCCCGGCGTTGTTGAAAAGGCAGTCAACTCGTCCGAACCTGTCCGCCGCACCGTCCAGCAGGGCAGCGATGTCAGCCTCGCTCGTTACGTCCGCGCGCACGAAGATCGCCCGCTCGCCCAGTTCATCGGCCAGTGCCTGGCCCCGATCCGTGGCGCGGCCAGACAGCACGACAGTCGCGCCCTCGCGCTCGAACAACCGGGCCGTGGCCGCGCCGATACCGCTGGTAGCGCCGGTAATCACAGCGACCTTGCCTGTCAGTCGTGGCATTAGTGCTTCCTTCCGTGTTTCATTGCACGCTGGTCCCGGGCACGCGGACCCGGACCCGCTCGACCCGGCCCCGTGGCAGTTGCGACGCGATGGCCTCGACAGAGGTCGGAGCCGTCATCGCGTAGAGCATCCGACGGTCCTGGCCGCCTAGCTCGCACGCGAAGCAGTTCTGACTGAACCGGGCTTGATCGAGGATCTCGCCGCCTTCCCGGACGCGTACGCACACCGGCTGCGCTGCGGCCGCCACCCACGCGGCTCCGTCGGCATCGATGCAGATCCCGTCCGGGTAGATGCCGGTTCCGCGCAGATCCGCCCAGACTCGGCGGCCCGATAGCGTGCCGTCCGGGCCGACGTCGAAGGCGGTCAGCCGGGCCCCGTACGTCTCGGCGACGATCATGGTGGCACCGTCCGGCGTGATGGCCATGCCATTCGGGAAGAGCAGGTCCGCGGCCGCGCGGCCGACCGAACCGTCGGGATCGACGCGCGTCAGGCTGGTGGAAGCCGGGGTATTGCCGGGCGGGTCGGCTTCCGGGTCGAAGCCGAAATTCCCTACGTATGCCCGGCCGGCCTGGTCAACCAGCATGTCGTTCGACCGATGCCGGGCGAACCGGCTGACGTCGGCATGCACCGAAACGTGTCCGTCCAGGGCACGCCGGAGAATCCGGTGATCCCTCATCGACACCATCAACAGCTGGCCGTCCGGGAGCCAGCCGAGACCAGATGGCTGCGTGTCGAGGCGGAGGACAACCTCGTCGCCGCCGGCCGGAGCCAGCGCGTGCACGCTGTGCCCGAAGAAATCTGAGTACCACAGGCGGCCGTCGTGCCAGCGGGGGCCCTCGCCGAAGTAAATGCCCTCGTGGACAGTGTCTGGCATTCTGCTGCTCCCTCTGCTCGCAGCGGAGCGGCTCACAGGGAGCGTACGGAGGTGACGTCGCCGGAACTAGTAGTGCTGTCCTTACACCTGGGGGCTCCGGTCAGGCCTGTGATTGGGCAGCGGTCGGGGCAACTCGGCGCCCAGGTCGGTCCCTGAATTGATGCTCTCCAGCAGCCCGAGCAGCTGCAGCCAGCCTTCGAAGCGGATGGCCGGCATGTCCGGACCGCCAAGCGGCGTAACAGTCCCCCGCACCGGAGTGTCCTGCGCTTCCTCGACCTCGGCCAGGCTCTCGAAGCGCACGATGATCTCGACCATAGACCTTTACTAACCAATCGCCAGTTTTACTGCTACTGCCCCGTCGACGTCGCCAGGACCCAAGCCGACTAACAGCTTGGCAGCTCTGTATCTAGGCCAACCAGCGGCATTCTAAAAGCGGTCGGCCGCCTAAAGCTGTAGTGGAATCCCTGCGCCTTGGCCGGTTGTGATGGCGGCCTGATGCGCGGTCCCGGCCGACGCAAGTTGCTGCCGGCGAGCTGCTCGGCAGCGCAAGAGAATCCGCAGCTAGCACTTTCGCATATACCAAGCTCACGTATAGCTTGAGGACGTGGTAGCACCAAGTTCATCTGCCGGTAACTTCCTCGGGCGGCCATCATCTCCGAGCCCGGCGGCAGTGCGGGACCGGCGCGTCCTGCCCGTTGCAGACCAGGACCGGGACGCGAGGACTCCGCGCCAGGTATCCGATCTGGCCGCTGAGGGACGGCCGATCGGACGTGAAGTTCCCCTTGCTTCACTGATCGACAGCTTCAAGATCGCTCTTGGCGGAACGGGGCGCACGTGCCTCGTGACTGGTGAAGCCGGGGTCGGGAAGACGCGCTTGATGCAAGAGCTCCTAGAGCGTGCCCGGGCTTACGACTGCCACATTCTGAGCGGCAAGGCGCAGGAATACGATCACGGCATCGCGAATGCTAGCCTCCGCGATCTGCTTGCTTCGGCGCTCTACGACGATTTCGACGAGACGAGCCGGGCAGAGTTCACCAACTTGCTCGCAACGCTGGATGCGGCCGTGCTCGGCCAGGGTGGCGATGCTAGCCACGCCGGGCACGCGCAGCCCGCGTACCTCCTCATGACGAAGGCGCTCAGCAGCCTGTGCCAGCACCGGCCGACAGTTGTAGCCCTGGACGACGCGCACCTGTCGGATGACGAGACTTTGGTAGCGCTGTCTTTCGCCGCCCGGCACCTGTCGCAGATGCCGCTGTTTCTCCTGGTCAGCACACGGCTGGACAAGTGGCTTCCGGGGAGCAGGTTCGCGGCTACGATCGGCCGTATCATCGACTCGGGCCAGGGTGGTGTCGTTGATCTCGAGCCGCTCGACCGAGACGACACGAGGGCGCTTATTGCGTCGGATCTGCCCGAGCGTCCAGATGACCGGCTAGCGGCTTACGTTTATTCCCAAAGCCGCGGCAATCCGCTATTTACCCGCCAGGCGCTCCGCTCGCTGAGGGAACTTGGCGCAATCCGGACTGAGCATGGCCGGTGTTACCTGGTGGGTAATCCGGCTGCAGGTGCGCTAAGCAGGCGCGCTGCCCTCCTGCACCGAGTGTTCCAGCAAGATCGCGCCGGCCGGGAACTGGCCCGTGCAATGTCCGCGTTCCGGCGTGTGCATCTTGACCAGATTGACGCTCTCGAGGCAGCCACAGGAATGGACCGCGACTCGATTGAGCGGGCATTCGATGCCCTTATCAGGGCGTCAATTATTGCTCCTGTGTCTGCGGGATGCTACGAATTCGCCCACCCGCTGATCGCCGAGGTTCTCTACAACGACCTGGGGCCGCTTGAGCGCCGCAGGCTCCATAAGCTGATTGCCGAAACGCTAGGCAACCGGCAACTCACGGCCGAACCGGACGTCCTCGAGTGGACCACTCACGTCGCCGAGGCCGCGACTCCTGGCGATCCGGCGGCGATTGCCGCAGCCGTGGAGGCCGCACGTCTCACGCGCAACACCGCGCCGCTGTCAGCAGCGACGTGGTATCAGCGCGCCCTCGACTTGCTGCCACCTGAGTCCCCCGACCGCGGCGACTTGCTGTCGCGTCAGGCCATAGCGCTGTGGAAGGGTTCGCGTCCGGAGGCCGCGATCGAAGTCGGCGGTCGTGCGCTCCGCGCTCAGGGCAGCGGTGATTTGCAGACGCGCACCCTGGCCACGGTGATCAATGCCACCTACGCGATGGGCCGCTATCACGACGCGCTAGAGCTAGTGAGCGCGCACGTGCACAATGTCCGCAGTCCCGCGCCCTTCCTCGTCCAGCGCGCTCTGCTGCTCGCGCATACCGGTCAGGGGGAACGGGCCGCGGTCCAGCTTGACCAGGCTGAGGCCACGGTGGACCAGGCCGCTGCCGGCGACCAGGTAGTGACCTGCACCTACGTTGGCCACGTATCTAATTGCCTTGGCGACTTCGCGCGGGCGCGGCCGGCAATCGACCGGTTGGTGGCTCTCGGCCAAGGGGATGAGCCCGGCCTTGCACACGGAGCCCGGCTGAGCGCACTCGAGTCGGCCGCCTATCTCCTTGCGGTAACAGGCTGCCTCGGGAATGCCCGCAGCCTGCTCGCGAAAGTGACGCAGCTGCTGCCCGAGACCGGCTGGCAGGACGTCGGCGGGCAGTACGTCTACACCAAGGCAAAAGTCGAGCACATGAGCGGGGCGTGGGCAGAAGCACTCGAGACAATCCGGTCGGGCGCGATCAACCTTGAGTTCGCGGGCCTGCGCAACAACCTGGCCTGGCTCCGGCTGCTCGAGGCCGAGATACTGACCGATCAGGCGAGCCTGGACGAGGCCGCTCAGGTCCTGGATGAACCGCTTCTCGACAAAGACTGCGTGCTGTACCAGGTGCTGCATGGTTGCCGGGCGGCCCGGATCACCGCGGCACTCGGGGACGTCGCGGGGGCCAGGAAAGCCCTGCTCGAGCAGCTTTCGCGAGCGCAGCAGAGCGGACTGGCTGGTGAGGCAACACGTCGGTGCCTGGAAGTACTTGTCGACATCAGCGTCGCTGCCGGGGATGTCACGTCGGCCTCCGGGTACGCGGAGCGGCTTCGCGAACTAGCCATACGGACGCAAGTTCCCTCGACCATCGCCGCGGCTGACCTGGCTGACCTCGCGGTCGGCAACGTGGCGGAAGGTGAACAGCGTGTGTCGGAATACGAAGCCGATGGCCGCCTTTTCGTTGCCGGTCAAGGTCACCTGTACCTCGCGACATCAGGAGTACAGCCCGACCGGCACCTGGGGCGCGCGCTTGAACTATTTACGGCCGTGGGCGCGCAACTTTGGATACCTCGTGTGCTCGCGCAGGCAAAGCTCACGGGCCTGAGCGTCACCACAAGCCGCAGACCGCGACGCCGGTCCGCGGGCCGGACGGCGCTGAGTGATACCGAAGTGCAGCTTGTCCAGCTGCTTCGACAGGGACTTACGAACCGGCAGATCTCGTCAGTCATGCATTACAGCGCCAAAACCATAGAGGTCTACGTGAGCAGGCTCTACCAGAAGGTAGGCTGCCGCACCCGCCTCGAACTGGTCTTGGCAGCAGAGCGCGGTGAAATCGCGGGCTTGCCTGATAGCGGGCGAGAGCCCGAGCAGGACAACGTGCCGGCCCGGCACTCGGCTGGCTCCGCCGTGTAGCGCCTTGCTCTCTGCGGCGGTCTCGTCACAGCGCCATCAGAGCCCGAGGTCGCGACCGATGACCTCCTTCATGATCTCAGTGGTCCCGCCGTAGATCCGCGTGATACGCGCGTCGGCGTAGGCCTGTGCGATGGGGTACTCGTTCATGTAGCCGTAGCCGCCGTGCAGCTGCAGGCACTTGTCAACGGTGCGGCCCTGCAGCTCGGTGCACCACCACTTGGCTTTGGCCGCATCGACGGCGGTGAGTTCGCCAGCGTTCAGGGCGCGGACGCAGTCGTCCGCGAAGTGCTGTGCCAGGTCGATCTCGGTGGCCAGCTCAGCGAGGACGAATCGCGAATTCTGGAACGAGCCGACCGGCTGCCCGAACGCTGTGCGGTTCTTGACGTAGTCCAGCGTCCCGTCCAGTGCCGCGCGCGCGCCGGCCACCCCGGCTATCGCAATCGACAGTCGCTCCTGCGGCAGGTTTGTGACTAGCTGCGTGAAGCCGTGCCCTTCAGAGTCGCCGAGCAGGTTCTGCACCGGTACGTGGACGTCAGTGAAGGACAGCTCGGCGGTGTCCTGGGCGTGCTGGCCAAGCTTGTCCAGGTTGCGCCCGCGCTCGAAGCCGGACATGCCGCGCTCCAGAACCAGCAGGGACATACCACGGTGCTTCAACGCCGGATCGGTCTTGACGGCCGTGATCACCAGATCGGCGTTGATGCCGTTGGTGATGAACGTCTTCGATCCGTTGACCACGTAATAGTCGCTAGCGCCGTCGCGGAGTGCCGTCGTCCTCATAGCGGCGAGGTCAGATCCGATGCCCGGCTCGGTCATCGCGATCGCGGTGATGAGTGCGCCAGAAGCAATGCCGGGCAGCCACCGCTCCTTCTGCTCGGCGTTCGCGTAGGCCATGAAATAGGGCAGGCAGATGTCGTTGTGCAGCGTCAATCCGAGGCCCGCTCCGGCATGTCCCGCCCGCATCAGCTCTTCGGAGATGACCGCGTTGAACCGGAAGTCACGGATGCCGCCGCCGCCGTGCTCCTCCGGGATGTCGATGCCGAGGAACCCGGCGTCCCCGGCCGCGCGAAAGACGTCGCGAGATACGATTCCGGCCGCGTTCCACTCCATGGCGTGCGGGGTCATTTCCTTCTCTATGAACGCGCGGAAGGACGACCGGAACGCCTCATGCTCCTCGTCGTACAGGTGCCGCCGCATATCGGCTCCTTTCCTCCATCACCGCCGGCCGGCCGGCCCGCGCTAACCCGCCCGCACTAGCAGACCGGCACTAGCCGGCCGGCTGGAAGCCGTGGGGCGTTGCCCATGAGTTCAGCACCTCCGTTGGATCAGCTACGCGCGCGGCGGCTGGCGGGAGGGGTGAGGTCCGGGAGAAGCGCGGGGCCGGAGCCGCCTGCTCGATGCCATCGACTTCCAGGTAGGTGTGCCTGGCTGCCAGGTGGGGATCGGCGACGGCCTCGGCGAAGGACAACACCGGCGAGACGCAGGCTTCCGCGCCGGTGAAGTGACGTGCCCACTCGTCACGAGTCCGGCTGGCAAACCGGTCCGCGAAGGCCCGCCGCATCGCGGGCCATGCGCTCCGGTCATGCTGATCGGCGACTTCCGAAGGCTCGAGACCCAGACCGCTGACCAGCGCGGCGAAGAACTGCGGCTCAAGCGCGCCCACGGCCACGTACCCGCCATCGGCGCAGGCGTAGGTGTCGTAGAACGGCGCGCCGCCATCGAGCAGGTTGCTCGCCCTGTCGTCGGTCCAGGCTGCCATGCCGCGCAGCGCGAACATCATCTGTGTCAGCACGGCGGTGCCGTCCACCATGGCCGCGTCGATCACCTGGCCGCGGCCAGAACGACTGCGCTCCCACAGCGCGGCGAGGACGCCGACCAGGAGCAGCATCGAGCCGCCGCCGAAGTCGCCGATGAGGTTCAGTGGCGGTGGCGGCGGCTCGCCCGCGCGGCCGATGGCGTGAAGGGCGCCGGTCAGGCCGATGTAATTGATGTCATGGCCGGCCTCACCGGCACGCGGCCCATCCTGACCCCAGCCAGTGACGCGGCCATACACCAGGCGAGGGTTACGAGCCAGGCACACTTCGGGTCCGATGCCAAGCCTCTCTGCCACTCCTGGGCGCAGGCCCTCCAGCAGCACGTCCGCACGCGCTGCCAGGTCGAGCACGAGGGTCCGGCCGCCGTCCGTCTTGAGGTCGGCTGCAACAGACCGGCGTCCCCTGAGTACGGCGTCGGTAGCGCCGGGCGGCCCGAGCTGGAGCGCGCGCCCGGCCGGACGGTCGATCCTGACCACGTCGGCGCCGAGATCGGCGAGCACCATCGCAGCATGCGGTGCCGGGCCGATACCGGCGAGTTCGACGACCCGGAGCCCGCTCAGCGGCCCGGACGTGCCGGTCACAGCTCCGCTCCGGCGCGCCGTGCCAGACCCAGGCCCTGTCCTGCGTCCCCGCTGGCAGTCATTGGCTGTCCGTCCCGTCTGGCGAACGCTGCCTTGCTGAGGCGGCGCTGCCGCGAGCGGCGAATGCGTCAGCGTCCCACTGCTGACCGCGTGCGACGTGGGCTGTCTCCAGCGCGAGCGCGGCACTGAAGCTCAGGTCACAACCTTGCTCGTACAGCGCGAGTATCTCGCCTGCCGCCGGAGCGCCGGTGAACTGGCCGACCAGGTGCCTGGTAAAGGGAAGCAGGTCGCCGTGCGGCACGACATGGTTGACGAGCCCGATCCGCAGCGCCTCGTCCGCGTCGACGAAGTTCCCGGTGATCGACAGTTCGCGGGCTTTCCGCAGGCCCACCGCCCGGGGCAGGAGAGCAGTCAGGCCCCAGGCCGGCACGACATTCAGCCGCGCGTGAGTATCGGCGAAACGCGCCCGCTCTGACGCGACAATGAACGTGGCGCTGAGCGCAATCTCAAGCCCGCCGGCCACGCAGGCTCCGTTCACGGCGCAGACCGAAGGGGTCTGGATCGCGCGCAGGGCCCGGCCGGGATTCACCGTGAACTGCCGCTGGCGCGGGTCGAACGACGGGTCCTGCTCCTTGAAATCCACGCCCGCCGTGAAGACCGGATCGGTACCGGTAATGATGATCGCGCGTACCGAGGGATCACTATCGGCGGCCTCGACCACCCGGCAGAACTCGAGTCGCATGCTAAGGGTTAGCGCGTTCTTGACGGACGGACGGTCGAAGGTGATGGTCCGCACCCCGCTAGCATCCTCGACGAGGAGACCGTTCATCCTTCGCCCGGCGGTGCGATGCGGCGGTTGTCCCAGCTGAGGATGCGGGGACCGGGCACGAACCGCAGGAACGTCCGGTTGGCGTAGTGATCCTGGGTAGCGCTCGGCAGCGCCGACCTCGCGGGGCGGAATGCCGCGTACTTCTGGTTCAGCAGTGCGTCGACGCGATCTCTGGTCGCCTCGTCGAGGATCTCCTCGACGGTCCCGCTGAGGTGAACGGCTCGCAGTTCCGCCCAGCGCTCGCCGGACTCGACCAGGAACGAGGCACGCGAGTCGCGCCGGATCCGGCTGACCTTCTTAGTCCGGCTTGGTGCCATCATGCCGATCGTGCGGTCTGCGACCACGAACCAGACCGGCAATGTCACGGGCCAGCCGTCTGCCCTGAGCGTCGTGAGAATGCCCGTGTGGGAACGCTCGAGCACGTCCCACGCCTCGTCGTCCGTCAGCCGGACGCTCATGCGGCTACCACCATGGACGTACCACGATTACGCACTAGTCTGCTCCGTCCGGCACTGCGATTGACCAATATTGAATCTGACGTCAATATACATAACACTAGGCGCGTCGGCCGGGCTTACAGGGAGGGCATGTGGATCTCGCGCGGCTTGCTGACATCATCGAGCTCGAGCAGTTGCTTGCGCGGTACGCGTCCGCCATGACGCGGCACGACATCGATGCAGTAATCGACGTCTTCACCCCGGACGGCACCTATAGCGCGTTCGGCTCGGCGTACACCATGGCCGATTTCCCGGCCCTGGCCGAGGCCGCGCCGCGCGGCCTGTACTCGCTGAGTACCCCGGCGCTCGAATTGGACGGCGATACCGGCACAGGAGTGCAGCCGCTGTGCTTCGTCAGTCAGTCGGACCACTCGCTGCGCATCGGCTACTACACCGACACCTATCGCCGCACTCCCGACGGCTGGCGGCTGAGCACCCGGGCGATGACGTTCCTGCGCCGCAGCGGTGCCAGGGATTCCGGCCGTGCGCACGACCCGGCGCGTCCGCTGCCGGGCCAGCCTGAACCGTCCTGAGGCCGGACGACCACGTTCCCTTTCCTGGCGGGAACGTGGTCTTCGGACGGCGCCGCCTGGGATCAGCCCGGTGACTGCCTCGATGACAACAGCCGGTCCAGGCTCGCGCGTAGTTCCGGCGACAAGAACGAGCGATCCTCGGCCGCGATCGCGAAGTCCAGCGTGGCGAGCACGGCCCGTTCCAGGTGCAGATTGAGTATGCGCTTGGTGTCTTGCAGCGCCGTTCGCGGCAGCGCGGTCAGCCGGAGTGCGTAGGCGAGCGCTGCGCTCAGCACTTCGTCGGCCGGGCAGACATGGTTGACCAGCCCGATCTGGGCCGCGCGAGCCGCGGGGATCGGGTCGCCGGTGAAGGCGTACTCCTTGGCCAGCTGCAGGCTCGTCAGCAGCGGCCAGGTCACCGGGCCGCCGTCGGCAGCAACCAGCCCCACCATGACGTGCGGATCGGCCAGGTGCGCGCTCTCGGCCATGAAAACCACATCGCTGAGCGCGACTAGGCTGCAGCCAAGCCCGACCGCTGGGCCGTTGACGGCGGCGATGACCGGCAGCTTGCACGCGACCATTCCGGTGACGATGCGGCGGGCGTCAGCCAGCGTCTCGGCCCGCACGGCGGGATCACGGGCCAGCTGGTCCAGGTAGCCGAAGTCGCCGCCCGCGCAGAACGCCCGGCCCGCCCCAGTGAGCACGACCGCTCCGGCGTCCGGATCGGCGTCAAGCTGGGGGAACAACCTGGCGAGGCCACCGTGCAGGACGTGATTAGCCGCGTTGAGCCGGGCAGGGCGGTTGAGCGTAACGATCCGGACTGCTCCGTCGGAGCTCACCTGGATTTCGGGCGGCAGGTCGTAGGTGATCATCCGACTGGCAGCCCGAGCACTCGGGTGGCGACCAGGTTCCGCTGGATCTCCGAGGTCCCGCCCATGACGCTCGCAGCGCGGCTGTAAAGGTACATCCGCAGCCAGCTGTCACCGCTGGCCTGCTCGCCCTCGGCGGCGCTGCCGGAGGCAAAGCTGCTGACCGCGAGGGCAGCGTGGCCGACGGCCTGGTCAGTCTCGGTCATCAGCAGCTTGTCGACCGAGCCCGCGGGGCCGGGGGAGAGCCCGTCCAGCCGCTCGGACAGCCGGCGGCAGGCATGCACGCGCAGCATCTCGGCCGCGACAACCGCCCAGCCAACGCTGGCAACGTCTTCGGCCAGATAGCGGCCCGGATCGCTGCGTACCAGCTGAACCAGTTCCCGCGCGGCCTTGGTGTAGCGGGCGACATAGCCAAGCTCACCCGGCTCGCGCTCATGGCTGACCACTGTCATGGCCAGCGCCCAGCCCTCGCCGGGCTGCCCGATCATGTCCTGGTGCCGGGCGGCGGCGCCATCGAAGAAGACCTCGCCGAACTCCCGGGATACTCCGTTGATCATCCTGATCGGCTGCTGCCGGATGCCGGGCTGATCCATCCTCACCGCGAAGGCCGTCAAGCCGCGATGCCTCGGGACGTTGGCGTCCGTGCGGGCCAGCAGCAGGCACCAGTCCGCGCTGTCGGAGTAGCTTGTCCAGATCTTCTGGCCGCTGATGATCCAGCGGCTGCCATCGCGCTCCGCGGACGTGCGCAGCGATGCGAGGTCCGAGCCCGCCTCGGGCTCGGAAAATCCCTGGCACCAGCGGTCCCGGCCGCTGATGATGCCGGGCAGGAACCGCTGCCTGACGTCGTCGCTGGCATGCTTCAGGAAACCCTGGACGAGGTAACCCAGGCTGGGACGCGACGGCGCGCCAGCTGCTGCGAGCTCCTCGTCAATGATGACGTCATAGACAGCCGGAAGGCCGTGGCCACCGTACTCCGCAGGCCAGGACAGGCCGAAGAATCCCGCGTCGTAGAGAGCCTGGTGCCAGGCTGCGGCCCCTGCCCAGTACTGGTCGGATGTCGAGAACGCCGGCAGGCCGGGGTTGCTGACAGCCAGCCAGTCACGCAGGCGGCGGCGGAACGATGCCTCCTGCGGTGAGTCACTGAAATCCATCAGGCTGCTCCGCTGATCTGGTAGTTGGCCAGGACATACGCCAGGCTGGGTGCGGTCCCGCCGAGGATCCGGGCCGACAGCAGCGCGCGGCGCAAGTACAGATGCGCCGTGCAGTCCCAGGTATTGCCGATCCCGCCGTGTACCTGGATGACGGTCTCGCACACCGAGCGGGCGGCGCGGCTGCAGTACGCCTTGGCGATCGCAGCGGCCAGCCGGGCCTCGCCGGGCGGTAGCGCGTCGGCCGCCCAAGCGGCGTGCAGGGCGGCGCTGGCCGATCCCTCGGCTGCGACATGCGCGCTCGCGAGCGCGTGCTGCACGGCCTGGAAAGTCCCGATCACAGCCGCGTACTGTCGGCGGATCCTCGCGTACTCACAGCCGAGGTGGACTGCGCCGCGCATGGTGCCGACCAGGTCAGCGCAGGTCATCGCGATGGTGAAAGCCGACCAGCGGTCCAGGAGTGCAGTTGTGAGTGCGAGCCTGGCCGGGACGCGCTCGGCGCCCGTGGTCTGCGCGCTCGTCAGGGGCCGAGTGAGGTCGGGCGCGGGCTTCGCGGCGGTAAGCGCGACCGTAGCCAGTCCGGCGCCGTCGGGTCCGGCGACGAGAAGAAGGGCGGATGTGCAGCCGCCCGAGTCGATCGCGACTGCGGTGTCCGCGGTAGTGCTGTGAGGCGCTGACGCTGACGCCAGTCCGGTCAGCGCCGGAGTCAGCGCGACCGTTTCGAGAGTGCTGGCCGGGGCAGCCCCGGCCAGCCGCCGGAGCTCGGCTGCCAGTGTCGGGCCAAGGAACGTCACATCGGCCAGGCCGCGGGCTAGTTCTTCCGCCACCAGGGCCGTGTCGACGGCGCTCGCCAACGGCTCGCCGGTGCCATCGTCACCGCTTGCGGCCCGCAGCTCCCGCCAGCCCGCGGCAGCCATAACTGCCTCCAGGCGCGCGGCACGCGGCATATTGCCGAGGTCGCCGACGGAGCCGGGGCCCAGGTCGTGAGCTAGCCGGGCTGCGGCTTCGCGCAGTGCCCTCTGCTCGGCTGACAAACGGGCATCCATCAGCGGTTATCCCGGTCTGCCGCCGAAGCACGTGTGGTCATGCGCAGAAGTCTATACTGACGTCGATGTCAATTTTCTGGCGAAAACGAGGTGCGGAGCATGCAGGCTGGTGGCACGATCCCCGACGGTACCGTTTCGCTGGTCATGGCGTTGTTCGCGGACTACGGGCGGCACCTCGACCTGGAGCGCGATCCCGATGCGTGGGCCGAGCTGTTCGGAACTGACGGGGTACTGGTTGTCGGCGACAGGGAGATAAGCGGCGCAGCGAAGCTCAGGGAGTTCGCGGCTGGCTCGATCCCGGGCGTGCACGTGCAGGCGGTGCCGCTGCTGCGGGCCCGGCCGGACGGCGGCCTTGACGCGATCACGTCATTCATCTTCATGACGACGCAGACGAAAGACTTCCGGTCCGGCTACTACGCCGACCAGCTGGCTTGGCAGGGTGATCGTCTCATCTTCGTCCGGCGGCGGATTCACATGCTGGCCCGTACTGACGGCTGACCTGGCTGGTCAGGTCGACAGAATCGACACTGCGGCGACGCCTGGCGCGCCGTAAAGCTGGGCGAGACCGACAGCGGGGCGGGCTGGCACCTGTCGCTGCCCGGCCCGGCCGCGCATCTGCATGACGAGCTCGTGCACCTGGCGCAGCCCGGAAGCGCCGACTGGCTCGCCGTTGGCGATGAGGCCGCCGTCGGTGTTGACCGGCAGGCGGCCGGACAGGCCGGTGGCGCCCGCAGCGACCAGCTCGTTCTGCTCACCGTCGCGACACAGGCCGCACTCTGCCAAGTGGATGACCTCGGCTCCCGCATCGGTGTCCTGCAGTTGCGCGATTCCGACGTCGGCCGGGCCTATCCCGGCTCGCTCGAACGCGGCAGCGGCCGCATCCGCCGTGGGCGCCGGAACCTGCAGGTGTGACGGCGCTGCTGAGGGGGAGTGCACCTCGAACGCCCCGAACCGGCGGGTGCGTGTCTGCACGGCGCGCAGGTAGACGGGCTGATCGGTGTAGCGTCGCGCGACCGCCGCGCTGCAGACCACCACGGCAGCAGCGCCCTCGTCCGGGCTGCAGAACATGTACTGGGTGAGCGGGTAGTTGAGCATCCGCGAATCCAGGATCTCCGCTGGCGACAGCGGCTTGCGCCGGTAGGCGAACGGATTGAGGCTGCCGTTGTAGTAGTTCTTCGCGGCGACTGCGGCCAGCGTGTCCCGGGTGATCCCGTGGTCGTGCATGTACCGGTTGATCTTCATGCCGAAGAACTTCGTGGTCAGGAACAGGCCAAGCTCGCCGTACCACGGCGGGCAGCCGTACTCATCGGGCGCGGCCGTGAATGCGCCGGGATCGTGCTTGTCCATGCCGAGCACGAGCCCGATCTCGTACTCGCCGAGCCGGATCAGCTGGCTAGCCAGGGCCAGCGCACTTCCTGCCGTGGCGCAGCCGTTGTAGACGTTGGTGAACTGAACGCCAGTCAGGCCGAGATCGGACACGACAGCGTCGGGCTGGTCGACCTCGTAACTACCGCCGACGGCAAACTGCATGTCCGCCCACGTGAGGCCGGCATCTGCGAGTGCGGATCTGGCCGCCTCGGCGCCCATGGCTAGCGCTGTCTTGCCAGGAAACCGGCCGAACGGGTGCAGGCCTGTCCCGATGATCGCGACCTCAGGCACTTGCCGCCTCCTGGTCAGCTCCGGGACGGATGCCCGCAGCGTGGTAGGACCCGGCCGGCGTGAACGCGAACGTCACGATCTCGTCTCCGCCGGCAGTAGTTGCGAAAGGCATCAGCACCAGGCGCATCGGCATGCCGATGCGAAGGGTGTCTTGCGTGCAGCCGACCAGCAGGCTCTCCAGCCGGAGCTGGCCGTCCAGCTCGATGACGCCGACAAACCACGGCTCGAACGGGTCGGTCGCGAAGAACGTGCCGGTGAAAGGCGCCTTTGGCGCGAAGCCCTGCGACGTCCAGGTCCACAGCGCACCGGTGCGCTCCAGCAGCCGTTCCTGTAGCGCGGTGCCGCCGCAGGCCGGGCAGCCAGTCCTGATGGGGAAGGTATAGCTGCCGCAATCGCGGCAGCAGCCGCCGATCAGGCTGGGGTCGTCGCCCGGCCAGGTGAACAAGCCTTCGGCGATGGGTCGGGCTGCCATCGGTCTCCCCTCCCGGCCGCGACCCGCTGCCGTCCGGCCAGCTGCCGCGTTCCTTCCTCTGGGGCAAAATCATAACCGACGTCATAATCACTTTTAGCCCCGCCGGGTGCGGCGCCAGCGGCGATCGGGCCGGGTGCTGCCGGTTGGCAGTCCGGGGCTGGTTGTCAGTCCGGGGCGATCAGGCCGCCGGCGAGTATGCTTCGACGTCAAGTACGGTTGCCCGGTTAGGCCTGGTGCCGCCGGATCAGGTGCCGAGGGAGGGTGATGGACGCCGAGCCGAGGTCAGCGAAAGGCCGCCGCACGCGCGCGCGCCTGATCGAGGCGGGCAAGGCCGTCTTTGAGCGAGACGGGTTCCTCCAGGCGAGGATCACCGACATCGCGGCGGAAGCCCAGGTCTCGCACGGCTCCTTCTACCACTACTTCGACTCGAAGGAATCGCTGTTCCGCGAGATCGCCGAGGAGGTCGAGGTCCGCCTGGTCTCGATGGACGACATTGCCCATCACGTTGACAGCGACTCGGGCCCGATCGACCGGATCCGGGCAGCAAACCGGTCGTACCTGACGGCTTACAAGAAGGAAGCCCGCATCATGCGGGTCATCGAGGAAGTAAGCCGGTACGACGAGACAGTCCGCAGCGTCCGGGCCAAGCGTGACGACTACCTGGCCGCGCGGCTGGAATCGGCGATCGCGAGACTGCAGACCGCGGGCCTGGCAGACACTCGGATCGATACCCGCTACGCGGCGATGGCGCTCGGCGGCATGGTGGCCAAGTTCGCCGAGATGATGTTCGTCGGCGGCAATGCGTTCGACCTCGACGTGGCAGTCGAGCAGTTGACCCTGCTGTGGGCCAACGCGCTTGGCATTCGCGACAACATCAGCGCGCGGGCGGCGCGGGCCAAGCGCGGCGCCGCCTAGCCAGCAGGCCGGCCCGTCCAGGCAAGCCGCTCCCGCAGAACTACGGGTTGTCAGCCTGGCTGGTCCGCCGCTAGCAGTCGGGCCGCCTGGCCGTACGGCCGTCCTTGCGCTGCGGCCGCGACCGCCGGCCGTAGCACCTTTCCCGAGGCCGTCCTCGGAAGAGGTTCGTCCCAGAACACGATCTCCTCAGGCAGTTTCCAGGCTGCCAGACCCGCGGAGCGCAGCTGCCCGGTAATGGCATCGAAGCTCGCATGCGGGCCGCTGCAGCGGATTGCCAGCACCAGCCGCTCGCCAGTCTGGCTGTCGGGAACTCCGTAGCAGGTCGCCTCCTGAACGTCCGCCAGCGTGGCTGCGGCCTCGTCGACCTCGGCGAGAGAGATCTTCATGCCCTTCCGGGAGACGATCTCCTTCAGCCGCCCCGTCACTGTCAGCCTGCCCTGGCTGACGGTTCCGAGGTCGCCGGTCCTGAACCAGCCGCCAGCGACGAATGCCTCGTCGTTGTCGGTGGCATCGAGGTAGCCCAGGAACCGCATCGGGCCGCGGACGAGCAACTCGCCGGGCAGCGGCCCATCAGTGGCGAGCTCGACGCCCCGCGCGCAGACGCCGTCGTCGGCGATCCTGACCGCGTCGCGATCCGACGGCGCTGTTGTCGTGGCGCACGGTGTCTCGGACGAGCCGTAGACCCGTACCGGCGTGATGCCGAATTGCTCGATCGCGTAGGCGAGCACAGGGCGCGGGATAAGGGTGCCGCCGAGGCAGATGGCACGCAGTGGCAGGGTCGTGACCTTTCGCCGCTCTGCCTCCCGGAAGAGTTCTTCGATGATGATCGGCGCGCCGCCGAGCACGGAAGCGTGCTGAGCCCGGAGCCGCTCCAGCGAGCTGGCCGCCTCGAAGTGGTCTTCAAGTATCAGCCGTGCGCCGCCGTCGATAGTCAGGTGCACCTGGACGAGGCCCGTGATGCTCGCCACCGGTGTCGAGAGGAAGGCCGCGTCCTGTGACGTCAGCTCCAGGGACCGGGCCATGCTGTCCGCCCCTGCCCGGATCGTGTTCAGGCTATGCACCACCGCCTTCGGGCGGCTGGTCGTACCCGATGTGAAGACGACCGCTCGCGGCGCCCGCGGGTCGGGCTCGGGCCAGTCCCGGACGGCGTCCGGCCGCTGGCTGAGCGCATCGAAGGAGAGAACGGGCGGCCCGTCACTCGTCAGGCGCAGCCGCTCTCTGAGGGCCGGAGTCGTGATGACAAGCGCGCAGTCCACCAGTCCGAGCGCGTGCCGGACGTCCGCCTGCCCGCACTTGCGATCGAGCATGACCGCGATGCCGCCGCAACGGATGATCGCGTGATAGGCGACAACCGCTTCGGCCACCAGCGGGGCGATCAGCAGCACCGGGGTCCCGGCAGCGACGCCGCGCTGGCGCAGGCAGGCGACCGCGCGGGCAACCTGATCTTCCAGGCGTGCGTAAGACCACGAGCCGGCGGCATCAGCCAGCGCGACCTTGGCCGGAGTGCGCCTTGCCTGCGTCTCGAGGCCGTCGCGGAGAGCGCACTGATCCCAGAGCCTCGCCGCGACATAGCTCTGGATCACGTCCCCCGGGAGCGCCGGGACGCCGGTCAGTTCCATGCGCAGGTCCGCCTCGGCCGCGCGCCTGAACCCGTCTGGCCCGGCTTGCATTAGCTGCCTCCCGGCGTTGCTTACCGCTCCGCGATCACCCAGAACAATTTCGATGTCGATATCAATTATGAGTGCAGCAGGCACAAGCCGTCGACGGCGGCGAAACCTTCGCCGTCGAATATCAGCGGGTTGATATCAAGAGTGTCGATCCACTCGCGGCCCGCCGCAGCGAGCTGACCGGCTTGCACCAGCATCGCGGCCAGGGCCTCACGGTTCCACGGCCGTCGGCCGCGCACTCCGGACAGCACCCCGAGGTCGTCGAATTCCGCGATCAATTCGTCCGCGTCGGCGCGGGCGAACGGAGCCATCCGGCCGCTGATCCGGCCGAGTACCTCGACGAACACGCCACCGAGACCGAAGGCTACGACCGGCCCTAGCTCTGAGCCGCCCCGGATGCCGATGAAGGCCTCGCCTTCGCCGGCGATCATCCTCTGCACGGCAACCAGCTCGGGCAGGTCGCTGCGGCGGGCAAGCTCGCGCAGCTCGGCCACCGCATCGGCCAGCCCTTCGGCCGACACGCCGAGCCGGACCGCGCCGTGTTCGGTCCGGTGCGCGACATCGGCAAGCTTCGCAACGTACGGCCCGGCGAACGGCACCGACCTGGCGTCCGCGGGATCGCGTACCAGGTGATACGGCGCGACCGGGATTCCTGCCACAGTCAGCAGGTCCATCGTTGCCGCGAACGGCAGCATCGGCCCGGCCTCGCCGTCGACCGCTGCGACGGCCGGCCGCGGCCTGGGCGCCACGGTTGCGGGATCGCGGATCGCCGCGTCCGGACGCGACCGCACGAACGCGGCCATCGTGTTCAGGCCCCGCAGGCAGCCGCGCAAGCCGTTGCCGATCGCGACGCCGTACTGGCTGCGCAGGTCTTCCAGCCACCGGCCGCCAGTGCCAGCCAGCGGCGCGATGATCGTCGGGCCGGCCCCCGGGCCGGCTTCGTGCGTGCGCTGCGCGAAGGACTCCGCGCCGCGGCGGCCGGTGACATCCCAGTCGGCGAACTGGCTGAGGAAGATGTTGGTGTCGAACTCCGGGACGCTCAGATACGTCGACATGATGGCCTCGACCACTTCCGGCCTGGAGTTCATGAAGCCGGTGGCATCCAGGGGGTTCGGCACGGTGGCGCCGGGCACGACCGAGCCGATGAAGTCCGACAGCCGCGGCACCTCGGGGATTTCCACGCCCTCGGCCTCTGCCAGGTCACCGGCCATCGCGGCGAAGCCGCCGGTGCCGGTGAAGACGAACAGCCCGCGCACCGGCGACCACTGCGATCGCGGCAGCTGCTCCAGGAACTGGACGCGGTCCGCCAGTTCGTCGATCTCGTCGGCACGCAAGATCCCCGCCTGACGGAACGCCTGCTCGTAGATCCACGCATCGCCGGTCAGCGTCCCGGTGTGCGACATGGCCATGCGCTGCGTCCGCTCGGTCCTGGCCAGCTTGATCGCCACGATCGGCTTCCCGGCGGCCCGCGCACGGGCGGCGGCGGCGAAGAACGCGCCAGGTCGCCTGATCTTCTCAACGACCAGGCAGACGATCTCGGTGGCCGGGTCGTCCACGAGGTAATTGAGGTAATCGGCAAGGTCAGTCACCGGCTCGTTGCCGGCGGAGATCATGAGGTTGAAGCCGACCCCGCCGGCGCGCCACGCGGCAGCGCCCATGGCCTCGATGGCGGCGCCGCTATGCGCGATCATCGAGACCCCGCCTGCCCGCCGTGAAAAGTGCGGCAGCATTGTCAGGTCCAGCTTCTTCGGCACGTTGATGTAGCCGACCCCGTTCGGGCCGATAACCGGCATGTTCGCGGCCCATGCGGCGGCGCTCAAGCGCTCCTGCAGGACCAGACCGTCGCTGCCGTACTCCGAGAAGCCGCCTGCGACGGTGATGACCCCGCCCGCGCCGCATGCGGCCGCCTCCGCCACCAGGTCGGTAGTGCGCTGCGCGCTCATCAGGCTGAGGACGGCGTCGACCGGCGTCCCGATTGACCGTAGATCCGGAACAGTGGCCTGGCCGAAGACGGACGCGTGCCGCGGATTGACGTAGTAAACCTTCGCGTCGCTATCCAGGGTCCCGCGCGAGTTGACGGCGTACGGGCTTGACTCGCTGGCGCCGACGATAGCGATGGTCTTCGGATCGAGCACCCGGGCCAGCGACGGCCGGCCGGACGGAGCGGGCCCGGCGGAGGGAGAGAGCGGCATGGCGTCCTGGCCCTTACAGGCTGAGGCCGACGAGCTTGGTGTCCAGGTACTCCGCAATGCCTTCGCGGCCGCCTTCCCGTCCCAGGCCGCTCTCCTTAGTGCCGCCGAACGGCGCCGCAGCCGAGGTCGGGTTGATGTCGTTGACGCCGACGATGGCGAACCTGAGCGCTTCGCAGACCCTGATCGCCCGGCTGAGATCGCGCGTGTAGACGTAGGAGGCAAGCCCGTAGGCCGTGTCGTTGGCCATCTGGATCGCCTGTTTCTCGTCGTCGAACGGGGTCACTGCGGCGATCGGCCCGAAGGTTTCCTCGCGGTAGATGAGCATCTCCGGCGTGACTTCCGACAAGACCGTGGGTGCGAAGAACGTACCCTGGTCGAACTCCTGGCCAGCGAGCCGGTGGCCCCCGGCCAGCAGCCGGGCGCCCTTGGTGACTGCGTCCTGCGTGTGCCGCTCCATCTTGGCCACCGCCTGCTCGTCGATAAGGGGGCCGATGGACACGGCCGCGTCCGCCCCGTTGCCCGTGCGCAGCGCGCCGACCCGCTCGGTCAGCACCCGGACGAACTCGGGGTAGATCCCGCGCTGGACGAAGATCCGGTTCGGCGAGATGCAGGCCTGCCCGGTGTTGAGGAACTTCACCAGCGCCGCGCCCTTGGCTGCGTGCACCGGATCAGCGTCGTCGAAGACCAGGAACGGCGCGTGCCCGCCTAGTTCCAGCGACACCCGCTTGACCGTTCCGGCGGCCTGCGCTGCGAGGGTCTTGCCGACCTCGGTTGACCCGGTGAAGGTGAGCTTACGGATGGCGTCGCTGGTCAGCAGGACCTGGCCGACCGGTCCCGGGTCCCTAGTCGTGAGCAGGCTGATGACGCCTGCCGGCACGCCGGCCTCGGCCAGCAGCTGGAAGACGGCCACCGCGCACAGCGGGGTCTGCTCGGCCGGCTTAAGGATGACCGGGCACCCTGCCGCGAGCGCCGGACCGATCTTGCGCGTGATCATGGATATCGGGTAGTTCCACGGCGTTATCGCCGCGACCAGGCCCACCGGCTGGTGCATGGTGATGAACCGCTGGTCGGCGCGCGCCGACGGGATGGTCGACCCGTAAACCCGCTTGGCTTCCTCGCCGAACCACTGCAGGAAATCGGCGGCGTAACGCACCTCGTTCCGCGCCGCGCGCAGCGGTTTGCCTTGCTCCGTCGTCATCAGCACGGCGAGGTCCTCGGCGCGCTCGGTCATCAGCCGGTGCGCCTCGAGCAGGACCGCAGCCCGCTCGTACGGTGTTGTCGCGGCCCAGCCGCCAGCTGCGGCCGATGCCGCGGCGATTGCCGCCGCCGTCTCGCCCGCACCCGCGTCGCTGACCGCGCCGATCTCATCTGACGTGGCCGGGTTGCGGGAAGGGAACGTCGCTCCTGAGTCAGCCTGGCGCCAGGTCCCGTTGATGAACACGGTGCCGTTGCCCAGTTCTGGTGACCACATTGCTCACTCCAGCGCGCTCGGGGGAGGGGAGAACTGTCGAGTGCCCGGCGGCCGGGCATGGCTAGCTGTTCAGCCGGATTGGCGGCGGTTCGCGAGAACCTGGCTGAACGGGACGTCACGGTCGGGCGCGGCCTCGCGGGGCAGTCCGAGTACTCGCTCGCTGATGACATTGCGCTGCATCTCGTTGCTGCCGCCGGCGACGGTCCCGATCCGTGCGGCCAGCCAGCGCTGCGCGTGCAGTCCGACGGGATCGGCCGCGCCATTCATCGCCGCCGCAGTGCCGCCGATTTCCAGCGCGATCTCCTTGATCCGGTACTGCGAAAGGGAGCTGAGCAGCTTGACGATCGCGGCCCCCTGCGCGGGCATCCGGCCCGCCGCGAGGAGTGAGTTGACGCGGCTGATCGCGGGCCCTTCCAGTGCCTGCAGGACCAGAGCCTCGCCGGCGAGCTGCCGGGTCCGCGGATCGGCGGACCGCCCGACGGCCCTGGCCAGCGCTACGATCTCGCTGCCCGCGTCCGCCTCGCCGTCGCCGCGGGTCGCGGCGCTGACATGGTCGTTCATGCTGTTGCCGCCGACCATGTTGCGCTCGTGGAACAGCAGGCCAGTGGCAACTCGCCAGCCGTCGTTCTCCTCGCCGATGAGGTTGGCGGCTGGCAGTACTACGTCGTCAAAGAACTCCTGGCAGAAATGCGACCCGCCGGTCACCAGCTTGATCGGCGTGACCGTGACGCCGGGGCTGCGGATGGGCATGTACAGCATCGACAGGCCGCTGTGCTTGGGCACGTCCAGGTTGGTCCGCGCCAGCACCATTGCATAGTCAGAGAAGTGCGCGCCGGTGCTCCAGATCTTGGAGCCGTTCAGCACGAAGGCGTCGCCGTCCCGCACTGCTCTGGTCAGCAGGCCTGCCAGGTCCGAGCCGCTGCTAGGCTCGGACAGGAACTGCACCCACAGCTCCTGTCCGGACAGGATGGCCGGCAGGTGGCGCGCCTTCTGCTCGGCGGTGCCGTACTGCAGCAGTGTGGGTGCGAGGATGCCGTGGGTGACGTTGAACGCCGATGGCAGCCGGTAGCCCGCAGCGGCCTCGCGCCAGGCCAGCTGGTGCGCCCGCGTGAGCCCCTGACCGCCGTACTCACGCGGGAACCGGATGCCGGCGAACCCGGCGTCGAAGATCAGCTTCTGCAGTTGCCGGGCCTCAGTGATGATCCTCGCTTCGTGCTCGTCGTCGACCTCGAGCCCGGCCGGTCCATCGGCGGGCGGCAGGTTCCTGACGACCCACGCACGCGCCCGCGCGCCGAAGGCCTCCGGGCTCTCCTCCTGACCCATGGTCATGGTCTCACTCCCATCCGGCTTCACAGGCCGCTCAGCCGGCACAGGCGCTCCCTGTGCTGGGCTGGCGAGCCGTACAGGACCTTGTTCACGGTGGCGCGCCGCAGATAGAGATGCAGGTCGTGCTCCCACGTCAGGGCGATGCCGCCGAACAGCTGCGCGCAGTCGGAGATGATCGCCACCGACTGCTCGCCGATGTGGGCTTTCGCCGCGCTGGCGAGCCGGGCGCTGTCGGGGTCGCCAGCAGCCAGCGCGTGTGTCAGCGCCGTCGAGATCCCGAGGGCGGCCTCCAGCCACAGCTTGTGATCGGCGATCCGGTGTTTGAGCGCCTGGTAAGAGGCCAGCGTCCGGCCGAAGGCGTACCGGGTCTGCAGGTAGCCGATGGTCTCCCCGAAGATCCTCTCCAGCAGGCCGGTAGTTTCCGCCGCCTGCAGGCACAACGCGAGCTGGTATTGATGCTCAAGGCTGGCGTCGATGCTGCCGGGCTCGCCGAGCAATGCCTCGCTGGCAACCCGGACATCGCTGAACTCCACATCACCGAAGATCCGGCCGAGGTCGTATCGGGGCAGCTGCCGGACCGACAGGCCCCGCGCGTCACGCGGCACCAGGAATTGCGCCATGCCCTCGTCGGTCCGGGCAGTCACGAGGAACACGTCCGCGAGGTCGGCGGACTCGACGGCCGCCTTCAGCCCGGTGAGCACCCAGTCCTGCCCGTTGCGGCGCGCGGTGGTCGCGGCGTCAGCGGGTTCCCACTGATCGCCAGGCTCGCCGAGTGCCCAGGCTGCCAGGAGCGATCCGTCGGCCAGCGCTGGCAGGTACCGGTGCTGCTGATCGGGCGTGCCCGCCCGCAGCAGCGCGTCAGTGACGACTGCCACCGGGAGCAGCGGGCCCGGCGCCAGCTGCCTGCCCATTTCCTCAGCGATGATGACCAGGTCGAGCAGCGGCTGGTCCGCCCCGGCGCCACCGAAGTTCTCGGGCGTCAGCATCGCCGCGAAGCCGAGGGCGGCAGCCTGCTCCCAGTAGGCGCGGGTGAGCGGCGGCGCATCGTCGGCGGCGGCTGCCCGCAGCGCCGGCATCGGTGCTGCTTGCTCGAGGAACTTGCGTGCCGTTTCCTGCAGGAACCGCTGCTCGTCGGTCAGGTTTACGTCCACGGGTACCTCACGATCCCGCCAGTCCACGTTGACCGGCTGGGCTGGCCGGCCGGAAGGTGAACAGTGTCCACTCGGGCGTCACGTCGTCATAGTCGATCACGACCGGCATGCCGATCCGCACCGCCTCCGGCTCGGCTCCGGTCAGCCGCGCGATCATCCTGAACCCCTCCGCCATCGTCACGTGCGCCAGCACGTACGGGGCGTCGGCCTGGTAGGCGGGCGTGGGCGCGCGGCGCACGACGGTGTAGGTATAAACCTCGCCCGTGCCGCTCACCGGAGTCCAGGTGGCGCGCTCGCTGTGGCACCGCGGGCAAAGGTCCTTCGGGATGTACCGGTAGGTTCCGCAGTCGTCGCAGCGCTGCACCCTGGCCTGATGTTCGCGCAGCGAGCCCCAGAACGGCAGGTGCGAGTCCGGGATGCCTTCGGGCAGGAACTTCTGGTAATCGCTCATCACGCCCGCCCGAGGACCGCGGCTGAGAAGGCCTGCTGCACCCCGCCGACTCCGCTGACGAATCCGAGCCGGGCAGCTGCCACCTGGCGCGGGCCTGCCTCGTGCCGGAGTTGTTCGACAACCTCGATCAGCGTGAAGATTCCGCACAGACCGGCGTGGCTGAACGAAAGGAACCCGCCTGAGGTGTTGGTGGGCAGGCGGCCGCCGATCGCCGTGCCGCCACCGGACACGAACGCGCCGCCCTCGCCTCTGCCGCAAAAGCCCGCGTCCTCCAGCCCGATCAGCACGCCGATCGTGAAGTGGTCGCCGATGCCGGCTACGTCGATCTCGTCGCGCCGGACTCCTGCCATGCCGAAGGCCGTGTCAGCGGCCATCCGGGCGGCCGGGAACTCGGTGAGCTTCTCGGCGGCGTTCGGGTCGATGTGACTGTGCCCCTCCCCGTAGCCGAGCAGGACCACAGGCACGTGCCGGCCGAGGCCTTCTGCCCTGGCGGCGCTGGTCACCACTATGGCCCCGCCGCCTTGGTTGATAGAGCAGCAGTCCAGCAGATGCAGCGGGTCGGCCACGAGTCGTGACCCGGTTACCTCGTCGATCGTGAGCTCACCGCGGTGCCCGTGTACCGACAGTGGATGGAGTGTCGCGCCATGCCGTTGCGCCACCGCGATCTCGGCCAGCTGTTCGGCCGTTGTCCCGTAGTCGTGCATATGGCGCATTGCCATGACCGCGCAGTCGGACACCCTGGTCGTTCCGTAGACGTACTCGTACGGGCCGCTGAGCTTGGCCATCGCGGCGACCGCCTCGTCGCGGTTCGCGCTGGCATAGCCCGCGCCGCGACCAGCGACAGCGTTCACGACGACGACGACTTCGGCGAGGCCATGCGAGACCGCGTATGCGGCCAGGTTCAGCCCGGATGCCGTCGAGCCTGCGCCGACCGCGCTTCGGGCATGGAACCGGAGCGGATGGCCGAGCTGCTCCGCGATGCCGGGGGCCGGCATGCGCTCCCGGAGCCCAGGGTCCAGCGGCCCGTCGCCGACGATCCCGTCAATGTCACCGAGGCTGAGGCCGGCGTCCGCGCACGCTCCGCGAGCCGATTCCCACCAGACCGACGGCTGGCTGCGGTCGCTGAGATCACCCTGGTGCGTCTGGTAGACGCCGGCGACTGCCACGTCAGCGAGTTTTCCCATCGCCGCCTTCCTGCCGTGTCGGCCAGAACCGGTTACACAGAACCGGTTACACAGAACCGGTCGCTTACACCATGCCACACTAACCATCGATAGTTGTCGCATCATCGAACTATCTTGGTTCCGAACAGCGTAGCTGAGGGTCCTCGTCTGGCACCATATACCGTGTCAAAGTTCTGA
>Ga0335075_10001913_pt1 | contig 33875 bp, 31 predicted proteins | sample Lox_Sample_24_FD_206723 | JGI IMG/M metagenome (GOLD analysis project Ga0335075, IMG submission 206723) | Soil microbial communities from Loxahatchee National Wildlife Refuge, Florida, United States - Lox_Sample_2.4 | ecosystem: Environmental > Terrestrial > Soil > Wetlands | place: USA...
CTGAGCTGCGCCACCTTCAACTCCAAGCACTGGCGCATCGAGCGGCTGCGGGCCAGCCGTCCAGAGGATTTCAGCGCCACGACCCGCGAGACCGTCTTTCCTGGCAGTGCGGAGTTCGGCATCAAGGACCCGGTGCTGCTCCGCGGTCACGGTTCTGGCCATGACCAGGATCTCCGCATCTGGGCGACGCTGCATCCGCTGACCGAAGGCGACGATAACGCTGACCAGATGATCAGCGTGGACGCGGTCACCGGCGAACGCGTCATGGTGCCGCAGCCGGGCACCTGGTACAGCCGCGGCATGCGGATAACGGCGGTCCTGGGCGAGTACGCGTACTTCGACGGCCGTGCCTCGGCGGCGCAGAACTACGAAGAACGGACCGGCGTCGCGAAATGGGACGGCTCCCGGTACATCGCGGAGGCTGGCCCGGCTTCCAGTCCATTCGGTGGCGGCGCGCTGCGCTATGTGTCGGTGATCACGCTGCCGGGCGGGGTGCTTCGCATGTACTACGAAAGCGCGACCGAGTACGGCAGCCATGAAGTGCGCACCGAATTGCGCGCTCACCCGTGAGCAGCCTCGGTGCGTCTGTGGTCAGAGTGGCTGATGGGTCAGGAGATGGGGGAGCAGAGCAGCGGCCGGAAGAAGATGGTCGGCGTGCCGCTGCTGGTGAGAATGTTGGTGTGGGTTCCCTGGTGCAGGTTGAAGTACCAGCCGCTGGGCGGAATCGGGGTCCTCACGTCTGACACCGTGCGGCTCTCGTTCACGATCTTTCCGTGGGCGTTGGCCAGGAAGTCCCTCAGCATGTACTTGACCGGGCCCTGGCTCTGGCAGCTGCCGGTGTGGATGTGTGCGGCGTGCGCGCCTGGGGTCAGGCCGCTGGCGTTCACCACGACGGTCAGCGTCCGGGCGCCCGGGTTGTAGGTGATGGTGGCGGTCCCTTGCGGTGTGCCGTAGCCGACACCCGTCGGGCTGACCTCGACGGCGGTGAGTTTCACGGCCGGGCCGGGAACGCGCGCCGCCGCCTCGGCGATGGGCTCACCAGCGACGCCGCCGCTGGTGGTGCCGTTGCGGATGACCAGGATGCTGCCGCTCGGGATGCCGCCTGTGTGGGTGCTGCTCAGGGTCGCGTCGGCCTCACCCACCCGGTTGGCGGTGAGGGTGCCGAAGCTGACCGGCGCGGCGCCGGCCGGCCGCATGAGCTGTACCGCGTGCGCGGAACCGGGCGTGAGACCGGCCATGTCAAGCCGGACGGTCAGGTGGCCGCCGCGGCCCCGGCTGAAGGTGGCGGTGCCGTACGGCATATGCCTGAGGGTGAGGTGCTTGACCACCGGCACGGCGGGCTTGACCGCGGCTTGCGCCCCGGCCGGAAGCAGGGCCAGCGCCCCAAGGCCCGAGGCCAGGACCACGCTCACCAGGCTGGCCGGCCACCGCAGGCCGGCGCCGCGCCAGGGCTCGAACAGCCATCTCATCACAGTGCCTCCACCGGCCGCTGGCGAGCCGTCGTCGACCGCCACCCATGCAGTGTGCCCAGGTCAGCCTGGCATCAGTCGTGGCACGTTTATCCGCCGCGGAAGCGGACACGATCGCACCGAATTTCGGCCTTCGTGATGGCCGGATCATGACAGATAGGCGGAATACATAACGTAACCCCAACCAAGATACAGAACGGGGAGCAACATGAACTCAGCAGCCGAAGGCGTCTACGACGTCATCGTCCTTGGCGCCGGCCCGATCGGGCAGACCGTAGCCGACCGGGCCGGCGCGGCCGGGCTGAGCGTCGCGGTGGTGGAGCGGGAACTGGTCGGCGGTGAATGCTCCTACTGGGCGTGCATCCCCAGCAAGGCGATGCTGCGGCCGGTCGTCGCGGTCGCCGATGCCGACCGGGTCGAGGGTGCGCGGCAGGCGATCAGCGGGCCGATCGACGCCTCGGCGGTGTTCAAGCGCCGCGACGGCTATGTGTCCGACTGGCACGACGACGGGCAGGCCGACGGGGTGAGGAGCATGGGCGCCACGCTGGTGCGCGGGCACGGGCGGCTGGACGGCGCGCGCCGGGTCGCTGTCGAGAGCCCCGACGGCGCGCCGGTGGTGCTGACCGCCCGGTATGCGGTCGCGATCTGCACCGGCAGCGGCCCCTCGCTCCCCGACCTGCCCGGCCTGGCCGACGCGCGGCCGTGGACCAACCGGGAGGCTACCGACTGGCATGTCGTGCCCAGGCGGCTGGCCATCGTCGGCGGTGGCGGGGTCGCGGTGGAAATGGCCAGCGCCTGGAAGGGCCTGGGCGCCTGGGTCACCTTGCTGGCCCATGGCGATGGGCTGCTGCCCCGGATGGAACCGTTCGCTGGTGAGATGATCGCCCGCGCGTTCGCCGACGCCGGGATAGACGTGCGGATCGGGGCCAGCGTCACCGCCGTGCGCCGCCCGGGCGGCACCGGGCCAGTCACCCTGTCGCTCGAGGACGGCGGCCAGGTGGAAGCGGACGAGGTACTGTTCGCCACCGGCCGGAGGCCGCACACCGACGACATCGGCTTGGACACAGTGGGTCTGCCCGCCGGGTCCTGGCTGGAGATCGACGACACCTGCCGGGTGCGGGCCATCGAGGACGGCTGGCTGTATGCGCTGGGCGACGTCAACCACCACGCGCTCCTGACCCACCAGGGCAAGTACCAGGCGCGCATCGCCGGGGCCGCGATCGCCGCCCGCGTCGCCGGGAAGCCGCTGGACACCGCGCCCTGGGGTGCTCATGCCGTCACCGCTGACCATCATGCGGTGCCGCAGGTCTTCTTCTGCGATCCGCCGGCCGCCGCGGTCGGCCTGTCCGCCAAGCAGGCCGAGCGGGACGGGCACCGCGTCCGCGTGGTCGATGTCGATCTCGGCCAGAAGGTCATCGGGGCGAACCTGTACGCCGACGGCTACACCGGCCGGGCCCGCATGGTCGTCGATCAGGACCACGGCTATGTGCTCGGGGTCACCTTCGTCGGGCCCGGCATCGAAGAACTGATCTACTCCGCCACCGTCGCCGTGGCCGGCCAGGTCCCCATCAGCCGGCTCTGGCACGCCGTACCATGCTTCCCCTCAATCAGCGAAGTATGGCTGCGCCTGCTGGAGGCCTACCGAGGCTGAGGAACCCTGCTCGCCGCGGCATAGGCCCGGCCAACAGACCACCGCCGCGGCTGGCGGGCCGGGATACTGTCCGCATGAGCTGCGAGGTCTCTTGGTTCGCCGCCCTCTGCGACGACGATTACGAGTTTCTCGGCGTGCCGGATGGCGCGCTGCAGTCCAGCTGGGAGCACTGCCGGGGCATCGCCCTGGCGGCTGAGGAAGCGGGATACGACAACCTGCTGCTGCCGTCCGGCTATGCCATGGGCATCGACTCGGTCGCCTTCGCGGCCGGGATCGCCCCGCTGCTGCGGCGGATGCGACTGCTGGTCGCGGTGCGGATGGGCGAGATGTGGGCACCCCAGCTCGCGCGCCAGCTGGCCACCATCGATCAGATGCTCGGCGGCCGGCTCACGATCAACATCATCTCCTCCGACCTGCCCGGCCAGACGCTGGACTCGGCACCCAGGTACCGGCGCACGCTCGAAATCATGCGCGTGCTGCGTGACCTGCTGGACGGCAAGCGGGCCGAGCACCACGGGGAGTTCGTCGACGTTGCCCTCGATCCGCCGCGCCTGCGCCCGGTCGCGGGCGGCTGCCCGCCGTTCTACTTCGGTGGCCTGTCCGAGGCGGCGCGGGAGGTGGCCGCCCAAGCGGCCGACGTGTACCTGATGTGGCCGGACACCATGCCGGGCGTCGCGGCGGTGGTCGCCGACATGCGGGCGCGCGCCGCCCGCCACGGGCGTGAACTCCGGTTCGGCTATCGGGCCCACGTCATCGTCCGCGCCACCGAAGACGAGGCACGGGCCGCCGCACGGCGGCTGATCTCGCGGCTGGACGACGCGACCGGGGAGCAGATCCGCCGCCGGTCCCTGGACACCACCTCGGCCGGGACCCTCCGGCAGAACGAGCTGCGCGACATGGCCGACAACGACGGTTACGCCGAGGCCAACCTGTGGACGGGCATCGGCCGGGCCCGCTCCGGCGCCGGCGCCGCGATCGTCGGCGACCCGGACCAGGTCCTGGCCAAGCTGGAGGGCTACGCGGACCTCGGCATGGACGCGTTCATCCTCTCCGGCTACCCGCACGCCGCCGAGGGTGACCTGTTCGCCCGGCACGTGCTGCCGCGCCTCGACCACGCCCCGCTGCCGTTGCGCTGAGTCGGGGCAGCCCGGCCGACCACGTCGATGACCAGGCTTATCGTGGACTGTGTGACCACTGTGCACGTGCCGGAACAGCTGAGTCCCGCGATCGTCAGGCCCCGGCACCACGTCGAAGCCGTGCTGGCGCAGAGCCTGTACGAAACGGGCCCGGACGGCCGCGCGGCTCTGGCGTGGCAGTGGGCGCTGACCGGAACGAGGCCCTCTCCGGTCACACTCTCGCTGGCCACGGGGCGGCCACCGGCGCGAGACGAGATCCTGGCCGAGGCGGGCGCCGATCCCGAAGGCTCCAGGGCACCGCTCGGAGTGCCGGCCGACTTCCGCGATCAGCTTCGTGAAACACGCCGTGTTCTGGCCTGGCTGGCCGGAGGAACCGACAAGATCCCCGTCGACGACGACAACCGCGGCCGGTTCATCGGCGCCCGGGGAGACTACGCACGCACCGACGACGACATCCGCCAGATTCGTGACCGCGCATTGCTCGGTCTGAAGGCATGCGACCTGCCCGGCGCCATGTCACCGTCCGACGCGCGCCATCCCTGGCGCTGGGCCCCCGCATGGATGAACGCCGCCTGGCTGCGCGGCGTGCGTGACATCGTCACCTGGGTCCTCGGCGAATACGACGCGTCACCGCTATGCGGACGTACCGTCGGCTTGCCCGCCACCTACGACCTCACCTGCGAAGAAGCCGCCGCCGACCCCATCGTCATGCAGGGCCGGCCAGGCGGCTGCCCGGTCGATCCCGTCACCTACCCTCCACCTCAATACGGTGAGGGGGTCCAGGCCACGATCTCGTGGCTGCGCGGCGACACCACGACCACGCCCGTCGACGCCCACGGCCAGGGCCGCTATGCCACTGACCATCGGCCGCACAGCCTGATCTGACGGTGGCGTATCCCGGCCCGTCCGGCCTGAGGGCCGCGCGGTGGCAGACTGCAGACATGCAGGCCGGTTTGCGGGTTCACGAGGGCGGTCGCGGGGAGCCCGTTCTGGTGCTGATCCACGGTCTCGGCGCAACCGGCGACGTGTGGGATGGGTGGCGGCCGTTGCTGGCCCGGCGCTGGCCGGGGCGCTGGTTAGCGCCGGACCTGCCTGGTCATGGGGGTTCGCCGCCGCTGTCTGAGTACTCCTTCGACAGCCTGGCCGCCGCGGTGGCCGGCGTCGTCGAACCCGGAGCCCGCGCCGTGGTGCTGGGACATTCGCTGGGCGGTGTCGTCGGCCTGGCCCTGGCCAGCGGCCGGTTCGGTATGCCCGTGCAGGCGGTCATCGGCCTTGGGATCAAGGTTGCCTGGACCGATGAGGAACTGGATCGGGCGCAGGCCCTGGCCCGCCGGCCACCGACGTGGTTCGCCTCGCGCGAAGAGGCCGCCGCGCGTTACCTGCGCCTGTCCGGTCTGGCCGGCCTGCTGCCCGTTCAAGATCCGTCGGTAGACGCCGGACTGCGCGAGCAGGGTGGGCGATGGCAGGTGGCCATGGATCCCGGTGCCTTCGCGGTCGGGGCGCCCGACATGCCGCAATTGCTAGCGCGCTCTCAAGCCCCGGTCACCCTGGCCCGTGGCGAGCATGACCCAATGAACACCGATGAGCAGCTGGCCCGGCTGAACGTCCCCACTCTCACGCTTCCGGGTCTCGGTCACAACGCCCACGTCGAGAGCCCGGAACGGTCGATCGCCCTGCTCAGCCAGTATCGGTGATCCGGCCGGCGCCAGGACTTGCTCAGGAGCGAGCGGCTGCCGAAGCCGCAGCCTCATGAGCTGCCATCCCGGCCTTCTCTCGCATCCACTGGGCCGCACCCGACCGGCTGTAAGAGACCCACAAGGCCACGTCGAGGATGCGAAGCAGGCTGGCCCCGGCCGCTGCGGCCGGGCGGAGCGCCTCGACCTCGGCGCGGGCGGCCGGGTCTTGCAGCAGGCAGCGCAGCACGTCCCAGGTCCGGTGGGGCACGTCGACCGCCTTATTGACCACGCTGTCGCTGATCGGGCATAGCCGGGGGCGCTTGCGGGCCAGCAGTTTGGTGGCGCTCGCCGATCCGACGCCATCGATGGCGGTCAGCGCATCCCACAGGACATCGATGGGCCGTATGGTCTCGCTGTCGGCGTCCCACAGGTCGGTGGCCTGCGGGATCGCGGCCAGCATGCCCGATAGCTGCCGCTGCTGACTGCCCAGCAGGCTGCGGACCGCCTGGGGACGCCAGGTGATGTCCAGCAGCGACACGGCCAGCAGGTCGTCGGCGATGATCTCATCGGGCGGGTTGCGGCCAAGATCGCTGAAAGTCATGCCGGCGAACTCTGGCTCTGAGAAATAGGCGGCGATGGCCCGGTCGATGCCAGCCGCGGTCAGGTCACTGCGGAGGCGGCGGGCGGAGGCATAGACAGCCTCATCGGTTGGTAATGAGCCCATGAGCCAGAGTATGACCAAGATTTGACTGCTCAGCGGCGATTCCCACGATAGGAGCGCTCTCAGCCGGGGATGGACCGCCGGGCATGGGCCGCCGCAGTCCTCCGGGTGCCGCCTTCTATCATTGGGAGATACCGGACGGCCTGAACGGGGAGGGGCCGGACGGGAACCATACGGGCATGGGGGGCTCCGATGGTTGGTAAGCGCAAAGCTGAGTCGATCTGGCGCAGGCTAGTAGCCGAGGGGATCGGCACCGGGTTCCTGGTGTTCTTCGGGGTTGGCGTGGCGACCCTCATGTTCGGGTTCCACTTCGATGGCGGCAGCCTGGCCGCGGGAGTCATAGCCACGTCGCTGGCATTCGGTCTCGTGCTCCTGGGGCTCGTCTACGCGATCGGGCCGATGACCGGCTGCCATGTGAACCCGGCAGTGACCATGGGCGTCCTGATGGCGCGGCGCCTTCCGCTGCGGGATGCCGTAGGTTACTGGGCAGCCCAGTTCGTGGGGGGCATCCTCGGGGCGCTGCTGCTGTGGGGGCTGTTCAACAACTCGCCCCTATACAGCAGGTCGAGAACTGGGCTCGGCACGAACGACTGGGGGGCGCTGTCGGACATTCGCATCGGTTTGGGTGGTGCATTCCTGACCGAGGTCGTTCTCACCGCTATGTTCGTCTTGGTCATCCTGGCGGTGACCAGCAAAACCGGTAATGCCACGGTCGCGGGCATAGCCATCGGCCTGGCGCTTACCGTGACGAACCTGGTGGGCATCCCGATCACCGGAGCGTCGGTGAACCCGGCGCGCAGTCTCGGGCCTGCGCTGGTCATCGGTGGTACGCCGTTGAGCCAGGTATGGCTATTCATAGTGGCGCCCCTGGTGGGCGGCGCGATCGCGGCTTCGCTTTACTACCTTGTCTATCCAGCCCACCGGCGCACCCTCCTTCAGCACCACGAGGCGTTTGACCACGAACCTCCGTCTGGGCGGGCGGAACCCGAGCCGGCCCGGGCGGTGCCTGGGCAGAGGCGGGCGGAACCTGAGCCGGAGAGAGCTGTGGCCGTGGTCAGATCCTGGACGCTGAGGATCTGACCAGGGCCGGGGGCGCCGTCCCCACCGCGCCGCCCCCGGTCACCTAGTGGACCCCGCCGGCTGCCCGGCCATGGTGGGCCGCCTCCGGTACCTCGATCCGAATAGGCCGCGGGTGGCCAGGCCCGCCAAATGTAGGGCAGGACCGCATGCAGTTACCATGCAGTTAGTTAGCATGTGAAACCCTGCGGAATGCCTCTCGGCCAGGCGCCAGATTGCGGTGCCCGCTATCGCCGTGGTCTTCGGCCTGGTCTGGATGGGAGGAACGGCTGGTGGCCGAGCCGCCTTCGGTGACGTTCGGTGAGCTGCTGAGGCAGCTACGGATAGATAGCGGACTGACCCTGGAAGAGCTTGCCGCCCGGGCGAGGGTGGCGGTACGGACAATCAGCGACCTGGAACTTGGCAAAGCCAGGTCTCCGCGGGAATCCACGTTGTCGCGGCTGGCTTGGGGACTGAGATTGGAAGACCCGGTCCAGGCCAGGTTTGCAGCGGTGGCCCGCGGGCGCCCCATAACCGATGGTCTTCCTGCCATTACCGCAACGGCGCCGCCACAGACGCTGCCGCGCGATATCGCTTCCTTTACCGGCCGGGCGCCGGAGCTGGCGCAGCTGACCGGTGAGGTAGCGGGTAAAGGCGGCGTGGTCAGCATTTACGCGATCGGCGGGATGGCCGGGGTCGGTAAGACCACGCTCGCCGTTCATGCCGCCCATCAACTGGCAAAACGGTACCCCGATGGGCAAGTCCTCCTGCCGTTGCATGGGCATACGCCCGGCCAGCGGCCGGTGGCCGCCGCCGATGCCTTAGCCAGCCTGCTCCAGAGTGCCGGCCTCGACGCCGGGCAGATCCCGCCGGGCGTGGGCGCACGGGCGCGACTGTGGCGGCATTGGCTGGCCGGTAAGCGGCTGCTGCTGGTGCTGGACGATGCGGTCGATAGCGATCAGGTCAGGCCGCTGCTGCCTGGCATGGGGGAGAGCCTGGTTCTGATCACGAGCCGCCGGCGCCTGAGCGCGCTTGAGGACACCCATACGATCAGCCTCGACACGCTGTCCACGGCAGAGGCCGGAGAGCTGTTCGCCGAGCTCGTCGACCGGCCCAACGTGGATGCCGATGACGACGCGGTGCGCACGATCAGCCAGATGTGCAGCCGCCTGCCGCTGGCCGTGGGGCTGCTGGCCCGGCAGTTGCACCACCATCCGGCCTGGACCGTTGCCGAGCGCGCGGCCGAACTGGCGGTGGCCCGCGACCGCCTGGAACTGATGCGCGCCGAGAACCTGTCCGTCGCCGCGGCGTTCGACATGTCATACCGCGATCTCACCGCCCAGCAGCAGAAAATGTTCCGTCGTCTGGGGCTGCACCCGGGTCCTTCCATCGACGCTTACGCCGCGGCCGCCTTGTACGGAGCCGATCACGGTACCGCCCGCCAGCACCTCGAGGCGCTGTACGACCACTACCTCCTCACCGAGCTGGCTCACGGCCGCTACCGCTTCCACGATCTGATCCGCCAGCACGCCCGCACCCTGGCCGATATGGACGACCCGAGCGAGAACGAGGCAGCGAGCAGCCGGCTGTTGGGCTACTACGAATACGTCGCTTCGCGCGCCGACGCCCGCCTGGCCAGGAACACCCGGCCCGCCGTCATCACGCCCGGCGAGCCGCCCGGCGCCGTACCGGTCCTGGCCGACGGGGACCAGGCTCTGGCCTGGCTGCGTGCTGAGCGGGCCAGCCTGCTGGCCTGCATCGCCCACGCTGCCCAGCACGCTCAGCACGCGAGGGTGGTGGCGCTGACCGCGGGCCTTTCCTCGCTCCTTCGCACCGACGGACCCGTGACCGAGGCTTTGGAGCTGCACGCCGCGGCGGCCCGGGCCGCGCACGACCTGGGCGACTTGCTTAGCGAGGCAGGAGCCTGGCATGAAATCGGGACTGCGCGGGATCTGGCTGGGGACTATCCGGCCGGGATCCAGGCTCGCGACCAGGCGCTGAACCTCTACCGTGACTTCGGCAGCCGGCAAGGGGAAGCCAACGTCCTGGTCGAGGTGGGAGCCTCGCGCCAGCTGACCGGTGACTATCCAGGGGCGGTCCAGGCTCTGGACCGGGCGCTGGACATCAGCCGGAGCCTCGGCGACCGGCTTGGCCAGGCCAACGCGCTCAGGAATCTGGGATTTCTGCTGCAGGCGACCGGTGACTACCCCGGGGCGTTCGGAGCGCTTGACCAAGCCCTGGACCTTTGCCGCAGCCTCGGCGACCGGCAGGGCGAGGCGCAGACTCTCGACCGCCTGGGAGTTGTGCGCCAGTTGACCGGTGACCTTCCCGGGGCGGTCGAAGTGCTGGAGTGCGCCCTGGCCATCTACACCGGCCTGAGTCACCCGCTCGGGCAGGCCAACGCGCTCATTGAGCTGGGCACCATGCGGCGGATAACCGGTGACTTCGGCGGCGCAGCCCAGGCGCTGCAGCGTGCTTTGGGGCTGTACCAGGGCTTGGGGCACCAGCTCGGCGAGGCCAGCACCCTCAACGAGCTAGGCGTCGTGCAGCGGATGACCGGCGACCTGCTGGGCGCGGCCCGGGCTCAGCGCCAGGCACTGGCCATCAGCCGTCGCCTCGGCGACCAGCTCGGCGAGGCCAGCGCCCTCAACGAGCTGGGCGTCGTGGAGCGGATGACCGGCGCCCTTGCTGCCGCGGGCAGCACGCTGGAACGTGCCCTTAACCTCGTGGAGAAACTAGGCCACCGCCAGGCCATAGCCGAGGTGCTCAACAACCTGGGGGCAGTGCAGTTGGCATCCGGTGAGCCACAGCACGCTCTGGCCCGCCACCAGCGGGCCCTGGACCTGGCCCGCGCGGTGCAGAGCCCGCAGAACGAAGCGCAAGCCCTGGAAGGTATCGGCCGGTGCGCGGTGGCCGCGGGCGACGAAGCGACCGCCACCGCCAACCTCGCCGAGGCGCTCAGGATTTACCAGCGCATCGGCGCTTCCGAGGCGACCACGCTGGCCGCCGAACTGGCCCATCAGTCCACCGCCTGATCGCGCCTGAAGGCGGCCGTCAACCCGGATTAGCCCGCCATGGGGCCGGGTACCAGCTAACAGTCGGCGGGTCCAGGGCGTCTGGGTCCCGGCGGCTCGTTGCGTTGCGGCTGGGCGGCTCACGGGGGAGAGGGTGGCCGCGATGAAAGCCTTCGTGATGAGGGAAATCGGCCGCGTCGGCTTCATGGACAAGCCCATACCGCGTCCGGGCCCGAACGATGCCATCGTGCAGACCACCAGGGCACTCATCTGCACCTCGGACTCGCACACCGTCAGCGGCGGCATCGGGCCGCGCGAGAACCTGACCCTCGGTCACGAGGCGGTCGGGATCGTGCACGACGTGGGAAGCGAAGTAAAGGTCTTCCAGCCCGGCGAACGCGTCCTGGTTGGCGCGATCACGCCCGACTGGGGCCACCCGGCCGCCCAGGACGGGTACTCGTCGCAGTCAGGCTCCGCGCTGGGCGGCTGGAAGTTCTCCAACTCCAAGGATGGGGTGTTCGCCGAGTACTTCCACGTGAACGAGGCCGACGCGAACATGGCCAAGATTCCCGACAGCGTGCCCGACGACATGGCGGTGTACTGCGCCGACATGCTCTCCACCGGATTCATGGGAGCGGAGAACGGAAACATCCCGATCGGCGGAACGGTTGCCGTGCTCGCTCAGGGCCCGGTCGGGCTGATGGCCACCGCCGGGGCCAGGCTGCGCGGAGCGGGCCTGATCATCGGGGTGGAATCGGTCCCGAGCCGGCAACAGCTGGCCCGCACCTATGGTGTCGACGAGATCGTCGATTTCGCCCGCGAAGACGTCGTCGAGCGGATCCTCGAGCTGACCGGCGGCGAGGGAGTCGACACCGCGATCGAGGCACACGGCGCCGACCAGACCTTCCAGACTGCTGTCAAGATCACCAAGCCGGGCGGGACCATCTCCAACACCGGGTACTACGGCGAGGGAGACTTCGTGCGCATTCCCCGGGCCGAGTGGGGAGTCGGCATGGCCGACAAGACGATCGCCACCGGTCTCTGCCCCGGCGGCCGGCTGCGCATGCAGCGGCTGCTGCGTGTACTGGAAGCACGGCGGGTCGACCCCACCCTCATGACCACCCACACATTCACCTTCGACAACATGGAACGGGCCTTCGAGGTGTCAGACCAGAAGCTCGATGACGTCGTCAAGCCGCTGATCGTGTTCTAGCCGCTGAACTCCAGGCCCGCGAAGTCACCCGATTTGCGCCACTCATCGATATAGCGGAAGTACGCCGTGGCGCCCTTGTGGTACCCGCCGCCCAGCGGGAACTGCCGGCCGTCGAAGTGGCCCTCGTTGTTGTAGTAGCCCGGGGTGCAGTCGGCCAGGAACGACGTCATGACCGGGTTGGGTCTGAGCAGCTCCATCCAGGCGTCCTCGGCCTGCTTGGTGACCTCGACCACGCCGAGGCCATTGTCGGCCATGTGCGAGACGACAGCCGCCACCGTCTTGGCCGAGTCGGTCAGGTTGTGCGGCACGTTGGCCACGACGTTGGCGCCCTGCCACAGCTGAACGTGGAAGGCGTTGGGGAACCCGTGGACGTGGACGCCGTGCATGCTGCGCATCCCGTCCAACCAGCAGTCCGACAGCCTCGCGCCCTCGCGGCCGGTCATGTCGAACCCGTACCGCCTCGTCGCCTCGGTCCCGACCTCGAAGCCAGACGCGTAGATGATGCAGTCCACCGGGTATTCGGTCCCGGCCACGACCAGCCCGGCCGGGGTAATCCGCTCGACCCCCTGACCGTCGGTGTCCACCAGGTGCACCGAGGGCCGGTTGTAGGCGCTGAGGTACTCGTCGTGGAAGCAGGGCCGCTTGCACAGCTGGCGGTACCAGGCCTTGAGCCCCTGCGCGGTCAGCTGATCCCGCACGATCGCGTCCACCCGGGCGCGGATCTCGCTCATCTTCTCGAAGTCGGCGATCTCGAACTCGTCCAGCAGTTCCTGCAGCCCGGCCGGCCCCGAGCGCGGCGCGGTGATCCGGCCGCGGATCCGCTTGGCCAGGTCGGTCCATCCGTCGTTGACCAGGTCCTCGTCGGGGAACTCAACCGCGGCCATGTTGGCCACGAAGTTCTCCAGCCAGCGATCCTGCCAGCCGGGCGTGGCGACCCCGGCGAACCACTCGGGGTCGATCGGCCGGTTGTCACGCACGTCCACCGACGAGGGCGTCCGCTGGAAGACGAACAACTCCCCGCAGGCCCGGGCCAGATGCGGGACGCACTGGATGGAGGTGGCGCCGGTGCCGATGATGGCGACCCGCTGGCCGGCCAGGCGATCCATCGGCGCGCCCTCCGGATCGCCTCCGGTGTAGGCGTAGTCCCAGCGGCTGGTGTGGAAAGCGTGGCCCTCGAAGGTCTCGATGCCTGGGATCCCCGGCAGCTTCGCGACGTGCAGCGGTCCCGTCCCGATGCCCACGAACTGGGCGGTGAACTCATCCCCCCGGTTGGTCCGCACGATCCACCGGCCGCCGGAGGCGTCCCACTCCAGGCCGGTGACCTCGGTGTGGAAGAGGGCGTGGTCGTAGAGGCCGTACTGCCGGGCGATCCGGTCGCAGTGCGCGCGGATCTCCGGGGCGTGCGCGTACCGCTCCGAGGGCATGTGCCCGGTCTCCTCGAGCAGCGGCATGTAGACCATCGCCGAGGTGTCGCACTGCGCTCCGGGGTAGCGGTTCCAGTACCAGGTGCCACCGAAGCCGCCGCCTTTTTCCACGATCCGCACGTCCTCGATGCCGGCCTCCTTGAGCCGGGCCCCGGTCACCAGGCCGGCGAAGCCGCCGCCGACGAACGCGAACCTCACGTGGTCGCGCTGGGGATGGCGCTGCGCCCGCGGGGTGTAGGGGTCATCGAGCAGCTGCCGGAACTGGCCGGTGAACTCCAGGTACTGATCGTTGCCGTCCGGCCGGACCCGCTTGTCCCGCTCCCGTGCGTACCGGCGGCGCAGGGCCAGGCGTTCGGCTTCGATCATGGGAACTCCTCACACGGCCGACCGGGGGTGTGGCCAGTCACTCATGGCCTCGCGTGGGTGGTCAAGTACCCATCCGGTTGGCCGGGCAGCGGCGTGCCCGGTGGGGTTTGCCGGGCTGGCGCGCGAGGATGGCGGCTGTGACTGCCAGAGTGGCCGGACCGGCGCAGTCCGGGCCCGGGGCGCCGCCGGGCGTGCTCGGCCGGGTTGGTGTGTTTCCCCGGCTTCGTTACATGGGGTCGAAGTACCGCCTCGTGCCGCAGCTGGCCGGGGTGTTCACCGAACTGGGCGGCCGCACCGCGGTTGATGCCTTCTGCGGCAGCGGGGTCGTGTCCTACCTGCTCAAGGCGCTCGGGTATCAGGTCACGGCCAACGACTTCCTCACGTTTCCGGCCATCATCGCCCGGGCGACCGTGGTGAACCAGGACCAGGTTCTCTCCGCTGAGGAGATCGACGCAGTCTGCGGGCCGCCGGCCGACGACCGCGATTTCATCCAGCGCACGTTCGATGGGCTGTACTTCACCGGCCCGGACCGCCAGTTCCTCGACTCGGCCTGGTCCCACATTGACCGCATGAGCGGGCACAAGCGGGACATCGCGATCGCTGCGCTGGTTCTGGCGTCGGCCCGCAGGCAGCCGCGCGGCGTTTTCACGTTCACCGATCTGCGCTACGACGACGGGCGGCGCGATCTGCGGCTGTCGCTGCGTGATCACTTCCGCGAGCGCGCCGCCGAGTACAACCGGGTCGTGTTCGACAGCGGCCAGCGTTGCGCGGCGCTGTCCGGTGACGTGTTCGCGCTGGCCCCGGGCCCCTGCGACGTCGTCTACCTCGATCCGCCGTACGCCCCGCCCAGGGACGACAACTGCTACATCAAGCGCTACCACTTCCTGGAGGGGCTGTCGGTCTACTGGCGCGGGCAGGCGATCATGGAAAACACCCGCACCAGGAAGCTGGCCAAGCGCTACACACCTTTCTCCTATAAGGACACGGTGACCGGGGCGCTGCGGCGCATGCTCAGGCAGTTCCAGGACTCGGCCATCGTGCTGTCGTACTCCTCCAACGCCGTTCCCGACGCCGCCACCATCGAGGCGCTGCTGCGCGAGGTGAAAGACGACGTCGAGGTCCGGCTGACCGACCACACCTATTCGTTCGGCACGCACCCGGCCGCGCGGCGCCGCACGGCCGCGGAGTACCTGTTCATCGGGCGGTAGCGGGCCGCGGACTACCTGCGGGTCGGCCGCAAGCTGCCCAGCGGGCGCGCATCCCCGCTCCCGGCGTCGCCGCCGAGCAGGGACCGATGGACCCGTCCGAGAAGTCGCGGTCCATGGCGATCAGGTCGACGGTTCACCGGCTCACCGACACCGGCACCGGCCGCCTAGCCCCGCTTCTGGACCGCCTGGCCGCCAACGTGGACTCCGAGGCCAGCGTGGATGGACCAAAAGGCACGCCCTAGCCGGCCTCTTGGTCCATCCACGGCGGGTCTGAGGCCGGGTCCAGGGCCGGGTCCGGGGCCGGTCGGGGCAGCCCACTGCGTGACCCGGCCCGCTAGCGGACCGAAGCGGGCAGGCGCGGGCTGGGAGCCGGGGCCCGCTCGGGCGAGATCAGCCCGAGGCTGGCCAGATCGACCGGACTCGGCCAGTAGTTCCACTGGGCTGGGCTCTTCCGGATGGCCGCGTTCACCTCGGCGGCGCAGCGCTGGAATGCCGCCGTCGGCTCGCCTTCCACCGGCACCGGCGCTGAGATCTCCAGCACCTGGTGGGAATAGTCGGCCGACCGGTAGACGAAACCCATGAGCACCGGCGCGCCGGAGACCTGGGCCAGGGTCACGACCCCGGGCAGCAGCCTGGCCCGGCGCCCGAGAAACGGAACCTCGACGGCGCGGGCCTGGTCGCTGTCCAGCGGCGGGGCGTCGATACAGATCGTGACCACCTCATTGGCGCGCAGCGCGGCGGCGGCCAGCGCCGCGACCTCGAACCGGCCCGGCCACGGCTCGATGTTCGGCCGCGCGCGCTGGCGGCGCACCGGCCGGTAGACCCGGTCCCAGAACCGCCGCTCGGCGGAGGAGAGGCTGGCCGTGTACTTGTACTGCCAGCGCCCGATGCTGGTGACCGGGAAGCCGCTCGCGTGCAGCACCGAGAAGCCGCTGTCGTAGGAGCCGAAGTGGGCCGAGCACAAGATCGCGCCCTTGCCCCCGGCCAGCGCCGCCTCCAGGTGCTCCCGCCCGCGGATCTCGACCAGCCGCCGCAGCGGCCGCGCCCCGTGCCGCAGCCGCATCATGTCGACCGCGTCGCAGGAGGCGAAGCGGAACCAGTCCCGGGTCACCTGCTGCACCGCCGTCCGGCTGAGCTCGTCCCCCAGCATCTCCCGCAGGTTGCGGGCCAGTTCGGCGCGCTTGGCGGCCTGGTGCCGGCTGAGCCAGTCGCCGCGCCGGCAGGCCAGGCGGTAGCCGAGGCCGGCCGGCAGCCGGGCCAGGACCGGCGCGGCTGCCCCCCAGTAGGCCACGCCTTCCAGGCTGTGCAGCAGCCTGGAAGCCCGGCTGTTACCCATGCGTGGCCGCCTGCCTTCCGGGTTCCCGGGCGCGCAGGTAGGCGCAGATAGCGTTCACGCTGGCGAAATTGTCCGGGAGCAGGTCCGCGTCGCCCACCGTGATCCCGAACCGCTCCTCCAGGAAGACGACCAGCCGCAGCAGGCTCAGCGAGTCGAGGATGCCGCTCTCCATGAGCGACGCGTCGTCCGCCAGCGGCAGCAGCTTCGGGTCCTGGACGAGTTCCCGGCTGATGTAGTCCTTGATTACGGTCTCCACCTGTTCAGCTTCCTTCCGTGTTGGTTGGCTAACTTGCGTTCGGCCGGCTGGCCCCGGCTGGCTCGGGCTCGGGCTGCTCACGGGCCAGGCCAGCCCGGTCGACCTTGCCGGTCGAGGTTCTCGGCAGCGCCTCGCGGAATTCGACGATGTCCGGCACCATGTAGCTCGGCAGCCATTCCCGGCAGTGGCTCAGCACGTTCGCGCGGGTGATCTCCCCCGTCACGGTGACCACCGCCCGCAGGCGGCTGCCGAGGAGCTCGTCCGGCACCGGCAGCACCACCGCCTCCTGGATGGCCGGATGCCGGTACAGCGCGGCTTCCACCTCGCCCAGCTCCACCCGGTAGCCGCGGATCTTCACCATGCTGTCCCGGCGGCCGAGATAGGCGTAGTTCCCGTCCGGCTCCAGGGTCACCAGGTCGCCGGTCCGGTACACGAGTTCCTCGCCCGATTTCCTGAACGGGTAGCGGACCAGCACCTCATTCGTCTTGGCCGGCTGTCCCCAGTACCCGCGCATCAGCGAGGGGCCTCTCACGTACAGTTCGCCCTCCTCGCCGGGCCGGCCGACCTGGCGGCCGTCGCTGGTCACCGCGAACACCTCGGTGTTGGCGCAGGCCGTGCCGATGGGGACCGGGCCGGCGTCGCTGCCGCCCGCGCGCACCTCGAACGCCGTGCAGACGTTGGTCTCGGTCGGCCCGTACCAGTTCAGGTAGCGGCGATGCGGCAGCTCCTCCATCAGCCGGGCCAGGTACTTGGGCGGGAACACCTCTCCGGCGAAGATCACCACTCGCAGGGCCGACAGGTCGAACTGCCGCAGGCTGCCGTAGCAGGCCAGCAGCGTGAGGACCGAGGGCACGGAGTACCAGACCGAGATCCGTTCGGCCTCGAGCCACTTGGCGATCGATACCGGGAAGGTCGCGGCCCCGTCGGGAAGCACGGCCAGGCAGGCGGCCGCCCGGCAGCTGGCGAACACGTCGAAGACAGAAAGGTCGAAGTGGAGCGGCGCGGGACTGCAGACGCGGTCCTGCTCGGTGAGCCCGACCTCGGCCGCCGCCCACTCGACGAACGTGAGCGAGTTGCGGTGGGAGATCATCACTCCCTTCGGGGTGCCGGTCGATCCCGACGTGTACAGGATGTACGCGAGGTCGGTCTCGATCGCCCGCTCCTGCGCCAGCGGCTCGCCCGATTCCGCGGCCGCGCCCGCCGTCGTCGCCAGAACGCGAAGCCCGGGAACACCATCGGCCAGGGCGGCCGCCTGGGGCAGCCGCGTCTCGTCGGCGACGATCACGGTGGCGGCGCTGTCGCGCAGGACGTAGCTCAGCCGGTCCTCGGGCGCCTTCGGGTCCAACGGCACATAACAGGCCCCGGCCTTCAGCGCGCCGTATACCGCGACGACCGCGGCGGCCGACTTGGGGGCGAGCACCGCCACCCGGTCGCCGGGCGCCACGCCCAGGCGCAGCAGCGCCCGGGCCAGCTGGTTGCTCAGCCGGTCCAGCTCCTGGTAGGTGAGCACGCTGCCCCCCGACGCCACCGCCGGCCGCTGCGGCCGCGACGCCGCGGCCTCGGTCAGCAGCTGCTGCAGCAGATACCCCATCACGCTTCCTTCCTGGTGTTGCCCACGCTCATAGCCCGAGCATCTTGGCCAGCAGGACCCGCTGGATTTCCGATGTCCCCGAATAGATGGTGCTGGCGACCGCGTCGCGCAGATCGCGCTCGATCCCCGCTTCCTTCATGTAGCCCAGGGCTCCGTGGGTCTGGATCGCGTCCTGGCTGGAGCGCACCCATGCCTCGCTGGTGAACAGCTTCGCGGCGGCCGCTTCCGCCGGGGCGGACCTGCCCTGCTGCTTGAGCCACGCGGTCCGGTAGATCAGCAGCCGCGCCGCTTCCAGCCGGACGTACATGTCGGCCAGCTTGCCGGCCACGCCCTGGAACTTCCCGATGGGCTGGCCGAACTGCTCGCGCGAGCGCGCGTACGCCACGCACGCCTCCAGCTGCCGCCGCATCGTGCCGGCGGCGCTGGCGAACAGGCAGCTGCGCTCCCACTCCATGGACGAGTTGAAGATGGCCATCCCCGCCCCTTCCGGCCCTAGCCGGCTCGCCGCGGGGACGAGGCAATCGGTCAGCGCTATCTCGCCCATCGGCGAGGTCCGCAGCCCCATCTTCTCGAAGCTGCTGCTGACCGAGAGCCCCGGCGTCGAGGCGTCGACCAGGAAGGCGGACAGGCCGGCCAGCCCGGAGCTGCCCGGAGCCGAGGCGTAGACCAGCAGCACGTCGGCGACCGGGGCGTTGGTGATGTACTGCTTGGTCCCGTTCAGGAGATAGTGGTCACCCCGGCGCTCGGCGCGGGCCCGCATGTGCAGCGCGTCGGAGCCGGTGCCGGGCTCGGTCATCGCGTGCCCGCCGATGATGTCCCCCGACACCATCCCGGGCAGGTACGCCTGCTGCTGCGCCGGGGTGCCGAAGATCACCAGTGGCAGCTCGACGCTCCACATCTGCGCGTTGAGCGAGAAGAGGAGCCCGTTGTCGTGGCACCCGTAGCCCAGGGCCTCCATGACCAGGGCCGTGGTGAGGACGTCGCTGCCGGCGCCGCCCAGCTCGGCCGGGATGGGCAGGCCCTGGACCCCGAACGCGGCACAGGCCCGCCACGCGTCGCGCGGGAACTCGCCCGCATCCTCGCGCTTGGCCAGATCCTGGTTGAGCTCCCGCCGGGCGAAGGCGACCGCGGCCTCGGTCAGCTCGCGCTGCTCGGCGCTCAGTGCGAAGTCCACGTCGTCTCCTGCCCCTCGATCCTGGCTTCCCCGGTGGCCTGCTCGGTCTTCTCGCGAGCCATGGCTGGCGCCGGCGCTGGCCGCCCGATCCGGGACACGGCGGCCGCGGCCGCCCGCCACCGGCCGGCCGGCCGCCGGGCCAGGCGGAGCGCGGCCGCGTGCGCCCGCGCCTCCGCGTGGTCGGTCAGCGGGGCCAGCGGGCCGAAGTCCTGGTAGCGGTGGTCCAGCGCCCGGGAGAGCAGGTGGTCGGCCAGCCACGGGTTCTTGGGCAGCACCGGCCCGTGCAGGTAGGTGGCGTACACCTCCCGGTAGCGGGCGCCCTCGGTGCCGTCCTCCCCGTTGTTGCCCGCACCGGCCAGCACCCGTCCCAGCGGCTGGGCGCCGCTGCCCAGGTAGGTGCGCCCGCTGTGGTTCTCGAACCCGGTGAGCTGGGGGAGCCCGCCAGAGTTCAGGTCGCATTCGACCACCACGTGCCCGATGAAGCGGGTCGGGCCGCCTTCGGTGACCACGTCGAGCACGCCCAGTCCCTCGATCTCCGGCCCGGATGGCGGGGCGTAGCGCCGGCCCAGGAGCTGGTAGCCGGCGCACACGGCCAGGACAACGGCATCGGATTCGATCGCGTCGGCGAGCGGTCCGGCCTTGGCCGCGAGGTCACGGGCGGCCACGGTCATCTCGCGGTCCTGGCCGCCGTGCAGCAGGATCAGGTCGCACTGGGTGAAGTCGGGGAGGGCTCCCACATCGGCCTCGGTCACGCTGCAGCGGATTCCCCGCCAGGCGCAGCGCTGCATGAGGGCGAACAGGTTCCCCCGGTCACCCGCCACGCTGAGCAGCTTCGGGTACAGGTGGCAGATGCGGACCGTTGCCGTGGTCTGTGTCATCGAAGTCGTCATTCCTTCCAGGAAGGCGGGACCCACCCGCGCCGCTGCATGATGCTGCGCAGCTCGCGCATGGGGGTGTAGCCAGCGAAGATGTAGAGCGGCTCGCCCGGTGGCGTCCCGTTCAAGGCGATGTCCAGGGCCGCCTGGCGAGCGGGCAGCACCTGCATGGCCTGGGGGCGGGTGCCGGCGTACTTGAACCGCAGCGCGACCTCGTCCGCCCTCGTCCCGCTGACGACCAGGCTCGCGAGCTGCGGCACCAGTTGCTCGACGTCGACATCCCAGAGCCAGGCGAAGTCTTCCCCGTCGACCACGGTGTTGCTGTGCGCGGCCAGCACGTGCTTGCGGCCGGGCCGCTGCAGCACTTCACGAAGCGTGGCGTTGTAGGACGTGGGGTTCTTGACGAAGGCCAGCACCACCTGCCGGTCGCCCGCCTGGATCTCTTCCAGGCGGCCGAACGCCGGGCGCAGGCCGGCCATGGCGCGCCGCGCGTCGCCGGGCGCCAGCTGGCGGGGCAGGGACAGAGCCATCCCGCCGGCCAGCGCGGCTGCCGCGTTGTACACGTTGTGCACCCCGGGCAGCGGCACCTTTAGCGGGAAGGTTCCCGCCGGAGTCTCGACGGTGATCTCGGAGCCGGCATCCGGCAGGGGCCGGACCGCGGTCACCGCGACGTCCAGCTGCGGCCGCGCGTTACCGCACTCCGGGCACTGGTAATCGCCCAGGTGGGACAGGTGCACGGCCCGGTAGGTCAGCTGATGCTGGCAGCGCACGCAGCGGATGGTGTCCGCGGCATGCTCGGGCACCTGCGGACCGTCGGCCCGGATGCCGAAGTACAGGCGGCGAGCGCGCGCCCCGGGGGCCAGGCTGGCCACCAGCGGATCGTCGCCGTTGAGTATCACGGTGGCCGACGCGGGCAGCGCCTCGATGGCGGCTTCCAGGGCTCTGGCCATCGAGTACAGCTCGCCGAAGCGGTCCAGCTGATCGCGGAAGATGTTCGTGACCAGGAACGTGTCCGGCCGCACCTCCGGCGCCACCAGCCGTACCGTGGCCTCGTCCACCTCAAGCAGGAACAGCTCGGCGTCCATCCGGCCCCACAGGTCCGTCCCCTGCACGGCCGCCGAGGTAACTCCCTGCAGCAGGTTGGAGCCGGAGCGGTTCTGGGTGACCCGCAGGCCGCCGGTCTGGGCCAGGGCGGCGAGCATGCGGCAGGTCGTCGTCTTGCCGTTGCTTCCCGTGACCACTGTCTTGCGGGCATCGCTGGCGGCCGTGGCCTTCTCGAGCACGTGCGGATCGATCCGGCGGGCCACGATGCCGGGGAAGCTCGTCCCGCCGCCGACCCCCAGGACCCGGGACGCGGTCCCGGCCGCCTTGCCCCCGGCCAGCGCGAGCGCCAGGCGTGCCTGCGCCGGCGGCCAGGCGGGTGCCTTGCTCTCGTAGGACCCGGCCGGGGGACCGCTGGCTAGGATGCGCATTGAGCGTCCTCCTCCATCCGTGCGCGGCGCGGCATGGGGGCCGACAGATCATCCCCGGCCTGCTCCGGCGCGTCTGCGGGGACCCGGCGCTGCCCGGCCTCCCGCACGGCGTCCACGATGGCTTGCACGTGCCCTTCGTCCAGGGCGTAGTGCAGCGCACACGACCGCAGCGCGAAGCGGCCGCGGATGTCCGTGCCGGCCAGGAACGCCCGGCCTTCGACCTGGAGGTCCGTCATGATCGCCTGGTTGAGCTGGTCCAGGGCCTGGTCGTCGCCGCGCAGGCTGGCCGGCACGTAGCGGAAGCACACCGCGGTCAGCGGCCCGGCCGCCAGCAGTTCGGTGTCCGGGCCGGCGCCGATGACCTGCTCCAGGTGGCGCGCCAGGTCGATGTGCCGCCGGACGTGAGCCTCAAGCCCGGACTTCCCGGCCTGCTGGATGTTCCAGAGGGTCTTGAGCGCCCGCCCGGAATCCCTGGTCTGCTCGGCGCTGCGGTGGGAGTACCAGACCTCGCCCGCGAACCCCTGCCCCGGCGGGAGCCGCAGGTAGGAGGGGATGAGCTTGTAGGTGTCTTGCAGCAGCGGGCCCTCCCGCACCATGGCGCAGCTGCAGCCGATCGCCACCGCCAGCCACTTGTGCGGGTCGAGGGCGACCGAGTCGGCGAGCTCAAGCCCGGCGTAGCAGGACGCGAGGCGCGGGTCGAGCACCCCGAAGCCGCCGTAGGCGCCGTCCACGTGCAGCCAGAGCCCTTCCTCACGGCAGAACCGGGCGAGTTCATCGAGCGGGTCGATGGCGCCGGTCTTCACGCTCCCGGCGTTGGCCGCGACCAGGAAGGGGCGATGGCCGACCTTGCGGTCAGCCGCGACCGCCGCCCGCAGGTCGGCCAGGTCCATGCGGAAGTCTTCGCCGACCGCTACCTTGCGCGGAGCGCCGAGCCCGAGCGTGAAGGCCGCCTTCTCCAGGCAGGAATGGCCCTCGGCCGACATGTACATGGTGAGCCGCGGATGCCCGTGCAGGCCCTCCTCGCGGATATCCCAGCCGTTGGCCCGGGCGCCCCAGTACCGGGCGACTTCCAGGCAGTGCCGGTTTGCGTCCGATCCGCCGCCCAGCAGGACCCCGTCGCTGGTGTCCCGGGGGAAGCCGATGAGCTCCATCAGCCAGCGGACGACCGCCTGCTCCACGTAAATGGCCGCGTAATTTCCGCCCGCGCCACTCGTGTTGGTAACCGCCGAGGCGAATGCCGCGAGCATGCTCAGCTTGGATGCGGCCGGGTCGACGAACGCAGCGAAACACGGATGATTCTGGCCGCGGCCATACGGCAGCACCAGCCGGATAAAGCTTTCGATCACATCCTCGGCGGCCACTCCATTGGCTGGAATATCCATTTTCTCCAGCTCTCGGCGGGCTTCTGCAGGCAAAGGACGGTAAACAGGCTCTTGCGGAAGCCTGTCCAGGTAGGCAGCGAGCGTGTCTACCAGGCGGTGGCCCAGGTCACGGAAGGTCTCCTCGTCCATGGAGAACGGCGAGGGAACGGCGGCGTAGCCGCCAGGCTGGCCGGTGGCGCCAGGGATAGGCGGTCCCATGAATGGGGGCTCCTCTCAGTTTGGGGACACAGCGCTGAAGGACACTGTCTCAACGCTAGCGGCCATTCCCGGGCTAGCGGCTAGTAAACGGCGCGTGTTATTCGCGACATAAAAAAGCGCGTAATGAATGGCTAACGAACGGCCTAACCGCGCAGGTCCAGGGGCGTGGGGATATGGTTATGCAATGGCCGGGGTGGGTTTGTCTGCAGGATCTAAGCGGCCCCGCAGGAAGAGCAGCACCGGCCGATGCGCCACCCGGTCGGCTGGGCCCGTCACGGTGGGGCCTGCCGCGGGGCCCCGGAGGGATGTCTGCCGGTGGCCGAGTATGGGTATGACAAGCGCCTGTCGAGGAGAGTGAGCCGTTCCCCTGCTTGTGTCGCCTGCAGCTCTTGCTCCTGCATTCGTCTCAGCAATGAGGAAGGTTCCTGTGAAAGTGCAGATCGACGGCGGTCTCTGCCAAGGTCATGGACGCTGCTACGACCTCGCCCCTGGTCTGTTCAGCGACGACGACGAGGGTTACGGAGAGGTCCTGGCCGGCGGCGTCGTCCCGGCCGGCCAGGAGGACGAAGCCCGCCGCGCGGCGCTCAACTGCCCGGAGCACGCGATCGGGGTGGTTGAGGGGACCCAGCCTGATGGCCGGTAACCGGCCTGCCCGCGACCACGGGGAGAATCGCGAGGAGCAGTCCGTTGGTATCCGCAGCGAGGTCGTCACGGGCCCGGTCTCGGACTGGGCGACCGACTTCTCGCACATGGAGCCGGAGTGGACCGCCGACCCGTACCCGATTCAGGACGACCTGCGGCAGCGCTGCCCGATCGCGCACACGAACCGGTTCGGCGGCGGCTGGCTGCCAACGCGCTACGAGGACGTCGCGGCCATTGCCTATGACACCGAGAATTTCTCTTCCCGGTCAATCATCATGGGCAACTTCCGGCCGCCCGGGCAGCTCGCGCCGATTGGCGGTTCGCCGCCCATCACTTCCGACCCGCCATTCCACCGCCACGCGCGCAAGCTGCTGCTCCCCGCGTTCACCAAGACCGCGGTGAGCAAGCTGGAGCCGGCCACGAAGGCGTTCTGCCACTCGCTCATCGACGCCTTCGAGGGGCAGGACGTCGTGGACGCCGCGGCCGGCTACGCGCAGCACATCCCGATCCGCGTCATCGCCGACCTGCTCGGCTTCCCGCCGGAGGACGGGCCGCAGTTCCGCGCGTTCGCGGAGAACACGCTCGAAGGCATCAACCTGCCGCGGGAGGAGCGCGCCACCCGGATGTCGGCGCTGTTCTACTACCTGCTCGGGCAGGTCAACGACCATCTCGACAACCCGCGCGACGACCTGACCACGTTCCTGGTCAACGCCGAGCTGGACGGCCGCAGGCTGGACGTATCGCACATCGTCGGCACGATGACCCTGCTGCTCATCGCCGGCATCGACACCACGTCGAGCGCGATCGGTGCCTCCTTGTGGCACCTGGCCGCCAGCCCGGATGACCGCAGGCGCCTCGTCGCCGAGCCCGGGCTGCTGCCGGCCGCGATGGAGGAGTTCCTGCGCGCCTACGCGCCGGTCACCATGGCCCGGCTGGTCAAGGAGGACATGCCCTTCCGCGACGTGGAGATGAAAGCCGACGACTGGATCCTGCTGTCGTTCCCGGCCGCCAACCGCGACCCGGCCCAGTTCGACCAGGCCGACCAGGTCATCATCGACCGCGAGGTCAACCGGCACGCCGCGTTCGGCCTCGGCATTCACCGCTGCCTGGGCTCCCACCTGGGCCGCATGGAACTGCGGGTCGCCCTCGAAGCCTGGCTGGAGCGGTTCGGTGAGTTCAGCCTGGCCGACCCGTCCGCGGTGACCTGGTCCTCCGGCCAGGTCCGTGGCCCGCGCACGCTTCCGCTCCGCATCCGCCGCGGGTAGCCGCTGACCATGGCGTCACCGGGCCCCGGCCACCGGCCGGCCTGCTGGAATAGCGAGCAGGTCATCGATCATCTCCCGCGGAACGGTGGCGTCGTCGAACCAGCGGCCCCCGAACGGCCGCCGCACCGGAACGATCTGGTCGCTTGAATAGGCCAGGATCTTGCGGTTGTAGGAACGCATCTCGTCGCGCAGGGCGGCCGGCAGGGTGCCGTCGAGGGTCAGGGCTCGTTCTATTTCCCCGAGCAGCTGCCGTGTCTCGTCGATGGTGCCGAGGATGGCCCGGCAGAACTCCGGTGGCAGCACCCCGTGCTCGCCCTTGATCTCCACCAGGCGGGCGATCGCCTCGTAAGAGACGTCCTGCAGTTCGCGCCTGCTCAGCCAGCGCGTCTCATAGTTCAGCCGCCGGTACCACAGCGGCTCCACCAGGGCCTGGCGGTGCTCTTCCAGGGTGCGGTGGAAGATGCGGTAACCATGCTGGTCCGGCTGCTCGAAGAACCGGCACCCGGGGTCGAGGAACGGAACCATCGGGCAGATGAGCGGAAGCGCGGCCCATCCGCCGAACTTACGTATCAGCCGCTCGGAGTACGCGATGGTGTCCATAACCGACTGCCGGTCCTGGTACGGCATGCCGATGAAGAACCAGATCATGACCCCCTTGACCCCGGCGTCCAGGGCACGGGGAATCCACTCCTCCATTTGCTCCATGGTGTAGGTCCCGCGGCCGGCCGCCGCGCTGATCTTCGGGTCGTGCGACTCCGGGGAGAGCATGATGTAGGCGGAGGTCGACTCGCCCATTTTTTTGAGCGTATCGAGCGGCGTCAGCCGGAACTGCTCGAAGGACACACTGCTGTAGCCGACCTCCTTAACGGCGTCGAGATACTGGTGCAGGCGGCTTTTGTTCTCCGAATAGCACTGCAGCGCGTATATCGAGGTGCGTTTGGCCGCCTCGCGCATCGTGCGGAGCTCTTCGACGATGAGGTCGTTGTCTTTCTGGATGAGGGTCTTCTGAACGCCCATGATGTTGCGGTAGGCGAACTTTGACCCGCCGCACCACCCGCAGTCGTGCACGCACCCGGTATTGGGCAGGGTCATGATGAGCTTGGAGGTGGCCGGCCCTGGGCTGGGCATGTCCCGGAAGTACGACCAGTCGCCCTGCGCGTTGTTGTAATTGGCGGCCGGCTTGTGCCTGAAGCCGGTGGCCCGGATCTCGCCGCCCGGCTTATGCAGCAGGTTCGGGATGGAGCGGAAGTCCCTGCTGCCCCGGTGGACCCGGCTGACCAGCTCGGTGACCGGCTCGAGGGTGTCGTAACCCTGGACGACCACGTCCACGCTGGGGTACTCGATGAGCTGGTCGGCGTAGTACGTGGCCGAGATGCCGCCAAAGATGGTGAGCGCCTCCGGGTGTACCTCCTTCAGCACGGCGGCCAGCTCGATCGCGCCGTGGCATTGCGTCATCCAGTGCAGGTCAAATCCGAAGATCGGCGCTTCCAGGCGGCCGAGCAGCCGCCGGACGTCCAGGCCGGGGTGCATAAGCATCAGCGAGGCGACGTTCACGATCTTTGTGTCAAAACCGTGGTCGGCCAGCCGCGCCTTAATCGAGAACCAGCCGATTGGGTACATTTCATAGATCGAGGTGACATTGACGCTGTCGCTGTCGCTCAGATAGGCAAACAGCATGTCGTCGCGCTCGCGGAAGTCATAGACGCTGGGCGCGTGCAGCAGGAAGAGATCGGCCTCGAGCCGCGAGGTAATCGGCTGATCCATCGTGCGGGAATCCCTCATCTCGTAAATCGAGCAGCCCTGCGACTGGTTTGACGTCCCGCGCTGAAAAGCCAGCCCCGCCAGCTCCGTCCCCCGTCGCCAAGCTTCCGCTGGCAAGTGCCAGTAAACCGGTTCTCGAGGAAGCTTGTCCACCAACGGCGTCAGCGTGTCACAAAGTAAATGGCGCCAGCAGCCATTCCCGCGGTCGGCAGCCGGTAAACAGGTCAAGCCCATTTAATGGCTCAAGTAAATGCCTGTAGTGATCGGCTACTTTCGTGCCGTATTGCCAGGTGCACGAGCGGGCCGGGCAAGCCCCGCTCTGGAGCTCCGCTGGCACCTAGGCGACGGCAGGCCAGCCGAGTACCATTCTGTGCACTTGCCCGCAGACTGGACACCGCCCGCCGAGCCTCCGGGGGTTCATCCGCAATGATCAATACGCGAGCAGCGCTGCTCTACGGACCCGGCCAGGACTACAAGATCGAGACCATCGAACTCGACGAGCCGCAGGCCGGCGAGGTGCTGGTGGAGATGCGAGCCTGCGGGCTGTGTCATTCCGACGAGCACGTGCGGACCGGTGACTTGCCGCTCCCGCACTACCCGGTCATCTGCGGCCACGAAGGCGCTGGCGAGGTAGCGCAGGTCGGGGCCGGAGTGACGTCGGTGGCACCCGGTGACCATGTTGCGATGGCGTTCATCCCCTCGTGCGGCTCGTGCAAGTCGTGCCGCAGCGGCGCGGCCTTCCTGTGCGACCTGGGCATGAAGCTCTTCGACACCGGAGTGATCAGCGACGGCCGTATCGCACACCGGATCGGAGATCAGCCGGTAGCGCGGTTTTCCCAGCTCGGCGCGTTCGCGGAACGGCAACTGCTGGCCGAGTCCTCGGTCGTCAAGGTGGACCCGGATATTCCGTGGCCGGCCGTCGCCCTGGTTTCCTGCGGGGTGGCCACCGGGTTCGGCTCGGCGGTCAACCGGGCCGGAGTCCGTCCCGGTGACACCGTGGCCGTTCTGGGTGTCGGCGGGGTCGGCATCAACGCCGTGCAAGGTGCGCGGGTGGCCGGGGCGCGGCGGATCATCGCCGTCGACCCAGCGGAGTTCAAGCGCGAGCAGGCCCTGCGCTTCGGCGCCACCCACGTCTACGCGTCGCTGGACGACGCCATCGCCGGTGTCGGCCAGCTCACCTGGGGCGAGATGTGCGACTCGGTCATCTGCACGTTCGCCGTCATGCGCGGTGAGCTGCTCGAGCCCGCGCTCACGCTGACGGCCAAGGGCGGCACCTGCGTCGTTACCTCGGTGGCACCGATTGCCCAGGCCCAGGCCGATGTCAACCTGTTCTTGCTGGCCATGATGAACAAGCAGATCAAGGGCTGCCTGTACGGATCGGAAAGCCCGCGGGTCCAGATCCCCAAGCTGCTGAACCTCTACCGCGATGGCATCCTGAAGATCGACGAGCTGATCACCGAGACGTACCAGCTCGATCAGGTCAATGAGGGCTACGCGGACATCGAGGCCGGCCGGGTCCTGCGCGGGGTCATTACTTTCTGACACGAGTTGCCCGGGTCCCGGGGCGAGCGCCTTCGGCAACCGGGCCCGAGCGGCGATTACGCGGTCCGGCCGCCGTCGATGTGCAGGATCTCCCCGGTGACGTACGGCGCTGACTCCAGGTACAGAATGCCGTCCACGATGTCATCGACCTGTCCCACGTGACCGAGCGGGGGCAGTTTCGCCCCGAGCACCTGTTCCGGTCACGGCTTTCTCCGCTCTCAGGTGCTCATGGTCGCGGGATCGCTCGGGTGCGGCGTGAGCGGCGTGAGTTCCGTCGTCAGCCACGGGCTGAGCGGCAGCGCGTTCACGATGGCTTCCATCTCCGCGCTGTCCGTGGCCCGGTACAGGCCGAGAGCGCGTCCCTGACCCGGAAGGGCCCACAGCCGCTCCAGGTGTCCCTGGTCAGCCAGTTCGCGCGCGCGTGCAGCCTCGGCTGCGTCGGCTTCTGCCACGGCCTGGCCGGGCGTGCCATCCGGGATCGTGACCACGAAGGTGGCCAGAAATTCGGCCCCTGACTGGCCTGGCCGGGTGCTCGGGCCCGGGTCGTTGGGGTGCGGCGCGAGCGGCGTCACCTGATCGGTTCGCCAGATCTTCAGCGGCATCGAAGCCAGGGTCTGCTGGAGCTGGCCGGCGTCGCCGGCGGCAAACAGGCCGAGACTGCGCCATTCGCCCGGCTGCAGCGGCGGGCGCCACAACCGCAGCAGCTGACCCTGCGTGGCCAGGTCACGCGAATGTGCGGCCTCGCGGGCGCGGACGTCGTCGACCGCCTGCTCCGGCGTCCCGTCCGGAACATGGGTTGTCATCGTGACGAGGTACTCCATGGCGTTCCTCCGTCGCTGAGCGGGCCGCGGCCGGATTGCGCCCGGCCCGGCTTATTCGAGCACCCCGGATCACAGGCGGGAGGTGAGCTCGGTGACGATTTCCGCCGCTGACTGTGGCTTTCTGGCCAGGGCAACGCTCTGCCCGGCCCACATCGAGAGCGCTTCGATCTCACCGGTCGTCCCGGCCATCGGTGGCGCTGGCTCGTAACGGACGATTTCCTCGCCGGAGGCGAAGTGCGCGATCACGTCGCCTGCACCCGGGCGCTGGCTGTCCGGAGGGCGGCCCGCGGCCTCCCACGCCCTGGCCGTTGAGTTGCGGAGGGCCCGGTGGGGGGAGTCGGGCCACCCGACGTCGTACAGATTGGGATACCACTGCGGATCGGTTTCGGCCGCGGCTATCAGCCGGCGCCGGTAGTCCTCGTGGATCGGCATTTCCTCGGCCAGCAGGAACCGCGTGCCCAGCCACGCGGCCTGCGCGCCGAGGGCGAGTACCGCGGCGACGCCGCGGGCGTCGCCGATCCCGCCAGCCGCGATCACCGGTACCGGCGCCACCGCGTCCACCACAGCGGGCACCAGCGGCAGTGTGGCGACCTTGCCCCAGACGTGCCCGCCGGCCTCCCAGCCCTGCGCGACGATCACGTCCGCGCCGGACGCGACTGCCTGTCGTGCCTCCTTTGCGCTGCCGACCGTGTGCAGAACGATTCCCCCGGCGTCGTGCACAGCCTTGATGTAGCTGCTGGAATCCCCCCACATGAACGAGACGATCTTCAGGCCAGCCTCGAGGGCCTGGTCAAGGTCACGGTGATGATCTGAGGTGAGAACGAAGTTGCCGCCAAACGGCCGCGACGTCAGCGCCGCCGTCTCCCGGACGACGGCTCCGGCGTCAGCCGACCAGGTCAGCGTGACCATGCCGAGCGCCCCGGCATTCGACACCGCCGCCGCCAGCCCGGTGATATCCGACATTGGAGCCTGGACGATCGGCTGCTCAATCCCCAGCAACTCAGACAAAGGAGTGCTCATAAGCCACGTGTACCCGGGGAGCCGGCTGGCGACACGAACCAGGACCAACCGCCGTGTTATTCGCCGCCCGGGGCGGCAGCAACCGCTGTCCTATGACTCGTAAGAAGTCGGCGTTGCGCTAGGGGAACGCCGGTCCCAGCCGTGAAACTTAGAGTAATCGCCGGCGTCCCAGGCCTCGCGCAGCCCCGGGACGCTCAGGTCCCAGTCCGGGCGGATTTCGGCCGTCGCGGCGCGCAAGTCGCGCCACAACTCGTAGAACGACGGGCGGCCCCAGAACCAGTAGCCGTTGTAGATGCTGTGGAGGACCAGTCCCGGCTTGAGCACCAGCGTGTGCGGGATCATCGGGTTGTGCTCGGGGTCGGTGTACTCCTGGATGCCGAGGTCCTTCTGGACGGTCCGGCCGGGGTCGGACAGGAAGGGCCACTGCGCTCCGACCGAGTTGCGGAACTCCTGCAGCGTGTGATGGTCGTCGGTGGCGATCGTGGCGACCTGTGTGTAAGCCACCGCGATCTCCGGATAGTGCGCGGCCAGCTCCAGATGCTGCCGGTGCTCCTTGGGGCAGTAGTTGCCGCGCGCGAGCGTCAGGATCATCGGGTCCCGGCCCTGGATCTCGCTCAGGCTGCGGACCGTGCCGGTCTGGTCGGGCAGCGTGTAATCGGGGAAGGTGCCCCCGGGGACGATGTCGGAACGCACGGGATGACCGCCTCTCCGGACCTGGCTCTACTCGGGAGCTTCTGTGAGCCTGCCGCTAGGCGTGCCCGTCAGCGCTCAGTCTCACACATACGCCCCGCCAGGACGCAAATAGCAGCCAGGGCGATCCGTGAGGGGCTGAGCCCTGGGCGCCCGGCGCATCAGCCGGTGGCTGACGCCCGGCCTGCGCACCGGCCGTCCGGCCACACCCAACGTGGTGGTGGGCCCCTTGCTGTCTTTAGAGGAACAGCGTGGGGCCCACCACATCACTGGCCGCGCCCTCGTGAGCCAGATTTGAGGGCTGATTGCGGTCGGGGCCGTTACGCCGGGTGCGGAAGGAGAGTGCACGCCTACTCCTAGTAGCATCGCCTGCAGGCCCCGTCGTTGGCGGGGTGTGAGGCCCCACCGTGGAGGTGCCAGATGGCCGAGCTCCCACCACCGCCAGAGGGAATCGTGCTGGCCCACTTCATCGTGTCGGACGATGTCGAGCGCTCCCGGCGGTTCTACAGCGAGGTACTGGGCGGCAAGGTGGTCTTCTCCGGGGACGTGACCTATGTCGCGCTGGCTAACAGCTGGATCATCATCAATGTCGGCGGAGGCCCGACCGATGACAAGCCGTCGGTCATCCTGGAGACGCCACCCGATCCCGACCGGGTCAGCAGCTTCCTCAACATCCGGGTCAAAGACATCCACGCCGTGTACGCCGAGTGGAGCGCCCGGGGCGCCCAGTTCCTGACGCCACCGAAACAGCACCAGTACGAGATCCGTTGCTACATCCGCGATCCCGACGGTCATCTGATCGAAGTGGGGCAGACCACGGACCCCAAGGGGGACTGGACGCCCGCTCACTGGCCACCGAGTACGCGCGCCGGAGATTCCGGGTGAATGCCGAGGTCACCGGCAAGGCCCCGCGAATCGACGGTGGCCAGCCCTCCGGGCACTGAGCCTCGATCCAGTCCGTGACGCTGAGGAGGTTCGGTCATGACCACCGCGATCATCGGCACCGGAGGGCTCGGATCGGTCATCGCCCGCCAGTTCGCCTCGGGCGGTGAGACCCTGCGGCTCTCGAGCGCCGATACCAAGTCGGCACGAACGCTGGCTGCGGAAATCGGCCCCGCTGCGGTCGTCGCCGTCGACAACCGCGACGCGTTGCAGGGCGCCGATGCCGTCGTCCTCGCGTTGCGGTTTACCGTGCTGAAGAGCGTCATAGACGAACTCGCCGACGCGCTGGCCGGCCAGGTCGTGGTCGTTCCGAGCAACCCGCTCAGCACCGACGCGCACGGTAACGTCTCCCGTCTGCTGCCGGAAGGGCAATCCTCTGGCGAGGTTGTAGCCGGGTGGCTGCCGCCGGGAGCGCGCCTGGCCATGGCGTTTGGAAGCATGTCGGGCGATCTCTTCCAGTCCGCCAGCAACCGGTCACCGGAGCCGGCCGTGCTCTTCTACGCAACCGACGACGACCGGGCTGGCGAGGAAGTCGAGCGGCTGATCCGAACGGCTGGCTTCGAGCCGGTCAAGATCGGCGGGATCGAGCAATCGGGCCGGCTTGAGGTGGGCGGCGACCTTCACGACCTCGTAGTCAGCCCGGCCGAGGCGCAATCATTGATCGGTGCGGCTTGACCCGCGGTCATGATGGGCGTGAGGCGCTTGCTCACCGGCCACAACGACGCGTGATCGGCCAGAAGGGCGCGGCGCTCGGCCTATACCTCCCCACGATCACGCAGAAATTCGCGGAAGTCGCAAATCGCCTGCTCCTGGTCTGACCCAAGATCCTCGGCAACGATCATCTCGGTGCCGGTCCAGTAAGCCCCGGCGTACTGAGTTCTGCCTCCGGCCGGCGGCACCAAGAGAGGGTTATGCACGATCTTTATATGATCTTGAACGTCGCCCCACGGGACGCCGTCGCGCAGGACGCCGATCGCAGGCGCCTCGCTGTCGTCGTACTCCACGTCGTCGAGCACTAGCCTTCTCCCGTCGCATCGGCCGTCCGCGTGTGCACTCGGGCTGTCAAAGACTCCTCTCTGGCCTTCCCCGTCATGATGATATCTTTAGCAGAGCTAAGGACATTATTACGCGAAGGAGGCATGTGCGCGTCACGTTCCCAGCCAGCCGTGTGAAGACCCGGTCAGCGATGATGACCGCATCCCTGCGTCAGCGGAACTACCGGCTGTTTTTCACCGGCCAGCTCATATCGATGGCTGGGACCTGGATGCAGACCGTGGCGCAATCGTTCCTGGTCCTTGACCTGACCCACAGCGGAACCCAGCTCGGGCTGACCACGGCGGCCAGGTTCCTGCCGATGTTCCTGTTCGGTCCGGCCGGCGGCCTGTTCGCCGACCGGATGGACAAGCAGCGGGTGCTGTACGTCACCCAGACCCTGTCCGGGCTGCTCGCCGCGGCCTTCGCGGTCCTGGTCGGCACCCACTCCATCCGGCTGTGGATCATCTACCTGCTGGCCATCGCGCTCGGCTTCGTCAACGTATTTGACAACCCGGCGCGGCAGAGCTTCATCTCCGAAATGGTGCCGCCAGGAGACCTGCCGAACGCGGTGACGCTCAACTCGGTCTCGATGAACATGGCCCGCGTCTTCGGAGCCGCCCTGGGCGGGCTGCTCGCCGCGTGGATCGGGCTCGCGTTGTGCTTCGCATGCAACGCGGTGTCCTTCGGGGCCGTGCTGATCTCGCTCGCGGCGATGCGCCGCTCCGAGCTGTACCCAGCCCGGCGGGTGGAGCGCCAGCCGCGGCAGATCAGGCAGGGACTCAGCTACGTGCGCAAGACACCCGAGCTGCTCATCCCGCTCATCCTGATCGCGGTGATCGGCACGCTGGCGTGGGAGTTCCAGGTGACGCTGCCGCTGATGGCGAGCAAGGTCTTCCATGGCGGCGCCGCCGCCTACGGGGTGATGGCCTCGGTCATGGG
>Ga0335075_10001915_pt1 | contig 33849 bp, 33 predicted proteins | sample Lox_Sample_24_FD_206723 | JGI IMG/M metagenome (GOLD analysis project Ga0335075, IMG submission 206723) | Soil microbial communities from Loxahatchee National Wildlife Refuge, Florida, United States - Lox_Sample_2.4 | ecosystem: Environmental > Terrestrial > Soil > Wetlands | place: USA...
CAAGCTTCCGCATTCGATGTCTACTATCCACGTTTGTGTGTGGTGCAGTCGTTGGAGGAGGCCGCTGCTCGAATGGTACGGCATGTTCTGAAAATAGCTGCATTGAATTTAATGGGAGTAGGACACCTCCACCCTTCACCTCCACATACATGACTTCGATTATTCACACGACAGCACCTAAGGCGATAGAGTCTCCCTCGAGTGGTCAACAGACAGAAACCGGCATTACCCTCATGTTGACAACGATCACAGCCACAGTGACAATACCCACAAGCGGAGCTGAGAGCGTCTTTACAAGTCATGTTTGAATCATTACTGAGCTGACGTGATTTATCACAGCAAATCCAATAGCTACAGTATATAAGCAAGGGAAGGAGGCGCAAAAGGCAGAGAGGGGCATCACTGCCAAGGATCGGATGGCCTGTGTTGCAAATTTCTTATTCGCCCTTCGGCATGTTGGTGTTCATTGCCCTCAGCATGATGTTCCTTTAGAAAACGAGACGAAGGAGCAGACGAGACTTTGCAGGAATTGAGTATGAATGCTTGAACAGACTAGAATGTTACCAAAAGCTTCAAGCCGTCCAAAGTCGATTTCCCGCCCGTTTCACCATTTCAGTGCCGTCACGAACTTAACTGCTGCCAGACTTCTCTAGTAACACAGTCACCAAAAATAAAATGTGAAATGCAAATTTGTGAACGGCATTTGGCTGGCTTGACAAGCCAATGCTTCGAGAACGTTTCAGAAGTAAGCCGCTTTAATGAGCTGTTACTCAACCCCAGGACTACTGCCACTGGAAACAGGTACTTACAGCGATGTGCTCTTGGGATCTCAAAACTTCACCATGGAAAGATCCTCTGATCTCCAGCCAAAACTGAAAGTTCCCAGCCGTCATGCATGAATGTGCTGCGGCAGTCGGTAGATAAGAAAGCCTGAAAAATGGTCGATGTAGCAACCTTCAGAAGCAGCGGAACTTTCCGCGGCGAAAGAAGCACCTCACGCATTTGCTCGCTGCTCGTCACAGTTGAAAGAAAGAGCATCTGGAATTCACATGCCAGGAACGCGGATCAACAAGGTCGGAGCATTGTTTGCTCCGACATTCTTATCATTTCCCAAACTTAATTATAGAAGTAAGTAGGTAATGATTCCGGCTTGTGACTTGAGTAAACTATGATAATCCAGCTTTTTCACGTGCCGGTTAAGGAGTACTGTAAGATGTGGCCGAAGCGAAGTCCCCTACTTTTTAAGAAGCGGGTTTCACACCATATTTTCCGGCCAGTTTCACATTCTGAGAAAGTCCCGAGGGAGAATCCTTATTGGACGACGTCGCTATGTGGCGTAAGAGGTTCGCATATCGAACGCCGCGGCTGTGCAGACCTCGGCTACAGCAGACCCTTCTCTTCGAAGTTCGCATCGTGTAACTAACTTCTGGCTGTGCCTCTGACGCAAGATGCCAGTAGTGAAACTGGATCCCTTCATAACCGAAGCTGCAGTAGGTTAGGTTGGTTCATATGCATGATCAACGCAGGGTCCTCCGGCAGGCACCACCGCTACAGCAGGGCTACCTATTACAGGCGGGTTTCCGACTCCACGGACGGATTCATAGATTGGAGACGCGCCTGGCAACCAGGCCAGTCACCTTGTTGCCCGCGAAGTCTTGTAACGGACCTCCTTCCTAAGTGTTCCATCGCTCTGGTATTCCAGATAAAATGCGTGAAGGCTGTGGGGGGCTTGCGCCAGAGATTCTCGACTATGAGCGGCCTTCTTTCCTCACCGGGCTGAAGCCTGGTAGGAGATGTTCTGCATGCCAAGGAACAGACCATCAAAACTGACTGGAGGGGACGCAAGCGCGCCTCTGGGCTTGCCACCAACAGATCGAACAAGGCATGAATGATGGGGAAGGTGGGTTATAAGAGTTTTTGAGCGGATGATATTCTCAGGGGCAGGGTATCAAAACGTCAGCACTCAATTTGACTGTTGGAACACTCATGCCGTTTCTAACCTTCTCTTAATCTCCATCATCACGCTTCCAGATTGTCTTCAACATAAAAGATCCTTCTACAGGCTATGCCTTGTGATCGAGAGATTATTTTGCATCTCACATTGTTCGAAGATGTCAGTTCTCTTTTACCGTCGGCCAGACTACATCTCCAAACCTACCAGCCCTATCAACGCCTCTGATTGTGCCAAATATGTCGCGCGAGCCAAGGGCTCCGAAAGGGCGATTCCTCCTGGATTGTCATTTGATGAAATCTTAAACAACAATCCGTTGCCAGTGAGTACGTTCATGCCTCCAGCTTGAATGTCCTGACTCTTCATAGCCATGCTCTCTGAATGACTTCATGGATTATTTGGTGTACATTGAGCACAGTGCCGAAAACCTCCAATTCTACCTCTGGTATCGAGATTACGTTCGTCGATGGAATGCACTACCAGCAAGTCAGCGTGCTCTCTCGCCCAAAATGCGACAGGACCCGGCCGACTATCCGATTTTGAACAGAGAGAGGAGTACAAGCAGGGAGGGAAAGATGCCGTCGGCGAGACCGAATATGCGCTCTGAAGGATGGAATGCCAATGGAGTAAGTTTTCTCTTCGACGAGCAGGATGAGGATCTTGACGCAGCATCATTTATCGCCACCTCTTTCGACAAATCAACCACCCCGACCGACGGAGATATCTCAGCTCAAGTGGGATTGAAATGGCAACCTTGTATGTCAGCTGTAGTATACCCTTTGCCACCATGGAGATAGTCACTGACGCTCAATTCAGTCACAATTCAACCCAACCGCGAGGAATGTAATCAAATCGTCAGCCACTACCTAGCCCTTCACTCACCGCGGGAACTTAACCTCTCTCACCGTGACCGCGTTCTTATCCTCCATGCCCTACAACACACCACACACCCTTCGGCATTCGCACCAGCCCTAAAAGTCGCCGAAGCTACATTACGTGGCCAGTCACATCCAAACTTCATCCGGTGGTCGATTTGCAATGGCAATAAGCCCCGCATCCTAGCCGTCCATGCCCTAGGCATCAGCAATATCGCCGCCGGCTTCATCATAGCTTGTCTCTTAACGGCTAGCCGCGCCAGTCGATGGTATCGTATATTTGCCGCCGTTCCATGGTTCATCGGTCTCGCCACCATCGTTGCGTCATACAAAGGATTGTGCATCATCCTTCACTACGATCACAAAAGGAATCTGAGGCCTTGGGAGCTAGATAGAATGGACTCTCAGCCTTCGACATCACATAACCGGAGAGGTTCGGATGTGAGCCGGACAGGTGGACCGGTTACCAAGGTCTTATCGAATGCGACCAGTTATGAAGATTTCAAGGATAGAGATCCAGATTATGAGGGGAGTCGGAGGTGCACCCCTACCTCAATGGAGACATTCGGGCCAAAGAACTCTTTTGACCAAGAGCGATGGGTCAGCGATTATGGAAAAAAGCCTTTGTTGACGAAGGTGTTTCATGAAAAGTGTGTCTGGACTCAGGATGAAACCTTACGATTGTTGCAAGACAAGATAGTCCTAGGAGCGTATCTGTGGGGTTTGATCATGACGGTACCGTTGACGGCTGCCTTTGTTGCAATACCAATGGGGAATTCCTTCTGAAGGGGCCTGGGAAATGGCGTTTTTACATCTAACTCTTGCTTTTAGCGGCAGTTGTTGTACTATATTGTATTCAACCAATGATCATAAATTGAACTCTGTGCTATGTTCTAGTCCTTGTATGTCTTTCATGATTTGTTCTCCTCCTTAAGCTTTTCTCGACGCCCCAGCCATCCTTCAATAGCTCTCCTGTCTGCTCTAAACTCAAGCCCCTCGTCTCTGGATAGATATACCAGACAAGGAACCAGCCGACTAAGCAAATCACGGCGTAGACCACAAATGTCCAACTAGGGCTCAAGATATCCAACATAGGCAGAAACGTCACGCCGATAATGAAATTAGAGCCCCAATTCGTAGCTGTAGATAAGCTTGAGCCTAGACTTCTGACATTCAATGGGAAGAGTTCCGATTGCTGCCATGGGACATTTCCCAGACCCAGCGCATAGGATGCAACATATAGAATGATATTCGCAAGGACGAATAGAGGAGAGGTTCGCTTTGACCACGGGACTTTGGCTATGCCGTCGGGTGACGTGGAGGGGTTGGGCGTGTTAGTGTCGGAGGGGAGAATGATGTAGTTGAAGGCGACGCCGCAGCCGAGGAGGGCGAAGACCATGACTGGGATAGAGACGAGAAGTATGCGGCGGCGGCCGAGGAGGTCGATGAGCAGGAGGGAAAGGACTGTGAAAGCGAAATTCGTAACGGCAACGGAGAGGGATGTTAAAGTTGGGGAGGAGAATCCTATCAGCGAGAAGATCGTGGCGGAGAAATACATTAAGGAGTTCTGTGATGGGATATGGTTAGTCATGCGAATTATAGGCAACAAATTATGGACAAAAGGAGGATGGACAAGCATACGAAGCCACAGAGTTGCTGGAGACCTTGAAGCAAGCATGCTATTGTCAAAGCTCGACGATTTCCTGGAACACGGAAGAGCTCCGACCAACTATCATCCAGACTAGGGAACCAGGATGAGCCGCTCTTTGAGGGGCTTCCTCGTAATCGGCTCCTTTTTGCCTCTTCCTCTTCGCGGACCTCATGCTCAATGCCCTTGAGAATAGATTGAACCATCTTCTGTACTTCAGTGCCAGCCCCAAACACCTTCTGTAAAATCATTTTCGCCTCTTCTGATCTTCCAACCTTGACTAGCCACCTGGGGCTCTCTGGCATCATTACCACCACGAGGCATTGAATACCAGCGGGAAGACCCCCCAGCCCTACCATCCACCGCCATCCATTCGCTCCTCCCCACTCCGCAAATCCCCATCCAATCAGGTAAGCCACCACCTGTCCCAACGTTATAAAAAGAACATTCAAAGTAACCAAGCGTCCGCGAAACTTCGCCGGTGCCAGTTCGGCAATATACAACGGCACGACGAAACTCGCCGCTCCGACCGCAAGACCGACAATTGACCGGCCGACGATCATGAGCCAGACAGATGTAGTGACAGCTTGAATTGCAGCGCCTAAAACGAAGAGAATGTCCGCGAGAAGGATGACTTTCTTCCGGCCCAAGCTATCTCCCAGCAGACCACTGACTGGGGAGATAAGTAGGGCAAATAGAGACGTGCAAGCTGTGATGAGAGACTTGTCGAGCGTTGTGAGGAGACGGTTTGAGAGGGACGAGCCGACAGACACGAGAGTTGCGGAGATGACGCCCGTGTCATCTACAGCAAGGTTAGCTCAGCATTGAAAATCATTGACAGGCTGCTGCGGAGGAATATAGTGACGTACAGCCGAAAAGTAAACCGCTGATACCGGCGGAGAATGTCAGCAGCCAGACGAATAAGCCAGGAGATTGAAGGTTGTCCTGGAGAAGGGTCGAGTCGTTTGGGGAATCAAATCCTTGACCTTCCTCCTCCTCGGGATTGCGGTAGCTTCCATCCCCATTGCCGATCAGGGGCTCCTCTGCCTGATCAGCCATGTCTTGCAATGCTATCGATCTAGACGCCGTGACGAAGGAACTGCTGTGACTTGCATTGAACGAGGAGGATGTTGTTGAGGGGAGGAAGTTCCTAGCAGTACTTGGCCCGAGCGTTGTCAGCCTCGTGGACATAAAATTAGGTTAAGAGCCAATTGGAGTTTCGGGTTCGTGTACGAGGGCGAAGGCATAAAGTATCCGGACACATTGGCAGGAACATCAAAATCACTATATAACTAGTGACACATAATTCTACTACAACAATATAGAATCGGTTTAAATTCATAAATTGAAATCAGATTCCCTTAGTGAATCCAAATTATTAATTTCGCAAAAATTTATTAATGCGTGATGTCTTGAGATTGTAGTTATTGTTGGCAAGTTTTTCGCTTCGCGACAATGTGTCCAGATACTTTATGCCTTCGCCTTCGTAGTCGTCTGTTTCAGAAGTCAAGTCTTCCTCCTACATTAATGTAGTAGAGGAACTGATTATAAGGAGCTCTCGTATCAAATATTGGCTGTTCGAGAATACGCATTTTGAGAAGACAAAGACTAGATAGGATAATGATCATATCATGGCAAGACAGTAGTACAACTTGCATGTCTCCGCTATGTGATGCCTCAATCAATCAATAGTCATATCCTCGACCCCCCTGCTCACAACTTCCAAGCCATCCGTCTCAAATATGAAATCCAGGTCAGGCTGCATCTCCGCATAAAGGGAGTCTGGATCACTCGCCATTTTGAAATTGTAGGCTGCTTCCTTATCACTAATGATCTGTTTCTTCAACAGTGGGTTTCCAGCACACGCTGCTTCAACTTGCAGCTGGATCTGGCAACCGCGGTCGAGAAGTCCGAACATGAAGCCGGCCTCGTCGACAGTACTGCCCACTGTCAAGAGACCATGATTCATAAGAATGGCGCCCTGTTCACCGGCCGTTGTGAGCAAGTACTTGTTTCTCGATCGATCCTTAACAGCATGTGTATTCTGCCGTAAAATGGGACGGCTAAACTTTGACGTACCTTGCTATTCTTCCCAATAGCTTTGGCGATGTTCTTTCCCTCTTGGACAGCGAGAACGACGCCGTCATATTCCGCATAAACCGCAAGAGCGTTGTAGAAATTGCAGATGTCCTGATTAATCATTTCTAACGGCTTTGCAAAGGCGCTCCACGCACGACCCGCAATACTATGTGCGTGACATACAGCATGGACATCTGGTCGAGCTTTATGAACCTCCGAGTGAATCAAGAAGCCAGCAGCATTGGCAGGGCGTGACTACAACTGTCAGAATAAAAGTCCAGCTATACCAAATCACAGGGGCTATATTCTGGCAATGGCAGCCGCACAGACGTGCTAAATGAAAGGAAGATATACAAACCTTGTTACCACCAACAACAGCACCAGTATTTAGATTGAGACAGATCATATCCCCAGCAGTCATGAGACCGAAATGTTTGCCTAGAGGATTCATCCATATGTAGTCTTCGAATTCAGGGTCCCGGACGCTAATATGCCCTGACATGCCCTCAGTGAAGCCCTTTCGGGCGAAATCTCGAAAGACAGCTGCGGTGTGGATCAATATATGCCGGCGGTGCTCGCGATGATTGGCAAACTTTGGAATACCTATTCTTGATCAACTCATACCTCTGTCATAAATTTGTCAAAGGAGAATGGCAGCAGGTGAAACCACAGGTTCTTGCATGCCTGCTTTATGGAATGTTCATAGAGTTCATACGATACAATGTTAAGAAAAAGAGAGAAATAAGTACCTCCAATGGTGATTGGACCATGACTTATGGCCTGAATAGGAGTCAGATCCTCGGCACCATGCACCGCACGCTTTGGCTGCTCTACGACAGCTTCTTTTGAGTTCTTCGGCCCAAATTCTGCAGATAGCGTCTCCAATGATACAGCTGAAGGTGCCATTATGTTCAAACCTTATATTATCAAAAATCGATAAAACGTATGTAATTCGCTGAGGCACTGTGGCAAACCAAATTGAGACTTTGTGAATTCTGGTTGTGAACGTCGGCACTTGGGTTCTGCACTCGAGTTTATTTAGATGCGATAGACAAAGCAGTCGGGTGCCTTGACCTGCGCTGTATACTAAGAAGGTGGGGATATCATATACCACAACCCTGTTACCTGTAGGCCCGATTTTCACCAGAAGACAAAAGAGACGAGACCGACTGGGGCTTGTTGTTGTAAGGGTGTAATTTCATACAGAAAATGAAAATACTGGAGAATGGGGTATGTTAGTCATTAATTAACGATCACTGCAGAGCTAGTTGATTGTCGGTTGCTCTTCCATAATCAATCTGTAAGACCGAATAAGCCTATCACTTCGTCTATCTAGATGCCTGTTGCCCAACTGAAATTATTTAATTTGAGAATAATCAAGATTTATATATAACGAGGCTGACAGGATCAGTTCCTAATATATGTGAGGTCGACACTCCGCAGAGAAAAGTTCTACCAAGTCCATAGGTCGCTCTCTAAATAGAAGACTCCCTCCATTCGCTCAAGGGACGACTAGGAGACATGAGATTAAAATTGCCCATGAATAACTCTTCAGGTCGAGAACCTCCAACTAATTAAGCAGGTACCATGCATGTATGACAGAAATGCCACGAAAATATCTTTGAAGTTGGGTCTCGTCCCATATCTCCGAGACCATGAGTGAAATGACTTGTAGCGAATATTTATTTTCGATGCTGAAAATTAATGTGTACTAAAGACCTTTCCAGATTATTTGAACTCCGCATATTTAATCTGGACCCATTGGCGCCAAATCGTGTAACATGAATCAATTATCTAACGCGCCGTCTTACACTGGCCACGGGTGAAATACAACTCGGGAAATCCTATAACGACCAAGATAGCCGATTCAACTAATTGGGCGAATATATGAGAAAATTGAAGGCAAGATTTCTCTTAGGACTTGACAGATATTTCCATAGCTCCAGGACTCTTCACCAGATTCTAACCACCTAGCTCTGTATTTAAGGCTCAAGAGAAAAATTAAAGCGATGAGAGAATCTTCGAAATATTTTTGAGGGAAAGTGCGATATAGAAGAGAAAGGGCCTGTACCTTCACTAGACGTGAAGAGGTTGGTACAACTTCCACGCCATGCATGACCTCTTTATTTTAAGTGACCTCCGGCTTGGAAATCGGAATCGTGGCTGATAATCATCATTAGGATACAATGTTGGCATCACACTTAAATATACTAATTTATATAGCAGAACTGCTGTCTACGTCTTGAGAGGCCTCGCCAATGTTAATATCATCGAGACAAAATTTGAACTCAACATGGCAAACAGTAGCAGTCAATTGCCTACAAGTCGAAGAAGTGGGCAGTGCTGTAGAGTATACCACAGGAGACAGGCCATTTCTGGTACGATAAGATGGAGAGATAGCTATATTCAGCATACTTTAAGGAAATAATGCACTGGTTTCCTAGGGCCTCGTAAACAAGCAAACTTATGTTATACCATCAGCTTGCAGAAGGGAGGAAGCAGAGGCAGAAGAGACTGTCCGGCGAAGCAACTCATGGAGCTTGAACCTACCATTGTCTCAGCATGTGATGTGTAAGCTCAGATCTCGACTGTTTTCCATGGGCAAAGTGGAAGCTGCTTTGGTGGCAGATGGCGATCCAAAGGTCGAAATACGGTCTTTTCGTTTATCAAACCAGTTAAAAGCCAAAGCGCACCCCGCTCAAACGTATTCAAGATGTCTCCGGTCAGCTGTGGCATTCACTGATAACGATCTTCCCGTTAAGGAGGCATCAGCAGGGAGGTGTGCAAGCTCGAGTAGGGAGATAAACCACAGTAGCTCCTAGTAAAACAATCGTTTATGCCGGCGAGACATGACTCATGCGTAAAACAAGGTGCCTACTTCTTTTTCCTTAAGGGGCCTTGCTCTCAACGACTATTTTCATCTCTTCCAACCGAAGCATGACGCTGCAGTTTTGATGCAAAGAGTCCGGAAGCTGTGGACTGTCCAAAGAGTTATGCAATAAACACCTGTGGTATAAATTTGACCCTAGCTATTCCTCGCTTCCATATGGTCTCTGGGGTGGCTATCTATTCTGTAGGATCACAGCAGAGAAAAGGGGTCTGCACGTGAAAGCGGTAGGGCACTCGGCCAAACTTGAGAACTTCCTGACGTACAATTGAGGACTTGTCGCACGAGAATGGAAGGTCTTACAGCATATGTGGCAAAAAGTCGTAGAGCTGACGGTGGCCTTGCATGTCGAGGCATAGTGAAGCCGAGAAGCCTCAAAATAGACACTTGTTCATCCGAGCAAAGAGGAACAGACAGCACTGCGTAGCCTGTTCCTAGTCTCGAATCGGCCCATGATTCCCCAGGATTAAGGGCATGATTGAGTCAATAGCAAGGGAAAAGCAAAGATCGAAGTGATTGAGATGCATGAAGGAACCCGCGCCAATATCTTTCAACTTCGGTTGTCTTACGTGACAGAACGTCATCGGGCAAGGTACAGTACTGAACGGGCGAGACAGGGTTACTCTCTGAAAGGCAACGACCTGCAACGGCTTCAAAGCCTTGAGCGTCATCCCATCTTCGATGCGAGATTTTGTCTCTCCGTAACGGGCCCGTCATTATGAAACCATTGCACCTGACAGCCTTGAATGACTGGTGCCTCAATCTCCGAAGACCCCATGCGGTATTATTTGCCGCCCCTTGCGCATTCGCAAGCACTGCCGTTCATCTTCGGGGATTCCTGACTAGGGGATCACGATTCCCCGCAAAAGACTCATCCGGGAATGCGACGGTGACAGCGCATCAGGGGCTTCAAGCGAAGCCATCACAAAAAAGCCAGATTTACGCACAAATGTCTCGGTCTCATAAACAGAACCGGCCGTCAGTGCGCCTTGACCACTTGGTGAATGCGGGGAAATAGTGACTCTCTTTCGCTTATCCAAGTGGCTTTCGGCGGTCGGATCAAATGGGGAAGGTGTTGAATAACACTGGACAAATTATTTTCTTTCTCTTTTCTCCCGTGATCAGAGGCCCCTTATCAATTTAAGCATCGGCATAACGACACAATACTAGTTCTCCCTGCTGCGGATCGGTCCTGGGACTTGAGCCATCACCTAGTTTCGGGACTTATGGAGACCAGCAAGATACCCCACACTTTGAGGACTTGTGATGTGACATTTGCCCAGGATGAATGCGATATGTGCATGTATCAAAGTAAAATGAGTCTCGTAGTCCCTTGCAAAGCGATACGGGTTTTTATTACTCGTATGTACTGTACATCAAGAGGTAAGCAATCCATTCAACGAAATACAAGCAGTGCAGATGCCCCAAACACATTCAAAAACTGTCACGATGGTGCCGCCACGACAGGGTCATGGTAGCCATTTAGGCTAGTGCACAAGATCTGGGATAGAAAGGATCACGAAGATCATGCATAGCACTTGAGATGATAGATAAACGTATGCAATTCACGACAACGAACTTCTGTGCACATGTACGTATTGCATCTCGCCGGCCTAAGCGGCAGTCGCAATTCTGGCCACCCGTCAGCTCTCGTACTCTTCCCCCTACCAGCCCTCCAACAAGTACGGCTAAGTCCGTGTCAGGAGACCTTTCGAATATAGTACCTCAGCTATATTACTGGATGTGGTCAATGAGGCTTTAAGAGGCAGTAACTGGGCACATTATTTTTGTCATGCGATCATGACCTTCAGCTCGAGTCAGTCATGGGCATCCCTATTGTAGAATACCGAACAACCGAAATTCGAAGACAAGGATTGCCATTTTGGCAGCGAACGTGGGGGTTTCCACAAAGAAAGCGCCCTTGCCAGAGCCAAGCTTTTCAACTTATCCCTGCTTCCTTAGTCTAAACCAATCTTTGTTCCCCCTTGCCCACCTCCTGCAGGGAGCATGCCAGTTGTCAAGTCAAAACAGGGTGTAGCTCAGAAATATTTACAGGGTAAGGGTTTACACTGACCACTCATAGAGCCCTGCATATGATCTGTCAGATTGGCGATCAAAACGATGTCCGTCATCAAGAGAAGCGATCCGAGGGTGTGCATTAGCTGATCCAGCTTCGACCAGGTTGGCAACGCCAAGCGTGGGAAAACAATACTGCACTCCTTTGTGGATGTTGTTGTTGAAAATCGACTCGGCCCCAGCTGAAGATCTTGCGGGAAATGGCGTGAGGTGAAACCTGGAGAAGTCCGACCTGAGTGACTGGAGAAATGGAAAAGCACAAAGAGAAAGATTTGAAGCCCACTCCTTAAAGGTTCGTCTGATACCATAGATAAAAGGAGCGGTTTTGCCGCGACAAAATATCTCGCTAGGTTAACACAAGTTGCGCGACGATCTAGATTCTACTCCGTATGTCCTTGGCAATTCTTGCAATCAATGATTTGAGATTCTCGTGAGATTAGCTAGTCTTACCATGCCCCGAGATCTCGCGTAGATAAGAGAATTGAACTAGCAGCTTTGGTGTGATGATTGTTCAGCCTGATGCAGTTCAGAGTCCTGACAAGTTGATCTTAGCCAATCCGAAGACTTCAACATTAGATCTCCTTGGGTCTCACGCCCAATCAGTCTGGATTATCTAGCTTGTAGCAGACAGAGGATGCCAGTGCAGAGGTATGACTGATAACCGCGGGGGAGAAGGGACCGAGCGAGGCTGTGTGAAACCCTTCGCACCATGAACTATCTTTATCCTACCTCGTATAGTTTCGTGATTCATAATTTTGGAGATTTTCTGACATTTGAAACAGGCCGGATGACTCGAGTGCTTACATGATGGAGGTATATTGGCGTTAATCAGCTGCCCTGGCTGTTTCTAACCGTGAGGCACTGCTAATCTATCGTCCTGCAACGCTTTCGTCTCGGAGAATAGTGTTGACAGGTGGTTGTAACACTCTTACGTCGTCAGACATTCGATTCGCTTTGTAACGCCAGAGGGTTATGGCTTTTCAGTAGTACTCGACGTACGGGATGCCCTGCGCGGACTACGAATCCCACTATGGTAGGCTCAATTATGCCGAAGTACCAAAATGGTGGAATAGCAGTATTGGAGTGACTTTGAGACTCTTTGATTGGTAGTGCATATAGCCTTCGGTGTCCCTTCTGGGAACCTGCATTCTTCGAGGCATGTGCATAGCTCGGGGCGTAAGAGGAGACGTGGCATGAGTATGACGACGATGAAGCGACCTTCGAGAGCGAATCGCCGTTGGGTGGCCTGTGTCCACCACTGCATAGATTGACCTGGACCCACTTGGGAGCTTTACCATTAGCGGGTGGCGGCAGTTGCTAGGTGTGGGAATTGTATGTGTATGGAGCAAGGAGTTGAGATGATCGATACCACTACTAGCAAGGCCACAGTTTCGTACAAGGCCTTGCTGGTACCTATACAAAAATAGGTGGTAGATTGTGGGGACAGCGCGGTGATTATGGTTGGTTGATTGGGTTGAAGGAACGGCGAGGCAAAATCGTCAAATCTCCCGTGAAAGGAATTTTCTCGTAACCGCCGCAAGCCTTGGATTGCTCGCTTGACATAAGGAATTGGACTGGGGCGGTTAGGGGATCATCAATTCAGCATCCTGACCCACATGCAAAAGAATGTGTATTGCAGATTGCAGAATGGTCGCATACTGGAACAGAGGAAGGCCTGGTCTTATCATCTGCAAATGGTGCTCACTGCCTGGTAAAACGCAACGCTTCTGAAGTCGGGCAAGGCAATGTATCACCCAAATAGGCTGTGGCCGCACCTTGCCTTGTAGGTCTAATGTAGAGCGTTTCTGGATAAATTGCAATCCGAAAGTCTCTTAATATATCTTGCAGAGTACTTGCTGGTGCCAATATTTTACGGAACTGAGACCGATAATTGATCGTAACGTCATGGAAACTCCGCAGTACGGTGGTACAGGGAACTGCTGGCGATTTACTGAAGCGATAGTTGGTGTGCAAGATGATATAAACCGCAAACACATCTGATGATGATCATGAAGCCTTGTGAACCAGGCATTACAGGCTTGCAGATTTCGAGATCTACCACATTGCAGAACATCCGAGTAATGACAGCGGGAGCCATATGCAGTGCGTACAAGCGCATTTCTCGATCAGGCGTTCTCAGTCGAATCAATAGACAGGATGCCAAGGTGAAGGCGTCGGACTTGTAGGGTACTTTTACATACAATTCTACTGATGTCTTTGTCTGCCACCAAATGGGTTATCATCGAAGAGGAAAGGCCCTAAGCCTAGGAGGTTGACGCGAGAAGCAGGTTCTTCCCCGAGAGGAATAGATTCGTATCCTTACCCCAAATCTGCATGAAAAGGGTGTGGAGAGATGTGCATGATGCTACGCCAGCCGTGTTGGGACTAGAATTGCGCTGCTCTTCTCCACGGCCCACTCAATATCGGCAATTCCACTCGCGGAGCAGCCGTGAGGGCTGCAATTTCGCTGCAGGCCGCTTTTACGGCGACTCCTCTACCTTTCCACCTTTGAGAATAGATGCTACTGCAAGAGTGAAGGGCAAGGTGTGTCTCTCGCCACCCTGACCTTGACATGATCGCCATTTCCCCCAGAACTTGCGTGCCTACCAAGATGTCGACTAAGCCGTAGTGAATTGCTCATCCACCGAATCAACACGAAACTGGTAAGAATAGTGTAACTCCCAGGTCTGTAGGCGCCTGATTGGCCGTAGCAGGCGGCCAAATGACGGAGCGCCAAATCAGACGTCGCATCCAAGTTTTCCCTAGGCAGGCCGTCATTCGCTGCCCTTCGCTGTCTCTCAAACTGCTCCCACTTCTCCGCTGAACTACAGCGAAAAAGCCCTGGCGATCCTGGTCTACCTGTCAAGGTGTTCGACTGACCATCCACGGGCGCCCCCAGCGTGCCAGGGTCGTGCACCCCATGTAACTATGCCCTGTCCATGTGAGCGTGGCCTGAAAAGAACATGCCTGCCTTTGCATTGCTGCAGGATTGCAGTCTCTGGTCCAAACCTGTCCCATGCACCTTGCATTCCAACGTGCCATCAAGCTTGTACTCTTTTGAGGCAGCACCCATGCCTAAAACACAACATCCCGCGCACCGAACAGAGCGCGCGCCGCGCCCAGGGAAAAGGGCAGGCCGCCGCCTGCCTACGCTCTTACGGCAGCAAGGTGGAAACACGAACCACACCAACGACGCACCCCCACCACCTGCGACAGGCACACACACACCTCGCAAAAGTATGGGAAAGCGAGTGGGCGAGTCGTATGCTGGTGTGGCTGCCACCTAAGACGCTGAGTCGCTGACCCGGCTCATATCCGGACCCGTGCCAGCCGAGTTTGGAGCCTGGAGAAAAAAGCCATTTCTGCAGCAGGCGACTTGCAAGCATCCCGTCCTGCAGGACCCTCCCGCCCAATATCGTGTAGCCCGGCGATATAACTTCAACCTGCCTCCCGCATACTGGAGCCTTCTTTGAGTGCGAGGAACGGAATGGTGTCATTCTTGTCCTCGTTGTCATCAATTTCTCCCTCCTCCCACTACGTATAATTTAATTCTCTGCAAGCTCGAACTAAGTCAGCAACATCCTTACCCACTATCAGTGCTCACCTCATCTGCAACACTCGAAGCCCTTCTGAGTCAAAGAGCCCGAGGCCCACTGTCACGCAGCTGCATTGCTTTGCTTCCAAAGCCTTCATTTTCCCGGGCTCTACAAAAGGAACATCATCCCTCGACATACAAATCTTAACCGTCACCTCGACTACTCGACAATTGCTTCTCGACACCTTCACAAAAATCAAATTCATTTCAGTTTCAGATCCCCATACAATGTCCAACAACATGGATTGGTCACCAGACTTCTGCCTTGCGTGTGACAGACAGACTGATGGTGGTGTCTACTGCGGAGAAGCATGCCGCCTCACGGAATATGAGAAAGCAAACTCTGGATCAGAGGCAAGCTCGCCAGCGTCACAAAGAGGACCAATATCTTGGTCTACAACAACTAGACCGAGCAACAACTTCTATCTGCCTCCAGCATATGACTTTGCCGCATACAAATCTCAAGCATACGGCATCATAACACGTCCTCGTCCCTCGCCAACGCAACGTTCAAGACCACAATCGTCTCCCGTCATTTTGTCTTCCAAGCCAATTCTCACCCCATCATCATCACAGTCCTCACTGTTCTCGATGAGAAGCTCCTCGTCAACTTCCAGCGAACCCATCCAACTATCGGAAGAATCTCGCAGAGAGCTTCGAGCGTACGCCAGCTCCTTTGACCAGTCACGATATCAGAGGAGGCAATCTACGTACTAAGTCAAGCACGAACACGATTATATCTTTTAACGGCATTTCATACACGACATGCCAGCATCAACCGGCGTTGGACTATGATCACAAGCGGCCATGAAATCATCCAGAGAAAGACGACTTCCTCTGGCCGTCCCACCTCACCACTACCTCTTTGTAATAGAACGGCATTCTACATCATTCATCATCGACATTTCTGTTGTACAAAATGCATATTTGGAGCATCACCATCAAAAGTCTTTGAATTTTCTTCTTTTTTCCTTATTGGCATGGATTGGATCTGGGATTACTGGGCGTGGACACACTCGTTGGCTGGATTTATGCAAGACATCGCAGCATCGTTGGACAGGCGCAGCACAATTGAATCTTCTCTACTTTGTATTAATGCAATAGCGTCGTCTGGAGCGGTAGGGCTGGGTTACATGTCTGTCATGACGATATCATGGACGTAGGCAGACTCGGCAGGCACGGTGTGAAATTTTGGATTGGGAAGGCTCAGGGAACGGGGAAGACTATGATACCACACTTCACATCTCTCATCATTTACTTGCATCCTGATCACGTTATTTGTAGCATTACTTGGCTAGCATGCCGGTACGGTAGCACGGCAGTACGGTAGCACAGCTACTAGCATTAGCTAGCACAATACAGGCACACTAGGCCAAGCAGATCCGTCACGTTGACAGATCTAATAAATGACACTTAGGCCCTGATGGCGTGAAAATGTCTGCTGATGGCGAAGCCACTTGACGCTATTCGCATTCCAAAATGTCGAAAATGCGATGTCATGCCATGTGCGATGAAAAAAAAGCCCCACCCAGTCCGCATCGTCCCGTAGCAGGAGGCCTAGAATCGTGAGGAGGATGAAGTCTCACCCGAAACAGGTGATGTGGATTATTGATTGAGTAACCCCCCTCCCAAGCCGTCTTTTTCCTCCTATCCCCCCTCAGGACCAAAATCTACGGATAGACCGGCTAGGACTGCCACAGGCCCTTGAAGAGGCAAGGAACGAACGGCTAGTGAGCAGCATCCACAAATTTTGGGGGTGGGAAAAAAGCTCGCAATCGAGATTATGCATTTTCCTCAGCGCTAGAACCCCGCAAATGGCATGGGGTTACAAAGCCCGAGAGCCGGCCACTTGGTGTGGGGACTAAGCCAATCCTGGCCGTATTTTGTGGTTCTTTGTAGTCATCGAAGTCGTGGTGTCACTCAATTCGAACTCGACGTGTGACTTCTGTTTCGGAACTTCTTCTCCTGCCCGTGGACTGGGTCATCCACTGCACGCACTGCGCATGATGTACTAGTACATACGAGATACATCCTGTACTGGCACAAACGCGCGTTGCCAGTCTGCGTCATTTTTGTGGGCATTTTAGTGTGGACCCTATTGGACCTTTTTGTGTTGGGCGGCTGTACGGGAAAACCTGTCGTAAGGCTGTGGAATCGCTATATGATCTGCGGATCAGTGGAAAAAAAAAGGACGAGGACAGGGACGATTAATCTGACCTTGCAGGTCAACCAGGAAGAGTCGCAACGATGTCCTTGGCAACGGCGTATTTTGTTGCAATTCGTGAAAAAAAAATTCTCATAGGTCAATTTTTGGTGGCAACAAGTAAGCTGAGCTTCCTGACCAGGCCATCCCATGCCTTACCTAATGCCAATGGCAACTTAAAGCATATGTACATAGAGTCTCCACAATCCTACATTAAATTGTCGCAATATTATTACAACACAAATGCACACTGATGTGGACACCGGGGAAGGAGAGGCATTGGGTACCTTCTATCGCAATGAGTGGTGTAGAGTCCACCAGCTTCAGGCGTGACGAATCCAATACAAGTACATACCAAATATCGAAGTATCTCCGGAGAGAGTGTGTAGTGACAGCTAGCCACCAATTGTACTCAGCCAGCCCAGCAGCACGCTCATCCTCAGAAACTCGCTGCGGCTGAATTTTGCGGCTTACCGGATAACTGAATTGGGAAGACGGTGGTGAACGGGGATGCCGATCAGCTCCCTATTTTTCTCCCCCGTCTACGGCCCGACTGGTGTGACATGGTACTTTTCGTAAGGGTTGGGTACCTGACCGTTTCAAGGCCAAACGGGTGGGTTCTCAGGCAGCCAGCCAGCGAAATACAAAGTGTGACAGTGCCTTGTCCTCGGGGCTTCCAGTACAGTATTTTCTCTTTCTGCCCCACACGAGTGCTTATGGTCACATTCTTTGCTTTTTGCCCTCACCAAAGGTTACCCGAATTGGTGGCTTGAAACTCGTCGCTGCTTTGTCTTTTTCGCATATACTTGCTCTACTGGATTTGGTGGCATGGTTCGTTGGTATGTGCGCCCATACCGGCCCTGGCATCTACTCGCATCGTGTTGTACATGATGCAAGGGGCTCCGACGCTTCTCGGTGAGGACTCATCGTGTTCAGGCTCTGTGGAATGTCTTGGGACATTGGCGAAGCCTTGAACACCATTGAACTTGTTGCATATTGGGTTTTTTTGTCAAGGTGAGACGGACGCCTGCACTGCATAGGACAAGTTTTTGATCCTCTTTCTTGCTCACATAATGTTGCGAATAAATGAACACCGGAGAGAGCCGGTGACAACCGACGCAAAGGAATGCTTGTTATCGTACGGTCTCGCCATTCCTTCGTACCGGCAGTGGAGTTCGGAAAGGACGATTGCATGATCATACCAAAGCTTATTGTGAATCGCAAAAAATCGCGTGGTGGCTAGGATTCGACGTTGCATTGTAGAAGTGATCATTACTGTAGCTTCTACCTAAGGTTACACAGGTGATGTTGTAACATGTAGGTGGGTCGATTTTCGTAGATATCACCTAACAATTCTGGTGGTTACACCTGATGGCTCAAAGTTCTATATTGATCCTACGAGCCTTTGAAATATGGCTGCATTATCTATACTCACAATAGGTGAGGCCTGTCCCTGCCCTTATTTGCTATGGAGCTTGACAGTGACGCATTTTCTATGTCAGAATGCCGGCCACAAATCACGGCTCGTTTTGACACAACACACTCAAGAATTTCTTGTCTCCAAATAATGTTCAATATTCAGTAATGTCTGAACACAAACCGCCCCTGTACAACTCTTCGGACAAGATCTCTCGTTCAGCAAGGTGGTCTGCCGAGAGTTATTACTGTCTACTGCTAACTTGTCTGGCCTGATATGGTTTGGCTTGTAACCATCGAATTACTCCTTGCAGTGGTCGCTCTAGCCCATATGAATCAGAAGTCATACCACAGTTTATCGGCGTCGTACCCATGTGGACAAACAACAACGGCCGTACTTTCCATGGGCAGATAGATTTAAGTTACCCTTACCTCAAACCTCTCATCCCTAACGAGACTTGTGCGCTTGTAGCTGTTGGGTTTCCAATCCTTGTCGTTACGCTGGGTCAGATCAAATTTCGTAGCTGGTGGGATTTCTATCGCGACGTGGTTGGAAGCTTCAAAGCTGTGCTCTTCGAGTACGCACTATGAGTGCTTCTTCATGGGGGCAAAGCAGCTAATAACTTCTCATTGCAGGGACATTACAGCTGGAGAATGTCTATTGCCATACCATTAACAAGGCCTTATTAAAGCTTACGTGAACTAGCATCATCACTCAGGCGACATTATTTTCGGTCATTATTTGCCTGGGCAGGCTCCTTAGCCTATCGCGGCTCTACGGCTCTATATTCTATTTTCGGTATAATCAGGTTGGGATAATCAAGCAGGAAAATTGGATAATCTATGAGAGGACTTGGATTATACACGTACATAGTATAAAATTCTAAGTATTCGTTAGATGCTAGTAATGTTGTCTCGATTGAAATTAAGGGGAAGGAAAACATATTGCTAAGATGAAATGTAAAAAGCGTATCTCACGGGTCATGTTCATATAGGACCCCATGTTGATTGCATTTATTTCATTGGAGAGTGGGTGGAATTGATCTGCAGCAGTATATACGACATAGGCTCTGTTCTTGTTCTCCTCAATTATCTCTAGTCTCTCCTTCGCAAAATCATTCATCCTCCCTGTCCTTCTTACACTGCATAGCGTATGCACGGATATTACGTTTCTTCGCAAGCAATGAGTATCGGCCACCATCCGAAAAGCAGAGAAATCTAGACACAACACAAACTTTTCAGACATAGTAACTGACTCACGTTTCAGGTAAACTCCTCCCGAAGCAGAAGACGCCGAAACGGGTGATATCTTAGCCAACCGAAAATATAATCTATGATATTCTGACTGATGACGCAAAAACCGGATGTGGCTTAAGTGTATCCAGTCGAAGATCAGAGACCATAGATATCCCAGCCATCGAAGTTATCGGAAGTCGTATGATCAAGCGGCCATGTGCTCGTAACAGTAGCTTCTTGCCCTTCCGCTGTTGCATATTCGGTCCTGAGCTCTTCTTCTAGTCACAGCTCGTCATCGTCCGGATCCAGCTCGGCAGGCTTGAGCAATCCGCCAACCTTTGAGAGACGCTCTCGCTCAGCTGCCTTTGCGGCTGCCTCTTGCTGCTCTTTTTCTTCAGCATACATTTCCGCGTTGTCTCCGGCGAATTCCTTCAGTGAGATGAGGAAGTCTCGCAGGTTGAGCTTGAATCGATCGGGATTGTTGTTCAATGTGAATAACCCCTCAACGAAAGACTTAATCTGGATTCTGAAGAGAGGTCAGCATGTAATAGAGATAGAAACTGGAGGTGCATGAGTGTTTGACGTACGGTTGCAGGTTGGGGAAAGCATTTTGCAACAAATTGCCAACAAATCCACCTAAGAAATCCTTATTACTGGTTCCTGACGGGACCTGATCTGTGTAGATAGGTCCTTGAATCTTTGGTTGTGTACCATCTGCTGGGTGAACGAGATAGAACATCCGTGATAACAGATTGGACTGCGACTTGAAGCCCGCCTTATGATCGGCATCAGTGAGCACAAAGAAGACGTCCTGAAGAATTGGGATGAAAAACTGTTGGAAGAACGCATTAGAGGTCTGCGCATCCGTCTCTGCGACATTGGTGATGAGCTCAAGGCACATGTTGAGTCCAGCATATTCAACCTCGCGATTGTCATGCTTGCTAGCCCACATGCATGAGTCTATCACAAACTTAAATTGTCTATTATCCAGCTTCAAGAGTGCTATATCTCTGTCAGTATGTAAAACGTCGCAGTAATGAGATTTAGCGTACCTGGGAAGCAGTGCATGTTGATCGCTCTTAGCAGAGAGAAAAACTCCACACGGTGCTCAGGGAATTCAGAAAAGTCTTTATTGATCATCTCGAGCGTGCATTCGAACACATTCTCCATAATGATAGGTACTTGGTCTTCCATTAAACCCTGCGTTAAGTTAGTAAATTGATCCGTCAAAGTGTAAACACGTTTTAAAACATAATGGCAGCCTATGTTAAAAAATTGAAAAGGAGCGGCACCGAATATTTTGAACGATGAGGGGTCCAACGTACACAGAGCTTCCCGATTATGACCGACATGACTTTCAATACTTCAGCGTCTCGAGCATTTGGAACGTTGCGATTATAATCGACGAGTACAGCGTCGAGAAGTGCAGGCACAATATTGGTGCGGACCATTTCAAGATCATCAGCCTTGTCAACGTATGTCTCGATAAGCTTGAGGATTTCTTTCTTGATGGTGCGAAGTCCTCGAACTTTTGGCGTCTTGGCCGCAACCTCCCCTGTACGCCGTTAATATCACTTAACGTCGAAAGCCTTGAGGAATCTTACCATCTCGTGCCACAGCCTCAGAGATCATCTGACTAGTAGCCCGATACATGGATAACATGTCGAGGTAAATTCTACCAATCTGGGGATAGAAGTAACTTCCTATGGAAGTACAAGCGGACACGTTGGTCTTCATAACATTTCCTATCACCTTAATGGTATCTCCATCTTGAAGTATTGCTGGATTTTGGGTGGCTTGGTGGATGATCTGGTCCCAAGCAGCATTTGGGTAGGACATCAACTCAGCAATTAGTCGTTCCTGAGCGTTCTTCTGCGGCTGTGCTGCAATCATGTATCCACATGCCTCGTAGAAGGTATGAACCTGCTGTGGTGATAGATCACATGTTATCTTACGCATAGTCCTTACTATTTCCTCAATGAAAGGCTCTGTCTCGCCAGGCTGTAATGCGACAAAGTGGCGCTTGCACTGTCTCGCGATCTTGATAAATGTGTCGCAAGCCATATCTTGGACTCCTAACCTGTAATTAGCGCTGTTTCAAGAGATACACTGTTCGAGCGTACTTAAAGTGACATACCTTCATGTGACTCATGCATGAATTCGAAGAGTTTGTTGACTACGGTCTTCAAGAATTTCCAATGCGCTTTCAAGAACCGCGGGTATTGGCCCACAATGTACATGATGTTACTGGCAACCACAGCTTTATTGTCCTTTCCTCTCTTCATCTCGGTAAGGCCGAGCAGATCCTTGATGACCGTAACAAGAAACCGCTTCTCGGTCTCTTCATTCATGGCAAGAGAGATTGAACCAATCGCCCAACAAAGAGTGTTGCAGTTTGCCCATGACCATTCGGTTCCATCAACTTGCCGTGCAAGCTTGTCTGTCATGATGTTTTCGGTATCCACAACATCCAAATGGGTAAGGTAAACTAAGCACTCGCGTGTTGTCTTGTAGAGCTGGATCGTGTCACTCTCTTTGACAAATTCACGAACAATTTCTCCCTCATCATTTTCCACAATCAATACTTCCTCCGGACGAACCATCTTCTCAATCATAACTGTGCGTAGGTTTGACAGGACCTCATTGTATTTATGTTTCCGCAAGGGATAGTTTGCCAACAGGCTCGGATTCGGGGCCCCGGCATTTGAGAGTCCATTTACACCCATGTTGATTAGGGGGTTAATGTCCGTGATAGGTAATGACTGCATCTCTTCATAGAGCTCCTGAACCAGCTTAGTCCAGTATTCTAAGCAGATCTTGAAGATCTCACGATCATCAATCTGTGATATCCTGATGAGGTAGAAGTGTGCGTGGGTCAGGAAGTCTCTATTAGGGAGGTTTTCGATGAGCTTCACGCGGAGTTAGCATACTGTAGCAGTTCTAGGAAGAGTAAAGAAGCTTACAGGGAGATGGACAGTGAAATAGTTGCAAAGAAAGAGCGCTAAATTTTGGACAAACTCTTGATCTCTCGAGTTGCTTGAGCCATAAGTACTTTTTAGGTCCAGAGATAGGGGTATGATTTTCGAAATGGTAGTCAAAACCTCTGTAAACATCTGCACCAGCTTCTCGTCATACATGCCCGAGCCTTCTGTCTTCAGGCCGCCAATCTCCGTCAAACATTTAAGAGTGATATTCCGGAATTCTGGCATCTCCAGAAAGCGTGTACGTAATGTATCAATGATCGGGGTCTCGAAAATGTAGCCTAATGGGATCCAGTTGAAGAAGCGCAGCAATGTCTCCAGAGTAGCCTTGATTAAGCTTGCTTGGTTGGCCGTATTGAGCACATCGCAGCAAAGGGAGAAGATCGACGAGAATTCTGCGCACATTGTGGTCTTCAAGTTCTTCGTCTTGGTCGAGGTCATAGCATCTGCCGAATAGTCGAATACCTCTTCGGACAACAGTCGCAAAATGGACATATTGTTTTCGCAAATGGACAAACTGGTACGACATGAAGATATGATCTCGTTGATGAATGTGGGCCAGTTGTGAGGCCATTCTTGCTTCAGGATGGAAACAAGAACGAGGTTGAGTTTGTTGAGTAATGTTCGTTGTGATTTTAGGGACTCTTCAGAGCTCGAGCATAGGATGATATAGCTGACCACAAAGTTGCGAATCCCTAGCGTAAGTCAGAACATGAAGCTTGTATACTACTGAGCATAGAGGAACTCACCTTGGCACTGCTCCCTAGGTAAAATTTTCCATCTTGTCATAATCACATTGTCGAGTACCTGCAAGCCCAGATCTACCCCAAGTCAGTATGTTGATCAACACTACTTCCCGTCAAGCACGTACATTTCGTTTGCGGGTACGTCGCTTCTTGCAGGATCTTGTCCACCAGTAGCCAGGCATCAGGATCCTCCTTGAACTATGCAGGTGTATTAGTATCATAGAGGTTGAGAGGTAGAGGCGCTACTGCGGGAGTAAGGTACCTGGTTGAGGGCGGCCTGGGCGGCTTTTTGCTATTGGCAGGTGAGTTAGCATGTCTTATATATCAAGCTAAGTGCCAGCGTCCAGAGGGTGATGGGCGTACCTGCTCTCCTCGGCCTTCGTAGAAGGATCGGACAGTCACGTCCAGCTCGGGGATCGAGACCGCCATCGTGTTGGAGCCAAATACTGTGGGTGAGGTACACAGATGGATGAAGGTTTCCGGGATGCAGAAGCTTTACGGTGCAGCTTGCGCTGATCGAGGCTCGGCTTGTATTGCAGATGCGGCTCTGTCGATGTGAGTGATTTAGGTTAGGTTGGTGACGTTCAAATGGTGGGGCAAGGCTCAATGTTACAAATGCGTTTTCAGTAAGCGAAACGACCTGGATTGCGCGAAGGACACGCGACGTGGATCCTTAGAATGCAGAAGAATCGAGCTGTGTCTCTCACGTGAGACTGGAGGAAGAAGTTGATGGTGCCACTTCCATTTTACCAAAGATGAATAAAATTCACAAGGCTAGGTTAGTATGGACGCTACGCTCTGCTCGATGCCTTACGCAAAGTGAAACTGGATACCTAATTCACTCGCAGCACTCTTCTGTTCATAAACTAAAAACCCCTGTGCTATTTATTTGTCTTTAGGTATATTAATCTTAAATGTTGCTATCATGTATATTACTAAACTATTCATAGTTCCTTTATACGCATCTTCTGTCACACAGCTGATCGAGATGTGGTGAGTATCAATAACGGCCTATACCTGACCTAGAGTTCTTTATGTAAAAAACACTATTCCAGGGTCTCTTGCCCGCATAGCGAAAGCTCTTCCCATTCAGAAGCATAATGCTATAGTACATCTCCAATGATTTGCGCGTTCTCTGATGGAAACAATTTCCAGGAATCTATCTAAAGGAAAGCAGCAAGAAGTCCACCAACCCCGGCAAACGCAACAACAGATGGTCCGTACGCACGAACAGCAGCGTTGGCGGTGACCTTGGCAGGCCCGCTAGTGGTGGTGGAGCTAGTGTTCCCGGTTTTGCTAGTGGCTGTAGACAAAGTCACAGTTGAATTGGTTGTAGAAATATGGCTGGTAGTCGTGTTCACTGCGCTTGTCGTTAAGAAAGGAAGTGTTGAGGTGCTCTGAAGGCTTGTCAGTGCTTGGCCGCCATATTTTGAGAAGAGTCTCACAGTTACCACCGTGGATTTAGTTGTGGTACTGGTAGTCTGAGCTACGGCCACCGCAACGAAGCAGGCCAGTAGCGGCGAAAAGAGTTGCATATTGAAGTTGATGAGAGGGATTAGACACAAAAATTGGGCTGGATTCGTTGGTATAGCTTTGTATAGCACAGAGGTTTGCCTAGAGTACCAAATGCAAACGATCAATATGATACAAAGAACTCCCCATGGGTAGAAGCAGACTTATAAACAGCATGTTATGAACGAATCGTCCAAATTGGGGGGAGACTTGTGAATCCAGTTTTCCCCGAATGAACAAACTTTGCCGTACTCAATGTCCAATACAGAATGCATGCAGGACCCGTGTGAGACAAAAGTACATTTTGGGTGTGTTGGCGTCTTCGAATGCGCCACCATTGACAAAAAGAAGCAGCCACAAGGCTAGGCAATCACCACGAAACCTGGAGGAAACGTAGAGCCAATACTAACCGGCACGTGCATGCCTCCGAAGTACAGCGTAAAACATGACAAAATTGTTCACAGATGGAGAAGAGCACGTGCTACACTTTGCGCATTGTCCACACTTCATGGTCAATAATCAATGTGCGCATGAAGTTGTACAATGGGTTTTGCCATTGAAGGAATATATACATAAAATGGCAAAGAGATCTTTTTGGCGTCTATACGTACATATATGTGAATTTTATGCCTTCTGGTAGCCAGCGTCCGATAATCCAGACTTGAGAGCCTCTATAGCGTGATCGATATCAGTACGATTGGGATCAGTCTAGAAGTTTCAATTAGTGGCATGCCTTTGGGGTGGCTGGGATGCCAAGTAAACACTCACCACACTAACACCCATATGCCCAATTCTAATGTACTTAGTGGCTGTTATACAGTTAGACAAATAACTGGACATGGCCAAGGAGTCTACATACCAATCTCCTTGTGCAAGCCTCCTGCGAAAACCACACCTTTCTTCAACAGGTTTGGTAGAATCTCCGGTACTTTGACCCCCTCTGGGAGATAGATCGCTGTCATACCATTTGCCTGGTCGGCAGGATTTAATGCTAATTGCTTCAACCCAAGGTCCGCGACAGCTTTCTTGATCTTCTGAGAAGTAGCTTTATGTATCGCGAAGCGTTCAGAGAGAGGTTTTGAGAGAATCTGCGTTAGGGAGGTATGAAGTGCATGAATCAACTGTGGTGACGGGGTTGCAAAATAGGACGCCTTTTTGGCCTCATAGTTCTGCATAACTACAACTAGTTAATATGATGGGAGGACTAAGTTTTGAAGGAACGTACTTGGCAACCAATTCTTGAAGGACGCAAAGTATGAGCCGGGTGGGGTCTTTCTACTTTGAAATGTCTTGATGGCACGTCCGGAAAACATGCTGATTGACAGGCCTGCGGGACATCCTATCCCCTTTTGACTGGCAGTGATGACACCATCCAATTGCATTTTGTCGAAGTCTATCTCCTCACTACCGACACTGCAGACTCCATCGACTATGAGAAGAGTATCCGGTGACACCTTATGCACCAATTCCGACAGCGCTGCAAGTTCACTCAGCACACCGGTGGACGTGTCCACATGGGTGACTGTCAAGAGCTTGTACTTCTTTTCCTTCAAAGCCTTCTCAATCTCTGGCAGCTGTGGCCTTGAACCAATCGGAGCCTTCAATTGTGTTGCCTTAACTCCATATGTCTCAAAACAGTCTGCGAAAGAGTCTGCAAAATACCCTGTATGGAGGACCAACACATCTTCTCCAGGTTCAGCTAGATTTGCAGCAACCAAATCCCATCCGAGAGTACCTGAACCGGATATTACGAAGGGTTGTGATGCAGGATCTGTTGTTTGGAAAAGTTTCCGTAGCATCGACAGAGTCTCACCGAAGACTGCAACGAAGCCTGCTCCGACATGGCTCTCACTGATGACGACATCATTAGTTACTGCATTTTCAGGAGAAAGGAGGCGCGTATTAATTTGCAGAGACGGAATAGTATATACCTATAGTGACTCATAGACTGGAGGACAGCATCATCAAATTCAATGGGCCCGGGAATGAGCAGTGTGGGATGAGGTGGTTGACTGGACATTTTGATGATCTCTCTTGAAGTTTGATAAGCAGTGCTGAGTCGTCGAATCTGCGAGTAGGGAATGGATAATGGCTCAATGGAATAGGGAGTGTTTAATGGGAGTATTGGCTGGTGTTGCAAATGTCTAGAAATCAAAGAAAGCCTCGATGAGGGGCTGTCGTGGGGAGCCAGTTTTATTTTGGTGGGGAAACCCGGTGAGAGCCTCTGCAGTAGAGCCACAATTACGTTGTTGATGCGAGTATGGATCGGAAATAATGAGCGGATAAGGCCTGTACAGGGCAATCTGGACATAAGTGAGTGCCGTAACGCGTCCGTCTAATCCTGCTAGAAACTATCAGCCTACAAGATCACATAATACAACGAAGATTTTTACACCATTGCCCCGAAGCCGGTCCAGCCACTTAGTAAGCGTGGAGTCGGTCCCAATGAAAGAAAAAAAATTCAGCCAGGCCAATACAACCAAGTGTGTTATCGTGCCTCTAATGAGAAATACAAAGCCCTGTGGAAGACCTTTGAGATCACAAAAAATGACGCTCAGGCCATTCTATATGTATGTTATCATACCTGCTAGCTTAACCTGCCAAATGACGAGATAATCAAGTTCAGTAGATAGAGAGACTTAGTAGAATAGAGACAATCCGAAGTCTCAATGCTTAAAAAGTTATCTGAACGAAGTAGAAACAATGATTGGCAACATGGAAAATGTACTGGCTGATTGATGTTTCAGCCTTGCGGTCGAGGCAATACAAGCGAACTGCGATCTCTCCAAGAGTACTTCTCGTCCAAGGTCTCAGCATTGTTGCAGTCCCACTTTAAGATATCCCTTTCCACGGATCAAACCAAGCCCTTCATAAGCCTGCCCAGATGCTGTAAAATTGACTTCTCAGCTTGTCAAACTCTCCATCCCTCCCCTGTCAACGTCACCGCCCACACCGGGCACCTCTCACCTGAACAATGACCTCCCGCCTTGTCCTCGTTATTGGCGACCTCCACATCCCAGATCGTGCCCTCGATATCCCCGCGAAGGTAGAACTCTCCTATGCACATTCAAGCTCTAGAAATATACTGAAGCTCTCTAGTTTAAAAAGCTCCTCACTCCCGGCAAAATAGGCCAAACGCTCTGCCTGGGCAATCTCACGGATAAGACCACCTATGAATACCTCCGCAGCATATCCCCCGATCTCAAGATCGTCAAAGGCCGCTTTGACTCTGACGCTACATCTCTCCCACTATCCCAAGTCGTGACGCATGGTTCATTACGGATCGGTTTCATGGAAGGCTTCACAGTTGTCGCGCCCACAGAAGCAGATCTACTCCTAGCAGAGGCCAACAAATTAGACGTGGATGTCCTGTGCTGGGGCGGTACGCACAGGTTCGATGCGTATGAATATATGGACAAGTTCTTCGTGAACCCGGGAAGTGCTACTGGGGCTATGCCAACGGGATGGGTTGCGGATGGGGAAGAAATGGTTCCGAGCTTTTGTCTGATGGATGTAAGTCCTCATGATATGATCTGCTTCGAAGCTAGGCTAAGATAATATACACTATTAGGTCCAAGGTATCTCTCTTACACTTTACGTCTATCAGCTGCGGAAGGATGCGAATGGTGTTGAGAGCGTAGGCGTGGAAAAAGTCACTTTTACGAAAAACGTTGGCGGTACCTGAAATTAAAATATCAACCATGGTATTAATTACCCGAGAGCGTTAGAGCGTTATCGATTTCTGAGACTTTCATGCCTGATTTACAGATCAGACTGGAGCAATGTTCCAAAGCCAGCTTTAGCTAGTGTTGAGAGTGCCTTGAGACGAAGCAAAGCACCTTTTTTGGACTCAAATAATAGTAGGGCCTGTCTTGTAAAATAGACGGTCATGGATATGACCAAAACCCATGTTCACATTTTAACGATCTTTTTACTAAATAGTAAATTGCTTGGGTACTTGCGCTATGAGTCGAGACTTCAAAGATACCGCTCGAGACGGGAAAGCATGAAAGGAAATTCTAAGACTGCCCTTGTGCCTGTGCCTCAATTTCTCACTTCTTGGACTTCCTTGATGCGTGAACGGTCTCAATAATCTTGTCAACAACGCTTGGGTCCGAGAGCTGTAATGTGTTAGCTATTAAACTCACTAATCCCAAGTGTGCTGTCATCTTACAGTAGAGGTATCACCAAGTTGATCTTCCTCTCCAGCCAAAACCTTCCTCAAAATCCTGCGCATGATCTTGCCACTTCGAGTCTTTGGTAGATCTGGAACAATGTATATCTGCTTCGGCGCTGCAAATGGACCAATGCTCTTCCGGACTTGTAGGATGAAAGCCTTCCGAAGTTCCTCTGATGGCTCATTGCCATCTTTGATAGCAACAAATGCGGCAACTGCTTGGCCCGTGAGCTCATCGCTGATACCGACCACAGCGGATTCAGCAACTGCGGGATGCTCGATCAAAGCAGCCTCAATCTCTGCTGTGGAGAGACGGTGACCACTGACGTTGACGACGTCGTCCACGCGGCCACGGATCCAGTAGTAACCCTCATGGTCGCGTCCGGCGCCATCACCAGTGAACTATCCAACTACTTAGTAAAGAAGCTAGGGGCCTAGAAAACGTCCTACTTACATAGTAACCTTTATAAACATTCAAGTATGTGTCCATGTATCGCTTGTGGGCACCCCAAACAGTGCGGGCCATACTAGGCCACGGCTTCTTAAAAGCTAAGACACCCTCAACATCGTTGCCATGAATTTCTTCTCCTGAGACGGGGTCGATAATTGCAGGTTCAATACCGAAGAAAGGTAGCGAAGCACTGCCTGGCTTTGTGGGCGTGACACCAGCCAGAGGAGTAATGACGTTTGAGCCAGTCTCGGTTTGCCAGTAAGTCTGGAAGACTGTTAGCACATCCGACTTAAACAGACACAAGAAAAAGTAAGGCATACATCCACAATGTGTGCTTCCTCCTTTCCGACAATTTCGAAGTACCATTTCCAAACCTCGGCAGCAATCGGTTCTCCGACAGAGCCTAGAACTCTGAGGTGCTTCATCTGCGCTTTGACATGCTGATCACCAGCACGCTTCAGTAGTCTCAATGCAGTAGGCGCAACATAGAACTGGGTGACATTGTGTTTCTCAACCACATCCCAGTATCGTGAAAAATTAGGGTAAGCAGGTGTGCCCTCAAATACGACCGTTGCAACACCAAGCAGCAGAGGTGCGTACAGAACATAACTATGTCCGGTAATCCAACCAACATCACCAGCGCAGAAGAACTTGTCATGTTCATGAATGTCGAAGACGTATTTTCCCGTCAGAGCTGCACCAATAAGATATCCGCCTGTGGTATGCATGACACCCTTGGGCTTGCCGGTGGAGCCAGAAGTGTAAAGCAGAAATAGAGGGTCCTCTGAATTCATTGGCTCAGGTGGAATGTAGTTGGGCCATTTCTCCACCTCCTCGTGCCACCACCAATCCCGGCCCTTGGTCATTGGTACTCCCGCACCAGTTCGCCTATAGACGAGGCAGTGTGTAACGTTAGGGCATTGTTTAAGTGCATCATCCACGATCTTCTTTGTTGCAATGACCTTGCCGCCTCGCCTGCCTTCGTCAGTTGTAATAACAACTCTTGATTGGGCGTCAACGACACGGTCACGAAGGGAATCAGAAGAGAAGCCGGCGAAGACAACCGAATGCACTGCACCAATACGAGTACAGGCTAATAGAGAAATTAGAGCTTCTGGAATCATAGGAAGGTAAATTGCAACGGTGTCTCCTCTTTTGACGCCCATCTGCTTGAGAACGTGTGCCACCCGACAGACTTCCTTAAGAAGCTCGCCATAGGTCAATGTGCGACCGTCCGTACTCTCGTCAGCCTCGTAAATTATAGCTGGCTTATGCGGATTCTTGATTGCATGACGATCGACACAGTTATACGAGGCATTGAGTTGTCCCTCCAAGAACCAGGCATTGTCGCCGCCGGTGAGGCTGCCCAAGTGTACAGTTTGGAAATCTTTCTGCCATGTAAGCAGCTCACGAGCCATCCTGCCCCAGAACTTTTTTGGCTCTGAGATTGACTCTTTGTAAAGTGTCTGGTATTCCTCCAGATCTGGAAAAAATTAGAAACTATGTTTCATTTTGCTTAGAATCAACTTACTACTCAAATGAGGTTTGCTTGGATGCTCTATTGGGATATCAGCATTTGTTTGAAGTCACACAATCACTTGGGTGGGTGCAATTGGGCGCGAGGCTTACTGGCAAGCATTTTCTTTGGCGGGTCTATAGAGGGTCAGTTCTCGGAATGACGTCCGGAGCGGACAGGACACATGATTTTACTTACGGTATGTGTCGACCTCATGGGCCTCGGCCACCACTGGGTTGGTGGGCGGTTTCCTATCGCCTTCGGACATTTTGGCGGTCCCTGCTGTTGCGCTGTTGAAGTTGTTGCGAAGTCAATGAGAATTGGTTCAGGTTGCTCTGATTGCGGGGGTGGCGGGGTAGTCCTTTTAAATTGGCTGGTGAGAGGATCGTCGGCTATCAAGTGGGTGCAAGGTACGAAATGATGTATGACGCAAACGCAGCCTTGGGGTATTGCAAACAAAGCTCAGAACAATGACTGGAGTAATATGCTTTACGGTAAAACTTCCGAGGTGCGTGCAGAGATATATAAAGAGAAGGGAAGTAGAACGGCAGACGGCAATGCGGGAGAATGGAAGTAATTAACCGCAGCAGCTGTTCCTTACGTCTGGCAGCTCCTACTTTAGCTCGGCTATGGGAGGAGCACCAGCTTTAATTACCATATCTTTGGGAGTGGGGTTACATGCTCTAGTCGTGGCGCAGTCCTGTTTTTGTAGAGACTCAGTGCTCCCATCTTGACCTTCGTCATCCCATCGTCCGGACCAATGCAAATTATTGAGAAGAGACTGCTCGTAGTTGGTGGGGCCTAGCGTAAGGCGCAAGAACCCCCGAAACACCCTTTTCGTAATGGTACATGCCACTCGCTCTCTCCTGCAGTTCGATTTTTCCGAGCTCACAAAAGAAATCTTTGTTGCAGCCAGTCCCGCACTGCTGACGTGGGTGCTCATGTGCTCACCTAGTTGCGTAGGAGAGAGCCTGTAGTAGAAATATTGGATGTTGGTCTTTTGTGAGTGCCATTTGTGGCTTTTGCATCCTGGCCGGTCAGACGGCGGGGTGGTGCCTCCATCCAAAAGGAATTTCCGATGATTGGCTATCCAATTCTCCAACCGCCCCCATTAAACTGCGGGGTCATATCGGGCAAGGCTACCACACGTACAGTACAACTCGTGGAGGACACAGATACGGCAAGCTGCCTTGCGCTTTCTGCAGCTCAATCCTTGTCTGGGTCGTTATCTTGCGTTCCCGGCCAGATCGGAATGCCCCTGATCGAGTCGCAGTTGTGCTGTGGGGGTAAGTAAGAAATAGCAGTGTTCGGTTACACCACATAAGATAAAAGGCAAGTAAGCCAACAGTCTTCAAAGCGACATCTCCCGAAGGTACTCGAGGTACGAGATTATATGGGCGTATCGGGTATTCTATGGCGCTGTGCGCATGACCCTTGAAGTATATTTGATCAAGGTCTTATTCCGCTGGGCCGCCAGATGATCCAATATTGGGCCGACCCCAATATTTGTAAATTAAAGCGCATAATGCTGATGTGATGTCTTGACAGAGTGTTTCGAACACTTCTCGGACATGAACAGGGAAGACTACTTTGGTACTTGCAGATGTGTGGAGCGCAACATGTCATGCACCGACACTAGTTCCTTCCCGTACCCTGCTCCTCTCGCGTGTGAATCGTCTCTTGTGCTCCTTTAAACTCCTCAGTCCTGCCTCCGAATCCGTGTTCCCTAACGGCCTCCCATATTTGATATTCTCTACCTTGTGCTTTCCCGTTCATACTTTTCTTGTTGGGCTTCTGTACCTATCGGGTCTATATGCCTTTTATGTAAAAATGCAACAAGTAGCCGCAGAGGTGGTTGGGTTCTTACCGCTGAATTGTCCGTTTTCTTTCGCGTGAGGCTTATTGTAGGTGTTTGGTTGACTTGTACCTGAAGCCATGTCAATTAACTTCATTATAATGTATTGTAACTGAGACACTTACTGCATATTCTCTCCACCCGGCGAAATGTCCATGAGATTCATGCTTGTATCTTCAGACATGGTGAAATAAAGCAATACTGAAATTCGCAATAAACAGCATCGTTGAATCTCATTGACGGTCAAAGCCTGATATACTGTAAACGAGCTAAATAATTGTCGTTAAATTGAAGTGACATATTCGGACAGTTCCCTCAACATTTCCATTCAGCAGTGTGGCAATACTATACACGCGACCAGAAGCCAAGCAACTGTCATGTAAAAGATGCTTTCACAATTCTCCGATACTCATGCAGCCATTTTTGTTGTAAATAGTCCATGGCGAAATTATTTATACAGAAAATGTTCGTATACCCCACAGAGCCATGAATTATTCCCATAATTAGCAACGCCCAAGTACTTACACATCCGTCCTGGGGAAACGCCTCCCTATGAAATAGTGCCGTTATCTGAAGTAGGACGATCTCTTCAGCTTAGAAGTCCATATCCATAAGATACGTCTCAAGTATCCGCATAAATTTGGC
>Ga0335075_10001916_pt1 | contig 33849 bp, 31 predicted proteins | sample Lox_Sample_24_FD_206723 | JGI IMG/M metagenome (GOLD analysis project Ga0335075, IMG submission 206723) | Soil microbial communities from Loxahatchee National Wildlife Refuge, Florida, United States - Lox_Sample_2.4 | ecosystem: Environmental > Terrestrial > Soil > Wetlands | place: USA...
TGGCGTCTGCTGAGATCAAAAGCGGTCACCCGGAGACCGCGCAGGACCTCGTTGACGCCGCCCTGCCCCAGTTGACAGACCCGCGAGCCCACGCACTCGCCGAGCGGCTGCGCGGGGACATCTTGTTCGTGCAGGGTCGCGCGGTCGAAGCAGCGCAGGTCCTGGCCGGGGCGGCCCGGGCACTCGCGCCGGACGACCGGGCCGCCAGCGAGGCGATGGCCACCGCGCTCAGGGCAGCCATCTGGGCCGGGCCGGCCGAAACGCGAGAGATCGCCACGGCAGCCCGATCGTTCCCTCGCCCGGACCGGTCGAAGGCCAGTGTGGCCGACCTGATGCTGGAAGGCTACGGGGCCAGGTTCACGGCCGGCTACGCCGCCGCAGTCGAGCCGCTGCGCGCTGCCATCGCGCGTCTGCGGTCCGAGGATCTCGATCTGGTGACCGGGCTTCAGTGGTACGGCATGGGCACAGTTGCTGCCGCGAGCCTGTGGGACGACAGCGCGCTCGACATCACCGGACGCTTCCTGCACGCGGCCCGCGCGCAAGGAGCACTGACCGCATTGCCGGTGGCGCTGGGCCTGCGCGGGATCGCTGACTGCCTTACCGGCTCTCTGGCCGAGGCCAGGGACCGGTGGACAGAGATGCGGGAGATCATCGCGGCCGGCGGCAGCCGCCGAGTTCTCGGCATCGACATCCTCAGCGAAGGCATGGTCCTCGTTTACTCCGGGCGGCTGGCCGAAGCCAGAGCATTCGGCGCCGCTCAGATGCGGGAGGCGGCTGCGCGCCGCGCGCGGGGAGTGGCCAGCATGGGCCAGGCGGTCGTGGCGATGGCCGATGTGTCGGCCGGCAACTATCACGATGCAGTCGACAATGCGACGACTGTCGTCAGGGACGATCTCCCGTTCCTCGCCGAGCTGGTCTTGCCCGAACTAATCGAGGCAACCTGCCGCACCGGTCGTCGCGCCGAGGCAGCCAGCGCTTTCGGCACGCTGTCCGAGCGGGCGCTGGAGGCGGGCACATCCATAGCGCTCGGAGTGCGTGCCCGGTGCGCGGCCCTGCTTAGCGAAGATGGCCGCGCGGAGGCCGCCTACGACGAAGCGATCAGTCACCTCGAACACAGCCCCGCGGCGGTCGAACTCGCCCGCGCGCGCCTGCACTACGGCCAGTGGCTGCGCAGGTCGAAGCGCAAACGTGACGCGCGCCGCGAGCTCCGTGCCGCATACGACATGTTCGACCAGATAGGCGCGGAAGGTTTCGCCTCGCGCGCAGCCACCGAACTGTCTGCGGCCGGCGAGCGGGTCCAGCTGCACGCCGCGGCGACAACCTTTGATCTGACCCCGCAGGAAGCGCGCGTCGCCGGCCTTGCTGTCGAAGGGGTGACGAACAATCAGATCGCGGCGCAGTTGTTCATCAGCCCGCGCACCGTGGAATATCACCTTCGCAAGGTCTTCAGGAAGCTCGGCGTCAGCTCACGCTCGCAGCTCGCCCGTCATCTGCCGGCTAGCCCCGCGCCGGTCGCCCGTTAGCCCGCCGGCGGCGCGCCGCGCACGTACGCCTCCACTGCGGCCGCGTCCTGGCCTGGCGCGAATGCCTCAAGCAGCCAGGTCACGCCGGCGTCGGCGAGACCTGCCGCCGCGCCGGCCCGCTCCGTCTCGGGTAGCAGGTGGAGCGCACAGCAAACAGCAATATCTCCGGAACGCGCTGCGCCTAGGCCGGTCAGCTCCGCACGCACCTGCATTACCAGGTCAGCCGCGGGCGGCGCCGGACGGCTGCCCGCATTCGGGAAGATCGGGAAACAACCCTGCAGCCCGGCTGCGCGGGCGAGGGGCTTGCGGTTCGGCCAGCGAACCGCGGCCCAGATCGGGACCGGGTCCTGAACCGGGGCTGGCAGCAGCGGCGGTGAGTCGATGGCGTAATGGCGGCCGGCGTGCAAGAGGGCGTTCCCGGCCAGAAGTTCCTGCAGGATCTCCAGGGATTCGTCGAGCAGCTCGCCTCGCACGCGCGGCGCGGTTTCCTCACCGAACGCGCTGAACTCGCGCCAGCCGTCGTCCCCGAGGCCGATTCCGACGACCAGGCGGCCGCCGGAGAGCTGGTCGAGCGTGGCTATCTGCCTGGCCAGAACCCAGGGCCTCCGCCGGGCAAGCGGGGTTACCAGCGCGCCGAGCCTGACCCGGCTGGTCGCCATCGCGATCGCTGCCAGAGTGGTCCACGCTTCGGCGACCGGCATGCCCGGCACGGCGAGCATGTGGTCCCACAGGTAGAAGCCGTCCCAGCCGGCCTGCTCAGCGTCCGCGGCCAGACTCGCGACCCGGCGGGGGTCCGCGAGCTCGCCGAATGGCGGCAGGAAGATCCCGTGCTTCACTCCGCGATTATCCCGCGCTCGCGCAGGTAGAACTCGACGCTGGCCGGCCGGAGCGGAGTGTTGCCGAGTATCAGGTCCGCTGCCTTCTCGGCGATCATCATCGTCGGTGCGTAGATGTTGCCGTTGGTCACGTACGGCATGACCGAGGCATCCACCACGCGCAAGCCGTCGATCCCGTGGACGCGCATGCTGGCCGGGTCGACGACGGACATCGGGCCGGTGCCCATCGCGCACGTGCAGGACGGGTGCAGCGCCGTTTCCCCGTCGCGGCGAACCCAGTCCAGGATCTGCGCGGGCGTTTGCACGCCCGGACCCGGCGAGAGTTCCCCGGCGTTGTAGGGATCCATGGCGGGCTGGGTCAGGATTGCCCGTGCCACGCCGATGGCCTCGACCCATTCGCGCCGGTCCTGGTCTGTTGACAGGTAGTTGAACCGAAGCGCGGGTTTCGCTGCCGGATCGGCCGAAGTGATCGTGACGCTGCCGCGGGCATCAGAGTTCATCGGGCCGATGTGCACCTGGTAACCGTGCCCGCCGGCCGGCGCGGAGCCGTCGTAGCGCACTGCGATCGGCAGGAAGTGGAACATCAGGTTCGGGTAGGCGACGTCGTCATTGCTGCGGGCGAAGCCACCGCCTTCGAAATGGTTGGTCGCGCCCGGCCCGCTGCGCAGGAATAGCCAGCGCGCGCCGATGAGGGGGCGGTTGCGCCACTTGAGTGCAGGCGCGACCGAGACCGGCTGCTTGCAGCCGTACTGGACGTAGACCTCAAGATGGTCCTGCAGGTTCGCGCCGACGCCGGGCAGTTCGTGGCGCACGTGCACGCCGGCTGGCTCCAGCACGCCGGGGCTGCCGATGCCAGACAGCTGCAGAAGCTGAGGGCTGTTGATCGCGCCGCCGGACAGGATGATCTCACCGGCCGCCGCGGTGGCGGACTTGCCGCCGCGAACGTACTCGACACCGGTCGCGCGAGTACCGTCCATCCTGATCCTGGTGACGAATGCCCGGGTGTGCACCGTCAGGTTCGGCCGGGCCAGGACTGGATGCAGGTAGGCGCGGGCGGCGGACAGGCGCCTGCCACGGTGCAGGTTCCGGTCGAACGCGGCGAAGCCTTCCTGCCGGTAGCCGTTGACGTCGTCGGTGAGCTGGTACCCGGCCTGCTGCACGGCCTGGAAGAACGCGCGGAACAGCGGGCTGTCGGCGGGTCCGCGCTCCAGGATCAGCGGGCCGTCAGCGCCGCGGAACTCGTCGGCGCCCGCCAGGCAGGTTTCCATCCGCTTGAAGTACGGCAGGCAGTGCGGGTAATCCCAGCTCGCCATGCCCGGATCCGCGGCCCACCGGGCATAGTCAAGCGGGTTGCCCCGCTGGAAGATCATGCCGTTGATGCTGCTGGAGCCGCCGAGCAGCTTGCCGCGCGCGTGGTAGATACGGCGACCGTTCATGAACGGCTCTGGCTCGGACTCGTACTGCCAGTCGTAAAACCGGCTGCCGATCGGGAACGTCAGCGCAGCCGGCATGTGAATGAAGACGTCCCACTTGTAGTCGGGACGGCCGGCCTCCAGTACCAGGACCCGGTTGGAGCGGTCGGCCGAGAGCCGGTTCGCCAGAGCACAGCCAGCAGAGCCACCGCCGATGATGATGAAGTCGTAATTCGTGGTCAACGCCCGTGCTCACCGCCCGTGTTTTAGTCAGCGATGATAGCGGCAACACGCCCGCAATCCTGAGCAGTACAGTCACCGAATGCAGTTCGAACCTCGCCTGCGTGCCGGCCTGCATGACGGCAGTATCACGATGGCGTTCCGCCGCTGGCGCCGCCCGCAGGTCGTCGCAGGCCATCAGTACCGCACCGGACTCGGGATGGTGCTCGCCGAGACCGTCGATGTCGTCGAGCCAGCGGACATAACGCCGGCGCAGGCGCGCGACGCCGGTTTCCCTTCTGTCGACTCGCTGGTCAGCGATCTGCGTGGCGATCCTGCCCTGCCGCTTTACCGGATCAGGTTCCGCCCGCTGGACAGCCCGGATCCGCGAGACGCGCTCGCAGCGACCGCGACCCTCTCCGACGCCGACGCGGCCGGGATCGCGGCGCGGCTTGCACGCATGGACGCAGCGAGCAAGCGCGGCGCGTGGACCAGGGATGTGCTGGAGCAGGTCGCCCGTCAGCCGGGGGTGGTATCGACGATTCTCGCCGCTGAGCTTGGCTGGGAGCGTCCTGATTTCAAGTTGCACGTGCGCCGGCTGAAGGAACTCGGACTCACGATCAGCCTGGACGTGGGATACCGGATCTCGCCACGCGGCGCCGCGTACCTGGCGCGGCTCCCTGCTCGCGGCTAGCCGCGGCCGGAGCAGCACCGCGGCGGTTAAGCGCGCGTTCCCGCTAGTAGCCGGCCAGCGGGTCGACGAGGCCGAGCAGCGGCTCCCCTGCGGCAAACCTGGCCACGTTCTCACGGATGCGCAGCGCCAGCGGTCGCATCGTCATCTCCGGCGTGTCGGCGGTGTGCGGGGTGATGATGCAGCGCGGCTGTGTCCACAGCGGGTGGTCATCGGGAAGCGGCTCGGGGTCGGTGACGTCCAGCGCGGCGCCGCCGAGCTGCTCGCGCTCAAGTGCCGTCAGCAGAGCGCCGGTGTCGACGTGCCGGCCGCGGGCGACGTTGACCAGCCAGCCATCCGGGCGCATCGCGGCCAGTTGCGGGGCGCCGATAATGCGCTCAGTCTGCGGGGTCAGCGCGAGCGCGAGGAAGACGATCTTGGCGTCGGACAGTGCCTCCGGAAGCATTGCATGCGGCAGGGTCCGTGCCGCGCCGGGGAACGGATCCGTGCTGCGGCGCACCACGGTGGCGGTCACCCGGAACGGCGCAAGCAGTGTCAGCAGCGCGCGGGTGATACCGCCGCCGCCGAGTATGCTGACCGGCTCGTCGTACAGGCTCTGGCCGCCGTGCTCGCCCCACGACCTCGCCTCGACGCGCTGGCGAAGCGAGCGCAGGCCGGCGAGCGCGAGCAGCAGGGCGTGCTCGGCTACCGGTTCGGCGTAACTGCCTTTGGCGCAGGTCCAGGTTCGGGCCGGATCGAGGACGCCGGCCTCCACCACGAGTTCGACGCCAGCCGAGGACAGCTGAATCCACCGGGCCGACGTCGACCCGAGCGCAGCCCGCAGGCCCTCGGCGTCCTGTGGCACCAGCCAGATCAGCCCGTCGGCCCGGTCGTCTGTCTCGGCCGGCTTCCCGCCACCCGCACGGACTGCCGCGACGGCAAACTCAGGGCGACTAGGCCCGATGGCAACGCGCGGTTCAGTCACGTCCGCTGACACTAGCCCGGCACTCGCTCCGCTGTACTTCCGGGGCACGGCTGCCCGGCGCAGCCCAGGCCGACGGGATTCACCGGAGGGTGATGGTGTTCCCGGTGATCAGGCCGGCTTCGTCGCTGGCCAGGTAGGCGATGACTGCTGCAACCTGATCCGGGCTCGCGACGTGAAAGTGCTCCTGGCTGGTTTCGACAAAGCCGCGCACCGCGTCGGTGACCCAGCCAGTGTCGGTCACCGGCGGATAGACCATGTTCGCCGTGATGCCGTAGGCCCCGAGTTCGAGCGCCGCCGACATCGTGTAGTTGACCTGCGCAGCCTTCGCGGCGCCGTAGGAGACCTCGGTAGGAAACCCGAGATCGCCGCCAGACGTCAGGCCGATGATGCGGCCCCAGGTCGCCGCGCGGGCGACGTGGCGGCGGGCGAACTCGGCGATCAGCAGCGCGGGCGCCATCGCGTCCACTTTGAACTGCTGTTGCCAGGTGGCAGCGGTAACCGGTCGGAGCGAGCGGCCGTGAGCGTCGGTGCCTGCCGGACTGAAGGTGTCCTGGATCCATCCGGTGGCGTTGTTCACCAGGATGTCCACCGGCCCGAGCTGATCCTCGGCAGCGTCGAAGAGCATAGCGGGAACGTCCGGGTCGGACAGGTCGGCCTCGACTGCCACCGCGCGGCCGCCGGCCGACTCAATCCGCGCCACCACCTCGCCAGCTGACTGGCCGCGGCGGTCCCGGTAAGCCTGCGGCGTCCCCGGATCGGGCTCGTCCTCGACCCGCAGGTAACTGCACAGCACCGCGCACCCGCTCCTGGCAAGCGCGATCGCGGTGGCCGCACCGATGCCGTGGTTAGCGCCTGTCACCAGCGCTGTATGACCGGCTGCCAGCTGTCCTCCTTCTCAGGCCGCGGCTGGCGTTGCCGAGCCCTCGGCCCGCACCGAGCGCCCGGCCAGCACGTAGTAGACGACACCGCCGGCGATCAGGCCCGCGAAGACACTGAAGTCCGAGCCGATCCTGCCACCGATGTGCCCGGCAAGCGGGCCGACGTACGGCGAGTAGGCGTTGAGCCAGAGCGCCGCACATGCCATCCCTGCCACCTGCGCGATGATCGCGGGCCAGTGGATGCCGCCGTTGCGGTAATACCGCCCGCCGCGGACGTTCAGCAGCCCGGCATGGTCATACCGGTTGCGCCGCAGCCAGCTATCCACCAGGTAGATGGCGCACCACGGCCCGAGCCACACGATGGTGAACAGCACGAACTCAGCCAGCAGCCGGTAGAAGTCGCTGGAAAACACCGCGTAGGCCACGAGAGCCCCGCAGATCACGGTGTCGATCGCGACGCAGTGCAGCCGTTTGAGGCCAGGGACCAGGCTCTGCAGCGTGACGCCCGAAGAGTAGAGATCCAGGGTGTTGATGGCGAACAGCTGCAGGACGGCAAAGATCAGGTACGGCCAGATAAACCAGCTGGGGAACCCGGCCACCAGGCCGTTAGGGGTCCTGGCGCTCGGCACACCGGTAGCGATCGCCGCACCGAGGATCTCCAGAAGTGCCGACGGGATCGCTCCGCCGAGCACGACGGCCAGCACGATCCGCTTCTTGTCCGCGGTCCGCGGCAGATACCGGGAGTAGTCGTTCCCGTTTTCTGCCCAGCCGAGGCCGCCGGCTGCCACCATCAGCGCCAGCACAATGGTCAGCGCCCCCCAGCTCGCGCCGTGCGGGGGCTGTGTGAGGTTGACCTTCGATGTCGTCAGGGCCGCCATCACGGCAAACAGCACGACAAACGGGAGCGCGAGCCAGCGCAGCACCTTGACCACGGCGGCATGCCCGAGAAGCGGCAGCACCGCCTGAATCGCGACCGCCAGCACGATGACGATGATCTTCGCCGGGGTCCCGGATGTGTAACCCGCCTTCGACGTCAGCAGGATGCCGGCGAAGACGATCAGGGAGATGCCGACGACCTCGAATCCAACTTGCGTTACCCAGTTGAAGAATGAGGGCAGCCTGTTGCCGTTGGGTCCGAAGGCTGCGCGGCTCACGCCGAACGCGGTCGTGCCTGCCTGCGGACCCTGAACGCTCGCCAGGCCGGTGAGCAGGAACGACAGGTTCCCGATCAAGATCACTACGACGGCCTGGACGAACGACAACCCGTACACCACGATGGCAACAGCCCCGTAGACGACGAACTCGACATTCCACGACGCGCCGGCCCACATCCAGAACAGGTTGCCGGGCCTGCCCCAGCGCTCGGTGTGCGGGATGTACTCGATGCCGCGGTGCTCGACATCGGTAATCGAGGGCCCGGCGCCACCACTCAGCCCTCCGGCACTACCCGCACTCGCCACTGGCAGGCCCTCCGCTTGCATCGCCGAACGACCGAACGCGCCGAACGCTAACATCGCCGGCCGCCGGCTTTGGTGGCAGGCTTGATGCATGCCCGAAACAGCCGAGTCCGGGAGAACGCCGGCTAGCGACGAGGAACTGCAGCGCGCGATGATCGGGCCGGTAACTCCGCACAACGGGCCGATCACCATAGCCGACTACGATCCTGCCTGGCCGGTGCTCTACAGCCGGGAGGCTAGCCGCATCCGGGCCGTACTCGGCCGCTCCGCGGTGCTCATCGAGCACGCAGGCTCCACTTCGGTCCCCGGGCTCGCGGCCAAGCCGATCATCGACATCGTGCTTGCCGTACCCGACTCGGCCGACGAGGCGGCCTACGTCCCGGCCATGGAGGCGGCCGGCTATGTCCTGCGGTCGCGAGAGCCCGGCTGGTTCGAGCACCGGCTGTTCAAGGGGCCGGACACCAACATCAACCTCCATGTCTTCACTGCCGGCGCAGCCGAGATCGACGGGATGCTGCTCTTCCGCGACTGGCTGCGCGTCAACGACGCCGACCGGGCCGCCTACCTGGAAGTCAAACGAGAGCTAGCCGGGCGCACCTGGCGTCACGTCCAGCACTACGCCGACGCCAAGTCGGCCATCGTCGAGGAGATTCTCGCCCGCGCTGCGGCCGCTTGATCAACAGTCTCCGCCGACAACCGCCCGGTTGCGGTCCGCCGCTTCAGTTGACCTTGCGCTCGAAGCCCTGCCAGTACGGCTCGCGGAGCTTGAACTTCTGCAGCTTGCCGGTAGCTGTCCGAGGCAGCGAGTCGCGCAGTTCGACCGACGTCGGGCACTTGAAATGCGCCAGCCGTGACCGGCAGTGCTCGATCAGGTCCACGTCGGTGGCACCGCTGCCCGAACGGAGCACGACGAGCGCTTTCACGGTTTCACCCCACCTGGCATCCGGAACGCCGATCACCGCTGCCTCGGCCACCGCGGGATGCTGATAGAGGCAGTCCTCCACCTCCACCGAGCTGACGTTCTCGCCACCAGAGATGATGACGTCCTTCTTCCGGTCGGAGATCACCAGGTAATCGCCGGCCTCGATGTGGCCCTTGTCGCCGGTGTGGAACCAGCCGCCATCCAGCGCCCTCGCCGACTCTTCCGGCTGTTCCCAGTACCCGGCAAACACGTGATTGGACCTGGCGAGTACCTCGCCCTCGGGATCGGTCCGGATCTGCACGCCGACGGCAGGGACCCCCGCGCGTGACTGAAGCCGGGCCCGCTCGGCGGCGGGCATGTCGTCCCACTCGGCTACGGCGCGGTTGATGGTCAGCAGCGGCGCGGTCTCGGTCAGCCCGTAGATCTGGATGAACTCCCAGCCGAGCTCGGCCTCGACCCGCTCGATGGTCTTCGAAGGCGGCGGCGCGCCCGCGACCACGATCCGGACGGTGCCGGCGCCCGGGATGTCGCGGCCGCCAGCCCGTCGATCGGCAGCCGCAGTGAGGATCGCGGCGACCACGGCGGGGGCTCCGCACAGCAGGGTCACGCCGTGCTCTTCGATCCGGCGCAGTATCTCCTCGCCGTCGATCTTGCGCACCACCACCTGCGGAACGCCCATGCCGGTCACCGCGTACGGCATCCCCCAGCCGTTGCAGTGGAACATCGGCAGCGTGTGCATGAACACGTCCCGGTCGCTGACGCCGGTGTGCCAGCCGAACGTCGCCGCGTTCAGCCAGCAGTTGCGGTGAGTGAGCTGGACCCCCTTAGGCCGCGCCGTCGTGCCGCTGGTGTAGTTGATGCTCGCGGTCTCGTCTTCGTCGCCGGCCCACCCGGCAGGCTGCGCGCCGTCGGGAGCGGCAGCAAACAGCCCGGCATCGGCCGATCCGTCCAGCACGATCTTGTGCTTGACGCTGATACCGCGCAGGCTCTCCTCCGACTCTGGGTCCGCGAGCAGCACTGATGTGCCGGAGTGGCCGATGATGTAGCTGATCTCGTCGGCGTTGAGCCGGTAGTTGACCGGGACCAGGATCCGGCCGTACGCGCTGACGCCGAAATAGCTGATCAGGAACCGGGCTGCGTTCGGGCTGACGATCGCGACCCGCTCACCGTGGCCGACGCCCATGGCATCCAGTGCCAGCGCCATACCGCGAGCACGGCGCTCCAGTTCCCGGTAGGTCAGGGTACCCAGCGAGCCGGCCGTGCCAGGCTCGTCAAAAACGGCGGTCCGGTCCCCGTAGACGGCCGCGCCGCGGCTGAGGTAGTCCCCGATAGTGAGTGGCACCTTCATTGAACGGCTCCCTAACGCCAGGTACGCACTGCAGGCTTGCTGCCTTCATATCAGGACAACCTCGCCCTCCGCACCAAGCCTGCTGCGAGGGAACGCGCATGGACGGGGCAACTCAGTGGCGCCCCGCCCAGCCGTATCAGCGCCTGGCGCGCTGCGGGCCGAAGTCCGGCCGCCGGAGTACGAGCCACAGCGGGATCCCCGCCACAGCAATGAAGATCACCGCCATCAGCGGGATGTTGAGCCAGAGCCAGTTCACCTGAGATCGCCTCCGTCGACGGGCCGGCGCCTCTCGCCAGCGACAACCTCAGGCTTGCCGGTGAACTTCTGACCAGGTTCTGACGGCCGTTGGCCCCCGCCATGAATCCCGCCTCCCCGCCCGCGGACTCGCCGAGGGAGTGTTCGCTCCAGGGAATCCTGGCGTCAGTCCCAGGTCAGCGGCTCGCATCGGCAATGATGGGGCAATGGATCTGCCGGTGATGCCCCCTGTCTCTCCGATGCTCGCCAAGTCCGTGAAAGACATCCCGGACGGCGCGCTGAGCTACGAGCCCAAGTGGGATGGCTTTCGCTCCGTGATCTTCCGCGACGGCGCGGAAGTGGAGATCGGCAGCCGCAATGAGCGGCCGATGACCAGGTATTTTCCCGAGGTCGTCGATGCTGTGCTGGCGAACTTCCCGGATCGGTGCGTGATTGACGGCGAGATCGTCATCCCCGACGCCGACGGCCGCAAGCTCGACTTTGAGGCGCTGCTTCAGCGGATCCATCCGGCCGACAGCCGGGTACGCCTGCTGGCCAGCCAGACGCCGGCTTCCTTCGTGGCCTTCGACCTGCTCGCGCTCGGCGACGAAAACTGTACCGGCCTGTCGTTCGAGCAGCGCAGGTCGATCCTCTCGCAGGCGCTGGACGCCGCGGCGCCGCCGGTGTACGTGACCCCCGCGACCAGGGACAAGGCGGTAGCGACCGGCTGGTTCAGCGAGTTCGAGGGCGCTGGCCTGGACGGGATAGTCGCCAAGCCGCTGGGCGGCCCGTACGAGCCGGATAAACGGGTCATGTTCAAGATCAAGCACGAGCGGACGGCGGACTGCGTGGTAGCCGGGTACCGGGTGCACAAGAGCGGCCCCGATGCGATCGGCTCGCTCTTGCTCGGGCTGTATGACGACGCAGGGCGCCTGGCCAGCGTCGGTGTCGTCGGCGCGTTCCCGATGGCCAGGCGCCGCGAGTTGTTCGCCGAAGTCCAGCCCCTGGTCACCAGCTTGGAAGGGCACCCCTGGAACTGGGCCGGTGAACTCCAGCAGGACCACGTCCGGCACCCGCGCGAGGCTGAGGGCAGCAGGTGGAACGCCGGCAAAGACCTGTCCTTCGTGCCGCTCCGGCCAGAGCGCGTGGCGGAGGTCCGGTATGAGCACATGGAAGGCACCAGGTTCCGGCACACGGCGCAATGGTTCAGGTGGCGCGACGACCGTGATCCTCGTTCCTGCGGATTCGGCCAGCTTGAGGAACCCGTCAAGTTCAACCTTGCTGAGATCCTGCCGCGTTAACCGACATGTACGGGCTGACCGGGACTAGCTGATCTGGCAGCTGGCACGATCGTGCGCCGCCAGGAGCCGCTGCGCCAGGCTCGGCAGCCGGTGCACCGAGGCAGCTTGCGGGAAGGCCACCGCCAGTGCCTCCGCGATGAGACGCGACCGCTGCTCGTACCCGGCAGAGGTGTAGTGGATCCCGTCCGGGATGAACCACTGGCGTTTCACCACTGACGCCCAGTTAAAGACCCGCATGTTCGGGTACCGCGAGCAGGCCCGCAGCAACGCGTGGTCCCACGCCTGCATGTTCTTCTCTGCGTACGGGCCGGTGCCGCGCAGAGACTTCACGTTGACCCAGAGCGCTGGCTCGCCGCGAATGACGGACATCATCCGCGCGATCCGGGCCGCGAAACTGACGTTCGAGCCGACAGCCACGTCCGCGGTGTCGTTGGTGCCGAGCGCCAGGACCCAGCAACCGCGATAGCCATGGCGCACCAGGTTCTGCGCCACGGTGTAAGCGTTCGGCTCGTTGAGGATCGTCTCCACGATTGACGTGCCGCCCCGGATCTCAAATCGAGTTCTCTTGACGCCGACATCGGCGTACTGCGCGTTGATGCGCTGGGCCGGATCGGGCAGGTAGTCCGCCGATACCAGGCCGTCGGAAGTGGAGTCGCCGAAGTGCACGACCGAAGTGCACGACGTTTTCAGCGGGAACGCCTTGTCGATCGCCGCGACACTCGCGTCGGCAGCGCTGGTTTTACTGCCGCCCGGTCCGCTAGAAAGCGGATCGGAATGGCTGGTCGCCGACCCGCCGGGAATCGGGCTGCTGGCCGCCGAGAGCGATGACCCGGCGGACGGCGGTGGCACCGCGCCCGCTAGTGCCGAGATCGCAACCACCAGCAACCACGAAGCGAGGCTCAGCGTCACCCAGTCACGGCGGGAAGCGCGCCACGTCCCGGAGCGCAGCTTGGCGATCCAGCGCTCGATGGCGCCATGCCTGATCGGCTCTTCGATCAGCCGCCAGGACAGGGCCGCGGCTGCAATGCTGGCGCCGATCTGCAGGGTGACCCGGAGCGCGGTCTCGGTGCCGCTGGCCGGGGCGGTAAGCACGATGATCGGGTAATGCCAGAGGTAGATGCCATAGGACCGGACGCCAAGCCACTGCAGCGGCTGCCAGCCGAGCACCCTGCCGAGGCGGCCAGCCGGCGAGACGACCGCGAGTACTACCGCAGCGGTAGCGACCGACAGCAGCACCATGCCGCCCCGGTACAGCAGCGGCGAGTACTGGTTAGTGCGCCAGATCATTGCCGCGATGACGATCAGCCCGGCAGCGCCCAAGCCGTCGAGAAGCAGCCTGTCCCGGCGGCTGGGCTCGGCTGGCATCTCTCGGCTGGGCCGGGCGAATGCCAGTGCAGCGCCGATCAGCAGGGCGAACGCGCGGGTGTCAGTACCGTCGTAGGCGCGGGTCGGGTCATAGCCGGGATGGTAAAGAGCGATCATCAGGCCAGCCGATGCCGCCGCAAGGGTCAGCGTCCCGCCGGCCAGCCACCGCCGCCGCGACTGTTCACTCAGGCGACGAGTCAGGTACAAGCCCGCCAGGATCAGCCACGGCCAGAGCAGGTAGAACTGCTCTTCCACCGCCAGCGACCACAAGTGGCCGAGCGGGGTAGGCGGCGCGAACCTGGCAAAGTACGAGGAGTTCTGCGCGATCAGCCACCAGTTGCTGACGTAGCCGACAGCAGCCAATACCGCACCGCGCAGGGCCCGCAGTTGAGCGCGCTGCAGCAGCGCGACCCAGGTTGTGACAACCACGAGCATGACGAACAGCGCTGGCAGCAACCTGCGAGCTCGCCGCTGCCAGAAGTTCACCAGCCGCATGCGGCCGGTCGCCGCCTGCTGAGCTAGCAGCAGGTCGGTTATCAGATAGCCGCTCAGGGTGAAAAAGACGCCGACGCCCAGTAACCCGCCCGGCGCCCAGCCGAAGTTGACGTGGTAGGCGATGACTGCCAGTACCGCTAGCGCGCGTAGCCCGTCCAGGCCAGCCACATACCGCTGGTTTCCTTCGGCAGGCTTTGGCATGGCTCCCCTCGGCCGGCCAACGGCGGGGCCGTTCGGCACGGTCATCACTAAGACGCGGCCGACGGGCAGTCAGTTGGAAAGCCGCGCAAGCCAGAACTGGTTCCCGGACAAGGCAAAAGGCTAGTCGCTTGGACCCGAAACGCACGCAACAACGACTTAGCATCCGTTAGTGCTGTCACGTACCGGGCATAACGCCAGATAAGGTCGCGCGGAAACGCTCGAACGAATGCTAAGTGCCTGAGCGAGCAGAGATACCCGGAGAACGGACGCTGAATCTATCGGACAATCAGGTAAATAATGACCGCGACCACGACCAGTCCGATGACCACCGGCACCAGCCGCTTGACAATGGCGCGCCCGGCAACGCTCATCAGGTCCAAAGCCGCCGGTTCCGGACCGGGAGCACTCGGGGATGGCCCGGCGGACAGCTGCGAAGCGCCAGCAGCCCGACTGGTTCCGTCATCGCTGTCGCTGGCAGTGTCTGCTGTCGCGGTGCTGGTTGCCGCACTGGCCGATGGCGACCCGTTAGCCACAGCAGCGGCCGGTGCGGGCACAGCGCCCGCAGCCGGAGCAGCTGCGCTCCCGCCATTGCCGGCGATAGCAGCCGTGCTCTCCGCAGCGGCCGTGGTGCTCCCCGCCTCCGCCGTGGGCTGGCTCACGACACCAGCGCTGAGCTTGTCTTCCAGGCACGTGACGAACTGGCCAAGCAGCTTCGCCGACACTTCCTTGATCATGCCGCTGCCGAACTGGGCAATCCGCCCGGCGATCGTCAGGTCGGTGCTGACACTGACCCTGGTGCTCCCGCCAGCCGACTCAAGTTGCGCCGAGATCACGGCCGTGGCGTTGCCATTGCCCCGCGAGTCCCGGCCGCGCGCATCGATCACCGCGCGGTAGGCCGTCTCGTCTTTCACTGAGAACTGCGCTGTGCCCGCATACTCGGCAGTGACCGGGCCGACCTTGATCTTGACCTTGCCGGAGTAGATGCCGTCGTTGACACCCGTCAGCTGAGCGCCCGGCATGCAGGGCGCGATCAGCTCCAAGTCAGTCAGCACGGCCCAGGCCTGCTCGATCGGCACACCGACGGTGAACTCGTTGTCCAGCTTCATGGCTGTCCTGTCATCCGCACTGCCCGGTCCGCGCCGGGAGACCAGATGATCCTGCTAGATCCCGCGCGCGTTGTCGAGGCAGCCGGGCTGGCGAACAGCTCAGACCCGTGCCGTGTCCTTGCGCATCCGCCAGACGGCTCCGCCAGCGAAGAGGATCAGCCAGGCGACCACGTTGACTACCCAGGTCCAGTCCACGCCGTTACCGAGCAGCGGGGTATGCACCAGCTGATTGAGCCCGTACAGCGGCGTCCACTTGGCGATCTCCTGGACGGTGTGCGCGTACTGACTGACCGGGATGAACAGGCCACCTGCGAAGGACAGCAGCGCGAGTATGAGCCCTAGGAGCTGCATGACGTTCTCGGCCGGCAGCAGGTAGCCGAGGAACAGCCCGAATGCCGCGAACAGCAGCGAGCCGATCCAGACCGAGAAGCCGGTGCCGATCCACAGGCCGACAGACATGGACGGCTTGTGCGTGACGACGCCGGTGATGTACACCGCGGCAACTGAGCAGGCCCCGAGTACGAGCGCGGCCATGATCTTGATGATGATGTAGGCGACTGGCGACAACGGCGTGAGCCGCAGCTGCCGGCTCCAGCCCTGGGCGCGCTCGATGGATACCATCGCGCCGCCGAACGTCGTTGCTAGCACACCGCCGTAGAGCGCGAGGCTGATCATCACGAAAGCCGACCAGTTGCCGTGCGCGCCCGGCCCGGCGGTCTGGCTGGCGTATGCCTTGTTGAGGCCGAAGAGCAGGAAGAACACGACTGGCAGCACGATCGAGATGATGATGGTGCGCCGGTTACGAGTCAGGCGCCGGACTTCCAGCTTCAGCGCGGTGAAGTTGAAGCCGCCCAGCGCGGGCGCCCGGCGGCCACTCAGGTCGGGTGCGATGGTCGATGCCACGGTGCTCATCAGATTGCTCCTGTACTTGCACTGGTGTCGTCGCCGGTGAGCGCGAGGAACGCGTCCTCGATGCCACGGGCGGTAATCTCCAGGTCCTTCGCGGCCGTCTGCGTCAGCAGATACCGCGCGACGGCATCGCTGTCGTTCGAGTGCACCAGCACCGTCTCGCCGCGAACCTCGCCGCTGTCGGCGCCGGGGATGGTCATCAGCATTGCCTCACTGGCCCCGGGCAGCGTGGCGCGGACCGTCCGGCCGGCTGCCATCGCCTTGATCTCGGCTGCAGTGCCGTCCGCTACCACGCTCCCGTGCCGCAACAGCACGATGCGGTCGGCATAGGCGTCGGCTTCTTCGAGGTAGTGCGTCGCGAACAGCACGGTCCTGCCTTGTTCGGCGTCCTTGCGGATGGTGGCCCAGAAGTTCCGCCGGCCTTCTACGTCCATGCCCGTGGTCGGCTCGTCCAGGATCAGCAGCTCGGGATCGGACAGCAGTGCCAGCGCGAAGCGCAGTCGCTGCTGCTCGCCACCTGAGCACTTGCCGACGCGCCGGTCGGCTATCTCGGTGATCCCGGCTCCGCTGAGCACCTCGTTGACGGGCTGGCTGCGGGCGAACAGGCTGCCCATGTACTCGACAGTCTCGCGGACGGTCAGGTCCTTGAGCAGGCCGCCGGTCTGCATCACCGCGGAAATGAGGCCACGCGAGATGGCCTTACGCGGGTGCATTCCGAGCACAGACACCTGCCCGGAGCTCGGTTCGGACAGGCCGAGGATGATGTCGATCGTCGATGTCTTGCCCGCCCCGTTCGGGCCAAGGATCGCGACGATCTCCCCAGACGCGATCTGCAAGCTGACGTTATTGACCGCCCGTACGTGGCCGAAGTTCTTGCTGACCCCCGTCAGCTGAACGGCTAGCGGCGAGCCGCTAGCCGACCATGCGCGCGGATCGGAGTTGGTTACCGTCATGCTCTGATCGTCCCAGCCCCTGGCAACACATTTATCAACTCGCCGTCACGATCTCGGTGTGACAACTGTCATGCCGCGATATCAGCAGCGCCGTAGAAGTACTAGCCGCCAAGGTTTCGCAAGAATCCTGGCGGAATGAGGACGTCTTCCCTAGTGAGGTCGTGCACCGAGGTCTTGCCAAGGGCGAGCAACCCGGAATCCATGCCGTTCCTGAGAATATCCAGCACGTTCTCCACGCCGGCCTGCCCGTTCGCGGCCAGTCCCCAGAGGTACGCCCGGCCGATCATGACTGCGCGCGCGCCGAGAGCGAGCGCTTTGACCACGTCGCTGCCCCGCCGCACGCCGCCGTCTAGCAGGACTTCGACCTGGCCGCCGACGGCCTCGGCTACCGCGGCCAGCACGCGAATGGTGGCGGGGGTACCGTCGAGGTTGTTGCCACCGTGGTTGGAGACCGAGATCGCGCTGACTCCGGCGTCCACCGCGCGCTTGGCGTCATCGATCCTGGCCACTCCCTTGAGCATGAACACGCCGCCCCATTGCTCGCGCAGCCAGGCCACGTCGTCCCAGGTCGGCGGCGGCGTCTGCAGCCACTCCCCGTAGGCACCGAAGAATGTCGGCGGCGGCAAGCCCGGCAGCGCCATATTCGGCACGGTCAGCTCCGGTGGCCGCCCGCTCCTCGCGTACCTGGCCAGCCAGCGCGGCCTGATGACCGATTCGGGAGCGTGCCGGAGGATCGTGCGCAGATCCGTCCGGTCCGGGATCTTCGGGCTGCCCCAGTCACGGGAGTGCGAGAAGGACCAGTCTGCGGTCATGATCAGGCCAACCGCGCCGGCCTTCCTGGCTCGCTCAAGCCGGCCCAGGATCGACTCCCGGCTGCCGGACCAGTAGATCTGGAAGAAGGTCTGCGGGTTAGCCCCGACCACGTCCTCGACGGGCTTGCTGGCGAACGAGCTCAGTCCGATTGCGGTGCCGCGCGCCGCGGCTGCGCGCGCCACGGCCACCTCGCCGTCGGGATGCACCGCCTGGACCCCGGTCGGCGAGATGATCACCGGCAGCGAGACCGGCTGGCCTAGCACGGTAGTCGCCAGGTCGCGCCGGGCTGGATTGCCTGCCACATGCGGCGCGAAGCCCAGTTCCGCGAAGGCAGCGACGTTGTCTTCCAGTGTCTGGCCCCGCTCGGCGCCTGCCAGCAGCGCAGCGTAAACCGAGGCGGGTAGTCGCTTGCGGGCACGCCGCTGCGCCTCGGCGACCGACTCAAACCAGGCGTTTCCCATGTGGCTTCAGTCCTTTCCGTTGCCGCGGTGCCCGGTGAGCCGTAGTGGCCGCAACGAAACCACCGGCCTGACCGGCACCAGGGTTCGTTCCCGCAGGCAGCCGGCCCAGACACCAGCCCCGTAACAGACGTCGTCGGCAATGCGCGCGAGCGTGAACAGGACCGGGTCCAGTTCCGGCTTGCATTCCGCATACGCGTTAGCTGCCGGGCCGAGTAGCAAGCTTGCCGCAGCGGCCCGGCGGGCCCAGCGGCGAGCAGGGGACGTCCCGCCAGGCATAGCCAGCGCGAGCGCTACCGCCGGCGCGCCGAACTGCGTGGTGTACCGGCCGATACCCAGCCACGTCTGCCTTACCGCGGTTACCGTCGCCACGGCGGTCCCGTCAGCCGGAACGCCCGCCCGGCGCAGTGCCGTTGTCATGTCGAACCAGCCTCCGGCCAGCCCCGCCGCGGCGGCGACGGGACGGCGTGCCAGCAGCGCGGCCGCGGTAACGGCAGGCCACGGGTGCAGGACTAGCGGAGCCATGTTGGCCGGGTGGCGGCGCGCCAGCGGAGCCGCCGAGGTGCCATACCGGAAGCGGCGGTGGAGCAGGCCCGCCCAGCTGACCGGCTCGTGGTGCGCCACCTGCACGGACGGCTCGTACCTGATCCGCCAGCCTGTTTCGTGCAGCCGCCAGATCAGGTCGACGTCCTCGCCGTAGCGCAGTTCAGGGTCGAAGGGGGGCCGGCCGGCGGCGAGACTGTCCAGCGCGCTGCGGCGCACTACCAGCGCGGCGGTCGGCACATAGGCGACGCGGCTGTTCGGCAGTACCCTGGCCGGTCGCGGGCCGAGGTCCAGGCTTCCGCACGCGGCTGCGTACCTGACGGCGGGTCGTCGGCCAGCTGCCTGGAGCGCGGCGGGACTGCTGATCGGGACGATCCGCGGCGCGACGGCGCCTACCAGCGGATCGGCGAAATGCCTGGCCAGGCTGTCCACCCAGCCGGACGGCGGCACGCAGTCGCAGTCCAGGAACGCGATCAGGTCCGTGCCTGCCCGGTCCACCCCGGTGTTGCGCGCTGCCGCAGGGCCGCCGTTAACTGACCGCCGCCGGACGGCCGCGCCGTGCCGGGCCGCGATCGCCGCGATAGCGTCCGGGTCAGCCGAGCCGTCATCGACCACGACCACCGGGTAGCGGGTGCCGGTGGCGGCCAGACAGCGCTCCAGCATGGCGGGCCGATCCCTGACCGGGATGATTACCGTCACGGTTCCGGCACCGTGCTGGTCACCGCTGGGGTGTCCGGAGCCGGCCGACGCCCCCATTTCAGCAGGCACCGTGTCAGCAGGCACCGTGTCGGCAGGCACTGGATCTGTCAGCGCTGGGTGCGCAAGTCCTGCGTCGGTGAGCCGCCGCGCGAGCCGGCCGGCTGCCGCTGACCGGACCGGTCCCGCGTGCAGTTCGGCGAGCGCAGCCGTTCCTGCCGGAGTCAGCCGCATTACCCTGGCAGGCGAGCCACCGAACAGCGAGCCGTCGCTGAGCCGCTTCGTGTCCTGGTCAAGCTCGACTCTCAGGCCTGCCGGAAGCGCAGCGACGGCACCGGCACCGCCGCCTCCCGCGACCGCGGCAGGGCTGGCGGCGGGCGCGCCGCCAGCGCGGGCCGTCGTCGCGCGCCTCACGACGCCATGCCGCCATCGACTGGCACGACGGCTCCGGTCATGCCGCTGCTACCGGGTCCAGCGAGGAACGCGAGTACTGTGGCGATCTCTTCCGGCGCGAGCAGCCGGCCGGCCGGCTGATGAGCGGCGAAATCCTGCGGGCTGGCGAGATCGTAGAGCTGAGCACTAGCCGCCAGCATCAGGGTGTCGGTTGAGCCAGGGCTGACAGCGTTTGCAGTCACGCCGGCGGGGCCGAGCTCGACAGCCAGAGACCGGATCAGGCCGGCCACGCCCGCCTTCGCGGCGCAGTAGGCCGCCAGCATTGGCAACCCGCGGGACGCGGCCGCTGATGCCACCGCGAGGAACCTGCCGCTGCGCGGCTCGGGTCGGCGCAGCAGGGCGGGTACTGCCGCCCTGGCGAGATTCAGCACCCCGCCGAGGTCGACATCGAGTACGGCTCGCTCTCGATCAAGCGGGACCTCCCACTGCTGCAGACCCCCGGCGATGACGCCCGCGCAGGCGATGGCCGCGTCGAGCCCGCCCCAGCGAGACTCAGCCGTCGCCACCGCGGCTGCCAGCGCCTCAGCGTCCCGGACGTCGGCCACGAAGGAAGCAAACCGGTCAGCCTCGCCGGCTAGGCAGGCCGCCTCGCCGACGACCGTGTCGAGTTGCGTCTTAGTGGCGAGCCGGTACGGAATAGCCGCGTCATCCTCGCCGCGGTCGACGGCAAGAACCGACCAGCCGTCGGCAGCCAGCGCCCGCACCGTCGCGGCGCCGATGCCGCGACCCGCTCCGGTGACGAGAGCCACTCGCCCGGTCATCGCGCCCGGCCCGCTTTCGCCTGGTGAGCTACGGCCATGCCGTTACCGCTCAGCTGTCTGCGTCAGTCCAGTGAATCCGGCCAGCGGGCTCTGGTCGCAAGCGCGGTCGGGCACGCCGCGCCGGCCCGCCACCGGCAGCGCGCCGGGTGCCAGCTGTGTCGGGCGCGGCCCGATCGAGACCGGCACGGGCTGCCTGGCCCTTGCTGGCTGACCTTGGCGCGGCGCAACCCGGTGCGAGTGGTCGCCGGCCGGGCGCGGGACTGCCCCGGCGTCAGCTGCTTCGAGAGCAGCTTCACCGAAACCGCGCACGCACTCAGGGTCCGGCCCGTCTAGCGGCAGGCCAGTGAAGAATTTGGCCGCCATGCAGCCGCCCTGGCAGGCATCGAAGGCAGAGCAGGAGGTGCAGGCACCGCCGGACTGCGGACGACGCAGGTCAGCGAAGAGCGCCGAGTTCCGCCAGACCTCAGCGAACCCGCCTGCATCGCGGACGTTCCCGGCCAGGAAGGCGTCGTGGATGGCGAACGGACAGGCGTACACGTCGCCGACAGGGTCGATCAGGCAGACCACCCGCCCTGCTCCGCACATATTGAGCCCAGGCAACTCCTGGCCATATCCCGCCAGGTGGAAAAATGAGTCTCCGGTCAGCACGTTCTCGCCGTGAGCGACCAGCCAGTCGTACAGCTCACGCTGCTGGCCGGCGGTCGGGTGCAGCTGGTTCCAGACATCGGCCCCCCGGCCGGACGGCCGCAGCCTGGTGATCCGCAGTTGCGCGCCGAACGAGTCGGCGAGGGCCTTGAACGCGTCAAGCTGGGGCACGTTGTGCCGGGTCATGACCACGGAGATCTTGAAGCCAGCGAACCCGGCAGCGGCAAGATTCTGCATGGCCCGCATCGCCATGTCGAACGAGCCGTGGCCCCGCACTGCGTCGTTGACCTCGGCGGTCGCACCGTCAAGGGAGAGCTGCACGTCGATGTAGTCGCTGCCAGCCAGCTTCCTGGCCACCTCCGGAGTGATCCGCAGGCCGTTAGTGGAGAACTTCACGCCCACGTGATGGGCAGTCGCGTAGTCCACCAGTTCCCAGAAGTCGGGCCGGACGGTCGGCTCACCGCCGCCGATGTTGACGTAGAAGACCTGCATTCGCTCTAGCTCGTCGATAACGCGCTTGCATTCGGCGGTGCTGAGCTCGCCCGGGTCCCGCCGGCCTGAGCTGGACAGGCAGTGCACGCAGGACAGGTTGCAGGCGTAGGTGAGCTCCCAGGTAAGGCAGATCGGCGCGTCCAGGCCGGACCTGAACTGCTCGATGAGAGGCGCGGCGGTCACAGTCATGCAGCGGTCCTCCCGCAGATCATCTGGCTGGCAGCGAGGGTCGCCAGGGCCCTGGCGTAGGCGGGCAGCTCAGCCGGTCCGATTCCAGCTTCGGTCAGCAGCGCAGGACTCTTCAGGAACGACAGCCGCCTGGTACCGAAGTGATACAGGAGCGCGCCGAAGCGTTCTGGCCTTACCGATACCTGGGGATGCAGCCGCCATGCCGCATCCAGGTCGAAGGCTCCGATTTCCGCGGCCTGACCTCCGGCGGCTGGCGCTGCCAGGGCCAGGGCTGGCCTCCTGACGGCAGTCTGGCGATTAGTAGACACCGCACATGCCGTCGATGGAGATTTCCTCGACCAGCAGGTCAGCCGCGATGACATCGTTCGCTTCGGTGGCAGTGATCTCGTCGTCGGTGATCTCCGTAGCCGGCGGCTCGAGAAGTTCGGTGGCGCTGTCTGGCATGTCGTTCTCTCCGGTTACCTGGTATGGATAGTTTCGGCACCGCGTGACGAATAGGGGTAACGTTAATCGTCATCGGGTGACGAAATCAAGACCAGCCTGTGCGGCGCACCACGGTCAGCAGACGTACGGGAGCAGCAAGGTACATGCGAGTTGCCGGCCACCCGCCAGCCGGGCGCCGAGGACGTCCGCCCGGCACCAGCGCACGCGAGCTTGAGCTCATCTCACTGCGCATGTTTACCGAGGACGGCTTCGACGACACCACGGTCGAGCGGATTGCTGCCGCTGCCGGAGTCAGCAAGAGAACGTTTTTCAGGTATTTCGATTCCAAGGCCGACGTCCTGTGGCATGCCTTTGACGGCGAGGTTCGGGCGCTGCGCGCGGCATTCAGCGCCATCCCGACCGAAACACCGATCATGGCGGCGATCCGGCAGGCCGTGGTCGGAGTAAACAGGTACCGGGCCGCGGACGTACCCGAACTGCGGACCCGGATGAACCTGATCGGTTCAGTGCCCGCCCTGCAGGCCAGCGCCGCCCAGCATTATGACGCGTGGGAGCGGACCGTCACTGAGTTCGCGGCAGGGCGGCTTGGCCTTCCGGCGGACTCGCTCTACCCGCTCGCGATCGGGCGCGCCACGCTCGCGGTCTGCCGATCGGCCTATGAGCGCTGGGCAGAACGCGCCGACGCCGACCTCACTGTCTACCTGGACGAGGCGTTGCGGGCTCTCGCCGCTGGCTTCGACCCGGCCAGGCTCAACCGGTGACCGGGCCGGGCCAGAATTGCGGGATGAGCCCAGCCGTCACCTTGTCTGCGCCGTCCGCTGCCGATGCCGATGAGTTCATCGCGGCCGCGCAAGCCAGCTCGTCGTTGCAGCACCCGTGGGTGTCCGCGCCGGACAGCGCCGAGCGTTACCTGGCATTCCTCAGCCGTGCCGCCCGCGAAGACCAGGGAAGCTACCTGATCCGCCACGCGGAGTGCGGCGCGCTGGTCGGCTATGTCAACATCAACAACATTGTCCGCGGCGCTTTCCGGTCCGGCCACCTTGGTTACGCGGCCTTCGCATCGCACGCCGGGCGCGGCCTCATGACAGCGGGTCTGCGCGCAGTCGTCAACGACGCGTTCGCCAGCCTGGGCCTGCACCGGCTGGAGGCGAATATCCAGCCGGATAACCGCCCCTCGCTGCGGCTCGTGCAGCGGCTCGGATTCCGGCGTGAAGGCTTCTCGCCCAGGTACCTGATGGTCGACGGCGAGTGGCGCGACCACGAACGATGGGCCGTGCTCGCCGAAGAATGGGCGCCGGTCAGCTAACCTGTCTCGGCTCAAAGAACTCGCGGGTGCGCTCCACGAAGACCTTAAGCGTGACGGCGGGGCGTCCGGTCAGCCGCTGAATGTCGTCCGTCACAAGCGCTGAACGCATTCCCGGCTACGGCGCGCCCTATGCCCGCAGCCTCGCCATCAGTCGAGCGGTTGCCGGGCGATCGCCTGGGGCTCACGGCCCGCCAGCAGCCAGCCCGCCGCCAGCGCAACCAGCGGCACGCCGAGGTCGAGAATGGCAAGCTTTGCGACTGGCACATTCGCCAGGCTGTGGAGGCTCCGGTTCCAGGCGATGATGCCGAGGTACGCTGCTGCGCTGCCGAGCAGCCCGCCAAGCAGCGCCAGCGCCGCCGCCGTCGTGCCGGTTAGCAGCCGCCGCGTGCCTCCGCTCGCACCAGTTGCCGACAGCACCCTCAGGTCGTTGGCGGTCTCGCTCCGGATCAGCCCGATGGTCATGGCCAGCACCGCGAGCACGGCGAGCACGCCAACCGCGATGGCCCTGTCACTCACCAATGCGAGCGACGCTGCCGGCGACCCAGTCGCTGTCTCTACCGTCAGGCCGTTGGCGGCGGCCCAGTGGTCCGCCCGGCTCACTTGCGCTGTGGTCAGCGGGGCGGGCTCTTGGATGAGCCAGCCAGCCAGCACCGGCTGCAGACCGAGCACCTGCATCGCATGAGCAGTGAGCAAGCTGTTCGGCGCCGAGGTGTAGTGCGGCAGGCTCGCGACCTGAATCGTCGGGTTGGCCAGGCCGGCGCTGCCACGCCTGTTACCGCCAGCGTGGCGGCCGGGTGCCGTGCAATGCCCGTTGACCGCCTTGCAACCCGCTACGACTGCGCTGAAATCCATGATCGTCACACCGGTCAGCCCGGAGCGTGCCGTAATGATGTCAGTTCCCGGCCTGAATGCTGCCGCGTCGACGTCGTAGAACCTCAGCAACGCCGGCGTCGCGGCGTACAGTTGCGCGACTGGGAACAGGCTGTGCTTGCCGCCAGGGCCTGTCTGAGGCTCGCCGAGGATCGCGGTCAGCTGGCCGTCCACCTGCTCCTCTCGCAGAACCGGCATCCCGATAACTACGGCGGCATCTAGCGGGACGATGGCCTGGCTGTGCAGAGCGGCAGCGAGCGCGCCGACGTCAGCCTGAGCCAGACGCAGCCGGGCACTGGTCGTCTGGGGGATGACCTCAGGCACGCCATTGCGGCCGTCTGGGGAGAGGTAGATCATGAGCTGGTTGGCGGGCAGGTTCGTCCAGCCGACCGCACCGGGCGATCCCTCGTTCTGCGCTGACGCCGCCGCGCTGATCGCGATGGCTGCCACGATGCCGGTCACCATGCTGATCGCGGCAAGTGCGGCACCCGACCGCGCCCGGTACCTGGATAGGTCACGTAGCGCCAACCGCACGGGAACGGGCGCGTGCCAGGCCAGTGCGGCAAGACCGCCGATCGCTATCGGGCCGAGCAGCAGTACTCCGGCCGCTGTGAGGACAAGGCCGCCGATGATCAATGGCGGTACCTTGCCCTGGTGCGCGAACGCGATGGCGCCGAGGCCGCCCGCGAGCAGCACGGCACCGAGGGCAGCGGGCCTGCGGCCGGCCTTAGGGCTAGCTGGCCGCCCGGACATCGCTGCCACGATCGGCACCCTGGCAACCGATCGGGCCGGCCACCACGCTGCCGCGGTTGCGGCAGCCACAGCTAGCAGGATCGCTACTGCCACCTCCCACCAGGGCAGGCCGAGCGTGTCGATCCGGTGCTCGGCAATAGTCTCGAGGCGCGGCACGAAAGCTGCCCAGCCAGCAAGTCCCGCCAGGGCGCCGGTCAGCGCCGCAGTGGCGCCCACGACCGCTCCGTTAGCGAGAAGCACAAGCCGGACGTGCCTGTCCGTCGCGCCGACCGCCGCCAGCATGCCCAGCGCGCGCATCCGCCGCTGCGCCATGACAGTGAATCCGGCCACTGCGATCAGCCCGACAAACACCAGGGCGATGGTGTCGAAGACGAGAACGGCCGACGGCGGGAACCCGGGGCTGTACGCCGGCCGGCTGGTGAGCTGCGAAGCGGCAGGCAGGCGGAACGCACGCACCTGCCGCCCGGTGGCGTCGAACAGCACGGTCGTCTTGCCGGCCGGACTGGCCTGTCCAGGAGCCACCAGCGCGAACTGATCTTGCAGATTGCCTGGGTTCTCGACAATTCCCGCTACGCGCAGCGTCCTGCCATCCTCGTGCCATGCACTCCCGACCCGCAGGCCGTAAGTCGCCGCAACCCCGCTGGTTACCGCGACCTGGCCGGGTGCCGGGTAGTGCCCTGCGTCCAGCCGCAGCATCGGACTCGAATACCGCCCTTCCGGCGACTGCGCGCGGACATCGATTGTGTTGACCGAGCCGGGGATGGGAGCGGTCGCGTGCTCGATCACTTCGATCGGGCCGAACTGCCTCCGCGCGGCTGATACCCCGGCAGCCTGCCGGGACGCCGAGCCGGTGATCGTGAGCATCTGGCTGGCACTGCCGAACGTGGCGCTGGGAGACGACGGCGCCTGCGACGCGAACGCGATGCCCAGGACAGCGGCGGCAACAGTCATCGTCAGCAAACCCAGCACCGCGAGTTGCTGCCGCCACTCGCGGCGGTACATGCGCCAGGCCCAGCGGATCACTGCGCGCCACGCCGGTGCCCGCCGGGACAGCGTCGCCGCAACCGGACGCGACGTGACGGAGGTATTCACTGGCCCCGTCCCGGCGTCAGCAACGACTCGGGCCCGGGCAACGGCGGGGTCTGGTCCGCCACCCGCCCGTCACGCAGAAACACGACCCGGTCGGCCCAGGACGCAAGCTGCGCGTCATGGGTCACCACTACACCGGCGACCTCGCCCCGGCATGCGGTCCGGACCAGCCGCATCACCGCTTCGGCATTGACCGAGTCAAGCGCCCCGGACGGCTCGTCTGCCAGCAGCAGCCGGCGCTCGCCAACGACGGCTCTGGCGATCGCGACCCGCTGCCGCTCGCCGCCGGACAACTCGTCGGGGAACCGCGCGGCCCGGTCGGCCAGGCCTAGCTCCTCGAGCGCGGTCAGTGCCGCCTTCCGTGCGGCCTTGGCTGTGATGCCGTCAAGTTCGAGTGGCAGGGCAACGTTCTCGGCCGCAGTCAGGCCAGGCAGCAGGTTGAAATCCTGGAAGACGAAGCCGATCGAGCGCCGGCGCAATCTGGCCCGCTCGTTCCTGGACAGTGCCGACAACGCGCGCCCGCCCACGACGACCTCACCGCTGGTGGCGTTCTCCAGGCTGCCCGCGATGGTCAGCATAGTGCTCTTGCCAGAGCCACTCGGGCCCATGATCGCAACCAGCGCGCCCGGCTCGACCGTCAGGCTGACCCCGCGAAGCGCGTGCACCTCGGCTGCCCCGTCGCCGTACACCTTCGAGACATCACGCAACTCGAGCGCCGTCATCGTCGTGCTCCCGTCTTCCGTCGCACTCTGGGTAGCGGACGCGCGCTTGCCTCCCGGTTGACTGGGACGGCCGGGCTGCGCCTGATCCGGCTGTCGGCCGAGTCAAGCCAGCGGACTACCGAGTCCAGCCGGAACAGCTCGGCGTCAACAGCCAGCAGCAATGCCAAATCGTCGTCAGCCGCGTCCTCTTTGATCCGGGTCCACTGCTGCATCAGCTGCACCAGGTAGGCGCGATGTGCCTGAAGGACCCCGGGCACGTCCACGCCGGGCATGCGCAGCGCCACCAGCACCTTGATGACTAGCTCGTCGCGTGGCGGCGAGGCGAGGTCGGGCGGCGTACGCAGCCAGTCAGCCAGCTCCGTGTCCCCGGCAGCGGTGATCTGGAACATCTTCTGCGTGCCCTCGTCGGCAGCACCGTCGGACTCCACCAGTCCGTCGCGCTCAAGCCGTTGCAATGTCGTGTAGACCTGACCAACGTTCAGTGGCCAGACTTCGCCGGTCCTGGCTTCGAACTCCTCCCGGAGCTGCAAGCCGTACTTGGGACCCTCGCTAAGCAGCGCCAGCAGCGCATGGGGCACGCTCACAGTGCCATCACCCCGAACGGAGTCGCCCAACTGAGTATCATACTCAGTATAGAAGCAGGCCGGCCGCGCGATCGCAACTACCTTGAGCACACTCTCACCCTGGACTGCCGCGCTGGCGAAGCCGACCCGCCAGCGGCTCAGGTCTGCAGGCCGGGGTCGCCGAGCGGCAGGGTGACTGCCAGGGCGGTACCGGCGCCGGGCGGGCTGTCCAGCCGGAGTTGGCCGCCGAGTGCTTCGGCCCGGTCCTTGAGCCCGATCAGGCCCGAGCCGTCTCCGAAGCTGGCGCCGCCGAGCCCGTCGTCTCGGACATGCACGCGCAACATGTCGTCGCGGGCATCCACCTGGACGTCGACGACGGAGGCGTGCGCGTGCTTGGCGGCGTTGGTGAGTGCTTCGGCTACGACGTAGTAGGCGGCCATCTCAGTCTGTTCTGGCAGTCGGCCCGCGACGTCAACTTCGAGCCCGACCGGGACCGCCGAGCGGCGAGCTAGCGCACTGAGCGCCGGACGAAGTCCGCCCTCGGCAAGGATGGCCGGGTGCAGGCCACGGGCGGTCTCGCGCAGTTCGTTCAGCACATCGCGCAGGTCGGTGACCGCGCCGTCCAGCAACTGTGCCAGCTCCCCCGCTCCGGGAGGCACGACCGCCTGCGCGTCGCGCAGCCGCAGCGCCAGGGATACCAGCCGCTGCTGGGCGCCGTCGTGCAGGTCACGCTCGATCCGGCGCCTGGTCTGGTCGGCAGTGACCACGATCCGCGCCCGCGAGGCCGCGAGCGCCGCCTGGCTCTCGGCGTTGGCGATCGCGGTAGCAGCCAGTTCGGTAAACCCGGTCAGCCTGGCCTCGGTATCGGCGGGCAGTTCCTGGTTGGAGGACACGATGATGACGCCCCACAGCTGCCCGCCGGCGATGATCGGCACGCCGACTCCCGAACGCGCACCCATCTGGCGGGCCTCGGCGGCCGGGCCAGTGGCACCGGCGAAGTCGTCCATCCGCGCCGGCCGGTGACTCTCGAGCACAGTCGTGTGCAGGTTGCGCCCGCCAATCGCCCACTGGGTGCCGACAGGAAAGGACACGCTGGTGCTACTCCATGCCGCAACGACGAACGCCCCGCCGGGGTCGTACCGGCTCAGGACCGCCCGGCGTGCACCCAGCAACTGCCCGGCTTCCTCAGTGATCGCCGCGAACACCTCCTCCGGCGGTGCCAGCCGCGCCACCAGCGTCGCCACCCGCCGCAGCGCCGCCTGCTCGTCAGCGAACCCGCGCAGCTCCACGCGCGCCTGGGTGTTGCCAATCGCGGTCGCGGCTAGCTCGATGAACCCGGCCAGCCGGGCCTCTGTTCCGGCCGGCAGTGGCTCACCCCGCCCGCATCCGACGACGATGGTGCCCCAAAGGCGGCCTTCAGCGCTGATCGGCACGCCTACAGCCGATCCGAGACCGCCCTCGCGGGCTGCCTCTGCCACCAGGCCCGAAGCGCCGGAGTAGTCGTCGATCCGCGCTGGCCGGTGAGTCTGGAACACGATCGCATGCAGGTTCCGGCCCTTGATGCCCCACTGGCTGCCGGCCGACAGGGACCCGGGTTTGCCGGTCCTGGTCCACGCGCCGACAACGGTAGCCGAGTCGTCCGGGCCATACCGGCTCAAGTACGTGAAGTCAGCACAGAGCAGCCGGCCGACCTCAGCGGCGACCGCGGCGAACACCTCGGAAGGCGGCGTCCCGCGCGCGACAAGTGTCGCCACCCGCCGCAGTGCTGCCTGGTCCCCGGTGGTCTGGTCATCTTGGGTACGCCCCGCTGGGGCAGCCATGCTATGGAGTCTAGCGGTAGGCCTTTTGCCTGGTCAGAGACTATTTTTGGGAATATTATCTGATCAGTTAGGTAGCTTTGGCTGGTCCTTGACCGGCCCTGAGTCGCCGCGTTGCCGGGTGGATCGGGCACCATGGCGATGTGACCGACTACACGGGTTTCGCCCGGTTCTACGACCGCATCATGGGCGACCGGACCGAGGAGATCGGCCGGTTGCAGGCCTATATCAGCAGGCACCTACCGGGTGCGCGGACGCTACTTGAGCTTGGCTGCGGCACCGGAGCGCTGCTCGCGGGCCTGGAGCCAGGGCTGTCGGTCACCGGCATCGACCGGTCGCCGGACATGCTGGCGATCGCCGCGCGGACAGTGCCCGCGGCGCGGCTGAAGCTCGGGGACATGACGGCGTTCAGCCTGCCGGACAGGTTCGACGTGATCATCTGCATGTTCGACACGCTCAATCACGTGCAGTCGTTCGCGGGCTGGCTGACGCTGTTCAGTTGCGTGCATGAGCACCTGGCGGACGGCGGCCTGTTCATTTTCGACGTGAACACGGCGGGCCGGCTGCACCGCCTCGACGGCGCGCCGCCGTACCTCGACGAGTTCGACGGGAACGTGGTGGTTATGACGGTGCGGTCGGTCTCCGAGTCGCTGTCGCTCTGGCAAACCAGGATTTTCGAACGGCAGCATGACGACATCTACCGGCTGCATGACGAGCGCATTTACGAGCTTGGCGTGCCGCTGATCCACATCCGGGGTGCGCTGGCGGGCCGGTTCGAGCTACTCGAGGAGGCCAGCCTGGACTCCAGCCCGGTCAGCGATGAGTCCGACCGGGTCTTCTTCGCCTACCGGCACCGGTCGGCTGGCAGCCAGCTGGCTGGCTAGGGCCGGCCTCCCGCTAGCACCCGCCCCGCCGGTCTTTGATCGCGCAGGTGAGCTTGCCGAGGATGGCCGAGAATTGCTTCCGTTCAGCAGGCGAAAGGTCCGCGAAGATTTCCGACATAGCGCCGATCCGCGGACCGAGCTCCTGCTCCGCCTCGCGCGCGCCCTCGGGTGAAAGTTCAATGAGCGTTGCACGGCGATCAGTCGGGTGCCGGCGGCGCACGACGAGATGGGCATCCTCGAGCGCATCCACGATGGCCGTCATGTTGCGCGGGGACGTGCCGAGCTGCGTGCCGAGATCGCGCATGATGGCGGGCCCGCCGCAATGTAGCGCTCGAAGCAGCTGGAGTCGTGCGTAATTCAGCCCGCCGCACGAGCGCGTTTCCATCCACCGCAGGAAACTCGCGGTGAACTGCGCTGTCTGCGCGACCAGTACCTCAGCGCTCTCGGCTTCGCTCAGGCTAGCCAGAGCCGTACCTGGGCACCCGCCGTCGCCGTGACTGGTGGCGTTCTCAGGGAAGTGCGCCGCCTCCGCCTCGGGTCCGACCGTGCTCATGCCGACAGCGTACTCGGGTGCTTCGGTTGACACGATTATCGACGCGGGTACTATTACCGTCGTGATCGTTCAAAGTTGAATTAATTACCTCCCGGCGAGCAAAGGGCTGACACCAATGACGACTCCCGACAGCAAACAGGCCAGCGAGGCTGCGACAGCTTATGCAGGCCCGGCAAGCTTCCAGCTAGATCCGGCAGCCTCGGCCGTCTCGATCGCGCACAAGACCTTCTGGGGGCTGGGCACGGTTCGCGGGTCCTTCACCAAGCTGAGCGGATCGGCGGAGATCCTGACCGACGGATCGGGGCGCGGCCGCCTCGAGATCGACGCGGCATCGATCAACACGAAAAACGCCAAGCGCGACGAGCACCTGCGGTCCAAGGACTTCTTCAACACCGGCGAGCACCCGCAGATCGTGGTCGAACTGCCGACGGCAGCCAGGCAGGGCGCGGATGGCGTGACTACCACCGGGACGCTGACCGTAGCCGGTCAGAGCCGGCCATTGACGCTGACCGCGCGGATCACCGAGGCAACAGGCAACGCGATCACCATCACAGCTGACGCTGACATCGACCGCGCCGACTTCGGCATGAGCTGGAATCAGCTCGGCATGATCAAGGGAAAGGCGCACGTCAGCGTCGTCGCCCGGTTCACCAAGACAGCCTCCGCTCAGTAGCCCCGCCCGGTTCAGGCAAGGATGGATCAGATGAAGCTTCAAGTCATCGTCGGCAGTACCCGGCCCTCGAGGGCGGCGGACAAGGTCGTGCGCTGGGTGACCAGCCAGGCGCTGCATGAGGCGTTCGACACCGAGGTGATCGACCTCCGCGACTGGCCGCTTCCGATGTTCGGTGAGCACGCGGGCAGCATCGGCAACCCGAATGACCCCTCGTATTCCGACCCGGCCGTGCGCCAGTGGAACCGCAAGATCGCCGAGGCAGACGCTTATCTCGTGATCACACCGGAATACAACCACAGCGTGCCAGGCGAGCTGAAGAACGCGATCGACAGCGTGTTCCTTTCATTCGCCTTCCGCAACAAGCCGATGGCGATGGTGGGCTATAGCGGCGGCATCGGCGGAGGCATCCGCGCGATCGAGCACCTCACTCAGATCGCGGTCGAGGTGGAGGCCGCGCCACTGCGCAGCACCGTGATCCTGCCGTTCGTCGACAAGGCATTCACCGAGGACGGCGAGGCGGCGGACGCGGCGACGGATGTCAGCCTGCAGATCCTGCTTGAGGATCTGGCCTGGTGGGCGGCCGCCCTGCGGAGTGCTCGCGCGGCCGGCGAACTGATTCCCGGCAAGATCAGGGCACGCATGGCGGCCACCGCGAGATCCGCCGTCGCGGCCCGCTAGCGCGGTGTAGCGGCGCGGAAGGCGCGCCGGTACGCGTTCGGCGTGGTAGCACGCCAGGCGCGGAAGTGATGGCGGAGCGTGGCCGCGTTCCCGAAGCCGGCTCGCTCCGCGATCACGTCCACGATCTCGTCGGTCTCCTCAAGCAGCTGCTGGGCCAGCAGGATCCGCTGGCCGGTCAGCCAGCGTTGCGGCGTGGTTCCGGTTTCCTGGACGAAACGCCGCGCGAACGTGCGCGGCGACATCGCAGCCAGGCTGGCCAGCTCGTCCACGGTGATCGCGCGGTCCAGGTTGTGCTGCATCCACTCGATGACCTCGCCGAGGGTGTCGCAATCTGGTTCGGCAACCGGCCGCTCGACGTACTGGGCCTGGCCGCCGTCCCGGTGCGGCGGCACGACCATCCGCCGGGCAATTGCGTTGGCGATCCGGCTGCCTTGCTCCTTGCGGACCAGATACAGGCACGCGTCGATGCCAGCCGCGGTCCCGGCGCTGGTAACGACTGTCTCGTCGTCTATGTACAGCACCGACGGGTCTACCTTGGCCGCCGGGTACATCCGGGCGAGCCTCGCGGCATGGCGCCAGTGCGTCGTGCAGCCGCGGCCGTCGAGTAGTCCTGCTGCGCCTAGCACGAACGCGCCGGTGCAGACACTGAGCACGCAGGCCTTCCGGTCAGCGGCGCGGCGCAAGGCAGCGAGCAGCGGCTCGGGCCAGTCGCCGCGCATGCAGCGCGCATCGCTGGTAGCCGGGACCGCGATCAGGTCGGCCTGCTCAAGGCGCTCAAGGCCGAACGCAGTCTGCAGGGCGAATCCGGCGGCCGACCGTAGCGGACCGTCCTCGCCAGCGACGACTGCGAAGTCGTAGCCAGGCAATCCCTCGTCGGTCCGGTCAGTCCCGAATACCTCACACAGCACGCCGAGCTCGAACGGCTCAAAGCCATCGAGCACCACGGCGGCCACGTTCGTCAGCATGATTTCATCATGCCTTAAGTGGCTGGCAGGATATAGAGGTTGACTGTCTTTGCTGCCACTGTCGCGCGTCGCGGGAGCCGGCCAGGCTAGTAGGCATGGACACCGCAGCCTGCCATTCATCTGCTTTCCGGCATCTCGTTAGCGCGGTTTCCGGTTTCCTGTCCGACTGGGCTTACGCCCAGCACAGGCTGGCCGAAATCACCACCGCTCCTGACCGGTTCCGGGTCGACCCGGACACGCCTCCCGAGACCTACGCCGAGTTCCTGTTCCGGACCTCAGGGGTATTGCACCGTGAGCCGCCAGCGCTTGTCCGGGCCCGCCATAGCTGACGCTCCAAGGCCGATCATCTAGGCACCGACGCCGACCTGACCGGCTCGAGAACGTCAGCGAAGTCGCGGAGCAGCGCAGCCTTGGACTTGGCTCCGACCACCTGCCTGACCACTTCGCCGCCGGAGAAGACGCAGATCGTCGGCACGTGCAGGATCCCGTAAGCCCCCGCCGTTGCCGGGTTCTCGTCGGAATTGATCTTCACCAGGCTGACTCGGCCTGCGTAGTCCTCCGCGATAGATTCCAGCACCGGCGCGACCATCCGGCACGGCCCGCACCATTCGGCCCAGAACTCCACGATGACGGGGGCAGGGCTGGCCAGCACTTCGGCCTCGAAGGTG
>Ga0335075_10001917_pt1 | contig 33848 bp, 27 predicted proteins | sample Lox_Sample_24_FD_206723 | JGI IMG/M metagenome (GOLD analysis project Ga0335075, IMG submission 206723) | Soil microbial communities from Loxahatchee National Wildlife Refuge, Florida, United States - Lox_Sample_2.4 | ecosystem: Environmental > Terrestrial > Soil > Wetlands | place: USA...
GTGCGGCGTAAGGAATTCCCTTGAACGAGCGCACGCCGTGCTGGTCAACGCGTCCCGCCAAGGCGCCCTGTGCGATGGTGACGAGCGTCTGCGCAGCAGCGGGCGCGGCGATGGTGGCCTGGGCAATAAGGCCAAGCAGCAGTGCCGCCGGCAACGCCGCGCGCCGGACCGCGCCGGTCATTGGCAATGTGCCGACGGTGGAGGCAGCTTCGGTGAGATCAGCCCGACATTCCAGTTCCATGGCTGGTTGCCCGCCGCCACCCGCCTGCAGACCACCTGCTCATTGAGCCGATACATCCCGGGCATGAGGTCAGTTTGCGGATGCGGGGCGTCGGTGAAATGCATGTAGGCGCCGGCCGTGCCGTAGGGGGCCCAAGCCGGCGCGTTCGCCGCGCGCGGGCTGCCGGTGCTCGCGAAGCTGCTCCAGTAATCGAGCATTGCATCGGACAATGCGACCTCGCGGGGCGCCGCCGGAATGTTCGGCCAGAGCGGCGGCGTGCCGTCTAGGTTGCCGAAGACGTAGGGCAGCTCGCTGGCGTGGAAGGCATGCAGGTGATTCTGGTCGGCCGCAGGGTAGCCATGATCGAAGAGATAGAGGTAAGACGGCAGGCCGAGCGCGGTCTGCTTCTTCACCAGGCGCACCGCCGTCCAGCCGTAGAGCCCATCGCGTGTCGCCGCCAGGATGCTCTCCGGCATGTCGCTGGCGGGGTAGAGCCGCAGGAACTCGCCGGCGAGGGGACCGTAGCGATCGCGAATCGTCGCTTCGTATTGGGCCTGGCTCGCCGGCACCGGCGGCGCGAGCACCATCAGCGAGCGGATCTCGCCACTGTTGAAACCGGCGAGGATGGGCACGTGAGCCTGGTCGCCCTTGTCGAACGCGGTGACCATCTGTTCCGGGAACGCATGGCCGTCCACGATGCCCCACGGCCCGAACCCGGCGGCCGCCGCGGCATTGGTCAGCTTCTGCGCATCCATTGCCCGCAGGTCGGCGATGCCGGAGGCGTGCAACGCGGCGGCGAGGTGCACACCGCTTTCCTCGCCGGACGGCGTGCCGTACTTGTCCTGCTTCAGTGTCGGCATCGAGATCATGTAGGCGCTTTCGGCGATGGCCTTCGCGAAGAGGCCCCGCGCCTCCGGAGAAACCATCAGATACATGACGCTGAGGCCCCCCGCGGACTCCCCGGCGATCGTCACTTTCGCCGGGTCGCCCCCGAAGGTGGCAATGTTGCGTCGCACCCATTTCAGCGCCGCGATCTGGTCGAGCACGCCGTAGTTGCCGGATATGCCCTGGGGCGATTCCGCGCTCAGCTGCGGATGCGCCAGCCAGCCGAGCACGCCCAGGCGGTAGTTGATGGAGACCACGACCATGCCGTGCTCGGCGAGGCGTGCGCCGTCATAGAGCGGATCGCGGCTCGCGCCGCCCCAGAGTGCGCCGCCATAGATCCAGAAGAAGACCGGGGCATGGTGCGCATCGGCCGGCGCCCAGATGTTCAGTGTCAGGCAGTCCTCGCTCATCGGCATCGGCCGCTCGATGTAGACACTGACGAATGTGTTGGAAGGCTGGAAACAGGCGGCGCCGAATTTGTTGGTCTCACGCACGCCCTGCCAGCGTGGCAGCGGGAGGGGCGGCTTCCAGCGCAGCGGCCCGACCGGCGGACGCGCATAGGGGATGCCCTTGAAGACGCGCAGGTTGCCTTCGAGCGTCCCTTTCATGCTGCCGGCGGGCGCGTCAACCACGGCGCTCTGCTCCGCTTGCGCCAGCGCGCGCGAGGCGGGAGTGCTGTCCGCGTAACACGGCGTGGCTCCCAGCAGGAGGGCGGATGCGCCGGCAAGAAAGGCGAGAGCGCGAAGGCGGATCATGATGTGGCGACTCCGGTTGTGCGGCGCTCGCGTCGCAGGACGCGCGCCAGAGCGACGAAGATCAGGATGGCGACGACATAGCACGGTGTCAGCGAGTAGAGGGCGATCTGCAGGGAGTGCTCGGGGTGGGCCGCATGGAAATAATCGCTGGCGGCGCCGACATAAGCCGGCCCCAGTCCCAGGCCCATGAAATTCATCACCAGCAGCAGCAGCGCGCCCGCCATGACGCGCTGATCCGGCCGCACTTCCTCCTGCACGAGCGCGATCGACGAGGACAGGTAGAAGTAGTTGAGGAACGCCGGCCCGCAGAGGAACAGCAGGGCCACGGGCCAGGTCGGCGCCCAGACGAAGCCGACGTAAAGCGGAATCGCGAGCAGCAGCGATGCGGCGGGCAGGGTCGCATAGGCCGCCTTGGAACGGCGCGTCAAGCGGTCGACCATCTGCCCGGAGACGAACATTCCCGCGCTCATCACCACACCGACGACGAGCGCGTACCAGATGGCGATCTCATCGAGCGTCATGCCCTTCTCGCGCATCAGGAAGAGGCTGGTGAAGTTGCTCTGTCCGTAGGTGATGATCTGGGTCGCGCCGCTGCCGAGCGCCGCGAGCACGAGAGCGGGCCTGGAGAAGAACATCGCGGCGGTCTGCAGGAATCCCGACCCGGTCGCGGCGGCGGCAGCGGGCGCGAGGTCGAGACCGCCACGGGCAGGCTCACGCAGCAGCAACCGGATGACGACCGCGGCGATGACGCCGACTCCCCCGAGCACGATGAATGCGTCGCGCCAGTTGTAGGCCGCGGCGATGGCGGCGCCGAACGCGATGCCCAGTGCGGCGCCGATCGGCGGACCGAGATTGTAGATGCCGAAAGCCTTGCCGCGCCGGCCGGGCGGGAAGTAATCGGTGATCAGGGCATAGGAGGGCGGTACCCCGCCGGCCTCGCCGACCCCCACGAGCATCCGCGCGGCGACGAGCTGCGGGTAACGTATCGCCAGGCCGCAGCAGGCGGTCGCGGCGCTCCAGATCGCGCACGACACGGCCAACACGTTCACTCTGTTGGTCTTGTCCGCGAGCCAGCCGATGGGAATGGCGATGAAGCAGTAGAAGAAGGCAAAATAGAGACCGCCGATGAGCCCGAGCTGTCCATCGGAGATGTGCAGGGTGTCCTGGATGGGCTTGGCCAGAATGGCCAGCAGCGAGCGGTCGAGGAAGTTGAGGACGTAGACGCCGCAGAGCACGGCCAGGGCAACCCCGGGCCGCGGCCCCCCCTTTTTATTCATTATCATGTGACTGAATAGCCTACCACACGCTGGCCGGCACTCGAAACGCGAGCAGGTGGCCGAGACCGACCGAGCCGACGAATGCCGTGCGGCCGTCCGGACCGCCGAAGGCGAGGCTGGTGGGCAGGCGCAGCGGCCCCGCGACGTCCATGCAGGCCAACAGGTGATCGAGGGTGCCGGTGCGCCGCTCGACGGCCTGCGCCATCGCATCGATCGCTGCCGGATTCATGTCCGAATACACCACGTGCGCCGCTCCGTCCCGATCGATGACATGGATGGCATTCTGATTGATGACCGTGACCCAGATATTGCCCGCCGGGTCGAACGTAATGCCATCCGGCAGCGCCCCGCGTCCGAGATTCTCGGGCCCGACGCGCTCGCGCTCGCCGAGCGAGCCGTCGAGGCGGATCGGAAACCGCACGATGCGGCCGCCGAGGGTCTCGACGGCATGGAGATAGCGGCCGTCGGGCGAGACTTTGACCTCATTGGTGAGATCGAGCCCGTCGGCGACGATTTCCGGGCGCGAGTCGTCCCGGTCGATCCGCAGGATGTAACCGTCGCGCTTTTCCGTCTGCATGGCCGGAACCCACGGCAGATGACGCGTCATCACGGATAGCCAGATCCGCTGCGGGCCATCCGCGCAGGCGTAGTTGACGGCTCCGAGCGGGACTCCATCGAGGCCATCGAGCAGCACGCGTGTCCTTCCGTCCGGGGTGATCTGATAGAGCCGGCCGTCGGTGAGCCCGGCGACCACGAAGCTGCCGTCGGGGCGCCGGCTGAAGCCGTTCGGGTCGGCGATGCCGCCGCCAAGCAGCTCCGGATCGCGATCGGCGCGCACTCTGGCAACGCCGCCGCGGGCATCGGAAGCCCAGATGCCCTCGTTGTCGATCCAAACGCACTCGGGCCGCTGCAGATCCTGTCCGTACGGGACGAGGTCCGCGGCGGTCAGTTTGAATCCCGCAAGCGACATCAGGGTCTCGTGGGTGGCGCCGCCGCCCGGGCCTGTTCCGCCTCGAACCGGTATTGCTCCGATCCCTGCGACGGAACGAGCTCGGCCGCCCGATCGCCGATGCGGTCCCACTGCGCGAGGATCTCCTCGGCGCTCAGCCGGTCATCCGCGAAATAAACGCCGCGCGTCATGGTGACGTGCGCCAGCTTGACGCTGCCCGCGCCGGTGGCCACCACGCGCTTGTTGGGCGCCGCCTCGCTCGCGAGAGCCACCACGGCAGGGCTGACTCGCTGCGGATCCAGTGCCGCCAGATCCTCCGGCGACCACAGCTCCTGCGTCATGTGCGTGGCCGCGCTCGGTGCGATGCAATTGACGTGGATCCCATAGCGCTCCCCTTCGAGCGCCAGCGTCTGCATGAGGCCCACCAATGCCATCTTGGCCGCGGCATAGGCCGATTGGCCGAAGTTCCCATACAGACCGGAGGAGGAAGTGGTGAAGATCACTCGGCCATAGCCGCGCTCCTTCATATGCGACCACACCGCCTTCGTGCAGTTGACCGAGCCCATGACGTGCACGTCGAGCACCAGGCGGAAGTCGGCCAGGTCGAGCTTGGCGAAGGTGCGATCGCGCAGGATGCCGGCGTTGTTGACCAGGATGTCGACCCGGCCCCAGCGGCGCAGCGCCTGCGCCACCATCGCCTCGATGGCCGGAAAGTCCTGCACGTTCGCGGTGCTGTCGAGGGCTTCTCCGCCCGCGCGAACGATCTCCTCGCATACCTGACTCGCGCCGGCCGCATCCAGGTCGTTGACGACGACTCGCGCGCCACTGCGGGCGAGCGCCAGCGCGTGCGCCCGGCCGAGCCCCCGGCCGGCGCCCGTGACGACGGCGACGCGTTGTGACAATAAACCGCTCATGGGCGGACGGCCCGAGAAATCATGGACATGTGAATGAACCTCGCAGGATGTGTCCGGCGGCGGAGCCCGCCCCTTGCGCCCAAAGCCCCCTGGAAAGAAATTATTTCGCGTGTGAATGAACTTGACAAGGAGTTTTTTAGCTGAGAGGCTCTGCGCCACCGCGGCATCGGTGCGCGGTGCGAAAAATGCGGGGGAAACAATGAAGATCAGAGCATTCGTCAGCCTCGCCCTCGTATTGGGCGGCGCCGCGGCGGTCAAGGCCGCCGCATTGCCAACCGGCTCCACGGCCGGCGGCTCCCAGGGTCAGTCGGCAGCGAGCACTTCGGCCGGCGCTGCGGCCGCCGACGCGACGGCCAACACCTCGACGCAGTCGCCGCCGGCGCTGCAGGAGGTGGTGGTCACTGCGGAAAAGCGGACCACCAATCTGCAGCAGACACCGATCGCGGCCGTGGTCCTCACCGGCGCGCAGCTCCTGAACAAGGGCGTGATCACGGTCGACCAGCTGGAGACCGTCTCGCCCTCGCTTGCGGTCGACAACTTCGGTCAGGGCGATGAGTTCAACATCCGCGGCATCGGCAAGGCCGAGCACAATACGCAGACCCAGGCCGGCGTCATCACCTACCGCAACGGCGTGGCATCCTTCCCCGGCTACCTCGAGGACGAGCCGTTCTACGACATCTCCAGCATCGAGGTGCTGCGCGGTCCGCAGGGAACGTTCGCCGGCGAGAACTCGACCGGCGGCGCCGTCTACATCAACGAGGCCGCGCCCAATTTCAACGGCGTGAACGGCTATGTCGTGGGGCAGTACGGCAACTACAACGACACCATGCTGCAGGGCGCCGTCAACATGCCGGTAAGCGATACTGTCGCCACCCGCGTCGCATTCTATGACGAGTACCGGAGCACCTTCTTTCACGTGACCGGGCCGTACACGGGCGGAGACGGTGGGTTGAAGCAGTCCTCGATTCGATTCAGCATGCTGTGGAAGCCGTCGGACAAGCTCAGCGCCCTCTGGCAGACCGATTATTCCTACATCGACAACGGCGGCTATCCGGCGTCACCGGCCAATGCGAAGACGCCGCTGTACGACGTCACGGCAAATGCTCAGATGGACGCCATCGACCAGATCGCCCGGTCCACCCTCAACGTCAATTACAAGATGGATAACGGCGTCACCCTGCGGTCCATCAGCGGCGTGCAATGGGGACGGTCCGTCTACATCACGGACCTCGATGGCACGGATCAGCTGAACGACACGTTCAGTGACCTGGTGCCCGGCGAGATGTACTCGCAGGAGTTCGACGTGATCTCTCCGGAGCAGGGCTTCCTCACGTGGGTGACCGGCGTCTACTACCAGGGGCTGGACTATTCCTACCCGCTCATCCAGGGGTACTACGTCGGCTATCCGCCTGGAGTCTACGATCAGTACATCGAAGGCAAGGTGCCGAACGACACGGCGGCCGCGTTCGGTCAGCTGGGCTTTCATTTCAGCGATGGCTGGAAGCTGCAGCTCGGCGCGCGCTATTCGTGGAACGACACGACCAACCGGGTCTACAACATCGTTCCGGAATATGCCGCCTACTACAACGTCTACGCGCATCAGAGCGAGCACGACGATCGCGTGACCGGCAAGGCGGATCTGAGCTGGACCGTCAATGCCGAGAACTATCTGTACGCATTCGTCGCCACCGGCTACAAGCAGGGCGGCCTGAACCTGCCGATCTACACGGTATATCAGGCGCCGTTCCGCTCCGAATACGTCACGGACTATGAGATGGGCTGGAAAGCCGCCGCGTTCGACGATCACCTGCGCACGCAGCTCGATGGCTACTACGACAGATACGAGCATTTCCAGGTGACCATCGGCGATCCGCTGCTGCCGACCCAGGGTCTGGAGGTGAACGTTCCTTCCCCGACGACGCTCTACGGCGTCGAGTTCTCCGCACAGGCGGTGCTGGGTCACTTCTCCTTCGATGCCAACCTGGGCTGGGAGCACACCAGTCTCGGGACTTTCTTCGCCACCGACACCCGGCTGCCGGCGCCGGCTTTCTGCGATCCGCTGAGCGGCCCGGCATCCCTGGGCTGCGTGGACCTGACCGGCCACCCGCAGTCCTATGCGCCCAGCCTGACTTACAACTTCGGTCCGCAGTACGAGGTCTATCTTGGCGATGGCCACACGCTGACGATGAGCGCGAACTATTCATACGTGGGCTCCCAGTGGGCGCAGCTGTTCGACGATGCCGCCTTGGGCGACTACCTGGGCGCGCGCAAACTGGTATCGGCACAGCTGACGTATGGAATGGGGGACTGGAGTCTGACCGCGTATGGCACGAACCTGACGAACGAGGCCTATGTCGCCGCTGCGGATGCGGGGCTGCGCTGGGCCGGCTATCCGCGCCAGTACGGCCTGCGCGTCATGAAAACGTTCTGAGCGGAAATAGTAAGGATACGGACGGGGACGATGCAGCGGTACGCGTTGACGGTCGACAAGTTCCTGGATCACGCCGCCAAATGGCACGGAGCCGCGTGCGTGGTTTCGACGAACACCGAGGGGCGATCCGACCGGATCAGCTACGAGCGATTTCGCGAGCGGTGCCAACGGCTCTCCGGGGCCCTGCTCGATCAGGGGCTGGCGCCGGGTGATCGCATCGCGACGCTCGCCTGGAACACTCAGGACCATCTGGCGCTGTACTACGCGGCGATGGGAGTGGGCCTCGTATGCCACACGCTCAACCCGCGTCTCAGCGCCGCGCACCTGGCCGAGATGGTCGGGGAGGCGGGCGACAAGTGGATCGCCGTCGGAACCGGGCTGCAGTCCCTGGCGCGCCAGCTGCTCGCCGACTGCCGCGGTCTCGACACCGTCATCCTCCTCGACGGACAGACGCCGGAAGAGGATTTTCAGGGACGCGCGCGCCGCTTCAGCATCGAGGATCTGCTGCGCCTCTTCGGGCGGCCGGCGCGCTGGGGTGAATTCGATGAGGAGACCCCGGCCGGTCTCTGCTACACCTCCGGTACGGTCGGCAAGCCGCGCGGGGTGCTCTACACCCATCGCTCGAACTATCTGCATACCATCCGGGCCCTGCAGGCCGATGCGATCGCGCTGACGGCGGAAGATTCCGTGCTGGTGGCGGTGCCGATGTTCCACGCCAACGGCTGGGGATTCCCGTTTGCCGCCCCGGCGGTTGGCGCTCACATGGTGCTGCCCGGCAGGAGCACCGAGCCCGCGCACCTGTATGAGCTGATCGTGACGGAGCGGGTGACGGTGGCGGCCGCCGTGCAGACCGTCTGGCTGGGGCTCGTGGAGCACCTGGAGAAGAACGGTGGCGAGTTGCCGACTCTGCGCCGCATCGTCATCGGCGGCTCGCACTGTCCGGAAGCGCTGCTGCGCCGTATCGAGGAGCGCCTCGAGGTGCGCGTACAGACCAGTTGGGGCATGACCGAGCTGTCACCTCTGGGGACGATCGAGCCGCCGAACGTGCCACCGCGCGCCGGCCCGCGGACCTCGGGGCGAGCGCCGATGGGGCTCGACCTGAAACTCGTGGATGCCGACGGGGTGACGCTGCCGCAGCAGCGCATGCAGATCGGGCGGCTGATGGTGAAAGGCGCGTGCGTGGCGGAGCGCTACTTCGAGGACGCCGAGGTGCCGCTCGATGCCGAGGGTTTCTTCGACACGGGCGATCTCGCGATGATCGATGAGGGCGGCAACCTGACGATCACCGGCCGGGCCAAGGATCTGATCAAGTCCGGCGGCGAGTGGATCAATCCGCGCGAGATCGAGGACACGATCGGCGCCATGCCCGAGGTCGGTCTGGTGGCCGTCGTGGGCAGGCCGCACGAGAAGTGGGGCGAGCGGCCGGTCCTGATCGTCGAGCCGCGCAGCGGCCACGCGGTCGATCGCGAGCGACTGCTGGCGGCGCTGCGCGGCAAGGTGCCGGACTGGTGGCTGCCGGACGAGATCGTGCTCGTCGACAGGATGCCGCTCGCGGCCACGGGAAAGATCGACAAGAAGCGCCTGCGCAAGGATTTCGCCGCGGGCTAGAGCGGGGCCCGCTCTGGGTATAATGCTAATCTTCGCGCTCCCGGAGCCGCTTCTCGTGGAAGGTTGCGAAGATGGCAAAGCGTCTCACGAACCGGCGCAGACCGCGTACCAAGGCGGAACAGCGCGCCGAGACGCTCGAGCGGATGCTGGATGCCGCCGAGTATCTGTTCTCCAAGCATGGCCTGAACGGCGTGACACTGCGCGACGTCGCGCTGAAGGTAGGCGTGCACACCTCGCTGATGCACTACTATTTTGCCGACAAGCGGCGCCTCTTCGAAGCGGTGTTCACCCGGCGCGCGGGCACGACCAGCAGCCGTAGACTCGACGCCCTGGACCACTACGAGCGGGAGTGCGGCGGTGCGCCCACCGTCGAAGGCGCGCTACGGGCGTTTCTGGATACCGATCTGGACCTCTACATCAACGGTGCCGAGGGATGGCGCAATTTCGCCGCGTTCGCCTCGCAGGTCAGCAATTCCCCGGAGGGGGCGGCGATGATGGACCTGCACTTCGACCCGGTGGTGCTGAAGCTGATCGGCATCCTGAAGAAGGCTCTGCCCGGCTGCTCGGACGAGGATATCTTCTGGGGATACGATTTCGTGACGGGCGCGTTCATGCATGTCCTCGGGCGCACCGGCCGTATCGATCGACTCTCGAGCGGGGTATGCAAATCCGAGGATTTCGCGGCGGTGAAGGAGCGTCTGGCGCGCTTCATGGCGGCCGGCTTCATCGAGCTGTGCGGCTCGGGCGCAAAGTCGGCCAGGCCGGGCGCCACGCGCCGGAAAGCCGGTCACTGAAGCCGTGACCGGTCGGTGGCAGAAGGGCGCGCGGTTTCATTCATTATCAAGTGAGTGAAATTGACAGCGGCCGCTCGATTGACGATTCTTGGCTGATGCAGGGAAACTAGTGGCGTTTCCAAGGGGATAACATGCCGGATACCAGATTCATCGTGCGCAAGGCGGCCGTGCTCGGCGCCGGAGTGATGGGCGCGCAGATCGCGGCGCATCTCGTCGATGCCCGCGTGCCCACCATCCTGTTCGATCTGCCGGCGAAGGAAGGAGACAAGAGCGGCATCGTGCGCAAAGCGGTCGAGGGACTGAAGAAGCTGCAGCCATCGCCCCTTGCCGGCCGCGAGACCGCGGCGCTCATCCGCTCGGCCAACTATGACGAGCACCTGGCGCTGCTCGGGGAATGCGACCTGGTGATCGAGGCGATCGCCGAGCGCCTGGACTGGAAGACCGATCTCTACCGCAAGATCGCGCCGCATCTCGGGCCGCGCGCCATCTTTGCATCCAACACCTCGGGACTGTCCATCGCGAAGCTGGCCGACGCTTTGCCGCCGGAGCTGCGGCCGCGGTTCTGTGGCGTGCACTTCTTCAATCCGCCGCGCTACATGCATCTCACGGAAATCATTCCGTGCGCGCAGTCGCAGCCGGCGGTGCTCGATGAGCTCGAGCGCTTCCTCGTCACCACGCTCGGCAAGGGAGTGATACGCGCCAAGGATACGCCGAACTTCGTCGCCAACCGGATCGGGGTGTTCTCGATGCTGGCGACCATCGCCAACGCGGAGAAGTTCGGCATCCGCTTCGATGTCGTCGATGACCTGACCGGCCCGCGGATCGGACGGCCGAAGTCAGCCACGTTCCGCACGGCCGATGTCGTGGGTCTGGACACCTTCGCGCATGCGGTGAAGACCATGTGGGACGGCCTGCCGCAGGATCCGTGGCACGCGCTCTTCCGCTCCCCGCCGTGGCTCGCCAAGCTGATCGAGGCGGGGGCGCTCGGCGCCAAGACCCGTGCCGGCATCTATCGCAAGAAGGGCAATGACCTGCGGGTGTTGGACCCCGCGAGCGGCGATTACGTCGAGGCGGGCGGCAAGGCCGACGGCGGCGTGGTCGAGATCCTGAAGCTCCAGGACCCGGCCGAGAAGTTCAGGCGCCTGCGCGCCAGCGAACATCCGCAGGCGCAGTTTCTCTGGGCCTGCTTTCGCGATGTATTCCACTACAGCGCCTGTCAGCTCCAGGACATCGCGCATTCCGCACGTGACATCGATCTGGCGATGCGCTGGGGATTTGGCTGGAAGCTGGGCCCGTTCGAGATCTGGCAGGCCGCGGGTTGGCCGCAGGTGGCGCGCTGGATCGAAGAGGACATTGCCGCGGGCAAAGCGCTTGCCGGTGCACCGCTTCCCGCCTGGGCGCGCGAGCCGGATCGCAAGGGCGTGCACTTCCCGGCAGGCTCCTACGACGCCGCCGGCAACAGACTGGTTGCTCCGTCGACACTCGATGTCTATCGGCGTCAGGTCTGGCCCGACAGCGTGCTCGGGGCCGGCCGGACGACGCTCGGCGAGACGGTCTACGAAAACCCGGGAGTGCGGGCGTTCACGACGGGAGATGACATTCTCGTCGTCTCCTTCAAGACCAAGGCGCACGCCATCAGCCCGGACGTTCTCGCCGGACTCAACCGTGCCATCGAGATCGCGGAGGAGCGGTTCAAGGGGCTGGTCGTCTGGCAGTCCGAGCCGCCGTTCTCGGTCGGCGCCGACCTTGAATCACTGCGCGGCGCGCTCGCAGCCGGCGACTGGCCGACCATCGAGGGCATCATCGCGCTCTTCCAGAAGACTTCGATGCACCTGCGCTACAGCGCCATTCCGACGGTGGCGGCGACCCAAGGCTACGTATTCGGCGGCGGCTGTGAATTCGTGATGCATTGCGACCGCGCGGTCACGGCGCTCGAGTCGTATATCGGACTGGTTGAAGCCGGCGTAGGCCTGTTGCCGGCCGGCGGCGGCAGCAAGGAACTGGCGGTTCGCGCCGCGCGAGAGAGCAAAGGGGATCTGTTCGCCTCGCTGAAGGACTACTACATGCTGATCGCCACCGCCAAGGCGGCCGGCAGCGGCATCGAGGCGCAGGAGCTGGGACTGCTGCGCGCGAGCGACCTCGTGGTCTTCAATGCCGCCGAGCTCCTCCACGTCGCCAAGCAGCAGGCGCTGGCGCTGTACGAGGCCGGCTATCGGCCGCCCCTGCCGGGCAGGCGCTTCCCGGTGGCCGGCCGGACCGGCGCGGCGTCCATCAAGGGACAGCTGGTCAACATGCTGGAGGGACATTTCATCAGCGAATATGACTTCGAGATCGGCTCTCGGATCGCCGACGTCATGACCGGAGGCGATGTCGACGCCGGCACCGAGGTGGACGAGGAATGGCTCCTCGCCCTGGAGCGGCGCCACTTCATCGCGCTGCTGAAGAATCCCAAGACTCAGGAACGGATCGCGCATACGCTCGCCACCGGCAAGCCGCTGCGCAATTGACCGGCCATCGGAGCGGAAGATCATGTCCAGACAGATTCGAGACGCCTACATCGTCGCCGCGACGCGCACCCCGGTCGGCAAGGCTCCCCGCGGCATGCTGCGCCAGGTTCGCCCGGACGACATGCTCGCTCACGTGCTGAAGAGCGTCCTGGCACAGGTTCCCGCGATGGAGCCCGCGCAGGTCGCCGATGTCGTCGTCGGCTGCGCCTTTCCCGAGGCGGAGCAGGGACTCAACATGGCGCGCATCGGTGCGCTGCTCGCCGGCCTGCCCGACACCGTACCCGGCATCACCATCAACAGATACTGCTCATCCGGGCTCAATGCCGTGCAGATCGCGGCCGACCGCATCCGCGTGGGCGAGGCGGAAGTGGTCATCGCCGGCGGCGCGGAGTCCATGTCCATGGTGCCGATGATGGGCAACAAGGTGGCACTGAACCCGGAGATCTTCGCCCGGGACGAGAATTACGCCATCGCCTACGGCATGGGCATCACGGCGGAGAAGGTGGCCCGGCAATGGAAGGTCGCGCGCGAGGACCAGGACGCGTTCGCGCTGGAGTCGCACCGGCGCGCGGTGGCGGCGATCTCTTCCGGAGCGTTCGCCGCCGAGATCTCTCCCATCGACGTCACTCATCGCACACCGGATCTCGATGCCGGCGAAGTGCGCTATTCGAAAAAGACTCTGCATCAGGACGAGGGTCCGCGAGCCGACACGTCGCTCGAGGCGTTGGCCAAATTGAAGACCGTCTTCGACGCCCAGGGGAGCGTCACCGCTGGGAACAGCTCCCAGACTTCCGATGGCGCGGGCGCGGTACTGATGGTCTCGGAGGCCATACTCAAGCGTTATAACCTGACGCCGCTCGCGCGCTATGTCACTTTCGCCGTCAGAGGCGTTCCGCCCGCGATCATGGGCATCGGGCCGAAGTTCGCCATCCCGGCGGCTCTCGAGCAATCCGGCATCGCCCAGGGCAGCCTGAAATGGATCGAGCTCAACGAGGCATTCGCGGCGCAGGCGCTGGCGGTGATCCGCGACCTGAATCTCGACCCGGCGCTCGTCAATCCTCACGGCGGCGCGATCGCGCTCGGTCACCCTCTCGGCGCCACCGGAGCGATCCGCACCGCGACGCTGGTGCACGGCATGCGTGGCAAGGGCCTGAAGGGCTACGGGATGGTCACCATGTGCATCGGAACCGGCATGGGCGCGGCCGGCATCATCGAAGTGCTGTGACATCACTGCTCAGCGCAGGCTCGCCGTAGCTCGCAATCCCTACTATTCCGGGCCGCCGAGCGAGCACTTCGACGGCCTGCGGTTCTTCAACCCGGGCCATGCGACGGACCGCAGCCTGCGCGACCTGTTGCGCTGGAAACTGCAGGGAAAGGCGGCTGTCTGGCCGCGCTCCGTTCCGCCGCGGCGGACAGTCCCGGATGCCCGCGTGGGCGGTTTGCGGGCGACCATTGTCGGTCACGCAAGCGTGCTCATCCAGGCGGGCGGGCTCAACGTGCTGACCGATCCGGTATGGTCGGAAAGGGCGAGCCCGCTGCCCTTCGCCGGTCCACGGCGGGTATGGGCGCCCGGCATCGCCTTCGAGGCGTTGCCGCCCATCGATGCGGTACTCCTCAGCCACAACCACTACGACCATATGGACATGACGACGCTGCGTCGACTCAACAGTGCGCACCGTCCGCTCTTTGTGACGTCGCTCGGCAACGAGACGATCCTGCGCCGGGCGATCCGCGATGCGCGCGTGAGGGCCGGCGACTGGTGGGATCGCGTCGCGATCGGCAAGGAGGCGGCGCGGGGCGCGGACGGCGAGGTCACGATCGTGCCGGCCTATCATTGGTCGGCGCGCACGGGACGCGACCGCCGCATGGCGCTCTGGTCCGGGTTCATGCTGGGCACCGGTGGCGGCCGCGCCTACTTCGCGGGGGATACCGGCTATGGCGACGGCGGCATCTTCCGGGAGGTGCGCCGCCGCATCGCCAGGCCCGACATGGCGCTGATCCCCATCGGCGCCTACGAGCCGCGCTGGTTCATGAGTGCGCAGCATACCGACCCCGATGAAGCGGTCCGGATCCTCGAGGACCTCGAGGCCGCGCGCGCGGTCGGAATCCACTGGGGTGTGTTCCAACTCACCGACGAGCGCCGGGAGGAGCCGCCGGAGCGGCTCCTCGCAGCCCTGGATCGCCGCGGGATCGCGCACAGCCTGTTCCCCGCGGGGGAGGTGGGACTGAGTTACGAGGGCGGCTGAGCCGAGGCCACCGCCGCAACGGTGCCGTCACATGCCGCGCGTAGATTTTTGGCGATGAAATCCGTCCAGGACTACCTCGATGAGCTGCCGGCATGGCCGGACGGCACCCGTCTGAAGGCCGCACCGATGACCCGGATGCAATGGCGCATCTGGTCGCTGGCGGCCGCCGGGAAGTTCTTCGAGGGTTTCGTGGTGTTCATGACCGGCGTCGCGCTGCCGCTGATCGTGCGCCAGTTCCAGATCGCGCCGGCGGAGAAGGGCATCGTCAGCGCCGCGAGCCTGGCCGGCATCCTCGTCGGGGCGGTGCTGCTCGGTGGCCTCTCCGATTACTTCGGCCGCAAGCGCATGTTTGTCGCCGAAATGATCATCTTCGTCGGCTTCCTGGCGCTGCTCATCGTCGCGAGCAGCTTTCTCGCATTGGCGATCTGTCTCTTCGGCGTCGGGCTCGCCCTCGGCTGCGACTACCCCACCGCCCACATGGTGATTTCCGAGAACATCCCGAGCGCCAACAGGGGGCGGCTGGTGCTGGGCGCCTTTGGCTTTCAGGCGCTGGGCGCATTGGCCGCAACCGGCGTGGGCAGCGTCGTGTTGGTGGTGAATCCAACACTGTCCGCCTGGCGCTGGATGTATGCGACCGCCCTGGTGCCCGCGCTGGCGATCACCATCGCCCGCTTCTTCGTCGTGGAGAGCGCCAATTGGCTCGCGGTGCGCGGCTCGCACGCGGAGGCGGAAAAGTCCGTGGTCCGGCTGCTGCGGCGCGAGCCGCAATATCCCACCAACATCCAGCTCGCGCGCGCCGCTGCCGCCACCCGCGGCACGGGCCGTCCCAATCAGTCCTTCTGGGCGCTCTTCAACCGGCGCAATCGCCGCGCGACCATTTTCGCCTCGCTGCCGTGGTTCATCCAGGACCTGGGGACCTACGGCATCGGCATCTTCACGCCGGTGATCCTCGCGGCGGCGCTCGGCGGCGGTCCGGATCACATCCGCAGCCTCAGCGATCTCATCGCCAACGACATTCTCGCCTCCAAGGGTGCGGCGCTGATCGATATCCTGCTGCTGGTGGGCATCGGGTTCGCGGTGGCGCTCGCGGATCGCGTCGGACGCATCAGGCTGCAGATCTTCGGCTTCATCGGCTGCGCCGTCGGATTGCTGCTCGCCTCCTTCTCCGTCGACGCGGGCGGGCAGGGGAAGATCGTGCTCATCTTCGCCGGCTTCATGGTCTTTGACTTCATGACCAACCTCGGCCCCAATGCGCAGACGTACCTCCTGGCTGGGGAAGTGTTTCCGACGGAGGTGCGCGGCATGGGCGCCGGGTTCGCGGCGGCATTCGCCAAGATCGGCGCGGTCGCCACGGCGTTCCTGTTTCCCATCCTGCTGGCCGGCATCGGCACGCGCGCACTGCTCTACGGGCTGGTGGTTGCCTCGCTGCTGGGCGCCTGGGTCACCTGGCACTGGCGCATCGAGACCACCGGCGTGAATCTCGATCACATCGGCAAGGAGCCGGTGTCGCCGGAAGCGATCGGCACGGCAGCGGCGCGCTCCGGCGGAGCGCGGGCATGAGGAACTTCCGCGCCTCGGCCGCCGCGGCTCTGCTCATGCTGCCGTTGAGCGCCGCCCATGCCGGCAGCGTGCAGCTGAGCGAAACCGGATCGACGCTGCTGTACCCGCTGTTTCAGCAGTGGGTGACCGATTATGCGCATGTCGTGCCCGGCGTCTCGATCCGCACTGGCGCGACCGGATCGGGTGCCGGGATCGCCGCCGCCATGGCCGGCACGACGCAGATCGGCGGCTCGGATGCCTACATGTCCGATCAGCAGGCGGAGCAGAACCCGCAGCTGGTCAACATTCCGCTCGCAATCTCCGCCCAGACCGTCAACTACAACGTTCCCGGCCTGAACGGCGCCGGTCTCAAGCTCGATGGCCGCACGCTCGCAGGCATCTACTCCGGCGTCATCACGCATTGGGATGCCCCGGCAATCGCGGCCGAGAATCCGGGGGTGAGCCTGCCGCAGGCGCGGATCGTGCCGATCCGACGTGCCGATGCGTCCGGTGACTCGTTCATATTCACCCAATTCCTGGATTTCTCCAGCCAGGAGTGGGAAGACCGCATTGGATACGGGACCAGCGTCTCCTGGCCGAATGTGGCGGGCGAGCGTACCGCGACGGGTAACGCGCAGATGGTGCAGATGCTCACCGCGACGCCATATTCCATCGCCTATGTCGGAATCAGCTTCCGGCAAGCGATCGCGCGGGCGGGGCTGGGCACGGCACAGCTCCAGAACCAGAGCGGCCGCTTCCTGCTGCCGAGCGCGGCGACTATCAGCGCGGCAGCCTCGATGCTCGACTCGCGCACGCCGCCCGACGAGCGGCTCAGCCTGGTGCTCGCCCCCGGCGCTCAATCCTATCCGCTGATCAACTACGAGTACGTCGTGGTGTCGCGGCGCCAGCGCGATGCCGCCACGGCCGCGGCGCTGCGCGGCTTTCTGCTGTGGGCGATCGCTCTCGACGGCGGCAATTCCGGCAAGTACCTGGACGGTGTGGGCTTCATCGCGCTGCCGGATTTCATCCGCGGCATCAGCGAGCACCAGATAGGACTCATCGGCTCGCCCTGAGGCGGCTGGGATCGGCGACGTCGTGGATGCGGTCACCCTGGATGTCCGCGAGCAGTCCCTTCAGCCAGGCGCGATCCAGGCGCCGCTGCTTGTCCAGGTGTCGCAGAAGATGATGGCCGCCGGTCGAGAGCACCGGACCCAGCTCCTTGCGGATGGGAGCGAGCTTGGCGATGAGCTCGTCGAGGCGCGCGATCCGGCGGCGCACCAGTTCTTCCAGGATCTCGAGATCGCAGAGGTGCAGGAAGAGCAGTGCGCCATACACCGTCTGCGAGACCGGTCTGTCGTCCTCGAAGAGCGCATACAGCAGCCGCAGGAATTCCGCCTTGCCCCGCGCGGTGATTCTGTAGACGGTGCGCACGCCGCCGCGTGCCACCTGCTCGCGGCCCACCGCTGAGATCAGTCCTTCTTTCTCCAGCTGCCGGACGGCGTAGTAGAGCGTCCCGACATCGACGTCCGTGTAGCACTCCACCATCGCCCTCTCGAGCCGGCGCTTGATCTCGTAGGGATGGAAGTCCCCGCGGTGCAGGACGCCGAGGATCAGCATGCTTGCCTTCATACTCTAATTAGAGTATCATAATTAAACTAAAAGGCGGAGGCTTTCGCATGTGGCGGACAGTAGGCAGTGTCGTCGCCGGATTCGTGGCCTGGGTCGTCGTGGTGACCGTGCTCAACTGGGGCCTGCGGCTGTGGCTGCCCGGCTACGCGCAGGTGGAGCACGCGATGGTCTTCACGCTCGGGATGAAGGTTGCACGGCTTGGGATTGCGGCCGTCACTTCGCTCGCGGCCGGTGCGGTGGTGCGCGCCGTTGCGCCGGCGAGCCGCGCGGCGCCCTGGATCCTGGGGCTGCTGATGCTGGCGCTCTTCATTCCGGATCACATCCATGTCTGGCACCTGTTCCCGATCTGGTATCACCTGACCTTCCTGATCACTCTGGCGCCGCTCATCGCGCTGGGCGCCTGGCTGCTGTCAGGCGGTAATGGCGCTGCGGCCACGACGCAAATCCAGCCCGGCGGCCAGTCGATCGGCGGATGAGCCCAGGTAAACCGGTGCGGGCGAAGCCGCTGTACGGTGCGCTCGAGGCCGGTGGCACCAAGGTCGTATGCGCCGCCGGCTACGGTCCGGCAGACGTTCTGGATGATGGGCGGGCGGTCATTCCCACGACCGCTCCCGCGGAGACGCTCGCGGCTGTCGTGGAGTTCTTCGCGAATATCGTGCGCAAGTACGGCGCGCTCGCCGGGATCGGTGTCGCGTCTTTCGGGCCGGTCGATATCGACAGGAAGTCACCCACCTGGGGGCGGATTCTGGCCACCCCCAAGCCAGGATGGTCGGATATCAGTGTCGTGGCTCCGCTCGAGCGCTTCGGCTGTCCCATTACGCTCGATACGGACGTCAACGCAGCCGCGCTGTCGGAGGCGAGACTGGGCGCGGGGCAGGGGGTTGAGTCACTCACGTATGTCACGGTAGGGACCGGAATTGGTGGTGGCATCGTGATAGGAGACCGCACCGTCAAGGGCCTGCTTCATCCTGAGATGGGGCACATCCGCGTCCAGCGCGATCCGCGCGATGCCGACTTCGCGGGCATTTGTCCCTTCCACGGTGACTGCCTGGAGGGTCTGGCGAGCGGGCCCGCGGTGACGGCTCGATGGCAGACCCGCGCCGAGCATCTTCCCGAGGGTCACCCCGGCCGCGAGATCCTCGGCAACTATCTCGGACAGCTCGCGGCGACCATTGCGCTGATGATCTCGTGCGAGCGCATCGTGTTTGGTGGCGGTGTGGTATCGGGCGGCCGGCTGCTGCCTTTCGTCCGCCAGTCGGCCCGAAGCTGGCTCGGCGGCTACTTCCCGGTCGAGGCGCGCGGCGGCGGTTTCGACAGCTACATCACGGCGCCGCGGCTCGGCGACCTGGCCGGTGTCACCGGCGCGTTCCTGTTGGCCATGCAGGGGGCCTGAGCGCGACGCTGACTCGCTGTCGGGCAGCGTGCCCGGCTCGCGCCCATCCCTGTCTTCCTCGCCCGGTCCTCCCGTGAGGAACATCCGCTTGACAATATTTGATTCGGCAAGTATTGTCTCGACAAATATTGCGAGAGCAACCATGTCTCAGCCGTATTACACGCTCGACAATCTGGAAGCCGGCAGGAGCATTGGCTTCCTGGTGAAGCGTTGCGGCGGACTGATGTCGCAGCTTGCGGAGCGGCGCTTCGCCGCCGAGCAGGTGTCGTTCACGCAATGGATGGTGCTTGCGACGCTGAGCCGGTTCGAGCATTTGACGGCCAGCGCTCTGAGCGCCGAGACGTGCCATGACATGGGTGCCTTGACGCGGATCGTCGACGGCCTCGAGGCGGAAGGGTTGGTCCGGCGGGCGCGCAGTGCGCGCGACCGGCGCGTGGTGGAGATCACCATCACGCCGGAGGGGCGGCGGCACCTGCAGACCGGCAAGCGGGTGGTCGTGGAGCTGCTGAACTCGTTGATCGAGCCCTTCTCGCGGCAGGAGCTCGAGACTCTCATCTCGCTCCTGCAGCGAATGATGGCTCGCCTGCAGGAAGCCGACGGTGCGGGCGCGACAGCGCAGCCGGAGGAGTCACCCCGTCCGCGCCGCCATGCGCGCCCGGATGCAATAAAGAGACGGCGGATCCGTTGAGGGAATCCGGGAGGATGAAATGAAGAACGATCGACTGATCCGCACTTGGGCCGTGCTCGGCAGCGTCGCGCTCGCCGGGTGCACCGTCGGCCCCGATTTCGTCAAGCCTGTGGCACCCGCCGCGGCGTATGTGCACTCCGTACCGGCGAGCGGTGCGACGCAAAGCTTCACATATGGCGGCGCGGTGGCGGGCGACTGGTACCAGCTGTTCCGTTCGGACGCACTGAACCAACTGGTGCGTGCGGCGCTGGCGGGCAATCCGGATCTCGAGGGTGCCCGTCACGGCCTCGCCGCGGCGCAGGACGAGTTGCGCGCGGTCTCCGGCGCTGCGCTGCCCCAGATCGACGCCACCGGGCAGATCGGCCGTGGCCACATCAATGGCAGCGAGCTCTACGCGCCGGTCGACGCGCTCGATGCAACCGGCAACCGCTACGAGATCGGGCCTTCGCTCGCGTACGACCTGGACGTGTTCGGCGGTGTGCGCCGCTCGATCGAGTCGCAACGGGCGCAGACGGCTGCGGTCCGCGATCAGCTCCGCGATACCTATGTGACGCTCGTCGACCAGGTCGTCGTCACCGCCTTCGACTACGCGGCGGTGCGGGCGCAAATCCAGGTCACCCGCTCGCTCGTGAGCGAGCTGCAGGCGCAATACGATCTCACCGTGCGGCTGGAGAACGCCGGCAAGGTCATCCACAGCGACACGCTACAGGCGCAAACGCAGCTCGAGAACGTGCGCGCGACGCTACCCGATCTCGAGCAGCAGCGCGATGCGTATCGAAACGCGCTGGCTCGCCTCAGCGGCCGCACGCCCGATGAGTTCCGGATGCCGGATCTGACGCTCGCCGACTTCACGCTGCCCACCGAGCTGCCGGTCTCGTTGCCTTCCGCGCTGGTGCAACAGCGCCCTGACGTGCTCGCGGCGCAGGAGAGCCTGCACGCGGCCAGCGCCGAGATCGGCGTCGCCGAGGCGGCCCGGCTGCCGCAGCTCAGCCTCTCGGCGCAATACGCCCAGCAGACCACCAACCTCAACGAGCTCTTCACCCAGCCCGGCGGCGTCTGGTCGGTCGGTCTCGACGCCGCGGCGCCGCTCTTTCACGGCGGTACGCTCGCGGCGCGGGCCGACGAAGCCCAACAGCGCTACGCCGAGGCGCGCGCCGCCTACCGGGGCACCGTGATAACCGCCTTCGTGGACGTCGCGGATGCATTGCAGGCCCTGCAGCACAATGCTGACAGCTACGCTGCCCACGACCGCGCACTGCAGGCGGCGCGTGCCAACGAGCAGCTTGCGGCCGCGGAATATCGCGCGGGCAAGTACACCGAGCTCCAGGTGCTCACCACGGAGCAGCAATACCAGAGCGCCGCGCTCACCCAGGTGCAAGCTGACGTACAGCGCTTCACCGACACCGCGGCACTCTTCCGCGCCCTGGGCGGCGGCTGGTGGAATGTCGCCGATGCCACGCCGTTGCGCGCGGCGGATGCGGGCACCTCTTCGTCCAATCGGTACAACAAGATTTTTTCAGGAAACAGCAATGACTGAGCAGCAAGCCGAGAAGGCGCCCGCCAAGGCCAGCAACCTGTTGCGGCGCGGGATCATCGTTCTGGCGGTGGCGGTCGTCGCCATCGCTATCGGAATCTACTACGTCACCGTCGCGCGCTATCACGTCACGACGGACGACGCTTACGTGAATGGCAATCTCGTGCGCCTGACGCCACAGATCGCCGGGACGGTGGTCGCGATCAATACCGACGAGACGCAATACGTGCAGCGCGGTCAGGTGTTGATCGAGCTCGATCCGCGCGACGCGCAGATCGGCTTGGCGCAGGCGAAGGCCAGCCTCGGAGAGACCGTGCGCGAGGTCGCGCAGCTCTTCGCCGAGGAGCGGCGCGATGCGGCGCTGGTCAGCGCCGAGCAGACCCAGTTGAGCCAGTCCGACGAGGATCTCACTCGCGACCGGTCGCTGCTGCCGGTTCATGGCGTGTCGCTGGAGACGCTGGAGCACGACGAGAACGCGGTGCGCAGCGCCCGTGCGGCGCTGCAACAGGCGCAGGCTACCTTTGCCAGCACTCGGGCCGCGATCGCGGGAACGACGCCGGCGACCCATCCGCGGGTGTTGCAGGCGGAAGCCAACCTGCGCGCCGCGTGGCTCACAGTCTCCCGCACGCGTGTGCTGGCCCCGATCTCCGGTTATGTCGTGCGCCGTTCGGTGGAGCTGGGTGAGCAGGTCTCGCCATCGACGGAGATGCTGGCGCTCGTGCCGGTGACCTCCATGTGGGTGGATGCCAATTTCAAGGAGAACCAGCTGGGGAGCCTGCGCATCGGGCAGCCCGTACGGGTCTCGGTGGACATGTACGGCTCGCACGTGGATTACCACGGCAAGGTTCTCGGTCTCACCGCCGGCACGGGCAGCGCGCTCGCGGTGCTGCCGACCCAGAACGCGTCCGGCAACTGGATCAAGATCGTGCAACGCCTGCCGGTGCGCATCGGCCTGCAGCCCGGGGAGCTGGCACGGCACCCGCTCTTTCTGGGGTTGTCGGCCAACATCGACGTCGATGTCCACAGTCTCGCCGGTTCCGCGCTGTCGCGCGTCCCCGCCTGGCACGCCGCACAGCGTACCAGCGTCTATACCGACCAGGATTCCGGCGCGGACAGCATGATCAATGACATCGTCTCCGCCAACTTGCGCGGCGACGGGCGTCCCCTCTACGCGCGCACGGCGGATCGGACCCGGCCGTGACCGCCGCGGCCCGACAGGCCGGCGCGGGCGGCTCGTGGCTGATCGCGCCCGTGGTCGCGCTGGCGGCCTTCATGGAGATCATGGACATCTCCATCGCCAACGTCTCGCTGCCGCACATCGCGGGCGCCCTGTCCTCGAGCCAGGACGAGTCCACCTGGGTGCTGACGAGCTATCTGGTCACGAATGCGGCGGTCATGCCGATCTCCGGCTGGCTCTCCGCCCGCTTCGGGCGCAAGCGCTTCTTCCTGGCGTGCATCTCGGGGTTCACGCTGGCATCGCTCCTCTGCGGTCTGGCACCGAATCTCGCGGCGCTGGTGCTCCTGCGCGCGGCCCAGGGCGCCTTCGGTGGCGGCCTGCAGCCTGTCGGCCAGGCGATCCTCACCGACAGCTTTCCTCCCGAGAGGCGGGGCATGGCCACGGCGATCTACGGCATAGCCGCCGTCGTTGCGCCCACTATCGGTCCGACGCTCGGCGGGTGGATCACCGACAGTTACGACTGGCGCTGGATCTTCTTCATCAATGTCCCGGTCGGCATGGCGGTCTTCGCCCTGGTGAGCGGCTTGATCCACGAGCGGGCGCAGAAGCGCGACGGTGGCCGGCAGTCATCCATGGACTGGACGGGCTTCGGTTTCGTCGCGCTCAGCCTGGGCTGCCTGCAGGTCGTGCTCGATCGCGGGCAGGAAGCCGACTGGTTCTCCTCGCCCTTCATCACCGTGCTCGCACTGCTGTCGGCGGCCGCCTTCGTGGCCCTCATCTGGCGCGAGCTCAATGCGCACGATCCGCTGGTCGACGTGCGCCTGCTGCTCGATCGCAACTTCGCCGTGTCGTTCGGCCTGATGCTCATGCTCGGCTTCATGCTGCTGGGAAGCACGTACCTGATTCCGGCCTACACGCAGAGCCTCATGGGATATCGCGCGGTGGATGCGGGCATGGTACTGACGCCGGGCGGCATGATCATGATCGTGCTGCTGCCGCTGGTCGGCCGCTCGCTGAACAAGGTGGACCTGCGCGTGCTGATCGCGGTGGGCCTGGCGGGCGGCGGCCTGAGCCTGCTCTGGATGACGAACTTCTACCTCGGCATCTCCTTCGGCTGGCTGGTGCTCGCGCGCATGCTGCAGGCGGCCTCGCTGGCGTTCCTCTTCATTCCCATCAACACCCTGGCATTTCGCGACGTGCCGCGCAACAAGACCGACAATGCCTCGGCGCTGATCAACCTGGCGCGCAATTTCGGCGGCAGCATCGGCATCTCCTTCGCCTCGACCATGCTCACCCGGCGGGAGCAGTTCCACCAGAGCCGCATCGTCGAGCTGCTGCAGGGCATGAACCCGGCGTACACCGATTACGCGCACCACCTCGCGGCCGCCCTTGGCAGCACGCCAGGCTCCACCACCACTCTGGCGGCCATCTACCAGAACGCGGTCCAGCAGGCGACGCTGCTCTCATACCTGGACGACTTCAAGATGTTGGGCCTGGTGTTCCTCGCCATGCTGCCGCTGCTCCTGTGGGTGCGGCCGGGAAAGGGCGGCGGCGCTGCGGCGGCGATGCATTAGTTCCGATCTGCGGCTATCCTGACCGTCATGGAAGACATCATCGACATTTCCGGCGTCTCGAAGACTTACGCATCCGGGTTCGTCGCGCTCAAGGGAATCGACCTCACCATCGGCCGCGGCGAGATCTTCGCGCTGCTGGGGCCGAACGGGGCGGGCAAGACCACGCTGATCAGCATCGTCTGTGGCATCGTGCGGGCGAGCTCAGGCAGTGTGGCGGTCGATGGGCACGACATCGTCAGTGACTGGCGCGCGGCCCGATCATTGATCGGGCTCGTGCCGCAAGAGCTGACCACTGACGCGTTCGAGTCCGTATGGAACACCGTCTCGTTCACTCGCGGCCTCTTCGGGTTGCGCGCGAATCCCGCCCACATCGAGAGCGTGCTCCGGGCGCTGTCGCTCTGGGACAAGAAGGACAACCGGATCATGACGCTGTCCGGCGGCATGAAGCGCCGCCTGCTCATCGCCAAGGCGCTGGCCCATGAGCCGCGCATCCTGTTCCTGGACGAGCCTACGGCGGGTGTGGACGTCGATCTGCGTCATGACATGTGGCAGCTCGTGAGCCGTCTGCGCCACGATGGGGTGACGGTCATCCTCACGACCCACTACATCGAGGAAGCCGAAGAGATGGCCGACCGTGTCGGGGTGATCAACAAGGGCGAGCTCGTCCTGGTCAGGAACAAGGCCGATCTGCTGCACGAGCTCGGCACCAAGCGATTGTCGCTGCGTCTGCGCCATCCGCTCGCCCGGCTGCCGGAGGGGCTGTCGGCCTGGCGGCTGGAGCTCTCCAGCGATGGTTGCGAGCTCGCGTGCCTCTACGATGCCAAGGACGTGAGCGATGGGGTCGGTGGATTCCTCGAGAAAGTCCGTGAGGCGGGAATCGAGTTCACGGACCTCGCGACCCAGGAGAGCTCGCTCGAGGACATCTTCGTCAGCTTGGTACGGGGGAAGTGATGAACGTCCAGGCGGTTCTCGCGATCTACAAATTCGAGATGGCGCGCGCCCGGCGGACCGTGACGCAGACCATCGTTTCGCCGGTGATCTCCACCTCGCTCTATTTCGTGGTGTTCGGCGCCGCCATCGGCTCGCGCATCCAGAGTGTCGGCGGCATCGGCTACGGCTCGTTCATCGTGCCGGGACTGGTGATGCTCTCGCTGCTCGCCCAGAGCATCTCCAACGCCTCTTTCGGCATCTATTTCCCTCGCTTCACCGGCACCATCTACGAGGTCCTCTCCGCCCCCGTCTCGGCGGTGGAGATCGTGCTCGGCTACGCCGGCGCCGCGGCGACCAAGTCGATCATTCTCGGCGCGATCATCCTTGCCACCGCCGGGATCTTCGTGCCGCTGCGGATCGAGCATCCCGTGTGGATGGTCGCGTTCCTGGTGCTCACCGCCGCGACCTTCAGTCTGTTCGGCTTCATCATCGGCATCTGGGCCGACGGTTTCGAGAAGCTGCAGATCGTGCCGCTGCTCATCGTCACGCCGCTCACCTTTCTTGGCGGCAGCTTCTACTCCATCGACATGCTGCCGCCCGTATGGCGCACGGTGGCCCTCTTCAATCCGGTGGTCTACCTCATCAGCGGCTTTCGCTGGAGCTTCTACGGTATGGCGGACGTCAATGTCGGCGTGAGTCTCGGGATGACGGGCGTGTTCCTCGCCGCCGCCCTCGTCATAGTCGGATGGATCTTTCGCACGGGATATCGATTGAAGACCTGACGGTCCCGCCATGCTGACCTGCTATCCGATTTCGCGCGAGTCATCTTCGCCCGGTTCCCTCAGCGGGGCCGTGTGGATCGATCTGCTGCAGCCGACGCCCGAGGAGATTTCCCGCGTCGAGACACAGTTCGGGATTCGCGTGCCGTCGCGCGAGCAGCTCGACGAGATCGAGTCCTCCAGCCGTCTGCGCTCGGACGGCGGGCGCCTCTATCTGAGCATGCCGGTGGGCGCGCAGCACGAGCTGCTCGAGACAGGCCCGAGTCCGGTCGGATTCGTGGTCTCGCCGGACCTCCTGCTGACGGTGCGCTACGGAGAGCTGCGGCCGTTCACCAATGTGCGGGAGTCCCTGGCCAGGCAAGGACGTCCGTCCGACAGCACGTCCGTGTTCGTGATGCTGCTCGAGGCTATGGTCGACGTCGCAGCCGATGTGCTCGAGAGGATGGCCCGCGATCTCGGCGACCTCTCGCGGCGCATATTCCGGCATCGCGATCCGCGCGCGGCTCGCGGTTCGCGGCTCAGCCGTCAGCTGCGTGAGGCGCTGGCGATCGTCGGCGATGCGGGCGAGCACCTTTCCCAGATCCGGGAGAGCCTCATGGGTCTGCAGCGGATCGTGGTCTACACCGCCGACACCGGCCAGCCGTGGCTGGGAGCGGATATCCAGGCAAGAATGGCGACGGTGCGGCAGGATCTCGGCTCGCTGGCCGACTTCGAGGCGCATCTTTCCGGCAAGGCCCAGTTTCTGCTCGATGCAACCCTCGGGTTCATCAACACGGAGCAGAACGATATCTTCAAGGTGCTGACCATCGTCTCGGTGGTGGGTATTCCGCCGACGCTGATCGCCAGCATGTACGGCATGAACTTTCACAACATGCCGGAGCTCACCTGGCGGTGGGGCTATCAGTACGGTCTGACACTGATCGCACTCAGCACGCTGCTGCCGATCGTGTGGTTCAAATGGCGCGGCTGGTGGTGACCCACTATGCCCGGACGCTGCTGCCTCCCAGCCACATGGCGCGCGACAGCGGCCGGTTGTTGTAGGAAGTCTGCAGCACCACGAGCGTGGTGGTGCTGATGCTGGGGTGGAAGCGCACGATGCGGTCCAACACCGACTCCAGGTGACTCACCGACATCGCGATCACGCGCAGCGAGCCGGAGTCTTCGCCCGCCAGGCGGCGGTAATCGAGAATTTCCGGGATCTCGGCCAGAGAGGGGCCGATGCTCGCGCAGACGCTGCCGTCGCAACGCAACCGGATCACTGCCTCGATGACGTAACCCAGCTTTTGCGGATCGACTTCGGCGCGATAGCCGCGGATCACCCCGGCATCCTCCAGGCGCTTCACCCGCTCCGCGGCGGCAGGGGCCGAGAGCCCGACGTGACGACCCAGCTCTGCGTATCCGGTGCGCGCATCCTTCTGCAGCAGCTCGAGCAACTGCCAATCCTTGGCGTCGAGGGCCGGTTTCGATTCGAAGGTCATTGCGGCCATGTCATCTCTTGGTCAATGGGTCAACACGTCAAATATAGGCGGATTCAGCATTCAAATCCAGTATATGGCCTTCTAATATGTTGCTCCGGGATTCCGGGTGATACGTCCGAAAACGGCGAGATTACCGGGAGACCGCACCCTAGGATGAGCCTCCAGACGCCACTTCCGAACAGCAAGAGAATTCCATGGAAAACTCCGGGCAGCTCGACGCTCGAGCGCTCTTTTACGTCGCCGTTGCGATGCTCACCTGGTCGTCCGCCTATGCCGCGATCGCCTATGGCCTCGGCGCATTCACGCCGGGGGAGGTGGCATTCGCCCGCCTGCTGCTGGGCTCCGTCTGCTTCATGCTCTGGATGCGGATCCGCAAGCTGCCGCTGCCGCCGCTCGCGGCATGGCCGCCATTGCTCGCGCTGGGCGTGGTCGGGCTCGCCGTCTATCACCTGTGCCTCAATTACGCCGAGACGCGGATCGCCAGCGGCACCGCGGCCATCATCATCGCGCTGGCGCCGGCGGCGACCGCCGCGGCATCGGCGCTCTGGCTGCGCGAGCGGCTGACGGCGCGCGCCGTTGCAGGTCTGGCGATCGCACTGGGTGGTGTGGTGCTGGTGGTGCTGACCAGCGGCAGCAGCGTCAGCTTCCAGCCGAAGGCGCTGTTGGTGCTGGTCAGCGTGCTGGTGACGTCGATCTACTTCACGCTGCAGAAGCCCTTCTCCGCCCGATACGGCGCGGAAGCGGTCACCACGGTCACCATTCTCGGCGGCGCCCTCGGGACGCTGCCCTTCGGTATCGGTCTGCCGCATGCGCTCGCCGCCGCGCCGCACGGCCGCATTGCGGCACTCATCTGGCTGGCGCTCGCGCCGACCTTCCTCGGCTATCTCACCTGGAACATGGCGCTGCACCGCGCGAGCGTCAGCAAGGTCTCGAGCTTCATCTATTTCGGAACTCCGATCGCGCTCCTGATCAGTTGGGTGTGGCTGGGCGAGCGGCCCGGGTGGGACACGCTGATCGGCGGCGCGATCGTGGTCGGCGGTGTGATCCTGACCAACACCCGCGGTGGCCCGAAGCGCGCGCGCACCGCGGTGCAGCCGGCCTGCGAATCGTAAGGGCTCAGGGCGGCTGCAAAGCCGCGGCGGCCGCGCGCACCACGCTGCCTGTCAGGCGCTCCAGCACGGGCACCTTGAGGCGGGCCGCCTGCCAGTAGAGAGGCACGTCGACGGACGTGTCGGGCAGCAGCTCGACCAGGCTTCCGGCCTTCAGCTGCGCGCGCACGAGCGCCAGCGGGTTCATTCCCCAGCCGACACCGGCCAGCGCGGCATCGATGAAGGCGTGCGTGGAGGGAATGCGGTGCACTGGAAGCGTCACGTCGCGGCGCACGATGCGGCGCGCCCAGAGCTCCTGCAACCGGTCGTTGCTGTCGAAGAGCAGGCTCGGGGCCCGCGCCAGAGCCTCGGCCGTGACTCCCTCAGCAAACCAACGCCGCACGAATTTCGGGCTGGCCGTGGCCACATACCGCAGTGCGCCCAGGCGCCGGATGCGGCAGCCCGCAACGGCGGTACCTACCGATGTGACGGCGCCGAGGACATAGCCGCGGCGCAGCCACTCCGCCGTATGGTCCTCGTCGGCCAGGGTGAGATTGAGCAGCGCGGCGTCCTCGCGGCCGAAATCCGCCATCGCCTGGATGAACCAGGTGCCGAGGCTGTCGGCGTTGACGGCGATGCGCAGGCTGGCGTGAGGCGTATCGGCAGAGTCCTTGGGCAGCATCGGCAGCTCGCGCCGCAGCTCCGAAACCAGCACGGAGACGAGCTCCGCGTGCCGGCAGATGCGTGCGCCGATCTCCGTGGCGGTGCAGGGTTGTCCGCGCACGATCAGTACGGCGCCCAGACGCTCCTCCAGCAGCTTCACCCGTTGCGATACCGCCGAAGGCGTGACGTGCAGCACGCGAGCCGCGCGCTCGAAACTACCCTCGCGGGCAACGGCGGCGACGGCCGAGAGCAATGATTCATCGAGCACGGACGCCTCCGCCGAGACATGAGACAGGCTGCATTCAGATTAGCATTGCTACTGGCGGCGGGTCGCGACCGCGGCGGGCTAGATCGGAGTGATGTCCGACGCGGCCGGCATGCCGCCGAGCATCCGCAGGATGGATTCGATGGCTTCCGGGGCGACCGGCTTCGCAAGGTGATGATCGAATCCGGCTTCGAAGGCGCGACGGCGGTCTTCGGTCTGTCCCCACCCGGTGACGGCCACGAGCAGCGTGCGCTGTCCCCAGCTCGACTCGCGAATGCGCGTCGCCAGGGTATAGCCGTTGAGATCCGGCAGGCCGATGTCGAGCAGCATCGCATGTGGCCGGAAGGTCTCGGCCAGCTCCAGCGCCTGGCGCCCGGAGTACGCTGTCTGCACGTGATGACCGGAGAGCTCGAGCAGCTCCGCACAGGTATCGGCGGCGTCGCGGTTGTCGTCGGCCACCAATACTCTGAGGCCGATACCCGCCGCGGCGTCCTGATCGTTGCCGAGCTGTGGAGTCTCAACAGCGGCCGTGCTCACGGGGAGTCTCACCACGAACTCGCTGCCGCGGCCCAATCCCTCGCTGTGCGCGTTCACGGTACCGCCGTGCAGCTCCACGATTCCGCGCACCAACGCGAGCCCGACGCCGAGGCCGCCCTCGGTCCGGTCGCGGACTGCCTCGGCCTGCGTGAACATCGAGAACAGCCTGGGCATCATCTCGGCGCAGATGCCGATGCCATTGTCGCGGACCGACACGACGATCTCGTTGCCTTGCCGGCAGCCGCTGAGCTGAATCCGGCCGTGCGGATCGGTGTATTTGGCGGCGTTGATCAGCAGATTCGAGAACACCTGCGCGAGGCGCACCGCATCCGCTTCCAGCCGCAGCGCTTCCTTCGGAAAGTCGAGCGCCAGGCTGTGTTGCTTGACATCGATCAATGGCCGCGCCGTCTCGATGGCGGCGCTCAGGATCGAGGTGAGCTCGGCGGCGCCCTTCTTCAGGTCGAGCGTGCCGCGGGTGATCCGCGAGACATCGAGCAAGTCGTCGAGCAGGCGGCTCATGTGCGCGATCTGGCGATCCATGATCTCGTCCGCCCACTTTCTCTGCTCCGGCGTCCGGTCGGCCTTGCGGTTGGCGGCAAGCGCGTAGCGGATGGGCGCCAGCGGGTTACGAAGCTCATGTGCGAGCAGCGCCAGGAACTCATCCTTGCGATGATCGGCGTCGCGCAGCGCCTCTTCGCTGCGCCGCAGCCGCTCCTCGCTTTCGCGCAGCCGGACGAGTGACTTCTCCGCCAGCGCGCGCGCCTGAACCGCATCCTCGAGAAGTGACAGCGCCGCGCGGTGCTCGCTGACCGCTCCCAGCATGTTGGCGGCCTGGTATGCGGCGGCGGCGAACTGCGCCAGGTTCTGCAGCACGCGCAGATCCTCCGCGTCGAATCTGCGCGCGGAATCGTGCGCGATGACCCAAAGAGTGCCGACCGCCTTGCCGTTCACATGAAAAGGCAGGAGCAGAGCTTCTTCGGCCAGCGGGGTTACGGCGGCAAGATAGGGATAACGGCGCTCCCAATGCGTGAGGAGCAGCGGTGTGCCGCGATCGAGGACATCCCCGCAGGGCCCGAAGTCACGCGGTGTGCCGCCGCCCAGGTGCGGGGCCCACTCACCCGCGATGGCGGCCCAGCAGCAGCGGCCGCCATCCTTGGTCAGCAGGCTGAGGCCCGCCGAGCCGCACGCCAGGAGCTCGAGTGCTTTCTCCGCCAGGAGGTGGAGCAGGATATCGGGAGTCTCCGCGAATGCCCGCATGAGCGCCGCCAGAGCGCGATTCTCGGCCGCATGATCGGGTGCGCGGCTGGCGCGCCGCTGCAGCTCCTCGGTGAGAAGGAGGGCTTCGAGCGGCGCTATGCCTTCGGTCGGCCGCTCCGACTCCGCGGGCGCGGGCTCGCGGGAATAGACCAGAGCCGGAGCGCGATTCGCCATTTCCACGCTGTCGAAGGAGTACCCGGCGGCTTCCCCGTTCCGCGCCCGCAGGTCGTTCACCTCGCGCTTGAGCGCGAGAATGCGGCTCTCCCGATCCACGGCCGCGGAGTTGAAACGCGCCAGCTCGGCGATGCGCGCCTGCAGGTCGACATGCGCCTCGCGCAGCAGGCTCTCCGAGCGCTTGCGCTCGGTGATGTCGCGCGCGATCTTTGACGCTCCAATGACGATTCCCGTGTCGTCGCGCACCGGGGATACCGTGAGCGAGATGTCGACGCGGCGACGGTCCTTGGTGAGCCGCTGGGTCTCATAGTGATCGATGCGCTCGCCGCGGCGGAGCGTTGCGATGATGCGCTTCTCCTCGTCCAGCAACTCCGGCGGAATGATGATCGTGATGGGCTTGCCGATGGCCTCCCCGGGGGTGTAGCCGAAGAGACGCTGGGCACCGGCGTTCCAGGAGCGGATGATGCCGTCGAGGGTCTTGCCGATGATGGCGTCGTCCGAGCTCTCGACGAGGGCGGCCATGTCCGCGAGGGAGCGCTGGATCTCCCTGTTGCCCGCAAGGCGCATCTCCAGGGCCAACGCCTTGCGCTGCAGCAGCGCGATCGTGCGGCGCTGTTCCTGCTCCGAGGCCGAGGAGCCGCTCTCCCCCGGGACGATGTTGGTATGTAGAGCACAGATCGCCTCGAATTCAGCGTCGCTGGCGGCGGCTGCGCAGTCAGCCAGTGCGTAAGCGCAGAAGAGGGTCGCGGGATGGCGCTCCATCAGCTCATTGAACAGAGACTCGAGCTTGACTGCGGCGGCCGGTTTGCCGTCCGCACAGAGAACGTCAACCATCTCTCCGAACACGGCGACGCGCCCGTTGCGCATGCAACCGTCGGCAACGATCTGGCCGACGCTCGCCATGAAACGCTCCCGATCCGGTGCGTCCTTCACCATGAACCGCTGCAGAGTTTGCGCGGCATCCAGAAGGAGGAGTGTGCCTTCGGCTGCGGCCGCGGATGCATCGAACTGCAGGGTCGTCCAGCGCCGCTCGAGTGCTCGCAGATGCGGCTCGGTCGCGAGGACGACCGCGGCGGCGCCGTCGCGCAGATGCTGGATCACGTAAGAAGCGACGGAGTCGAGCAGGGTCTCCTCATGGATGTAGAAGCGTGCGAAATGCTGATGGCCCACGTCGCGGGTGACAGTGGTCCCGGATGCCGGCTCTTCGCCCTGCTTGGCCATGAGGGGTGGGTCGGTCATTGTTCAGTGGCGCCCTCCAGGGAGCCCCCTGATTCTTGTTTCGCCGATTTTAACACCGCGTTGAGTCGATGGTAGGGTAGCGGCCATGACTTTACGGCTCCCGGCGCGCATCGCCTCCTGCTGCCTGCTCGGGCTCTGGTGCGCCGGCTTTTGCACTGCAAAGCCCGAAGGGCCATCGCTCGTGCATCTGAGCCTCCCCGGCGGTGGGTTGCAGGCGTACATCGCGCCCGGGCACGGAGCCGACCTGGCGGGACTCGAGGTCCGGCAGAGGGGCCGCTGGTCAGAGCTCCTCTACCGCGCGATGGACTATCGCCCGACGGCGGGATGGACCGGCAAGGCGCCCATCCTGTGGCCGGCCGTCGGGCGAAATTTTCCCCCGTCGGACGCCGACGGGCAGGGGGCTCTGGGCTGGGAGCTGCACGGCAGGGTCTACCCGATTCCGATTCATGGGTTCGCGCGCGATCAGGTCTGGCGCCTCGTGCGGCGCGGCAGCTGCGCGGGCTCGGCGTTCGTGCTGCTCGCTCTGCGCGACAGCGACCGGACACGAAAGATGTACCCTTTCGGCTTCGATCTCACGACCGAATACAGGATCTGGCGCGACACGCTCTACATCCGCCAGACGGTGCGCGCGTCGCGATCCAACGGCGAGCCGATGCCCTTCTCGATCGGCAATCACATCACCTTCAGGATTCCGCTGCTGCCGGGAGATGACCCCGCGCAGGTGACCTTGAGCACGCCGGCCACGGCGCAGGTGATCACCGATGCGACGGGAAGACCGACCGGTCGAGTCGTATCGGTCAGCGACATCCAACCGCGCCTGTTGTCGTCCCTGCAGCCGCTGACGCCAGTATCGCTCAGCGGCTATGGCGAAGGACGGGAGTGGGTGCGGCTCGCGGATCGTTCCGGCTTCGCGGTGGTCGTTGCGCACTCCGAGGACCGGCGGCCGCGAGGCACACCCGTGCTCTTCAACCTCTGGGGCGATGTCGCGCATGGCTACTTTGCCGCCGAGCCCTGGGTCGGCAAGCAGGATTCTCTCGCGACCGGCGACGGGACGATCGCTCTCGCCCCGGGCGCCAGTTACCACTGGACGATCAGCGTGCGGGCGGGGATGGGTGCGACGACCGAAGAGACTGCGTCGCCTCCGACGTGTCTACAATAGGCGCAATCTCCCCCTCGTAAGCCCTGGAGGTTCAATGAGCGGCTCGGGAATCAATCGCCGAGATCTTCTGCTGCTGGCAGGCGCCGGCGCGGTGGGCGCTTCCTTGCCGCAGACCGCGGCGGCGGGCGAGGACGCGACCGCCGGGTCAGCCACGGCGCA
>Ga0335075_10001918_pt1 | contig 33840 bp, 22 predicted proteins | sample Lox_Sample_24_FD_206723 | JGI IMG/M metagenome (GOLD analysis project Ga0335075, IMG submission 206723) | Soil microbial communities from Loxahatchee National Wildlife Refuge, Florida, United States - Lox_Sample_2.4 | ecosystem: Environmental > Terrestrial > Soil > Wetlands | place: USA...
AGCACCGCTAACCGACGGTGCGGAAACATCCACCTTGGGGGAAAAATCGAGTTTGTACTTCATCGCGGCCTCATCTGCTTTTCTCTGTGGGCGTATAGATCGAGCAACACTTTTCGCGTATCTATAACGATTTCATCAAGTCTATTCCGCCAGCGCTCCTGAAAGTTCTGGAAATCGTGGACTGCGTCGTTTCCAGCATCCCTAACTTTCATCGCGCAATCTGGCCTATCGTCAGTGAGCAGTTTGTCCCGCCTTGCCTTTTCGACCAGCGCCTTATAGTACGAGTCTCCGCGAGGGACTGCCTTTCTAAGAACGTCTTTCGGGTCACAAACATTCTCAAGCGCAGCAGCCAAAATCGCCCGACATAACACCGCGCACGCAAGGCGGAAGCCATACAGATAGCAGCGCAGCGCCTCATAAAAATAACGTTTGACATCCTCATTCGGGACACCGTCGAGGTTAATTTCGTCGAGACGAATAGTGCGGTCGACGATTTTAGGCAACTTCCCCAACAGTTCGTCTGTAAGCGCGGCGTCGATGGCATCCTCAGATGTCGTAGGTTGCCCCCCGCCGCCGCTCTCTTGCCTTTTGTTCTCAAGAATCTCCCACAGCGCGTTACTTTCTTCGCTCAATGCGTCAGTCTTGAAATTTGGCGCGGCATCGAGCGAAGCGCGGCGTGCCACGCTACTCCTTCCCTCATGCAGCCTCAAATGGTTGATTAAATCGTGTGCTGCGCTCACAAGGGAATTGTCCTCGCGTTCGCCAGGTCGGGCCGCAATATCATCAATCATGTCGAATACGGACGAGGCACCGAAGACGATGTAGCCGTCATACTCGTCATAATTGTCAGTCGCGATGTGCGGGAGAAGCTGCTTTAGTATTTTCGCCCTTTTCGAGGACATCGAGACCTCAGTTCAGATTCCAGCCATGTGCTTCACCTGCGCGCACTCGGTGTTGCTTGGGTGGAATCCCGTTGCCCGCTGAGCCTAAGCCGGCGCTGCCTCTTCGTGGACATCGGAAGGAACATTTAAGTCAACGGGCGATCCAAGCGTTCTTCTAAACCAAACAATGGCAGCTTCGCCTTGCTTCTGTTCGACAACATCCATATCTCGGGCGTGACCCAGCGGGTTCCGATAGTTCTTCAGCGCTAGAAAGTGAGACTTAAGCGCCTCACGACTTTCGAATCGTTCCTTGAAGAATTCCCAGTTCGTGTCAACAATCTTGTGAAGGTCCATAATGTCGGCGTACTGTAATCGGCTAAGCGGATCTTCTACCCGCGCGACGATCTTTGATCGATTTCGTTCGTTGATTCGCTCCTTTATCTTACTTTGCAAGTCGCCAGGCACTGCATTCTTCCAGTAATGTTCTCCAAGATGCAGGCGCAACTCTTCATGTACAATCCGACGCAGTTTCACCTCGATCTCATCGACAGCGAGCCGCGCTTCATCGCGCGGCACCGCAGCGCCAGCTTCGTACATGTCACCTTCGCCGACGGCCTTTAACACCGCAGCCCAAATCAATTCAGCCCGTTGATTCAGAAAAGAATCGTAGTCATCAGTCCATATTGGCGAATCAGGACCGGACGGAATTAGATGTGAACGCAAGGCCGATTCGAAATTCGGGTTTTCTCCGTTGCTGCCCCTAAATTCTGCAAAATACTCCGAAGGCGGACGATCTTTGATCTTCTGATTCAAATCGGCAGGCAGGAAACAGAAATTCGGCAGGAGATGAACCTCCTCCACATACCGTTTGAGACCTTTCTTAATGAAGTTCTTTGGAAAGATGTGATGAGCGTTCGGGTCCTTAAGATCGCTGAAGTGATCCTTCGCCAGAGAAATATCAGCTCCGGTGATAAAATGTTTCGGTTTCGCTTGTGCCAGAAGGCACAGGATTGCGTTTCGTGCCGCACCGGAAGCACGGTTCATCTTCATTTTTCGGATGTCGCCTTTCGTTACGGTCAATGGATAGGCCGGACGGTCCAGCTTGCCGTTGATGAGTTCTCGAACGGCCTTCGCATCGGTCGCCATCTGCGTAGTCTGCGACTTCGCATATCTTTCGGCGAATGCCGATCGCCAGAACCACTGATCCAGCCACAACTTGTGCTCTATAGGCACATTCGTTCCATGCTCGGCGAAATAACACGCAAGTACCGGCAGCATCGCACCGTACGGGATCATGTCACCCCGAATCACTCCGTAGTTGTCTCGCATCCAGTCGATTGCGTCACCAATGGCTTTAGAGATGCGAGGCCACAGTTCTTCGACCGTTTTGCTCCTCAACCTAAGCTCGTGCTCCGTCTTGCACTGTCCGAACTCAACGAGTGCCATCGCCTGAACAAATGCAATTGGCTCGACCATCCCGAAATCGGTTCGCTGCTTAACCCGTTGATTAAAGTCCCTGACCGCCTTCGCCAGATCGAAAGATTCTGACCAGCAGTTGGCAGCAACCAACTCGAAGCGCGTTAGTCGTTTTCCGCCTTGATTAATCCTCTGAAACACTTCGACGGCATCCTCCAGCTCTAGGTTGAAAACCTTCACCACCGAAAAGGGGTAATTCCTGAACCGGTCGCGCGCTTTTGTAAGCGTTTGCCTTTTGTCCGCCGGCAACGGGTCACGAATCGCATCGTAGGTCGCCACATTCTCGGACAGAACGTCACGCAGAGAAATGAATGTGACGTTATCGGGCTCGGTCTCCTTGAAGACCTTAATTTGACGTCGCGCTTCGGGATCACCTTCTTCATATTTCGCGGCGGAATCGAGATCGAGACAAATGTGAGCATAGTCTGCCTCATCCACGATGCTGCCCTTAAATGTCACCCAGATTGAAGTTAAGCGTTGCTGTCCGTCCAAAATGAAGAAGAGTTCTTGATCGGAAGCTGGCTCAGGAAGGCAAAGACTCTCTATATCACGAAAGAGCGTTACGTATTTGCGATCCGCCTTCCAATAAAAGAAACTGCCAATCGGAAAGCCCTTGTAGATGCTGTCCATTAAGTCGATGACTTTCCCCAGGCTCCAAACGAACTCGCGCTGGAAAGGCGGCAAGCAGAAGCGTCATTGCTCGCGAGCGCTTCCTCTCGAGAATCCTCCGGTAGTGTTCCCGTCGCGACGAGCAAGCCAAGCCGAGAACTTTAACACCAGTTCAGACGCACTTGTCTGCTCGGACGACCGAATTGGATCTTGAATGAAACAGGCTGTCAAACTCGACCCAGCGCTCAAAAGCTGGTTGGACAACGTAATCATCCCTGCTTTGTTACGAGAATACCTGCAGCAGCTGCATGCTGAGGATCGAAAAGGGCTTGCTATGGATTCAAGGGCAGGCGTAGTGTCGCTCTCAGGAATTACCGAAAGCGAAGGAGCAACTGAATGACACTCCGATGCGCGGCCTACGCCCGCTACTCTAGTGACCTGCAGAGTCCGACCTCGATTGAAGATCAACTGAGAAAGTGCCGAGAGTATGCGCTTTCGCACGGTTTCCAATTCTTGGACGAGCATGTTTACATCGATCAGGCTCTCAGCGGCGTTGGAGCAGACCGTCCTGGGCTCGCTAATCTCATGGCGGCCGCGGTATCCCAATCCAAACCTTTTGACGTAATTCTCGTGGATGATAGCAGCCGCCTTTCGCGCAGTACGAAGGACGCCCTCACTATCTTCGAGCGCCTTAATTTTTGTGGAGTGCGACTTATTGCCGTTAGTCAGGGTATCGACTCTCAAGACGAGCAGGCCCAGGTTCTAGTGACCGTACACGGAATGGTCGACAGTTTGTATGTCCGGGAGCTTGCGAAGAAGACGCACCGAGGACTAGAAGGCTTGGTCCTGAAGGGACGGCATGCTGGCGGACGCATTTTTGGATACAACACGATCCCCGCAGAAGACGGCAGAGGCAAGACGCTGGTTGTAGACGAGCTACAGGCCGAAGTGGTGCGGCGCATTTTCCAGATGTCCGCAGCCGGATTCTCGCTTAAGAAGATCGCTGCGACCCTCAATCAGGAGAGTGTTGCGCCGCCGCGCGCACGAGCCGGAAGACCCAACGCCACCTGGTGTCCTACGGCGATTCGCGAAATGCTCTACCGGGAACTCTATGTTGGCCGCGTGATCTGGAATAGTTCCAGGTTCATAAAAGTTCCCGGAACAAATAAGAGAGTCCGCCGCGCGCGGCCACAGAGCGAGTGGCGCATCACACAGCGTGACGACCTCAGAATTATCGACCCCGAGTTGTGGGATACGGTACAAAACCGGCTAACTCGCCTTAAGAATTCCTACGCCTTTCACCAGAAGCCTGGTCTTCTTTTGCGGTCTGCAACCAGCAAGTATCTCTTCAGCGGATTACTCAAATGCGGACAATGCGGAGGAAATCTGGTCATCGTGACCCATAACGGCCCTGGCGGACAATATCGCAAGTACGGCTGCTCCCAGCATTTCTATCGCGGCGCATGCTCGAACAATTTGCTCGAACGGCAGGATTGGCTGGAAAAGCGACTGCTCGACGAACTGCAAACGCAGGTTTTGAAGCCCGAGGCCGTTGAATACGCCATCTCCGAGTTCGGTCGCCAATTGAAGGCGGCACTAGATAATCTCTCAGGCGAATTAGCAGAAATGCGGGAGCGAAAGAAAAGAATCGAGGCGGAGCTGCGCAAGCTGGCCGAGACCGCTGCCCAAACCGGCCCGTCCGCTTTTCTAGTCGAAGCAATCAGCGACCGGGAACGGCAGATGCGGGAAATAACGGAACGGCTTCTATCGAAGGAGCCGGGCTCGATTGAGACCCACCTCAGCGGCATTCGGCAGTTTGTGACCAAAAGGCTGCAGGATCTTCAAGGGCTACTATCCGGGGAAACCAGCTTGGCTAGGACCGAGCTCAAGAAGCACGTGGGAGAAATTCGGATGATTCCTCAGTATGGGGAAAGCAGGCCGCATTATGTGGCTGAAGGGGCTTGGGATCTGCTCGGAAAAGAAACGGGGCCGTCTCATAATACGGCCCCTCTACCAATTCGGATGGTTGCGGGGGTTGGATTTGAACCAACGACCTCCGGGTTATGAGCCCGACGAGCTACCAGGCTGCTCCACCCCGCGAAAGGATGATAGCCGAAGCGTCCGGGCGGGGTCAAATCGCGGACGATACGATACCAAGGCTTTCTAAGTGACGGTAAGATAGGTCGAATAGCTTTCGTCTTTGATTTCGGTGAAAGGCAACATGCGCATGGGCCCACTCGCAGTTTCTACTCGCCACGATTTCGCCCCGTCCTTGGCTGCCGCAAGCAACTGCCGCGCAGTTACAGTGGGCTTCCCATCCGTGATCGCGAACAGTACCAGCGGTCCCACAAGCAATGCGACAGTTTGCGGATGACGCGTGTCGATCGGCTCGAGCCGGGCGCCTTGCGGTAAATCGACTTCGATACGATCACCGCGTTTCCATTCGCGACGGATCTCCGCGAATTTCCCCGGTGTCGTCGCGGCGTCTATCGCTTTCCCGTTCAAGTAAATGGGGGAACCCGCCGCCCATTCGGGAATCCTGAGGTGAACGGCGAATTCCGTGCTGCGCGAGAGCGCGACATCTATCGTAATGCGTCCCTCGAACGGATATTCACCACTCTGCGTCAACAAAATCTGTGCGCCATTAACAGTCCACCGCAACGTCGATGGGATGTATAGATTCACGTACACGCTATCTCGATCGTGAAAATAGCTGTTGATGCGGTAATCGGCTGCAACCTGAGGCAGCGTTCCCGAGCAACACGGCCAGTGGTCGTGCTTGTAAAACTTGTGCCCATGAAAATTGTAGTCGGAATAATAGAACGTGCTGCCGTCGGTCAGGAGGGGCTTGGCTCCCAGTACCGTGTTGTACATCACGCGTTCCATGCTGTTGCCGTAGCGCGAATCGCGCGTCACCCGGAGCAAGTACCGGGTCAACTTGAAATGGGCATACGAACCGCACGGTGTTTCGAAGCTGCTGTGTGTGTTCGTCAAGCTGGCATAGAGATCGTTGCTATCCGGTGCGCGAAGCTGCTCGTCGGGCCCCCAGGCTCCCGTGGCAAAGCTTTGCGCCTTCAGCATCTCGAAAGCGTTGCGCGCGGCCCGAAGATGCTTCTTACTGCCGAGCGTCAGATACGCCTGCATGGCCGACGACAGCGAATTGACATAGCTGTAGGCATGCCTGCCCGCCAGGACGTTGCTATCCTCCGCCAGTGGATCGTAGTAGTTGTCATCGTCGAGATATTGAATCGCCAGCGAACGATAACGGTCGCCGCCGCCGCGCTGATACGCGATGAACAGGTTCTCCGAAATCGTATAGGACTCGTCCCACGTATATCCCACCGACGGATTCTTTCGCCAACGCTGCCCGTGCTCGACTGCCTTTCCGGGTAGATGTGGCAGAGCAGTGTCAGTTGTCCGTTCGAGAATTGAGAAAGCGCCGGCGTCGTGAGCGAACTGATGTGAATCGATGAGGCCGCAAACCAGTTTGTCGTAGCAGTACGCGGGAAATCGGTTCTTTTCGTAGAAATCGGGAGACATCGTTTCCGCGTACAGGCGATTCAGTCGCAGCACTTTCTCTCTTGTTGCCGGGTCACCTGTAATGGCGTAATAGCGAGCCAGTGCTGAAACCCATTGGCCGAAAGTCGCGCCCGGCGCAAAGCCGGTCGTGACTGTATCGGGGTCGTAGTTGGGATCATAGTGATACCAACCGCCCAGGTCTGCTCCCGGAGCAGGCTGTCCTGCCATCTGTCGGAACGGTTTTAGAAGGCTGTCCTCGCTATGCTCCATCAAGACGGCGTGGATGTTCCGCAGTTGGCGCTCATGCAGTTGGCTGTTCAGCGTGACATCGCCGTAGCCAAATTGCTCGAGTGGCAGGTGGCCGGAAGGAATAGCTGCATCTGCAGGACGCGTTAAGCGAGCCAACCCCGCACACGCGGTTGCGAGCGACATCGATCCAATGAACTGCCGCCGCGAAATGCCCCTCGTCTTTCGCATGCAGTTGCGAAACCAGTCTGGATTATACCCTCAGCACTGATCTCGGTTCGCTACAACGACGCCAGTTACTCGTGCCTGAGCGCGACCATCGGATCGACGCGCATTGCTCGGCGCGCGGGGATATAGCACGCCGCGAAAGCCACGAGAGCGACCAACACTGTCACGGCTCCGAAGGTTGCCGGGTCGTTGGGGTTGACGCCGTATAAGAACGTGCGCAGAAATTGCGTCAGCCCCAGCCCTGCGAGAATTCCAACAACTAAGCCAGCCAGGGCAAGTCTTGCGCCCTGCCCCAGGACAAGCCGCATCAGGTCGCCGTGTTGCGCTCCGAGAGCCGCGCGAATCCCGATTTCGCGGGTTCGCTGCGCCACGACATGCGCCATCACGCCGTAGATTCCTATGGCGCACAGGAATAGCGCGAGCAGCCCAAACGAAACCATCAGTTTCGTGAGCACACTGTCGCCGGCGTGCTGGATGGTGATGAGCGTTTGCAATTGCTCGACAGACGAAACCGGCTGGTCTGGGTCAACGGACCAGATCGCGTTGCGAATCGCATCGCCGATGGCGACATCAGCTCTGGCCGTTCGCGCAACGAAACCGAAGGTGTGCGATGGAAATTGTGCCAGGGGAACATACATCTGCCGCTCAGGATGCCCGCGCAGTTCGTACATCTTCACATCGTTCACCACGCCCACGATCGTGCAGACGACATGATTGGGGCCAAAGGTGAGTTTTTGCCCGATGGAGTCTTCATTCGGCCAGAATTGCTGCGCGAATGTCTGATCGATCACTGTCACGTTGCCGGTCCCCGGACCCTCGCCGGAGACAAAGCCTCGGCCTTTGAGCAGATGCATTTGCATGGTCGAGAAGTAAGTTGGCGAGACAGCGGTCCAATGGGCGCCAAGAATCTCACCCGGCGCGGGCGCAGGCTTATCCAGCGCCTCTACTTCGTACGCCTGGCCGAAACCTCCAAAGGGAACGCCACTGGCAACACCGGCAGACGTCACGCCGGGAAGCGCGCGGATGCGGGCTAGGGCTGCATCACTGAAATTACGCGCCAGGTCGTCGGTGGTATATTTCGTTGCAGGCAGCGAAAGCTGCGCGGTCATCAAGTTCTTGGGATTGAATCCTGGGTTCGTCTGCAGTTCGTTGACAAAACTTCTGATCAAAAGGAGGGTCGAACTCAGCACCACGGCGGCCAGCGCAATTTCTCCTGCAACAAAAATCCTGCGCAATCGCGCGCCGCCGGCCGAAGCTTGGCTCGAAGACTCTTTCAGCGTGCGGTTCAAGTCTAAGTTGGACGATTCGAAGGCCGGCACCAGCCCGAAAATCAAGCCGCAGAACAGAGCGATTGCCAGAGTGAAACACAATGTGTTCACGTCGAGGCTGACTGCGCCATAGTTCACCAGATATCCGCGAGTATGGCTTGGGATGAGTGACTCGATCCAATTGATGCACCACGCCCCACAGAGAATCCCACCGAGACCGCCGAATAGGAAGAGTAGCAACGATTCGGTGAGCAGTTGGCCGACGAGCCGCATGCGCGTCGCGCCGAGTGCGCTGCGCATGGCCATTTCCTTTGTGCGCTGCGTGGCCCGCGCGAGCATCAAATTGGCTACATTTGCGCAAGCAATCAGAAGAATCAGCGCGACGATCGCCAGGCAAATCATCACTTGCGACACGCCTTCTTCGGTGCGTATCTCCTCGACCATGGATCTTAACGTCATGGTTTGATCCGTATCGGTTTTGGGATATTCCTTGGCGAGCCGCGCGAAGATCGCGCTGGTCTCATCGGCGGCCTGAGTTTGTGTTACGCCGGACTTCAAACGCCCAAACGCAAGGAACCACGAGTTGGTTCGATCAGCGCGCTCTTGCTCAGTCAAGGCGAGAGGCGTCCATATGTTGCAAATTCCTAGCAGGGGGAACTGGAATTTGCCGCTCACCACGCCAACAACGGCATACGATTCACGGTTGATCTGGATGCTTGTGCCAATGATCCCGGAGGCCGCTGCATACCGCCCCTTCCATAGGCCCTCGCTGATGATCGCGACCTTCGACGCGCCAGGGCGATCCTCGTTTGGAGTAAAGGTGCGGCCAAGAATAGGCTTCGCTCCCAATGTGTCAAAGAAGTTCCAGCTAACGCGTGCGCCCTCGACCAGCGCCGGGGGACCGTTGCCCGTGAGATTGAAATTCCAACCGGCCCATGCGGCCGTTTGCGCGAAAGAGGTGGTCTGCTTCTGAAAATCGAGAAAATCGGCGGTTGAGGTGACCGAGTCGCTCGTCCAGCCCTTCTTGATGTTGTGCCCCTCAAAAACCACGAGCCGGTCGGCTTCCGGATAGGGAAAGGGTTGGATCACCTAGGCGTCGACAAAGCTGAAGATGGCTGTATTTGCGCCGATGCCAAGCGCGAGAGTCAGGATGGCAACAACAGCAAAGCCCGGCGATTTGCGCAGAACGCGGAAAGCACGGCGAAGGTCCTGCCAGAGCGTCGTCACGGGCTTCCTCCGGGACGCGAATGCCGAAATACAGTAGCACGTCGCTGGCCTTGATTCGCATCCCCTAATTCGCCTTGTTGCTATGGACTTAGCGCGATGAACCCTCCATTCGGGGCCTAACGGTGGACGATTCCGGGATGTAGCGTCCGCAATCGAACACTTCAGCCCCGCTCGCTCGGAGCCCATCACTCGCCGACAGTAAGACCGTCGCAGACCGCAGCGGATTGGCAGTTGCGTGATTCTTCTACGAGCCGTTTAACGCCCGACGGCAGCGGCAGCGCCCGCGCTGGCACAGGCGCCGCAGCATCCTCTTCGCGAAAAGCCGGACGGGAGAATCCTCCTCACAGCGACCGAAGGAAGTTCAATATCTCCTGCTTCTGCGCTGGCGTCAGCGAGTTGAATCTGTTGATCACCGTGTTTGCTTCCGATCCGCACGATTGTGTCTGCGACGATGGCGCGAACGACGTCCCGTTGGCCTGGAACTGCAGCGCGCTGCGTGAACTGGTGCACACATTTCCCGCGCTGAAGTGCGCCTGAATCGCCTGCAACAAGTCGCTGGTGCGTCCGTCGTGAAGGAAAAAGAGTCGCTGGCCGACGCCCCAGAGAGGTGCGGTGCGGAACATATCGGGGCCAGCGTTTCCTTGCACGATGCCGTCGGCCAGATTCGAGCCCATGTGATGCAGCGCGAAGTCGGAATACGGACTGTAAGTCGCGTTCGACATCCCCGTATACGGTGAAAGCCCCGACTTCAGTGTCGGGGTATGGCACATTGCGCATCCGACGGTAGTGAAAAGCGCCTGGCCAGTTTGCGCGGACGTGGTGGATGGTGCTGGCTTCGGAGGCGCGCTCATCCGAATGAACGCGGCAAAATTTACAACGTCGGAACTCATCTCCGAAGCTGTGCCCGTCGTCGAGTTATCGGCGTCGACGATGTTCGTGTTGTCTTCAGGCGTGCCGTTGAAAACGCAGCCGGTCGCGGCGCTTCGCTCATTGGTGAACATTTCGTTCGTCACACCTTGCTCGACGTTGTAGGCCTCACCCGAGAAGACCATGAGCGATTTGTTTTGCGCCTTCCAACCAAACTTTGTGACGGTGCCGTCGTTGCCGCTGGTATTGAGCACGCCTTGAATGCCGAGCGCCGTTTTCTGCGAAGCGTTGGCCGCAAGGCTCGCCTGTAGCGTCGCGTCCGGCGTGTTTTCCACCAGGCCCAGGCCGAAGAGCTCAGTGGGGATGCGATAGACGACGTTGTGCGCGGCGATCTGCTGCGAGAAATTCGGCTGCGCCAGAGTACAACCAGGGGCATCCATGCGTCCCGCGATCGTATACAAATCGTGAACGCCTCCGTCGAGCACCGCGCCACTCTGAGTCGAAACGGCGATAAAACGCGCTTCACGCACGGGACCATTCGCTGTGATGAACGGCGGGACGACGTTGAGCGCGCCATCCAGAGTGGCGAGCCCCACCTGGGGATTCGGAATCGGATTTTGGCGGCTCGTTAAACCGGGACTTGCGCCGCCCACCGCCGGCTGCGCATGGCACATCGCGCAGCTGTTGCCGTTGAACGTGGGTTCCAAGCCCGTGCCAGGTTCCCCTCCGAGTTTTCCGGATACCGAATCGACTTCCTGAAATCGCGCCTGCGCTTGGCTGAAATAAAACTGTTCGTTCGCATCGAGTGTTGAATAGTATCCGCCCGCTCCCGCGGGACCGCCGCGCGGGCCGGGATCTTGCGCCGCAGATTGCGCCTGCAGAATTCCTGCCACGCCGGCAGCGATGCAAATCAGAAATGCGAGTGCAAGCTGCCCAAGTACCGATTCCTTGTTTCGCTTCATCGTTCCGCTCCTCTCGCGAGCGTCTGGACACACCCAGAGCGTCGTGTTTTTCACCTTGAGGGCGCTGGGCGCGCCTGTGGGCGATCGTTCAACGGTCGGAAGACAACGCGCCTATCCGCACGACTACCAGCCTGAGTGTGGAGCGCACTGCTACTGCGGGGAGGGCTGGTGCCCTGTCAATGAGAAACCTTCAACCGAGAAATGAACGCACATCCGTCGGCAGCAAGTGCGTCGAACGAACACAGCAGGCGGCTAGGAGACCCGATGTGAGCACACGCGACAATCGAAGCCCGTACTGATTTGCGTGTAAATTGCTGCCTATTTATCAGGCGGAGAAAATGCTGTCAATCGAAGAGCAATCGAAAATGCGCATTTGCCTAGTACTTTCGTACTGATTTCCACAGAATTTTCGCGACAAAGGGTCTCGTCACGGCTTCAGGATTTCTGCCACGAACGTGACCCTCGGCCAACAGCGGCGAACCTTGCCGCTATAACTCTCGTACGCTTCGCTAACCTTGCCACGCTAAGTGGGGGTCTTCATAAAAAGTCACAAACAGATCGAGCCGCAACGGCGATCGCTGCTCGCGTGTTCACTGCAGCTTTGCGTATTCCAATTTGGCTTGCTTTAGAATGGGAATATCCGGGTCGGCGTCGTTCCAGAGCGTGAGGAAATCGCGGTAGGAAGAGCGGGCTTTAGCGGTATCGCCGTACCTAGCGCAGGCTCGGCCGAGTTGAAGACGCGCCAATGCGCCGATGGATTCGTTCTGCACAACTCCAGGATGGTCGAGAATTTTCTGGAACTCGACCGAGGCCTGCATCGCTTGATGTGCTGCCAAATAGGCTTGGCCTCGAACATAAACGGGATACAGACCGCCGGTTGTGCCCAGTTCATAGGGCAGCGCAGTTTGAAGGTTCTCTATGGCCTTTGCAGGATCGTTGCGAACCAAAGCAAGTTTCGCATAGAGAGTTGGCAGGTAATTGAACTGGACTACCGTATCCTGCGGAAACCGCTGGGCCAAGTTCTCTGCCAGCGCCCTTGAACGGAACGCATCGCCTGTGAAAGCCAGGGCCAGCGCCGCCTCGTACTGCACGTCTCGCCCGGTCGAAATACCGAGCGCCGCTCTAGCAAGCTCTCGGGATTGACGTTGGTTTCCAAAAAGTGCTTGCCACAAGGCCCCATCCGCTTCGTAGGAAGCCGCCGTTTCCTTCTCGCTCGCCCGCTCGGACGACACGACGGCCCTCTGAAGGAACTCCCGGGCTTGCCCCAGGTGACCGCAATACGCGGCCGTATCGGATTCGTTCGCGAGCAGCACATCTTCGAGTCCGGGCTTGCCTTCCGACCAAGCCACCTGCTGTGCCATTCCCGATGAATCGCTCTGCGTAAATGCCAATTGATACAGAATCATGTGCAGAAAGGGCGAGTCGAGGCCTCTCGCCGAAGCTTCGGCGGCTGTGGTGCGAGCTTCCCGCACGCGACCGAGCTGTAGATAAGAATTCGCGACGTTAGCATAGTTCAGCCCGCTGCCCGGTTGAAGGCGCAGGGCATTGTTGGCCTCGTCGAGAACGTTGTTGTATTGCCCGAGAATATCGTAGATGACGCTCAGATTTGCAGGCGGTGATGAATCTCGCGGGTATGTCTGCTCGAGCAGTTCATAGTCCTGGCGAGCTTTTTCCAAGTCGCCTTCGCCAAATTGATGATACGAAGCCTCAATGTACAGCTTCTCGCGTTCACTCACACGATCGCGCACCTCGTAAGCTCGGCGCAGGTTCTGGGCTGCCAAACCAGCCTCGCGCAGGTTGGAATAGTCTGCGCCGAGCGAGGTATAGGCATACGCGAAGTTACGATCGAGGAGAATCGCGCGTTGGAAGAACGGTATGGCTCCGGCGTAATCGCCTTTCCTCACCAAAAACTCGACTCCCAAACTATAGGCCTGAAGAGCTTCGAGCGAGGAAGTGGTGGCTTGTACCAAGGGTCTATCAAATTTCCGCACCGTGCTCAGCGACTCACCGAGCTTGTTGCGAATGTCCGAAGCTGTCTTCCCCAAAGCATCGAGTACATGATTCTTGTCGCCAGCCTGTGCTTCCGTGCTCGCCAGTATTTCATCGCTTGTGCAGTTAACCGCCTTTAGTGTAAGGAGGTATCTTGCGCCAATCTGCGCTATCGAACCGTCGAGGACGGCGGCACTGCTCGTCCGCTGGCAGAGTTGCCGTGCAATGTCCGGCGTGAGCTTCGCATCGGGCTTCTGGCCCATCATTTGTAAAGTCTGCTGGATACGACCGTCGGAGATAACGCTTAGGAAGGGTGATTGCGCTAGCTGTATGGAAAGGCCCTGCCGCAACGTGCCGTCGAATATCGGGTCGCCAGTCCTGTTCGTGAAATCAGCGAGAACGATGGTGTCCTTGTCTGTGAGCGCGTGGGCTTTGCGTGTGAAGACCAACCAGCCACTCAAGGTTAATCCGATGATAAGGATACCAAGCGTTGAGGCAGCCCAACTGCGGGAGATCGTCCTCGGCGCCTTCGATGATGCCTGCACTGCGGGCGCGCTCGGATCTGTCTTCACCCGATTCAAATCCGTGAGAATGTCGCCCGCGCTCTGGTATCGCAGCTTTCGGTCCTTTTCGAGCGCTTTCGTGATGATCTCTTCGAGCCGCGGCGGCAGGTCAGGATTGAGTTGCGCAGGCGCTGCCGGCGTACGATTCAGAATCGATTCTGCGATTACTCCAGCCGTTTCTCCCCTAAACGGCATCATTCCGGTGGCCATCTCGTAGAGCACGGCTCCGAATGAAAACAGATCGGTCCGCCCATCCAATTCTTCGCCGCGCACCTGCTCAGGTGACATGTATGTAAGCGTGCCGATTGCGGCGCCTGGCCGTGTAACCTGTTCCAGTTCGGTTGCCGTTGGCATCGCTGAAAGATTCATCTCGGTTCCCGGCGGCAAAATCTTAGCCAGGCCGAAATCGAGCACTTTGGCATGCCCGGCCACGGTCACGAAGATATTCGCGGGCTTGATGTCTCGATGGACGACGCCTTTTGCGTGGGCCGCACTAAGCGCCTCCGCAATCTCAATTGCGAGTTCCAGCATCTTGTCGCGTGGTAAAGGCTTGCCGGAAATTCGATGCTTAAGCGTCCGGCCATCGAGAAACTCCATGGAAATGAAAGCTTCACCATTCTCTTCACCGACGTCATAGATTGTGCAAATGTTGGGGTGATTCAGACTGGAAGCCGCTTTCGCCTCGCGTCGAAATCGATCGAGGGCCTGGCGATCTCGCGCCGCATTTTCAGGCAGAAATTTGAGCGCCACGAAACGGTCGAGGCGCGTGTCCTGGGCTTTGTACACCACGCCCATGCCTCCTCCGCCGAGCCGTTCCAAAACGCGATAATGCGAAACGTTGCGACCGCTCAAGGACACAGAATCCTGCATGGTGCCGCTATGGTAGTTTGAGGCCTCAGTGGAGTCAACGAACGGTCTGTGCCAACTTGCCTAGGACTACGACTGGTGCTACCTTCCCGGCCTGTGCTGCGGCCTTTTTGGCTGCGCTCGACAGTTCTAGAGACGCGGCGAGATCACGTCGAGATCGTCTCGACTGCGAAAGCGCGGGCCCGCACGGCCCGGCGAGGTGAGGCATGGGAACGAAGGCGTGGAGTTCGACAGCGCCGGCCAAAGAATTCAGGCCGTACGTCGGACCGGGAGAGACTGTTGCGGAATTCAGTTTGCGCGCGGTCGTTCTCGGCGCGCTGTTTGGCATTTTGTTCGGTGCGGTGTCCGTGTATGTCGGTCTGCGCGCCGGACTGACGGTCTCCGCGTCTATTCCCATCGCCGTCCTTTCGATCAGCATCCTGCGCGCGTTCGGCCGCTCCACCATCCTAGAAAACAACATCGTGCAGACCACGGGGTCGGCCGGCGAATCGGCCGCGGCAGGCGTGATCTTCACGATGCCAGCGCTGATTTTCCTTGGCTTCTCGCTGAACACGGAATACTGGCGAATCTTTTTTCTCGCGCTGATGGGCGGCTGGCTGGGCGTGCTATTCATGATTCCGCTGCGGCGGCAACTGATCGTGAAGGAGCACGGGAACCTCACTTTCCCTGAAGGCACGGCGTGCGCGGACGTTCTCGTCGCGGGCGAACGCGGAGGGTCGTTTGCAGGACGCGTGTTCTGGGGGCTGGGGCTCGGCGGGGTGTACACGTTCTGCATGAACACTCTGCGACTTTGGGCGGGCCAGCCGGATTACCAGCCGAACTGGCTGCCAGGCGCGTCGTTTCGGGCCGCGATCACCTCGGAGTACCTGGGCGTGGGCTACATCATCGGGCCGCGTGTAGCGGGAACTCTGTTCGCCGGTGGCGTGATTTCGTGGCTCGTGCTTATGCCGGCGATCAAATTTTTCGGATCACTGACCCCACACACAGCGCTGTATCCCTCCACCGTGCCGATCCCGCAGATGTCGCCGGACGATTTGTGGGGCGCGTACATTCGTCCGATGGGCGCGGGTGCCGTGGCTGCTTCCGGCCTGATCACGCTGTTCAAGACGATGCCGACGATTTTCTCCGCGCTTACCGCGGGATTGAAGGATGTGCGCGCAAAACAATCCGAGATGGACGAATCGCAGCGCACCGAGCGCGACATTTCGATGAAATGGGTGCTCGGCGGTTCAGCCGCGATCATCGTTGTGATCTGGGGTTTCCTGAAGTTCAACCCGATTCCCGGCGCGCGGACCGGAGTCCTGTCGAATCTGATCGCTGCGATTTTCGTAGTGGTCTTCGGCTTCCTCTTCGTGACGGTCGCTTCGCGCATCAGCGGATTGATCGGAAACTCGTCGAACCCGGTCAGCGGAATGACCATTGCGACGCTGATGGCTACGTGCGCGATGTTCCTGGTGATGCATTGGACGGCGAATCCCTACGCGGTGCTCGCGTTGACCATCGGCGGCGTGGTCTGCATCGCGTCCGCGATCGCCGGCGCCACTTCCCAGGACCTGAAAACGGGATTCTTGGTAGGTGCGACGCCGCGCAAGCAGCAGCTTGGATTGCTTGTTGGCGTGGCCGTTTCCTCGCTCGCGGTCGGGGGTACGCTGCTCCTGATGAACATCGGGCTCGCGCAATACAAACCCGTCCAGATGGCGCTCGACATCAATCAACTGCCCGCAGGCGTCACGATCCAACAGCAGAGCTATCCATACGAAGGGAAAATGTACGAGTTGGTGAACGCGCTCGGATCGCACACCGTGCCCGACGGAAAATACCTCTACGATCCAGGAACGAAACAGATCGAGGTGGAGTGGATTCAGGGGATCGGCAGCGAACAGGCCGCCGCGCCGCAGGCACGCCTGATGGCCACGGTGATCAGCGGAATTTTGAACCAAAGGCTGCCATGGAAACTGGTTTTCCTGGGGGTGTTTCTCGTGATCGCCGTCGAACTACTGGGAATTCGTTCGCTCCCGTTTGCAGTGGGATCATATCTTTCGATTGCGACGACGATGGCGATGTTTGCTGGAGGCGTAGTGCGCTGGGCCGCCGAGCGCGGCATCAAGAAATCCGAGGTCGAGGACGCTCTGCACGGCGAATCGAGCGAGGTGAGTCCAGGCTCGCTGTACGCCAGCGGATTGATCGCCGCTGGCGGCGTTTTTGGATTGCTGGCGATCATACTTAATCTCGCGCAAGATCCGGAGCTCAGCAAGCATGTGCCGCACTGGCTGATCGTGATTTTCAGGCTGCCTTGGCGCGAGAACCTGTTCACCGGCTGGGGCAAGCACCACATGGCGCACTTGCGCGAGGCGCCGTGGTTGGCAGTAGCCCTGTTCGTCGTACTTGCGGCGAGCCTTTTCGTTTCGGCCCGGAAGAAACTCGACTCATGACACCGAAGGTCAGCACAGACCTTGGGAAGCATAAGAAAGCGCGGAATTCAGGGTTTGCGAGTTGCCACATCCGTGCCGCAACTGGGCCGAAACCGAGGTTGTTTCTTGGGATTGAGGTTGGACTGGCTAATGAGGGTGAATGCAGTTCTGACTTCTAGCTTCTGTCTTTACTACAACTTCCAACCACAGTTTTCGCACTTAAACTGATCGGCGGGTTTCGGCTTGGTTGCCGTGTTGCCGCACTTTGGGCACTTCATCGTACAAACATGAGTCGTCATTCTTATTGCACCTGCATACGAGCCGGCCACCCCGGTCTCTGACACTTTTACGTAGAGCATTTGTGCTTCCACCGCACCCATTTCGTCTTTCATCAGTAGAATCATGAACTTACTGAAACTACTGCCCGCAACGTACCGGAAAACGTTTACAGTCGGTGACGCAATTTACAGCTTCTGGCGAATATTTTTTACCAACAGCTTTCAGCCTCCCCGAACCGCCCGTCGCAATCAGAACGCCCCTGGCGGTACACTCACGTCCTGAAGTCCTGAGGAGAAAACATGAGAACCAGAATCTTCCCGCATCTCGTTTCGGCTCTCGTGATTGCTTGTTTCGCGGGAACCGCGCTCGCGATTCCGCCGAGACAAGACGCAGCCGCAGGGCAAAGCACGTCCGTATATCCCACCCAGCAGGGGTTCGTGGACGCCCACGGCGTAATGATTTACTACACGATCGTGGGCCGTGGCGCGCCGCTGATGATTGCTCACGGTGGACCGGGCGCGGACCACACGTATTTTCTTCCTTACCTGCTACCCCTGGCGCGGCGCAATAAGCTCGTGTTCATCGACGAACGCGGCTCGGGCAGTCGCAAAAGCTCCAGAATGCCTCGTTGTATACGGTCGAAAACATGGTAGAGGACGTCGAAGCAGTGCGCGACGCGCTGGGGCTCGGACGAATGTCATTGCTCGGGCATTCCTACGGCGGCGTCCTGGCGCAAGCCTACGCGCTGAAGTATCAGCAGCACCTCACGCACTTGATTTTGTGCGACACGTTCCCAAGCACAAAGCAGATGAATCAGGTGCTGGCAAAAGAATTGGCGGACACGCCTGCCGATGTCCGCGAAAAAATTGAGCAATTGCAGAAAGCCGGCCTCTTCGGCAAAGGACTCCCGTATCAGAAAAACCGTTACCCAGACGAGTACATGGTCGCCGCGTGGGGCGAGGTCTATTTTCCTTACCTTTACCAGAATCGCCCAGATCCGAACTACGACCCGATTGCCAACGGCATCATGGCCTGGGATCTGTATCGCGAGATGTGGGGATCGGACGGCGAGTTCGTGATCGACGGTAATCTGAAATCAGTCGAGTATCTGGGCAAGCTGCACACCATTCACGTTCCCACGCTGATCATTGCGGGCGATCACGACGAATGCGCACCGTGGCTGTCGCAGGAAATGCACGAGAAGGTTGCTGGATCGAAGCTGATCATTCTGCCGAAGAGCGGTCACATGACTTTCGTTGACCAGCCGGACATGTTCATCGGCGATGTCGACGGATTCCTGCATTCTCATGCGAAATAGGAGCGAACTGCTTCTAAGAGCGTTTTCGCGTCCGCCGACCATTTGTTGACAATGATTCTGGCGGGCGCGTATCATCAACCCGATGTAGCGTCGAGCGCGGGCGCTGCGTCCCCTTCATGCTCTAACCCCCGTTGGGTGGAGTAACGAGGTCGTAATCTCGGCAAACAGGGCACGAATCCGTATGGAGGCCGCTGCAAATGTCACCCGAACGCGACGAAACCCTACAACCTTCCGCTCTCGAACAAGCGGTAGCTGATTCCAGCCAGGACACTCCAGTGGTTGACCCCGCTCAGCGAAAATCAGATATGCGAATGTCCGCCTCCGGCGCGGCAACCGGCGTGGCGCGCGCACCCGAGAGCCGGCCCGTGGACACGCAACGTGACCACGACAACCGCCCCGAACAACAACCCGTGCAAGTTTCTGAGAACCAAGCGCCGCCAAATGGCGAATCTGATCATGCTGATGCGGCACGCGCGTCTCTCGAAACTGTCCCGGCGGGACAAGCAGCCGACTTGTCGGCGGGTGCCCCTCTAGTAGCTGACCTCGAATCGACGGAAACGATGGATCAGTTGCTCGATCAGTTCTCTGTTCCGGAACAGGTCATCGCGGAAGGTGAGATTTTCGAAGGCCGCGTCCTCGCGGTAACGGATGCGGGCGTGGTGGTCGACGTCGGCGGGAAATTCGAGGGATTGGTTCCGGCGCAGGAATTTCTTGATGCGGGAAACCCGATCGAGTTTGGCGAAGGGCAAACGATCGAGGTTGAGCGGCTCCACGAGCAGCGCGATGGATACGTATTGCTGTCGCACGTGCGTGCTCACCGGCGCCGCGTTTGGGAACGGATCGAAAAGTCGTATCGCGAGCATACCACCGTCAGAGGCAAGGTGACAGAGCGGATCAAGGGCGGACTGGTCGTAGATATTGGCGTGCGGGCGTTCTTGCCGGCGTCGCAACTGGAGCTTCGGCCCGTCCACGATCTGGAAGGATACAAAGATCGCGACATTGAAGTCCGCGTTCTGAAGCTCAACCGCAAGCGCGGCAACGTGGTCGTGAGCCACCGCGCGATTCTCGAAGAAGAAATGCATGCGAAACGCGATGCATTGGCCGCGACACTCTCCGAGGGGTCCGTCGTCAAAGGCAAGGTGAAGAACATCACCGACTACGGCGTGTTCGTCGATTTGGGCGGCATGGATGGGCTGCTCCACGTCAGCGATCTCGTGTGGGGCCGTGTGCCGCATCCGTCGACGATCGTGAAGGCGGGCGACGAGATCGAAGTGCAGGTGCTGAAGTTCGATAAGGACAAGCAACGCATTTCGCTCGGGCGCAAGCAACTGTTGCCCGATCCGTGGAGCACAGTGCCGGAGCGTTTTCCGTCGGGCATGCACGTGACGGGTAAGGTCGTTGGCGTGACAGACTACGGCGCCTTCGTGCAAATCGAGCCGGGGGTCGAAGGCCTGGTTCATGTCAGCGAGATGAGCTGGTCGAAGCGCGTAAAGCATCCGTCGAAGATTGTGAAGGTGGGCGACGACGTCGAGGTGGTTGTGCTCGACGTAAAGACGGACCAGCGCAGGATTTCTCTCGGTCTGCGGCAGACGCTGCCCGATCCGTGGGAAGCAGCGGCCGAAAAATATCCGGTCGGGACGATCGTGAAGGGACGCATCCGAAACCTCGCGGATTTCGGTGCATTTGTGGAAGTGGAAGACGGCCTCGAAGGCTTGATACATATCAGCGACGTGAGCTGGACCGAGCGGATCAAGCATCCGAGCGAAAAGTTCAAGAAGGGCGAGACCGTCGAGGCGCGCGTTCTTAAGGTCGACGCGCAGAACCGCCGCCTGTCTCTTGGAATCAAGCAGGTGAACGATATTTGGGCGAACTGGTTCGCCGACCACCAGCCCGGTACGATGGTAAAGGGCATTGTCTCGCGAGCGACTGATTTCGGCGCGTTCGTCACACTGGCAGACGGTATCGAAGGCCTGTGCCATATTTCGGAAATCCAGGAGAAGCGGGCTAAGGGTGAACGTGAGAAGGAAAAAGGGCCGCGGTCCGCTCGAGTTGCATCCGTGCTGACGGTTGGGCAGGAGTACGAATTCAAGGTGATCCGCGTCGAACCGGAGCAGCACAAGATCAGCCTGAGTTATCGCGCCGCACAGAAACAGGCCGAACGGCAGGATCTGGAGTCGTTCCGCTCATCGAAGTCGTCGCCCACAGCGACCATTGGCGACGCTATTCTTGCCAAAAGGCAGCTCTCGTAACTGGATTTTTCAACGGCGTCGGGGTCCTGCGGACGTATCATTGCCAGCGAGAAAAGTGGTTTACCCTGCGCTAATTTAATGATATGCACACAGGAGCGGCACACGTTCGGGCCGCCCGCGGGCCATGTAGAGGCACATACTGAGAGGAGGCTCTTGCCCATGGCAGAGGGTCCGGCAGCGCTGGAAAACAGAGATCACACCATTACGAAGGCGGACCTCGTCGAGGAAGTGGCTCGAACCACGGAGCTGCCACGGAAAGAGTCCGAGGCGGCCGTTGAAACGATCTTCGAGAGCATCATTTCCGCCCTGCAATCCGACGATAAGATTGAAATTCGTGGTTTTGGAAGTTTCCGCACGCGTGAACGTCGTGGCCGCACGGGACGCAATCCCAAGACCGGCGCAAGAGTGGACGTACCGGCGAAGAAAATTCCGTTCTTCAAGCCGAGCAAAGAACTGAAGGATTACGTTAACAACCCGCGTACCGCGGGCCACGGTGGGTCTGGCGCGCAGAGCTGAGCCGGATGGATTACCTGTGGACTCCCTGGCGCTACCAGTACATTTCTGAAGCCTCGAAGACCTCTTCCGCTTGCATTTTCTGTGACGCCATTGCCGCAAATGACGACGCGAGAATGCTGGTCGTTTTTCGCGGCAAGAATAATTACGTCATTCTGAACCGCTATCCATACACCAGCGGTCATGTGCTGATCGTTCCCTACGAGCACGTCTCTGATTTCGCGGGCGCCGACGGCGACACCATGTGCGAAATGATCCACCTCGCTCAGCGCGTGCAGGCGGCGCTTGAGAAGGCTTATCATCCCGAAGGCTACAATCTGGGGATGAATCTGGGACGCGCGGCGGGAGCCGGCGTTCAGGGCCACTTGCATCTGCACGTCCTGCCGCGCTGGTGCGGCGATTCGAATTTCATGACGGTTACCGGCGAAACGCGCGTCGAACCCGAAGATTTGTCGACGACGTATAAGAAGCTTCAAGCCGCGCTAGCATAAGTTGTGGAGACGGTTTCGGCGGAAGCGGGACAAGCAAAGGATCTTCAAGGGCACTGCTTGCCGCACCCGAATTGGAGGAATGGTGTTTGGCCACTGCTAGCAAGGTCATCCTGCCTCGCCAGTTCGCAGAACGCCGATTCGATGCGCCAAGGGAGGCTGCAGAACAGAAAGCATTTCGTTCCTTAGGAAACTATTCCCAGACCCAACATATCGGAATCACACATGGACCTACAACTGAGCGAAGAGCAGAAACTGCTGCAACGCACGGTGCGCGACTTCGCTGACGCGGAAGTAAAGCCGCTGGCGAAGGACATCGACGAGACTGGTCGGTTCCCGCGCGAGACGTTCGAGAAAGCCGCCGAACTGGGTTTGACGGGGGTGGCCATACCCGAAGAGGAAGGCGGCGCGGGCATGGACCACATTTGTTACGCAATCACGGTCGAAGAGATTTCGCGTGTCTGCGCCTCCACTGGCGTCATTTTGTCGGTTCAGAACTCGCTATACTGCGACCCTATTCACCGTTTTGGCACAGCCGAACAGAAGAAGAAATTTCTCGCGCCGTTTGCACGCGGTGAAAAGGTTGGTTGCTACGCGCTCACTGAGCCGCAAGCCGGCTCCAACGCTGCGGCATTGCAGACCAAAGCCGTTCTGCGCGGCGATCGCTACCTCATCAACGGAACCAAAGCGTGGATTACGAACGGCGGTGTCGCGGATGCGTCAATCGTCTACGTGAACACGCATCCCGAGAAGGGCGAAAAAGGAATCACGGCAATTGTCGTCGAGAGAGGCACGCCCGGATTCTCGGTGGGTAAGGAAGAGAAGAAGCTCGGGATTCATGCGACCGCTTGTACCGAGCTTTCCTTCGCGGATTGCGCAGTGCCTGTAGAAAACAGGATCGGGCAGGAAGGCGAAGGATACAAGATCGCGCTCTCAACCCTCGATGGCGGCCGCATCGGAATTGCGGCACAGGCAACGGGGATTGCGCAGGGCGCCTACGAGGCGGCGCTCGCGTACGCGCAGGAACGGCAAGCCTTCGGTCATCCAATCGCCGATTTTCAGGCTATCCAGTTCATGCTCGCGGACATGGCCACGGAAATCGACGCGGCTCGATTGCTGGCGCGTCGGGCGGCGTGGAAGCAGGACACGGGCGCGCGTTTCAGCATGGAAGCCTCAATGGCGAAACTGTTCGCCAGCGAAATGGCCACCCGGGTTGCACACAAAGCCATGCAGATTCACGGTGGGTATGGATACAGCAAGGAATATCCGGTCGAGCGTGCCTATCGCGATGCGCGCATTACTGAAATCTACGAAGGCACAAGCGAGATCCAACGGCTTGTAATCTCCGCATGGGCGCTCAAAAACTATTCGTAAAGAAGTGGAAACACCTTTTCCGATACGCTATTTCCGGTCTTCCCGTTTCGATTTCCTTTTTGCTCCATGTATCCTTGCTAAGTGCTGCCACTCGATGTAAGCCAGGAATTTGATCCCGCAAACGACACTCAGTTTTTTGCGGAGCTCCCCGCGTGCCCCGGTGTCTTGCTCGTCGAGATGAAGGCACAAGGCGCGCAGCCATATCTTGTACGCACCGCCGATATTCGTCGCGCGGCCGAACGGCTTCTGCGTGTTCCCGAGGCGCTGACCAAGCGCATCAGCCTTCACGATGTGGCGGCTCGCGTCCGTTATCGGGTCACAGGCTCGAAATTCGAGCAGGCCCTAACGCTTTACGGCCAGGCCCGCGAATACTTCCCACAGCGTTATCGCGCTCTGATGCGCTTTCGCCCGCCAGCTCTTCTGAAAGTGAACCTGCGCAACGAATATCCCCGCTGCTATGTGACGCGGAGCATTCGTGCGGACGGCGGTTTTTACGTGGGACCATTCGCGTCGAGGCGCATTGCCGACTCTTTCGCCGAGGGTTTCCTCGACCTTTTCAAGATTCGCCGCTGCCAGATCAAGATTCGCCGCGATCCCAGCTTCCCCGGCTGCATTTATTCCGAGATGAAAATGTGCCTCGCGCCGTGCTTCGCCGGCTGCAGTAAAGAGGAATATGACGCTGAGGTAACGCTTGTAGTGGACGCCCTAGCCACAGCCGGCGGATCTCTGAACGAACAACTCGAGAGCGAACGTGAAGCGGCCAGCGAAACGCTCGATTTTGAGCGCGCAGCCGTCTTGCACAAACGCATTGAGAAGGTTTCCGTCGAGATGCGCGCCCTGCCCGAAATTGCGCGGCCGATCGACCGCCTCGATGCGGTCATTTTGCAGCGCACGGCGGAGAACAAAACGATTGCGGTTTTTCCGATTCTGCGCGGCCTGCTGAAAGAACCTGCTTTCTTGCGCTTCGCAGAGCTGGCCGGCGACCCGCGATCGGTGGAATCCATTCTGCGACAGGCGCTGGATCCAAACTCAGAGCCATTTGAGCAGGAGGCCTCGAGCGCTTCGAAAGATGCCGGTGCTGAGGGCCAGCCGTCCGCCGCCTCGCCCATACCCCCGTCGAAGCAGGCATTCGGTTTGCGATCACTTCCGCCGGAACTGCCCGAGCACCTGTCGTTGATCGCGCGCTGGTTTTATTCAAAGCCGCGCGAGGGAGAGATTTTCTTCCGCGGCATTGACTGGCCATATCGCCGCATTCTGCGCGCATGCGGACGTTTGCTTGCACCTCCGTCGGCAGAAGCATCCGACGCAGCGCAAGCAGAAATCGGCAAGCCTCACAATCCGCCCACCAATTCTTAGTGTTTGCCGTCACAATCTGTCACTGCCTTGGTCACACACTGCCGCAAACTGGTCTCTTCGCGATCCATCGCTGTTCAGCCGGTTAATTTCACGGCATTGAGTCGTATCCGCTTCCGATTACATCGTACAATCAAGAACTATGCCCATCGGTGCTTCCTCGGATACTCCGCCTAATTCCGGCCGACGAACCCAGCTCAGCTTCCCCGACATGGTCCGCGCTCTGCGGCACCGCAATTTCCAACTTTTCTTCAGTGGACAGTTGATCTCACTCATCGGCACGTGGATGGACAATATCGCCGAGGGCTGGCTGGTTTACCGGCTCACACATTCGGCGTTCCTGCTCGGGGCAGCGACGTTTGCTGGCCAGGTTCCCGTTTTTCTGTTGGCTCCGCTCGGCGGGATGATCGCCGATCGCATCGACCGCCGGAAAGTCGTCATCGGGACACAAGCCACATCGATGCTGATCGCGGGCGCGCTCGCCACGCTGACGCTCACCGGCAAGATCACCGTCCGCGAAGTAATCGTGCTGGCCGCCTGCATGGGCTCGGTGAATGCGGTCGACATTCCCACTCGGCAGGCATTTCTTGTGCAGATGGTTGGCCGCGACGACCTGATGAATGCGATTGCGCTGAACTCGTCCATGTTCAACGCCGCGCGCGTCGTAGGTCCGTCGATTGCCGGATTGCTGGTCGCGTGGAAGGGCGAGGGGTGGTGCTTTGCCGTCAACTCCGTGAGCTACATCGCGGTAATCGTGGGGCTCATTGCCATGCGAATCGAACCGTGCGTGAAGCTCGCGTGGTCTCGCCGCTCGATCACATCGCCGAGGGTTTCCGCTTCGTGCGCAACACGGCTCCCATCCGCGCGATCCTGCTGTTGATTGCGTTGGTCAGCCTTTTTGCGACGCCCTATGCGGTGCTGATGCCGATTTTCGCCGCGAACGTGCTGCACGGAAACGCTAAAACGCTGGGCGTTCTGATGGGTGCCACAGGAGTGGGCGCCGTGATCGGCGCTCTCGTTTTGGCTGCCCGCTCTGGAGTTCGAGGGCTCGGCCGCTGGGTCGCCATAGCTTGCGGAGGGTTCGGCACCTTTCTGATCCTGTTCGCATTTTCGCGCTGGTATTTGGTTTCGGTCGCGTTGCTTGTGCCGGTCGGATTCTGCGTGATGGTGCAGATGGCATCATCGAACACACTGATTCAATCGATGGTGCCCGACCGCCTGCGCGGCCGTGTAATGTCGATCTATTCGATGATGTTCATGGGTATGGCTCCGATGGGAGCGCTTCTTGCAGGATGGTTGGCCGGACGCATCACCGCTCCGTGGACTGTCGCTATCGGTGGAACGGGGGCGATCGTTGGAGCGATCCTATTCGGACGCAACCTGCCGAAGATTCGTGTCGAGGCGCGCCAGCTCATCATGGCGCAAGGAATCGCGAGCCCTCCGGGGCAACCGTTAAATAGCGCCACCTTGCCGTCAAATGCGGACACTCTGAATGCCGAAGCAGAATCCAGACACTGATCGCATTTCCGGAGACGCTACTCGCGAAGGCACGGAGCATTACGCGGAGCGCTTTGCCGGCAGAGTCGCCTCAGGACATTTCCGTCACACCCCTGCCGGAATCTCAGTTTCCTCAATCGGCATCGGCACGTATCTGGGTGACCCCGATGCCGCAACGGACCGCGCCTACACGGAATCCGTTGTCGCTGCGGTCGAGGGCGGGCTCAACCTCGTCGATTCCGCCATCAATTATCGCTTTCAGCGCAGCGAGCGCTCCATCGGCGCCGCGTTGAAGCAGCTTTTGGCAAACGGCTTTTCGCGCGACGAAATAATCCTGTGCACTAAAGCCGGTTTTCTCACACCGGACGGCGAAATGCCCGCCGATACGGACGAGTATTTCGCTCGGGAATACCTGAGCCGGCACCTCTTTCGTCCCGAGGACATCGCGCAAGGCTGCCATTGCCTGGCGCCGGCATTCATGGCCGATCAGCTCGAACGCAGTCGCAACAATCTCGGTGTCGAGTGCATCGACGTCTTTTATCTGCATAACCCTGAAACTCAGCTCCAGGAGATTGACCGCGCGGCGTTTCGCGGCAGGCTCGCCACGGTGTTTACTTTCCTGGAAGCCGCGGTAGCCGACGGAAAAATTGCAGCCTACGGAATGGCTACATGGAACGCCTTCCGCGAGGAAGCCCGGTCGCCGCGCTACCTTTCGCTCGAAGACATGGTTTCTATCGCCCGCGAAACGGCCGGCGAGAACCACCACTTCCGTTTTGTGCAGTTGCCGTTCAATCTGGCGATGCCCGAGGCGCTCACGCTTCCCAATCAGATTGTTGAGGGGAAGACCATGGCAATGGTGCAAGCCGCTCGCGCGATGGGAATCACGCTCGTTTCAAGCGCAGCCCTGTTGCAAGGACAGCTGACGAAAGAGCTTCCGTCGTACGTGGCAGAAGCACTAGGTTTGCACAGCAATTCGGCGCTCGCGTTGCAATTTGCGCGTTCCGCTCCCGGGATTACAACCGCGCTCGTCGGGATGAGTCGAGTCGACCACGTGAAGGCAAATCTAGAGCTCGTTGCCGTTGAGCGTGCGCCACGCGATCAATTCCTCAAGCTCTTCGGTCCGCACAGCTAGTATTGCGGATATTCCCGTTCGGTCCCTCGACTCAAAAGAAATGGCTGCATGTTCACAGATGCCGCAAGGGATCTTCGTACACCTCGCTGGAAGAGCGCCGCGCGTCGCGTTCGAGCGACTTGGTAACGATGTCCTTCGATCCAAGGCCAACAGCAAGCGATAAGCACAGCACGATCCCTCCGAACAGGATCCCGAACGCCAGCTCGACAATTCCCTGCGCGATGCGCAGGTGGTCCAGCGCCATCGCCACGGCCAGCACGATCACCATCCATTTCACTCCCACGCTCAGCAGTCTCGCGTATTGCAGATTCATATTCACCGCGCCGATCAACACGCTGCGTCCCAAAAAACGTGCAACGATTGCGCCAACCAGCAACACGAGTGTCGCACCAATAATGTTGGGTATGTAGGCCAACACAGTTTGCGCGAGAGCGGCTGTCCACTGCGCATCGAACGCCGCTATGCCGATCACGAATCCGATCACGATCACCAGCAGTGCGATCGATCGTGAAACGAGCAACGTAGGCCGGTTCATCGGCGACCACTCCGCCATCGACGAAAGCCCCCACTGTGAAAGGTGCTCCTCAAATTGCAAGCTCTTCAGCAAACGACGCACCAGAAACGCAAGCACGATCGCTATGACGATCGATACTATGATCGCCAGGAGGAATGCGACGAGTCCGGGCAGCAAACCCGCGAAATGCGTAAGAAATCGCGTCGTCGATTGCTCTAACGCCAGCTTAATTTGAAGCCACATGAAATTACCTCCACTACAATTCGGCGGCAGCTATGGACTGAACCGGTCTGGCCAGCGCCACCGGGATAAGAGGTACGGTTTGGCGGATTCGTAAGCGGCCGCCAGCCGCTCGTTGCGTTGTTCTACGTCCAACGGCCCTGCGTCCTGAACTTCGCGCGCGTACGACGCGGCCCATCCGAGATAGAGCGGAGTCATCGATCGGATTAGGTGATCTCGGCTGATGCTTCGAAGGCGATGCGCCAGCGCAAAGTCGTAAACGATTCGTGCCCAGAGCGCGTCGTTCATGTGGAACTCCTCCGGCGTCAGCCGGAGCAGCTTTCTCAGCTCCAACAACGTTGTCGGCGGCAGCACGAGGCTCCAGATTTCCTGCAGTTCGCGATTGCCCAACTGGAAAGATTCCACCATCCGCTGCACGTCCAGTTTTTCGCTATCCTGAGACACCCAAGCCCGTTCGCCGGCTACCGGAACCGGAGCCGAGCCGCGAACCCTCTGCCAGCAGGCTGCATTCCGTTCCATCTCCAGAAAAACGGGCGTCAGGACCGCAGACAGCAACGAGCTGACGTTTGTCCAATCTGTCGGACGATAAACGCGCGGCCCGCAGTACATCTCGCGAACGCGGAGATTCCCGCAAACCGCCGAAGGCGCGAGTGTCGCAAGCGCATGCACTCCGCCTCCTCCGTTTTTCTCCTCGGCAGTCAGGACAGGGCGAAAGAGCCGTTGCGAAGTCCCTAGATCAGGCCCCATCGGGTTCTGTATGCGTTTGCCGTAGAGGCTTCGCATCAAAGGAGAAATAATAGAAACGTTTAGCAAACCCTCGAATTTGTGGCGCGCGTAGTGCGCAAGCACCAGGTCAGCCTCATTTTCGAGCAAGCCTTGGGCAAACTGCCCGATCCACGCAGGCTTCGTGCCTTCAATTTGAGAAGAGAAAACGCAGCATGCCCGTGTTTGGAGCTGTTCGGCAGCCATGAACACGGAGTGATACGCGGCAGCGATACTCACAGTTGCCGCACCTGCAGTGTCCGCGTTAGGCCAAGACATGAAAAACAACGAAGGCCCGCCGTCTGTGCCGGCACCGGAGATCGGCTGGCCGGTCGCTGCCTCCGCTTGCAGTACCGCGACCCGCGGAGATCCTGCCAGCGTCCGAAGCCCGTCGCAGATGCCCGTGAAGCCGTCATGGTCGACACCGCCAAGGATGCCGACCACCAGGTCCGCGGAATCTATCGCGGCGGTCGTTTCTCGAACCTGACGAGAAATAGAATCGGTTTCCAAATTCTCGTGCTCGCTGCGGCGCTCGATGCCTTGCCTGGTTCCTTCCGTTGTTGCGGCAAAATCCATCACGATTATAGCGAGAGCGACATGATCCCCATCAATGGGATGCGTACCCAGGCGGGCCGGGTGTTCAGTTCGTACAACAACTCATAGAGCGCCTTGTCCACAAGAAACAGGTCCAGCAGCGCGCGAAAATCCGAAATATCGCTGGGAACGACCCCTCCTTCCACCACGGACTCGCGATAGGCGCGCAGAAATTGCGCCGCAACAGAACGCTCCCACAGTTGCGCCCACGGTTCAAGCCGCGCAATGTCTTCGGGATGTCGCGTCGTATAACTGATGAGGCTGGCGTACGCCGCGTAACTGAACGAGCGCAACATTCCCGCGACGTCCTTCAGCGCACACTGTTTCGAGCGCCGCTCGGCCAGCGGGCGCGCAGGTTCGCCTTCGAAATCGATGATGACGAAGTCTGTTTTTACCCTCAGCACCTGGCCCAAGTGATAGTCGCCGTGAATTCGGATGCGTTGAAGATCGGCGCCGCCTGATTCAAGTACCCGCAGACGGTCCATCACGCGCCGTCGGCGACTGAGCACGGCTGCTGCGATCTCAACGAGTTCATCCGGCAGCAGCGAAACGCGATCCTTCAGCACGTCGAACGCGTGAGACGCACCGCGATGGATTTCGTCGATTACAGTTTCCAGCTCCTTGGACGTGAGTGGTTCGGGAGCAAAGGCCGGATCGTCCGTGGCAGAGGCGAGAGCATTGTGAAGTTCCGCCGTGCGGCGCCCCAGTATCGCCGCCGACTCAAGATACATACCCACATGCTCCCTGGCCAGTTGAGACGCGCCTCGCTCCGACAGTTCGAGCGGGTCGAGCAGTTCCGCGCCTAACTTCTCTGGCAGCGGCACCGGGGCCGAAGCCTCAAAGTATCGGTCGAGCTCGTCAAGTGTCCATCTCCATCCGTCGCCTTCATTGCCCACAAACCCCTGCAGCATGGCAATAGTCGAGCTTTGTTTGTTGCCTTGGGCTTCGCGCTCAATTGTGCCGCCGAACGGCGGGATGTGATCGAAGGTCGTTTTTTCACTCAGATAACGCACGGTTTCGGCATCCGGGTTGACGCCGGGCTGCAACCGGCGTACGAGTTTCAGGATGAACCGATCTCCGTAGACGATGGACGTGTTGCTCTGTTCTACCGACCCTCGTCGCACTTGCAACGCGGTTTCGTTCGAACCCGGCATACGGTTGAACGCAGCGCTCGGAATCCCGCGAATTCTACCTGTGCCTAGGTCCAGCTCCGCTCCATCGGCGATCAGCTTAAAGAATTCCAGGCACGTTTTATCGTCAAGAACTCCGTCGTGCAGGACGCCGTTGTCTCGCCCGGACGTGACGGGCGCGATGACTGCGTTCGGAGCTGTCTGGCGCAGTTCCTCGACCGCGGCTCCATACGTCATCGCGAGTGGCACCAAATAGACATCGGACGCCCCGCTGCCGTATTGCACCTCGAAGAACGCGACCGCGGCACCCGCTGCGCTCAATGGGAGCCACTCGATCAGGTGTATCGCCACAATTTGGCGGGTTTTGCCGGCGAACCAGCGCTGCTTGGGAAGATAGTTCGGCAGGTGAATGCTCTCCAGCCGTTCGCGGCTCGCTCCAGCGAGAATGCTCTCCCACCCCTGCGACGCGTTCAGTGGCGTCTCCAGCGCGACGTCTGACGCTGTGGTGACGGCTTCGGGCTTCGGCGGAAGTTCGAACCAGAGGAAACTGTAAGGCGCCATGCTCAGGCGATACGCTTGTTTCCCAACGGTCGGAAATTCAACGTACCCGAGCATTTCGACCGGAGTTACTCCCTCCAGTTGCGACAAGTCCAAATCGATAGGTTGAGCAAAGCGCGAAAGGTTCGCAACGCAAAGTACCTGCTCGTCCCCATACTTGCGGATATACGCCAGGACTTTCCTGTTTTCCGGATTGAGAAACTCGATGCTTCCGCGCCCGAAAACTGTGAAGAGTTTGCGCAATGCGATCATGTTGCGCATCCAATTCAGGAGCGACGATGGATCACCTTGCTCCGCCTCCACGTTCACCGCTTGATACCCCAGGACCGGGTCCATGATTACCGGACTGTATAACCTCGCCGGATTCGCGGTTGAAAATCCCGCATTACGGTCGGCGTTCCACTGCATCGGCGTGCGGACGCCGTTGCGGTCGCCAAGGTAAATATTGTCGCCCATGCCGATTTCGTCTCCATAATAGATGATTGGTGTACCGGGAAACGAAAGCAGAAGACTATTCAACAACTCGATCCGTCGTCGGTTGTTGTCGACCAGAGGCGCCAGCCGGCGTCGAATGCCCAGGTTGATCCGCATTCGAGGATCGCCGCTGTAGGCCAGATACATGTAATCGCGCTCGTCGCTTGTCACCATTTCGAGCGTCAGTTCGTCATGATTCCGCAAAAAGAGGCCCCACTGGCATGATTCGGGAATCGGAGGTGTTTGCGCGATGATGTCCGTTATAGGCAGCCGGTCCTCCTGGCGCAGCGCCATGAAAATCCGCGGCATCAGCGGGAAATGAAAGGCCATGTGGCATTCATCACCGTCGCCGAAATAGGGCCGCACGTCGCTCGGCCATTGATTCGCCTCGGCGAGTATCATTCGGCCCGCGTAACCGGCATCCATTTCACGGCGAATGGCCTTAATGACTTTGTGGGTTTCAGGAAGGTTTTCGCAGCTCGTTCCGTCGCGCTCGACCAAATACGGAATCGCATCCAATCGCAGCGCGTCGACGCCCATATCCAGCCAGTACCGCATGACCTTCACGATTTCCTCTACCACGCGCGGATTGTCGTAATTCAGATCGGGCTGATGCGAAAAAAAACGGTGCCAGTAATACTGTTTAGCAACCGGATCCCAGGTCCAGTTTGAGCGTTCTGTGTCGGAGAAAATGATACGCGCTGCTTTGTATCTCTCTTCCGTGTCGCTCCACACGTAGAAATCGCGCTCCGGCGAACCGGCAGGTGCCATCCGCGCAGCCTGAAACCAGGGATGCTGATCCGAAGTGTGGTTGATGACCAGCTCGATCATCACCTGCATATCGCGGTCGTGCGCGGCGCCCAGAAAAGCACGGAAATCGTCGAGCGTCCCATAGGAAGGATGAACCGTCATGTAGTCCGCAATGTCGTAGCCGTCGTCCTTCAGCGGCGAGGGGAAGAACGGAAGGAGCCACAGGCAAGTGACGCCGAGGTTCTGCAGATAGTCCATCTCCTGAATCAGCCCGCGAAAATCGCCGATGCCGTCACCGTTGCTGTCCTTGAACGCGCGGACGTGCAGCTCGTAGATGATCGCGTCGCGGTACCACAGCGTGTCCGCCGCGCTGCCGGGCTTCTTCGCCATTGCTCGTTCCTGCGTTGTTTCCCGAACTTCAGCCATTGCCTGTTGCGTTCGGGCTGGGGAAACGACCTCTAACAGATGCGGATACTACACTTCCGTCGCAGCCGCAAACCGAAATCGTTCGCTGGGTTTTCATCCAATGCAATTTGGGTTTGATGCCGAAACCTCGTCGGGCGGGCAGGCGAGTCCCGAAAATTATGAGAAATAATCGACGCCTTGTTCGGTCCGAACCCATCGCCGCACACGCAAAATGTGCGCCGGTAAGCTGCCCGGCATCAGCGCAACATAATTCCTGGACCCCTTCCACAAATACCTGGCGTCCCCAAGCATGTCCTCCACCTGGAACGCGTGCTCACCGTCCACCCCAAGCGCCGCAAGGTCCAGATTCACCCATCCCGTCTGCACGTTGAAACAATCCAGATTGACCACCGTAAGGACCACATTCGACAAGTCGTCCGTCGCCTTGCTGTAGCAGATCAGCGCCGGATTGTCGACATCGTGAAACCGCAGGTTCCTGTCGCGATGCAACGCCGAATTGCCCCTGCGTATCGCATTCACCTTCGAAATCAAGCTTCTCAAACTCGTGGGCGAACCAAGGTCCCGATCTTTCAGCTCGTACTTCTCGGAATTCAAGTATTCCTCGCTGCCCGCCTGGGCCGGAACATTTTCGCAGAGCTCGAACGCCGGCCCGTAGATTCCGTAGCTTGAGCCAAGTGTGGCCGCCAAAACGAATCGCACCATAAACGCTGGCCGTCCTCCGACCTGAAGGTACTCGTGCAGAATGTCCGGAGTGTTGGGCCATAGATTTGGCCTGAAATACTCGCGCACCTCCGTCTGCGTCAACTCGGTAAAATACTCCGTCAGCTCCTGCTTCGTGTTGCGCCACGTAAAATACGTGTACGACTGCGAAAATCCCAGCTTTGCCAGCCGGTACATCACGTGCGGGCGCGTAAACGCTTCCGCCAATAGCAGTACCTCGGGATAAGCTCCCTTCAGCTCGCCAATCAACCACTTCCAGAATGCGAACGGCTTCGTATGCGGATTGTCGACGCGAAAAATGTGTACGCCCTGCTCGATCCAGAATTCGAATACGCTCTTCAATTCTTCCCACAGCG